>Ga0302326_10029891_pt1 | contig 10919 bp, 9 predicted proteins | sample Palsa_T0_3_FD_202264 | JGI IMG/M metagenome (GOLD analysis project Ga0302326, IMG submission 202264) | Peat permafrost microbial communities from Stordalen Mire near Abisko, Sweden - Palsa_T0_3 | ecosystem: Environmental > Terrestrial > Soil > Palsa > Peat permafrost | place: Sweden: Abisko...
ACGAGGACCCCAAACCCTACGTCTGGCACAAGACCACCGAAGAGATCCTCGACAGCCTCGCCAACTACTGCCAACGAATCAACGACTCAGGTCACTAGGGATTGTGTGTAGCTACTTGCTGGCGGCGTCGAGCGCCGCTGCCAGCTCGGCGAGCGTCACGTCGAGCGCGGCGAGGATGCGCATAACGCTGTCCCAATGCGGCGCGGTGTGCGCGTGTTCGATCTTCGCCAGTGTCGACACGGAGATGCTGGCGTGCCAAGCCACGTGCTCCTGGGAGAGCCCGCGATCCTCGCGTAGACGTTTCAGCACGGCTGCAAGGTTCGGATCGGGATTGGCGCTGCGCGGCACGCCACGACCCTCTCACGTCGGAGTCGTCCGCACCATGCTTTAGACACCAGAGTATTGAGACGTAGGCACTGAGCGGTAATGTTCCGTTCGAGCAACCAAAGTGCCCCCGCGCCGCGTCAACGGCCGGGGGCGTGGCAACAGGAGGATGAGTCCTGATGCAGCCGGAGAATATCCCGCGAGCTTTGCCCCTGGCCATAGCCATCTATGGCCACGATGTGCGGATCGTCAGCGACCCCGCTTTGCTCGGCGGGGAACTGGTCGTACACGACCGCAGACCGCAGGGCGCGAGGTTCGACGCTCAACGCATCCCGCGTCCGGGAGAGCTTGCGGGCTCCGGTGCCCTGCGATACGGCGAGTTGACGGTCGACACGCGCACACGCAGAGCAACCTACGGGCCGATGCCCGTCGAGCTACGCCGCCGCGAGTACGCGCTGCTCGCGCATATGGCAGGCGACCCCGAGCGCGTCTGGACACGCCACGAACTGCTGCGCGACGTGTGGGGCTACCGCTCCGAGGGCTCCACACGCACTGTCGACAGCCACGCCTCCCGCCTGCGCTGCAAGCTCACCGCTGCGGGGGCCGTCGGATGGGTCGTGGCGGCGTGGGGCGTCGGCTACCGGCTCGCGCCGTAGAACCCTCCCGAGGTCAACGACGCGATGGACGTGCTCATGCCCGACATCGGCAACGAGTTGCCCGACCGCGTGCTCGTGATCCATAAGCCATTTCTGCGACTGACGATTTCTGCAAATAGCGGAGTCGCGCGCCACGGCACGCAGGTACCGTCCGACTGCGGGAGTAGAAGGGATGAACAGCCGCCCCACGCGGAGGTTCAAGCACCCCTTAAGCGCACAGACTCCAAAACGACGCCCCCGGCCCCAGAACTTTTGATCGGGCTCAGGGACCGAGGGCGCACAACCCCACTTGCGCGGGGGCCGCTGATCCTACGGAAAAAGCCGCTCTACGCGCGAAAGCTCCGTCGCACATTGCGGCGGAATCATGCGCCCGTAGCTCAGTGGTAAACGGTGGCCCAAAGTCTGATCAGCGGAGGACCCCAAAGAGCAGCGGACTTTTAATCCGCAGGCCGGGAGTTCGATTCTCCCCGGGCGCACTGTCTATTCGACAGGACGCGCATTGTCCTGTCAACTGCAAGCGTTCACCCACCGGACTGCCGCCCGGCGACTCTCATGTGTGTTTCGATACTAGCCTACCCCTGCGTGAAGGGGATAATCCCCTGCGCCACGGGGACTATCCCGTTCAGCCGAGGCTGGTGCGAGCGTGTCGGCGGCGCAGCACCCCTACCTCGAGCCTTCGCAGCCGAGGCTCGAGCAGGCGCACGATCAGCAGCGACAGCGCGATCGTCACTAGCCCGCCGAACACGTCGAACACGAAGTGGTTGCCGGTCGACAGCACCGCGAACGCGGTCACGAACGGGTACACGACGGCGAGCGCGCGCAGCCACGCGCGCTCGGAGATCCGCCAAACCACCACGGTGCACCACACCGCCCATGCGATGTGCAGCGACGGCATCGCCGCCAGCTGGTTTGCCTGGGAGGCCAGCGCGCCGGTGTGCCAGGAGCCGATCGCGTGGGTGCTGGCGACCACGTCGACGAAGCCCGGGAGCATGCGCGGCGGGGCGACGGGGAAGCGCCAGAACACGACGAACGCGAGCACGTTGACGAGCACGAGCGTGTTGCGCAGCGGCCGGTAGATGTCCGCCCGCCGCCACCACAGCCAGCCGAGCAGCCCCAGCGTGACCACGAAATGGGCGTTGTTGTAGTAGTCCGAGAGCACCAGCCCGAGCGCATGGTGCCCCGCCAGCCAGCGGTCGAGCGCGCGCTCGGGATCGATGTGCAGCGCCTGCTCCGCGGCGAGGATCTCGCGGGCGTGGCCGAGCGCCACGTGCAGGCGCAGCGGCGCGAGGTTCGTGATCGCGTCGTACACCCAGCACAGCCACGCGATCGTCACCGCCTCGACCCACCAGCGCGTGCGCGCGCGGCCGTGAACGAGCCCCGCCGCCGATGGCACGGCGGCGATGGCGGGGGCGGCGATGGCGGGGCCGGCGATGGCGCCGGCGCTACTGGCGGTGGAGCCGCGCGGGTCGATCTGTACAGCGGTTGACAAGCCGTCGATGTTAGCCGCCGGTCCAGCCGTCAGGGGGCCACGGGCGCGAGCCGCAGCTCGGCGAGCGTCTCCAGCACGCGCGGCAGCGCGGCGGCGGTCCGCCTCCAGGAGTCCGTCGCGGAGTAGTCGTCACCGTCGTGCAGCAGCAGCACCGCGCCCTCGCCGGCGCCGGCGGTCACGCGCGCGGCGATCGACGCCGGCGTCGCCCGCGCCTCCCAGTCTCGGCCCCAGTGGCTCCACAGCAGCGTGCGCCAGCCGCGTGCCCGCGCGAGTCGCAGCGCGGCGGCGTTGAGGATCCCGTAGGGGGGGCGGTACAGCTCGGGCGAGCGGCCGGTGTGCTCGGCGATCACGTCGAAGGCCGCGGCGATGTCCTCGCGCGTCTGGCACGGTGTCAGGCGCAGCAGGTTGCGGTGGCGGTGGCAGTGCAGCGCGATGCCGTGGCCGGCGGCGGCGATCTCGCGCGCGAGCGACGGGTTGGCCAGCACGCGCTCGCCGACCAGGAAGAAGGTGGCGCGCACGTGCGCGCTGTCCAACGCCTCCAACACCGCCTGGGTGCCCTGCGGGTGTGGCCCGTCGTCGAACGTCAGCGCATAGCCGCGCCCGCTCGCGGTGGCGTCCTCGACACCGAGCAGCCCACGCAGCCGCGGCCAGATCGGGGCCGGCGAGCCCGGAAGGTAGATCGGCCGGGCGCTGGCCAGTGCCGGGAGCATGTAGCTCGCGGTTGCCGCGCCGCCGAGCAGCGCGCCCGCGATGGCGGCCCGGGGAGTGCGATGATCGATGGCGGACATGGTCGATCTGGTACTGGGAATCGCGGCGGCCGTGGGTGCGTCGACCCTCTACAGCCTAGGGATCGCCCTGCAGGCACTGGACGCGAGGGAGGCGCCGCCGGAGGAGCATCTGCGCCTGGCGCTGGTGGGTCGGCTGTTGCGAAGGGCCCGCTGGCTGCTCGGCACCGGGCTGTCGGTGCTCGGCTGGCCGCTGCAGGTGGTGGCGCTGCTGCTGGCCCCGTTGGTGGTGGTGCAGCCGGCACTCGCCGCCGGGCTGTTGGTGCTGCTGCTGTTCGGGGAGCGCATGCTGGGCGAGCGCGCCGGGCGCTACGAGCACCTCGCGACGCTCGCGATCGTCGTCGGCGTGGTCGGCGCGGCCGTGTTCGCGCCACCGCGCAGCGCCAGCGAGCGGGGCGAGCATCTGACAATCACGCTGGTGCTCGTCGGCCTCGCGCTCGCGAGCCTGCTGCCGTACCTGCTGCGCGCGCTCGGACGCTCCTTCGCGGCGGTCACGATGATCTGCGCTGGCCTTGCCTACGGTTGGAGCGCGGTCGCGACCAAGCTCGCCTCCGATGACCTCTCCACGCACCATCTGCTGCTTGCCGCGCTGTGGGCGCTGTCGACCGCCGCCGCCTCGGCCGTGGGCGTCCTCAGCGAGATGAGCGCGCTTCAGGCGCGCCCGGCGATCCAGGTGGCGCCCGTGGTGTTCGTCACTCAGACGGTCGTGCCGGTGGCGCTCGCGCCGGCGCTGTTCGGCGAGAGCTTCGCGGCGACGCCGCTTGGCGGCGTGCCGCTGGGCCTGTCGCTGGCGGTGCTGGTCGCCGGCGCAGCGCTGCTGGCCCGCTCGCCGCTGTTGACCGCCCTCATGGAGGGCGGTGCCCCGCTGATGGAAGGCGAGGTGGTCAGCCATCCCAGCGGCTCGGCGCCCAACCCCGAGGATCCCAGCCACGCGACGATGCGTTCCAACCCGAGCACCGACGCCGGCGATCCGTCGAGTGCGACGACGAGCACGTCGCCCGCGCGCATCGGACGCTGAGGCAGCCGGCTCGTGGCGCTCATACGCAGCGCGCCCTTCACGGGAAACGCGCCGGCGGTGCGCGCCAACACCAGCTGGCCGAGCGACAATCCGCCCTGCGGTCGCAGATAGTAGAAGCTGTGGTGCAGGCCAAGCGCGCGCGCCTGCGAGCGCAGCACGCCGCGCGTGCGCACCCAGTGGAACAGCCTCGGGCTCGGCACTTCCGGAAGCAACTGGTCGCCCAGCACTCGCAGCTCGGCGATCTGAACGTGCGAGGGAACGCCCGAGTCGTCGGCGAACGACACGTGCATCCCCCTCGCGGCCAGCTGGGATGCGAGCGTCGTGATCTCACCCGCGGGCGCGTGCACGATCAGGCCGACGTCCGGCTGCGTCGTGGCGACGTGGACCAGTTCGTGGACGTGCAGCAGCTTGTCCGCAACGGCGGTGACCTCGTCGGTCGACATCATCCACGTGCCCAGTCCCAGCAGCAGCGTCAGCTGCATCGCGATCGCTACCATCCGCAGGCGCCAGCGTGGGATCGGCCGGACCCGGCGGGGCGCCTTCAGCACCACGTCCACGGCCGCCGGCGGGCTGGCTTTGGCGGGGTCCTTCGCCTGCGAGCTCTCCGCGTCAGCGTCCAGTGCGCTCGACTCCTGCGCGGCGAAGCTCGCCTGCACCTGCTTGCGCAGCTCGTTCGTGTTGTTGGCCAGGCGCAGCAGGTCGAGCGCCGCCATCGCTCTCGTGTTCAGGCGCGCGTGACCGACGGGCAGACCGTATGAGACGACCGGCGTGCCGGCCGCTCTCGCCTCCAGACAAGTGACTCCGCCGGTCGAGTGCACAAGCACGTCGGCGGCAGCCAGGATCTCTGGCATCTTGTCGGTGAAGCCGTACACGCGCACGCGTGGCTGCTGTGCGAACGCGGCGCGCAACTTCGCCGCGAGCTGGTCGTTGCGCCCGGCCAGGCACACGATGCTGGTGACCTCGGGCACCTTGATGAACTCGCGAACGGCGCCCGCGATGTCCCCCACCCCCCAGCCGCCGCCGGAGACGACAACCGTGCGGCCCTCCTCGGGCAGCCCGAGCGCGCGGCGAGCGTCGAGCGGGCGGCGGGGCTCCAGGAACTCGGCGGAGATCAGCGGTCGCACCAGCCGTACACTCCCGCGCCCGGCGATCCGCTCGACCGAGGGCATCGACTCCCCGTACATCACCAGGTGCACATCGATACCCGGTTGCGCCCAGAAGAACAGGCCTGTCAGGTCGGTGATCGTGGCGACGGTCGGGCAGCGGACCTCGCCCCTGCGACGCAGCCTCGCGAGCACCACGGTGACCGCCGGGTAGGTGGAGACGACGACATCCGGCTCGTGTTCGGCGATCGCCCGCGCGAGCGGGCGCGATCCGCACAAGCACAGCAGCCGGCGCACGAACACCCGGATCGGCAGCACGTTCTCGAGCAACCAGTAGACCACGGTGTAGGTCCAGGGGAAGAAGCGCAGCTGCACGCGGTAGCCGTCCTCGACCACCGGGCGCACCAGCGGGCCCATCGCGGCGAGCCCGTCGATGACGGTCACCTCCGCCCGTTCCCGCGAGGCCCGTAGCTGGTCGGCCAGCGCCCGCGCGGCGGCAGCGTGACCCTCGCCCACGTCAGCGGACAGGATCAGAACACGGCGAGGGCGGGTGGGATCCGAAACCAGGCGCCTGGTGCGTGTGCGGTTGCGACGTCGCATTGAGATTGGTGAGGCCCCGACGATTCCGTCGGGTTCAGCGCAGACTGAGCTTCCCGGCGCGATACCCCCGGGCGCAGACTGTGCTGACAGCGTACCGGGCGCCTTGGACGCCTGCGGGCCCGAGACGCAACAATGGCTGCATTCCGGCCGCCACCCCCATGCCCTCCGCTCGCGTCGCCGCGCACACGCCCGGCCGTGCGAGCGGGGCGGCGGGCGCGCGAGCTCCCGCGGGCGTCGTGCAGGCGCTCGGCGCGCTCGGCCTGATCGGCATCGTCACGACGGTCTTCCTGATGTGCGCGGGCGCCGCGTCAGCGCCGTCGCAGTACGTGCCCGCGCGCAGCGGCGGCTGGCCCGCGTGGCTGGCTGGGCCACTGCGAGGATTGGGCGTCGGCCTTACGAGCAGCGACTACCAGACGCTGACGCTGCTGATGTGCGTGAGCTACGCGCTGGTGCTGCTGGCGGCGCGCAGACTGCCGATGGCCGCTCTCGCGGGCGCGATCGCGCTGGCTGACGCGAGCCTGCTGCTCGGACCTCCGCTGATCTCCCAGGACGTGTTCGGCTACCTGGCGTTCGCACGCCTGGGCGCCCTGCACGGGCTCGACCCGTACACGCACTTCGCCGCCGAAGCGCCCACCGACCCGGTGTTCCACTTCATCGGCTGGCCGTTTCTGAACTCCCCGTATGGCCCGCTGTTCACGCTGCTCAGCTACGCGATCGTGCCGCTGGGCCTCGCGGGCGGCGTGTGGGCCTTCAAGGCGATCGCCGTGATCTCGAGCGCCGGCGCGGTGGCTCTGATCGCGCGGGCGGCCGCGCGCGCGGGGCACTCGCCACGGTGGGCCGTCGCGTTCGTCGGCCTGAACCCGGTGCTGCTGGTGCTGGGTGTGGGCGGTGCGCACAACGACACGTTGTCGCTGCTCGCGCTCGCCATCGCGCTGGCGCTGACCGCGCAGATCCGAGCCAACCGACCCCACACACCTCCAGCTCCTCGCTCGCGTCCGCGGCTGGCCGCGGCGGCGCTGGAGGCTGGCGTGGGAGTCAAGGTCACGGCCGGGCTGGCGCTGCCGTTCTTGGTGCTCTCACCGCCGCGAGCGCGTGAGCGGGTGCTGCTGGCGCTGAGCGCGTGCGCGGCGCTGCTGGCGGTGGCGGTGGTCGGGCTGATCGGCTTTGGCGTTCACACGTTCGGCTTTCTCGGCGCGGTCGGCGAACAGCAGCAGCTGGTGGCCTCGCACAGCGCACCAGCCGAGACGGCGCGCCTGGTCGGCCTGCGCGGCACGCCCGGCTGGTGGCGCGAGGCGTATGTCGCGGGCTTTCTCGTGCTGCTCGCCTACGCGCTGTGGCGAACCGCGCGCGGAACCGCCGACTGGCGGGTGGCCGCCGGCTGGACGACGCTCGCGCTGCTGGTCTCCACAGCTTGGCTGCTGCCGTGGTATGCGATCTGGCCGCTGCCGCTAGCGGCCGTCAGCGGCGACCGGCGCCTGCGCGCCGCCACGCTCGTTGCCTGTGCCTACGCGCTCCTGATCCACCTGCCGCTTGCCGACCCGCTGCTCACCCCCGCTCGTGCTCGCGTCGTCACGCACGTGCCCGTCGCGATGCCCGGCGCTCGCCACCGCCTCGAACTCGCCGGTTTCCAGCTGCTTCGCGACGTCAAGGTCGATCTCCGCTGGTGAGACGTCGGGGCGCAGCCTGCGCAGGCGGATCGCGTCCAGGCGGCGGAACTTGAGGATCTCGAGCACGTACACGAGATACAGACTGGCTGCCACGACGACGAGGCCGATGGCGAGCATCACGAGCGTCCAGCCCGTGTAGTAGTGGCCTTTGTGGTCGCTGTAGGGGACGAACCGCAGCGCCAGCGCGAGGCCCGCCAGCATCAGCGTCCACGCGTACAGGTAGGCGATCGTGCGCCTCGAGGAGAAGCCGATGCGCGCCATGCGATGGTGGAAGTGCTCGCTGTCGGAGCGGTAAATCGGCTGTCGGTACTTCAGCCGCTTGAGCACCACGAAGGTCGTGTCCAGGAACGGCACGGCGAGCAGGATCAGCGGCAGCACGAACGACACCACCGCTGTCGTCTTGACGGCCGCCTCGACCGTGATCACCCCCATCAAGAGGCCCAGCAGCTGCGCCCCGCAGTCGCCCATGAAGCTCGACGCCGGCGGGAAGTTGTAGAACAGGAAGCCGAGCGCCGCGCCCGCGGTCAGCGCGGCGAGCACTGCCGGTTCCTGGCGAGAGAGGTCGAACGCAATAATCGCCATCGCGGCGGCGATGATCGCGCACACGCCCGCGGCCAGGCCGTCGACGCCGTCGGAGAAGTTGACCACGTTCATCATCGCCACCAGCCCGATCACCGTCAGGATCGGGCCGGCGTTGGTGAAGCCGGCGCCGGGGAAGTGGAGCCGTCCGGCGAACGGGAGCGTGATCGCCTTGACGGCCACGCCGAAGTGCACGACGATCACAGCCGCGAGCACCTGGCCGAGCAGCTTCAGCGCCGGGTGCAGGTCGAAGCGATCGTCGAGCGCGCCCACCATCGTGATGACAGCGGCGGCGATCAGCACCCCGTGCCACAGCTGGCCCTGATGTTCGCGGGCGTAGCCGGCTGGCAGCCAGACCAGTCCGGCGACGAGCGCCCCGGCGAAGATCGCCAGCCCGCCGAGCAGCGGCGTCGGACGCTCGGACAGGCCCCGCTCGCGCGGTTCGTCGATCGCGCCGACCGTCCTCGCGAAGCGCATCGTCAGCGGCGTCAGCAGCGCGGTGATGACCGCGGCGGCGAGGAAGGCGTAAAGCGCGTCGAGCTCGGTTGGATGCGCCATCGGCTCCTGCACAGCATCGCAGGCCGGGAGGTCGAGGGCGTAGCAGGGGCTTCGCCCCGATTTTTAGATTTATGGGAGAGCTACGCCGGTACCCCGGCGGTGAGGCTCTCGTACAACGGATAGCGCTCTACGATCGCGGCCACCCGCTCGGCCAGCTCGTGCGTGCGCGGCCGGTATTCGTCGCTGAGCGCGACCGCAAGGATCTCGCCGACCTCGGCGAAGTCCTCGTGCTGCAGGCCGCGCGTGGCTAGCGCGGGCGTGCCGATGCGCAGGCCGGACGCCTCCATCGGCGGGCGCGGGTCGAACGGCACGGCGTTGCGGTTGACGGTGATCTGGATGTCGTGCAGGCGGTCCTCGGCCTGCCTGCCGGTGAGCTCCGGCTGCGCGTCGCGCAGGTCGACGAGGATCAGGTGCACGTCGGTGCCGCCGGTGAGCACGTTGACGCCATTGCCGCGAGCGGCGGGCGTGAGCAGCGCATCAGCGAGTGCCTGTGCTCCGTCGACGGTGCGCCGCTGGCGCTCGGCGAACAGCTCGCTGGCGGCGATCTTCAGCGCGACGGCCTTGGCGGCGATCACGTGCTCGAGGGGACCGCCCTGCTGGCCGGGGAACACCGCCGAGTCGATCTTCTTGGCGTACTGCTCCTGGCAGAGGATGATGCCGGCGCGGGGACCGCCGAGCGTCTTGTGGGTGGTGGTGGTGACGACGTCCGCGCCGAAGTCGATCGGGTTGGGGTGAAGGCCGGCGGCGACGAGCCCGGCGAAGTGCGCCATGTCGACCATCAGCAGCGCGCCGACCTCGTCGGCGATCTCGCGAAAGCGCTGGAAGTCGAGCTGGCGCGGGTACGCCGACCAACCCGCCAGCAGCAGCTTCGGCCGGCGCTCGCGGGCGATGCGTGCGACCTCGTCCATGTCGATCAGGCTGCTGTCGCGGTCGACCTCGTAGGCGGCGATGTCGTACAGGCGCCCGGACACGTTGATCTTCATGCCGTGTGTGAGGTGGCCGCCGTGCGCGAGCGACAGCCCCATGATCGTCTCGCCCGGCGCCAGCAGCGCGTGGTAGACGGCGGTGTTGGCCTGCGCGCCGGAGTGCGGCTGTACATTGGCGTGCTCGGCGCCGAACAGCGCCTTGGCGCGGTCGATCGCGAGCTGCTCGGAGACGTCCACCCACTCGCAGCCCCCGTAGTAGCGCCGTCCGGGGTAGCCCTCGGCGTACTTGTTGGTGAGGACCGAGCCCTGACACTCGAGCACCGCGCGGGGCACGAAGTTCTCTGAGGCGATCATCTCGAGCGTGCTCTGCTCGCGCTCCAGCTCGCCGCGCAGGACCTCGGCGATCTCGGGGTCGACCTCGGTCAGAGGCAGGTTGAAGTAATCGGGGCTGAGTGCGGACACGGCGCTCTCCTTGGGGCAGGCGGTGGTCAGCAGGCGGTGGTCACGATGCTACAGCGACGCGAGGATCTCGCCGACGGCGCCGGCGGGGAGCGCTCCCTCCCTGAGCACGTGCCAGCGCCCGCCGTCGGCGTAGTCGCGCAGGTCGAGGACCGTCGAGGGCGTGCCCGGCAGCTCGCCGCCGTCGAGCGCCACGTCGACCCCGTCGAGCATGCTCTTGGGAACCTCCGCCAGCGTGCGCGCGTCGGGCTCGCCCGACAGGTTGGCGCTCGTCTGCATCACCGGCCGCGGCAGCGAGCGCAGAGCGGCGAAGCCCTCGGGCAGCAGCGGCACGCGCAGGCCGAGCGTGGCCGGGTCTGTGCGGCAGGCGGGCGCGAAGCGAGCCGACCGATTCGGGAGCAGCAGCGTGACCGCCCCGGGCAGCAGCGCGTGCAGCGCCGCGCGCTCGGCGTCGTGCAGGTCAGACAGCGCCTGGAGCGCAGGCTCGAGCGCGAAGAACATGACGGCGGCGGGGCGCGCCGCGGGGCGTCCCTTGAGCGCGTACAGGCGCCGCGCTGCCTGCTCGTCCTCGGCGTCGCAGCAGATGCCGTAGACGGTGTCGGTGGGAAACACCGCCACGCCGCCGCCGGCCAGGCACCGCTGCATGCGCCGTGCGTCCGCATCATCGAGCCCCACCACGCTCACCTGCGCCTAGTCCCGCTCACCTGTCTCCGGGCGCTCACCGTACCGGCTCACCGTGCGCTCGGCGATCACCA
>Ga0302326_10029892_pt1 | contig 10919 bp, 9 predicted proteins | sample Palsa_T0_3_FD_202264 | JGI IMG/M metagenome (GOLD analysis project Ga0302326, IMG submission 202264) | Peat permafrost microbial communities from Stordalen Mire near Abisko, Sweden - Palsa_T0_3 | ecosystem: Environmental > Terrestrial > Soil > Palsa > Peat permafrost | place: Sweden: Abisko...
CTCGACGGAACACCCCCCGTGGCGGCCCCGGGCGTGCGCGGCGACGACTGGACGACGTTCGCGCACGATCAGCGCCGCTCGGGATACCAACCGCAGCGCACGGGCATCACGCCCGGCAACGTCGCGTCGCTGGCGTTGCGCTGGCGGTACGAATCCGGCGGGCCGTTGCAAGCGAGCCCGCTCGTCGCCGCCGGACGCGTCTATGTGGCGCTCTCCGACGGAACGATCATCGCGCTCGACGCACGCAGCGGGAAGCAGATCTGGCGACGAACGACCGGCGCGGCGATTGCGATGACGCCGGCGCTTGCGAACGGCATGCTGTTCGTTGGAGACCACCGCGCGCCGGGAAATTTCATGGCGCTCGACGCGCGCACCGGACGAACGATCTGGCAGACGGTGTTCGCGGGCGGCGTGCGCAGCGAACCCGTGATCGCAAGCGGTGTCGTCTACGAAGGCGAGACCGGCGGCGATGCGCCCGCGTGCCGGCGATCCGGGCTGCACGCGCTCGATGAGCGCAGCGGCAGGCCGCTGTGGACCTGGGACGTCGATGCGCGCACACACAGCGGCGGTTCCGTCTGGTCGCCGCTCAGCTTCGATCGCGGACGCGTCATCTTCGGCACCGGGAACAGCTGCACGAACGGCAACGCGCTCTCCAACGCGGTCGTCGCCCTCGACCCATCGGGCCGGGTGGCATGGTCCGTCAACACCGCGAAATCGGGGCGCGACAGCGACGTCGGCGGCGGCGCCATGATCCTGCACGGCCAGGTCCTCGTCACGAGCAAAAGCGGAAACCTCTACGACATCGAGGACGGTTCCGGGGTCGTGAACTGGACCAGCAGCCTTGGGAGCGCCGCAGGCTACGGCGGCATCGGAACGCCCTCCACCGACGGCGCGACCATCGTGACATCCCGCGGATTCAGTGCCGATCCCACGGTGGCGGGCGACAGCCCGCCGGGCGGCGCGCTGCTCGACTTCGACACCACGGGCAGGCTCGTATGGACGGTCGCGACGGACACACCGATCTACGGGTGCGCTGCGATTTCTGGGGGCGTCGTTTTCACACCGCTCGACCGCTCGTTCGTCGCGCTCGATTTGAAGACGGGCGTCAAGCTGTGGTCGTATGCCGACGGGGCGTATGCGTATCCATCGCCCGCCGTCGTCCCGAGCGGCGTGTACTTCGCGGATAACGGCGGCCGCGTGTTCGCGTTCGCGTTGCCGAAGGGAACTTCGTAGCATGCCCGCTCGGCCGCCGATACGCGTGGGCTCCGTTCACTACGCTTGGATCGTAGCGGCGACGGCCTTCTGCGTGCTCGTCGTCGTGGCGGGCATCCGCTCGACGCCCGGCGTGCTGATGACGCCGATCGAACACGAGATGCACTGGAGCGCGGAGACCGTCTCGCTCGCGGCCGCGATCAACATCGCGCTCTTCGGAACGATCGGACCGTTCGCCGCCGCGCTCATCCAGACGTTCGGCTTGCGGCGCACGATGGTGCTCGGATTGACGATCACGTCGCTCTCCGTGTTCGTGGCCGGCTTCTCGCGCGAACCGTGGGAACTCGTCGTTTCGTGGGGTGTGCTCGCCGGCATCGGGCTCGGCATGCTCGCGATGGTGTTGGCCGCGAGCGTGGCCAATCGGTGGTTCGTGGAGCGGCGCGGACTCGTCACGGGCGCACTCACGGCGGCAACCGCGACCGGGCAATTGATTTTTCTACCGCTGCTCGCGAACGTGGCGGATCATTTCGGCTGGCGCCAGGCGACGTGGATCGTCGCGGGTGCGGCCGTGGCCGCGATCGTTCCCGTGATGCTCTTCATTCGCGACCGGCCCGAAAGTGTCGGCCTGACTGCCTACGGCGCGACGGCGGAAGCGGTGGTGGTCGCGCCTTCTTCCAGCAATCCGCTGGCAATCGCGCTCGGCGCGCTCGGACGCGCTTCGAAATCGCCGACGTTTTGGGTGCTGTCCGGAACGTTCTTTATCTGCGGCGCGAGTACGAACGGTTTGATCGGGACGCACTTCATCGCCGCCTGCGGCGATCACGGCATTCCCGAAGTACGCGCGGCCACGCTGCTCGCGGCGATGGGAATCTTCGATCTCGTCGGGACGACCGCATCGGGCTGGCTCTCCGACCGCATCGATAATCGTTTGCTGCTCTTCACGTACTATGGTTTGCGCGGCGTGTCGCTGCTCTTCTTGCCGTTGGCACTCGATGCGTCGTTTGCGGGGCTCTCGTTCTTTGCGGTGTTCTACGGGCTCGATTGGATCGCGACCGTTCCGCCGACCGTGCGTCTAGCGACGCAGAGTTTCGGACGCGATGAAGGTCCGATCGTGTTCGGCTGGATCGGCGCCGCGCATCAACTCGGTGCCGGCACGATTGCACTCTTCGCGGGCGCGATTCGCACGCACTTGGGCACGTACACGCCGGCCTTCGAGATCTCGGGCGTGTTGTGCGTCGCGGCTGCGTTCGCGATCCTCGCGCTGCGTCCGACGATTCCGAATCGCGCGCAAGCTTCGAACGTGGCGGACGCGCGTCTGGCCGGGGCGTGAGCCGCGCGGAGATGTCGCGCGCGCTTTGGATCGCGATCGCGTGCGGTCTCCTCCTCGCTGCGATCGCGATTTTCTTTCGCGCGCAGGCGCAGTTCGCGGCGCAGCCGTTACCTGCCGCCACGTTCTTGGGAACGCCCGTCACACCACCGAAGTTTGCCGCGGATGCGGTGCTGACCGATCAGGACGGCCGGCCCGCACACCTCTACGACCCCGCTGCCGCCGCGACGTTTCTCTTTTTCGGCTACACGCATTGTCCCGACGCATGTCCGCTCGCACTCGCCGCGCTCGGACGCGCGTACCGCTCGCTGGCGCCCGCGCGCGCCGCTCGAACGCGCGTCGTCTTCGTTACCGTCGATCCCGAGCGCGATGCGCCGGCCGTGATGAAGCGCTACGTCACCGCGTTCGATCCGCACATCCTTGGTTTGACGGGAACGCGCGCGCAACTTAGCCCGGTCTGGTTCGCCTACGGCGTCACGACCCTTCCCCGCACGAAAGAGATCGACCACGGCGACGCCATCTACGCGATCGACGCAACACAGCACGTCGTGCTCATCTATCCCCCAAGCACAAAGGCGAGCGACTTCGCTCGTGACGCGGCGACCCTCGCACCACGCTAGCGGTCGACGAGCGTAAACGAGTGATCTAGAGAGACGGCACGTCCGGCGACGGTCGGGCGACGATTTGGGACGCTGGCCCGCTAGCATTGGACCCGTTAGCCGGTGAGGGTGCTCGTCGCAATCTCCATCGGCGCTTGCGAACCCGCGTCCCTCACCGGACCTCCAAAGGAGACTATCCCATGATCCTCTCGAGACCACGACTCGGCTCCTTCGGAGCCGGCGCGGCGATCCTGTGTTTGGTTCTGACCACCGCGTCGTCGAGCCCGACAAATGCGAATCCGCCGGCCCGCGCGATGCGCGCGTTCGGCGCACCCGTACAGCGCACGGCTGCCGCTGTGGCGCGGCGAGGTACCCAAGGCCGGCATCGATCGTTCACCGTTACTCCAACTGGTTGCACGTCCGATTACGGAACCGCGAGCAGTTACTTCGTCGGCATTAATGATTCCAACTATGCCGACGCCTACGACAGCGCCGTGCTCGGCGGCTTCGGCAACGAGGCGTGCGACGAAGCGAGCGCAATCGGAGGCGGCGATTACAACGTCATCGGCGACAGCGGAAACGCCTCGTACTCGTTTCTTGGCGCGGGCGGCAGCAATGCAGTTACCGGCGGCTCAGCTTTCCTCGGCGCCGGAAGTAATAACGAGACTGCCGGTGGCGACGCCTTCGTCGGAGCCGGCTTCGACGGAACGGCGTTTGGCAACGGCTCGTTCGTTGGGGCGGGCGGATTTGAATTCGAACAAGAGCAAAACGTCGCCGGTGCCGGAAACGTCGCGGACGGTGCCGACTCGTTCGTCGGCGCGGGTGATATCAATCATATTTCGAGCACCGGCATCGGCTCGTTCATCGGCGCGGGGGGATCGTCCCAAGCCGAGAGCAACGCCTCGGTTTCAAATTCGATTTCGGGCCAGGACGCGTTTATCGGGGCGGGCGACAACAACACGGTCAGCGCACAGGAAGCCTTCCTCGGCGCCGGTACGGGCGGCAACCTCAGTGGGGAGTATTCGGCAATCGCCGGCGGCTACGCCGATCACGTCTCTGGAGTTTCATCGTTTGCCGGAGCCGGCGGCTATAACGTCGTTTCGGGCCAAGACGCTTTTGCCGGCGCGGGGAACGCAAACACGGCTAGCGGCGAAGGCTCGTTCGCGGGCGCCGGTGGAACGGCGGGCTCGAGTACCGGAAACAAAGCGTCCGGCCAAGATTCCTTCGCCGGGGCGGGCGATGAGAACACCGCTTCCGACACCGACAGTGCGAGTGTAGCCGGCTACGACAACACCGTCTCAGGAAATTCGGCGTTCGCCGGTGCCGGCGAGTATAATACTGCGGGCGGGTCGCTCGCGTTCGTCGGAGCCGGGTACGGGAATTCCGCGTCCGGGCTAGGTTCGTTCGTCGGCGCCGGCGGCGGTACGTCCGGGGGAAGCACCGTGACGGGCGCGGACTCGTTCGTTGGCGCCGGCGACAAGAACAGCATCGCCGCAACGCAAAGCTTCATCGGCGGCGGCGGCTCTAACAGTATCGAGAAGGCAGCACCCTACTCCGTGCTGACGGGCGGATACGGCAACACCCTCTCGGGCGAATACGCGGCCATCGGCGGCGGATACGGCAACGAGGCCACGGGCGAGTACGCGACCGTGGCAGGCGGCGACGGCAACACCGCTGCCGGTGCCTTCAGCTTTGCGGGCGGGTATCATGCGGATGCGGTCAACAGCGGAAGCTTCGTCTGGAGCGATCACATGGGCAGCACGACCGTCAAGGACAAGGCGCAAAACCAGTTCGTCGTGCGCGCTTCGGGCGGTGTGTTTTTCTACTCGAATCCGACGTTGACGAGCGGCGTGTCGCTTCCAACGGGCTCCGGTGCTTGGGCGAATTTGAGCGATCGCAACGCGAAGACGAATATCGTCCCGCTCGATGACGCTTCGGTTCTCGCGAAGGTCGCGTCGTTACCGGTGAGCACGTGGCAGTACAAGACCGAACGTGGGGTGCGGCACCTCGGACCGATGGCGCAGGATTTCTATGCGGCGTTCGGCGTTGGCGAGGATGACCGTCACATCACCTCGATCGATGAAGACGGCGTGGCGCTTGCGGCAATCAAAGCGCTGTATAGCGAGAACGGCCGGCTGCAGCGCGCGAACGTCGCGTTGCGTTCGCAGTTCGAGCGGCAGAACGCCGAAAAGGGCGCCTCGATTCGCGTCCTCGCCGACAAGGTGCGCCGCCTCGATGCGGACGTCGCGGCGTTGCTTGCGAGCGATAGCCGACGCGCAAGCTCGAGACGGTTCGCCGCCACGGCCGTCTCGAGCACGCGCGCGGAACGGGCACCTATCCGGGCGCTAGGTGAGCCGTCGTTTCGAGCACGCTCGTGAGATACTGCGCCGCGTGCAGCTTGAGAACGATCTCCTTCACGTCTTCGGGCGAACGCGTTTCGAGCGTGATGTCGAGTTCGGCGTTCTTCGACGACACGTCGTGGAAGTGGCGTTGATGCGTCACGTCGAGAATGTTCGCGCCGCATTCGCCGATGAGGCGGGCGACATCGGCGAGCACGCCCGGCTTGTCGTTGATCTCGACGCGCATGCGCACGACGCGGCCTTCGCGTAAGCGCACGCGCTCGATGACGTTCGCGAGCAAACCGGTATCGATGTTGCCGCCGCAGATTGCAAGCCCCACGCGCCGGCCTTCAAAGCGCGCTCGATGGTCGAGGAGTGCCGCGAGCGGTGCGGCGCCGGCGCCCTCGGCCACCAGCTTCTCCTCTTCGATCAAGAGATGCACGGCGCGTTCGAGCGACTGTTCGGATACCAAGATCACATCGTCGACCAGCTCGCGCGCGATCGAGAGCGGGATCTCGCCGATCGATTTCACGGCGATGCCTTCGGCGACGGTGAGGCCGCCGTGGATCGGCGGTAACCCGTTCATGATTTGGTAGAACGAGGGATACAGTTCGGTCTGCACGCCGATAATTTCGATCGAGGCGTTCAAATGCTTCGCCGCGATCGCCGTCCCCGAGATCAAGCCGCCGCCGCCGATCGGCACGAGGAGGACGTCGAGGTCCGGCACGTCGCGCAGAAACTCGAGGCCGCACGTACCCTGACCTGCCACGATTCGCTCGTCGTCGTAGGGATGGACGAGCGTCAAGCCTTCCTCGGCTGCAATTTCACGCGCGCGCTCGCCCGCATCCGCTAGGCCTTCACCCGAGAGGACGACGCGTGCCCCGAAACCCTGCGTTCGCCGCACCTTCGTGAACGGCGTCGCGACCGGCATCACGATCACCGCCGGAATACCGAGCCGCGTCGATTGGTAGGCCACCGCCTGCGCGTGGTTGCCTGCCGACATCGCGATCACGCCGCGCGCCCGCTGGGCCGCGCCGAGCTGCAAGACGTAGTTCGCCGCGCCGCGATCCTTGAACGACGAGGTGCGCTGGCGTGTCTCGAGTTTGAGCGTTACCTTCGCGCCGGTCTTTTCGGAGAGCGCGGCTGCCGCAATCGCCGGCGTCCGCACCGTGTAATCGGCGATCCGCTCCGCGGCCGCCACAATATCCGAAAACGTTACCGGTAAGCCCACCCTGCCTGCTACGACACTCGGCAGGCGATTCCGCGCACATAAATCCGCCGGGCACGTCACCTTCGGGGCCGAAGCCTCGTCTTGAGTACCGGAGGAGAATTTCCATGCTCAATTTTCTCGCGAGACCCCGGGTCCAGGCGTTCGGGCGCCGCTGGAACTACGACACGTCGTACCTGCTCGAGATCCTCGACGCGGCTGGGCTCGGCGCGATCCTTCCGTTGAACGCGCTCACCAAAATCTCGAGATACCGCCGCGACGTGCCGGCGTCCGTGTACTACGCCGCCAAAATCACCACGTCGATCGCGGCCGACTGCGGCCCATGCGCGCAATTGTGCATCGACATGGCCGCGGCGGAGGGCGTCGACGAGAAGACGCTGCGCGCGCTTGCGGCCGGCGACGAACGGGCGCTCGGCGAAGCCGAACGCCTTGGCTACGCCTTCGCTCGCGCCGTGCTCGCGCGCGAGAATGCGGACGAACTCCGCGCCGCCATCGTCAAACGTTGGGGCCCGCGCGCGGTCGTCTCGATCGCGTACGGCCTCATTGCGGCGGAGGCCTATCCGACCTTCAAGTACGCCACCGGACACGGGCGCGCGTGCACGCGCCTACAGGTCGGCGGTAACCCCCTGACCGTCCGAGAGAAGGCGCTCGTGTGAGATCGCAGCCCGACGCCGATTCGGGCGTTGCCGCGCGTTTCGAAGCGCTACGCCCGCCGCTCGTACGCCACGCCTATCGCATGCTTGGCGAACGCAGCGAAGCCGAAGACGTCGTGCAGGACGCATACGTGCGCTGGCACTCGGCCCTCGCAACCTCACCGGTCGGCAACGACCACGCCTTCCTGCGCACGACCGTGACGCGACTGTGCATCGATCGCGCGCGCTCGGCCCGCGCTCGACGCGAAGTCTACGTCGGACCGTGGTTGCCGGAGCCCCTCGTGGCCGCCGAAACGAGCGACCCGGAAGCGATCGTGACGCTCGCCGACGATATCTCGTTCGCTCTGCTGCTTGCACTCGAACGCCTCAGCCCGCTCGAGCGCGCTGCATTCTTGCTGCACGACGTAATGGACGTCCCGTTCTCCGAAATCGCAGTCACCCTGGGACGCAGCGAAGACGCCGTCAAGAAACTCGCATCGCGCGCCCGCGCGCACGTCCGGACGCCGCGCACCCGCCCTGTCGCGCCCGTCTCCGACACGCTTCGGCTGCGCGCCCAGTTTCTCGCCGCGATCGCGCGCGACGACCTCGCCGCGCTACAGCAGCTCCTCGCCGAAGACGTTGTGTTCATCAGCGATTCCGGCGGCAAGGTGCCTGCCGCGATGGTTCCCGTGAGAGGTCAAGATCACGTCGGCCGCCTGCTCATAGGACTCTCCCGCAAAGGACCGCCCGGCGCGCGCGTCACCCCGGCATTCATCAACGCATCACCAGGCCTCATCATCTCCGATTCCGACCACATCATCCAGACGGTTGCACTCGAAGTGAGCGACGGCCACATTGCCGCGATCTACGTGACGCGCAACCCGGACAAACTGCGTGCCATCTCGCTCGCGGACTAAGGGACCTCGCGCTTACACGTCGCGCCGCTGAACGTTTGCCAAGTGCCTTTGTTTAGCGCCTGATAATCACTGCGGTAGGCGTCGGGGCCGAGGCTCGTGTAAACGAGGCGCACGCGGCCGCGCGGGTCGGCATCGGCTTCGTAGCCTTCGAACGTCCACGTGGGCTGCGACCACTGCGGAGCGGTTGCCGTGTAAGCGCCGTGCTGCATCGAGAGCGACCATCGGCCGAGCGCGGGACTGTACGTGAACGTCGTGTCGAGCTCGACCGGCGGGCGGTGCGGCAGATGCAGCGTGGTGCGCTCCACCATCGTACGCGCGTCGCTCACCTTGTACACGCTCGTCGCGGTTGAATTCGCGAGGGTCTCGCAATTCCAGATTCCGCCAGGAAGCGAAAACGCTCCATCCACCGGGAGCGAGACCTTCGGCGTTGCGATTGACGTGGCCGCCGGTGCCGTGGCGGCCGGTGTCACGGAATCGGACGTGCTCGCCGGAGCGGCGGAAGCAGATGGCGCAGGCGACGGCGCCGCACTCGCAGCCGGCGGCACTTGCGGGCCGGCCAAGGCGGCGTTCGATACGAGCGCCCAAAGGGCGACGCTCGCTAGAGTCCATCGCATCATGCTAACGTACATCGGTACAATAAACGCGTTTCCTCCGAAAGCCGGACGGGGCGCCCGCGGCCCCTAAGCGGCGGAGGACCTTTGCGCGAGCCACGCCCGGACGGCGCCGCGCTTTTGCGCGAGAAACGCCATGTAGCCGCCGGAGAGTAGAAATTCTTTACGCAGCGGATCGAGCGCGAACGAGATGGAGGATCGGTCCGGCAAACCGATCGTCTCGTTCTCGAGGTCGATCTCGAGGTGCCCGGCCGCGAGCAACTCGGAGATACGCGCATCCTCCACCACGATCGGCGCGATGCCGTTGTTGTACGCGTTTTCGAAGAAGATGCGCGCAAAGCTGGGAGCGATCACCGTGCGGAATCCACGATCGACGAGCGACCACGCCGCATGTTCGCGGGAGCTGCCGCAGCCGAAATTTTCGCGCGCCACCACGATGGATGCATCGGGATGAGCCGCGAGTAAGTCGGGGCCGCCGGTCATGCCGGTAAAGAGATGCTTGCCGAGCCCCGTTGTCTCGATACCCGTCAGATAGTGCGCCGGAATGATTTGATCGGTATCGACGTTGGCACGATCTAACGGCAACACGGCGCCGCTAACCTTCATTGTGAGATCGGGGCGGCGTGCCCCCCGATGGCGCCCAACGCGGCTCCCGCAAGCGCAGCCACTTCGTCCGGCGACGCGATCCGCCCAAGTATGGCGCTCGCCGCGACAACAGCCGGCGATGCGAGGTGCACGCGGCCACCCGTCCCCATGCGGCCTGGGAAGTTGCGATTGGTCGATGAGATGCAGCGCGCGCCCGGAGCGAGCACGCCCATCGACATTCCGAGACACGGCCCGCACGAGGAGTGCGTCCAGAGCGCGCCCGCGTCCTGAAAAACGTCATGCAAGCCCTCGCGCTCGGCCACGCGTTTGACCGCTTGCGACCCGGGAGTGATGATCGTCGGGATCGTCACGGTGCGCCCGCGCAGCACCTCGGCTGCGGCGCGCAGATCGGAGATGCGCGAGTTCGTGCACGAGCCGATGAAGGCTTGGTCGAGCGCGATCGAGCGCATGGCCCGGCCGGGTTCGAGATCCATGTAGCGCAGCGAAGCCGCATCGGCGTTGGCCGGTACGGCACCGTCGATCGGCGCGCACTCGCCGGGATTGGTGCCCCACGAAACCATCGTGCGCAGCGCGCTCACGTCGATTGTCACTTCGCGATCGTAGACCGCATCCGCGTCGGGCGCGAACGATCGCCACGCGTCGACTTTCGCTTCGAACGCATCGCCCGTCGGCTGATTTTCGCGGCCGCGCAAATACGAATACGTCGTCTCGTCGGGTGGAATCATGCCCGTCGTCGCGCCGGCCTCGATCGCCATGTTGCACAGCGTCATGCGCTCGTCCATCGAAAGCGTCGCGAGCGCGTCGCCCGCGTACTCGAGCACGTAGCCCGTGCCGCCTTTGAACCCGAGCGTGCCGACCACCTTGAGCGCAAGATCCTTCGCGGTCGCACCGTGCTGCAAACGCCCGGTCAGCGTGATCCGCATGACCTTGGGGCGGCCCACGATCAGGCACCCGGCGAGCATCGCGCCGCCTTGCGCCGTCGAGCCGACGCCGAGTGCGAACGCGCCGAAGGCCCCGAGCGTGCAGGTGTGGCTATCGCCGCACGCGAGCGTCATCCCGGGTTCGACGTACCCGCGTTCCGGTGCGACGACGTGACAGATGCCGTTCGAGCCGATATCGTAGAGCACGATCCCGTGGCGCTTCGCCCAGTCGCGCAGCACCTTCGCTTGAATCGCCGTCTCCATGTCCTTCGCGGGCGACACGTGATCGTTGATCGCGACGATGCGCGCGGGATCGAAGAGTTCGTCCGCGTAGCGGCGCTGGATCTCGAGCGCTCCTTGCGGCGTCGTGATCTCGTGCGCGACCACGCGGTCTACGAAGACGAGCGCGTTGTCGCCAGGCAACGCCTCGACAACGTGCGCGTCCCAAACCTTCTCAAACAGCGACTTCGGCACTGTGACCCTCTTTCATCGAGCCGCGCATCCCGCTGCACAAAGCTTCACGAACAT
>Ga0302326_10029893_pt1 | contig 10919 bp, 11 predicted proteins | sample Palsa_T0_3_FD_202264 | JGI IMG/M metagenome (GOLD analysis project Ga0302326, IMG submission 202264) | Peat permafrost microbial communities from Stordalen Mire near Abisko, Sweden - Palsa_T0_3 | ecosystem: Environmental > Terrestrial > Soil > Palsa > Peat permafrost | place: Sweden: Abisko...
AAGGATGTGGGGGACATAGCGGCAATGTAGCTGGTTCAGATGGCGCCGTGCCTGAGGCATATCAAATGCCTTGCCACTGGAAACGTCCTTGAGATACACGATGGTGTTAGCCACGCCGCCTTGCGGCCCAATGATCAATCGATCCAGGTCTACGATCTTTTTCGATTCGGGGTCGCAGATCTTTTGATCCTTGGTAACCGGGAAGTCCAGTTCGCGAGGCATCGGTCCCGACCAGTTCACGCTGCCGGCGATCGTTCCACCGCCCAAGACAGTGATCACCTTGTAGTTGGTTTGTGCAGAGACCAAAGAATTCAATGCAGCCAGGGCCACGATCCAGAAAAACCAGTGTGCCCCTTGGCGCACGCGAGCCGACACCTCTGCTTTCGGAGCGCCACCTTCGCGATCGGAGTTGACGCTTGCCGCGACGGTAGAACGACGTGCCGGGGCAGTTCCAGTGCTAGCCATAAGACTCTTTAGTTTTTCTTGTTTCCCGGGTCGCCCGCAGGAAAACCCCGCCGCAGACGGAGACAGCGTTCGACTCAGACTTAAGAGTATGACGCGGAACGTGGGTTCGGCTAGCTTCCGTTAGGTCATGAACATTAGGCTGGCGCAAGCCCTAACCGGGAAAACGAGAACGAATCTCACTGCCGGGTATCACCGCAGTCCGAGTGAATGGCGATAGGCGGCGACGTTCCGATTGTGCTCTTCGAGGTCGTGGGCGAACCGATGGTGGAGGTTGCCATCGCTAACAAAGTAAAGAAAATCTGTCGTGTCAGGGTGCAGAGCCGCCTCCAGCGCACTTCGGCCCGGATTGCCAATGGGCCCCGGCGGCAGCCCTGGAAAACGATAGGTATTGTAGGGCGATTCCACCGCCAGGTCGGCGTGATGGAGACTCCCCTGGTACGTCCCCCTGAGCAATTCCGCGTAGATCACGCTCGGGTCGGCATCGAGCGCCATATTTTTTGCCAGCCGGTTGTAGTAGACGCTGGCCACGCGCGGACGTTCTTCCGGAGCCGCCGTCTCTTTTTCGACGATGGAAGCCATGGTCACCACGCTCGGGATGTTCGAAACAAGGCCGATCTGCTGCGCCACCAACCGGAACTGGTGAACCATCTCCGCAGCCATCTCGTCGAGGCTTTGCGTGCGCGTGAACTGGTAGGTATTCGGAAAGAGATAGCCCTCGAGCGACTTCGCATCGGGCGCAAGATCGGAGATGAGTTGGGTCTGGGTTTCGGCAATCCGCAGAAAGTCGGAGGCCGATCCTAGCCCAGCCTCTTCCATGGCGTTGGCGATGTCGAACATCGTGTAGCCTTCGGGAATCGTGACCACATGAAAGTAGATGTCGCCGCGCGCGATCCGCTGGTAAACCTGCGGAAGAGTGGCGGCGCGCTCGAATCGGTACTCGCCCGCCTTCAAGGATGGCTTAGGATGCAACGCATGCCAGAGCCCAAACGCGAGTTCGCTGCGAATCACGCCGGCCTTTTTCAACTCCGCCGCGATCTTGCGAGTCGAATAGCCGGAGTGAAGCAGCAAATAGGACTCCCCTGGCGGGGACACCGGAGCATACACCTGCCAGGCGACCCAGCCACCAACGGCGAGAATGGCGACCAGCAACAGTGTGATTAGCGTGCGCAAGGTTCCAGTGTAGAAGTCTTTTCAGATTGCCACAAAGTCGCCGGAGTACAGGACCGCCGGAACGAGGCCGGATCGAGGAGCGGGCAGGTTCGGTAGCAATCTGCATGACGTTCGGCACCGCAAGATCGATAGATAGGATAGATAGATAACAACTAAACGACCAACGTATCCAAACAGGCTAATCGAAATATTGCTGCCACTACGGCGTAAGCTTCTTCCCAAAATTCTACCCTCGACCATCCGAATCGCGGACTAATCCACGTGGGTAATTGCACGGCAGACCGCCAACAGGTAAAAAGCTTGCAACCGCGCCAACAAACCTGACTCCTCCCCCAAGCTGCCAGGCGCCAAGAGTGGAAGGAGTGTTTCGTCATGAAACAGCTTGTATTTTTTATGTTGGTGATGCCAACAATCGCCCTGACATTGGGAAGCGCTGCGTTTGCTCAGAACGTCGGTGACAACAGCATTTACTTCGTCACCTACTTTTCCAATGCGAATACGGCCGGTGCGCCGGATGAAGTCGTGCGCATCATCAACGATGGCGACCAGGCAACCACAGACGTTGAAGGCGTGGAAAACGGGACCCTGTGGGCGTCGTTATACGTGTTGGATGACAGCCAGGAGATGGAGGAATGCTGCAGCTGCGCGGTAACCGCTGACGGCCTTACCTCGGAATCCGTGAATCAAGAGCTCACGGCGAGCACATTCAGCGCGAGGACGGAAGTTTCGCGTGGCGTTATCAAAATCATTTCGTCTTCCGTCCAAGCCGGTGGCCCCACAAACTTCACGAATGCCCTGGCGCCCGGACTGCGGGTATGGGCCACCCACATTCAAAGACTTACAAGTGAGGCCGGCGGCTTCTACGTTAGCGAATCCAGGGCAGCGGACGCGAACCTCGGGTCGACGGAAAAAGGTGATCTCGAGACGGTGTGCATGTGGATCAATGCACTGGGCTCGGGCTGGGGAGTCTGCAGCTGCACTCCGCAGGACCAGGATTTCTAAAAATCAGGGTTTTGAGTCAAGTCCCAAGGAACCGGCGGCTCTGTGCGCGCGACCAGTCTATGGGCACAGCCTACTCGCCCAGCCAATCTGCATAGGGCTTCATCGACTCCACGTGGTCGCACACGATCTTGATTGCTCCGGTGATGGGGATGGCGAGTACAAGCCCGACAGCTCCCCAGACCGCCCCCCAGAACAGCAGTGCAATCGTCACCGCCAACGGGTTGATCTTCAGACGGCTGCCCAGCATTTTCGGATAAAGAACGTTGAGCGCCAGCACGTGCATTCCCACCACGCAAATCGCCACGAAGAACAGGTCTCTCGGCTCGAGCTGCCCAAGACCGACGATGATCGGAGGCACCATGGCCAGCACAATTCCCAGGTAGGGAACGAGGCTCAGGAATCCGCTGAGAAAGCCGACGAAGTAAAAGAAAGGAACGTGCAGCAACCCGAAAATACCCACGCTCATGGCTGAGATCAGCAGCCCGATCAACAAATTTCCGACAATAAAGCTCTGTAGCATTTGCCCGATAAGACCCAGAGTGACGAACGCCGTGTGGCGGTGATGCATAGGAAACAGCATCACCGTGGCCGAACGCGCGTGGCTCTGCCAGGTCAGCAGAAAATAGGCCAGGAACGGGACAAACGACGCCGCCAGCACAATGTCGGTCACGGTACCGGCTCCGTGCGTGAGCACCTCGGTCCAACTCTGCACCTGGCGAACCGGCACAACGTTTTTGTCCTCGGGACCGACGACGTCGCCCGTCTTTTCCAGCCGTTCCGCCTGCTGTTGGTACGGTCGCACGATGGAGCGGATCTTTTGGGAATACTTGGGGACGTTGTCCGCGAAAATGAGAGCCTGGTTATAGGAGGCGACACTAATGCCATAGAGCGCGGCCAACAGCACAACCATCGTGGTCAGGGAGGCCAACGCTCTCGGAAGGCGCAGATACTCGAGCGCCTGGACTACGGGAGAAAGCATAAAGCTCAGCAGGATGGCAAAGAACACCACTGCCAACACCGACTCGCCGTAATACGCGAACATGACGAGCAGGGCCATGCCAAGCAGGGTCTGCGACCAGTGATGCCCGGGGTGTGTTTCCGTGATTTCCATACCGTGGAGTTGCGAACCTCCGCATTCCTGCTGGTCAACAATTCTGCCTGACTGCTGCAAGAATTGCACCACCCTAATCGTGCCAGCATCGCGGCCCCGAGATCGTCGCCGCCCACTCACTGGTGGAGCGCCGGGCGACCCCGCCCGGCCACCACACTGCCGGCCAGGCGAGGCGGCCCGTAGCTCCACGGGAAATGCAGAAGCGAAGGAGCTTCTCGATGGTGCATCTACAATGAAGCGATGGATGCACGGGGGATTTCTGGCGCCGGCCGCATCATGGCCCTCGACGTAGGCGCGAAAAGAATTGGAGTGGCGGTCACCGACCCGCTCGGCATCACGGCGCAGGGTCTCGATACGATCCAGCGCCAAAACAAGCGTCGCGATCTCGAAGCCTTGGGACAGGTGCTGACGAAATATGATGTCCGCGAGATTGTGGTGGGCCTGCCTTTGCGCCTGAGCGGGGCGGAAGGTACGCAATCGGAAAAGATGCGCCGCTTCGCCGACGATCTGCGTACTCACTTCGGCTTGACGGTCCATCTATGGGACGAGCGCTGGACATCGACCGAAGCCAACCGCCTGTTGCGCGAAACCGATCTTTCGATCAAGAAGCGGGCTCAGGCGGTCGACCGGATGGCAGCCGTGCTAATTCTTCAATCCTGGATGGAGGCCCACGCAGGTCGCTGACTATTTTTCTGCAGGCAGGGTAGGGCGGGCACTCAGGAGGCTAGTTCGGAAATTTCCGGGAAGCGCAGATTGCACTTCGTCAGCGCTTTGGTCAGCGCCTCTTCAATAAGACTCTCTGCGCAATTGCGCGAGATGGCAATTTCGCTGACCAGCAAATAGCGGGCGCGTTCCAGCATCTTCTTTTCCCGGAACGACAGCGACTTGGCCTGTCCGAGGATAAGGAGGCTCTTCAGCACCGCTGCCACGTCGGCCAGTGAACCAGTGCGCATGCGATCGGAGTTCTCTTTGAAACGGTCTTTCCAGTCGGCCGAGTTGATGCATTCGCCCGACGACAGGTAATCCACGATCTTCTCGACTTCGCCATTGCGCACCACCGGACGCATCCCGACGCTGTTGACATTGGCGAACGGCACCATAACCTTCAAACTGCTGGCTGCAATCTTCAGCAGGTAGAACTTCTCCACCGTGTTTCCCAAGGTACGGCTGCTGATCTGTTCGATAATTCCGACGCCGTGGTTGGGGTAAACGACCTTATCGCCGATGTGGAAAACACCATTTCCGTTCATGGAGGGGCCTGCGCCCGGGGAGCGTCGATCTGCCCTTAAGTCTAGCTGAGTCGCGATGCTAAGGCAATGAGGAAGCGACGCTCCTGGCTAGCGGAGTCCAGGCCAGCTTTGTGCAGTCTCACTGCTACGAAGCTAAGTTGTTACTGGTTAGCGAGTTGGAGCGGTACCTCAAGCAGTTCGAGGTCCCGTGCACGCTCCAATGCCCGAGGGTTATAATGCCGAGAGCTATGACGGAAGACATCAAGAAGAAGCTACGGGATGAACTCAACATCCTGGAGCACGAGTTGGCGTTCGATATCCCCAGGGAGCTCAAAAAGGCCGTAGCCCTGGGCGATCTTAGTGAGAACGCCGAGTATCACACCGCCAAGCAGCGCCAGGAATATCTGAAGGCGCGTGTCCGTCAGCTCGGCCAACGCCTTGCCGACCTCTCCCTGGTGAACATGAACAACATCCCCAAGGATAAAGTTGGCCTGGGCTCAACCGTAACGATTTTCGACGGCACCAAGAATGAAGAGATGAAATATGAGCTGGTGGCGAGCGAGCAGTCTGATGTTGCCGCCGGCAAAATCTCGACCACTTCGCCGATTGGCCGCGCGCTCCTTAATAAGAAGGTTGGCGATGTCGCCACGGTGGTTACGCCCGGTGGAAGCCGCGAGATGGAGATCCTGAAGCTGTCGACAATGCACGATCTCGCCGAAGCCAAGCTCGAAGCTCAGGCAGAGCCAGAGCGGAAATCGAAATGAGCGGCAAGGCGGCAATCAAAGCTTGGACGAGCTGGATCAGCTTGTGTGGCGACGGGGCGAAGCCTGCCCTGAGCGAAGCCGAAGGGCCCCGCTTCCACACCGTAATAATGGGTAGAGTCCTATGAGTTGGACAAGCGGAGTAGGACGGGCTTGCGGCGTTCTGCTAGATGCCATCGTGCGCCTGCTCGCGCTCTCGCGCATCAATCCGAATGCTTTGACCGTGATGGGGCTGGTGGTCAACACCTACGCCGCGTTTTTGTTTGGATACGCCAACGGCGACAATCAGCGCCGGATGTTTTTCTATGCTGGCCTCGTCATCATCGGATCGGGATTCTTCGATCTGGTGGATGGCCGCGTGGCCCGCGCCTCGAATCAAGTCACCCGTTTCGGAGGTTTTTTCGATTCCATCATCGATCGCTACAGCGACGCCTCGCTGTTCCTGGGATTGATGGTTTTTTACGGTCGTGGCAGCCGTTTCTTCTACATAGTGCTGGCCGCGCTGGCCATGATCAGCGCCATCATGGTGAGTTACGCCCGCGCCCGTGCCGAGTCGCTCATTGGTACATGCCGCGTCGGCTTCATGGAACGGCCCGAGCGGCTGGTACTGCTGATCATCGGAGCGCTGTTCAATGTGATGGCTCCCGTGCTCTGGGTGATTGCCGTGCTTTCGACCATCACTGTGATTCACCGTGTCATTTACACCTGGCAGCGGACAAGGGAGATGGACGCTCCTGCCCGGGCCGCATGACGAACGCCTGAACGCCGGAATCAATCAATGAAGAAGAAAAAAAACGGAGAGACGGGCGTCCGCGCCCGTCCACCACGAGACTGGACTGGAAGCTCCAGCTGAATTCCGCGCGAATCGAATGCTAGACTAGTCCCCGCAACTTCCAAGGACCGAAAGTGCCAACCAATCCTGTTCTAGTTGTACACGGCGGTGCCTGGGCTATCCCCGACGACATGGTCAAGGCGCACCTGAGTGGTGTTCGCCATGCCGCCGCCGCTGGTTGGCGCGTGCTTGAGCGCGCAGGCTCGGCTCTCGACGCGGTTGAAGAAGCCATAGTCGTTCTCGAAGACGATGAGACCTTCGACGCCGGACGCGGCAGCTTCCTGAACCGCGACGGCAAGGTGCAGCTCGACGCTTTCATCATGGACGGCGCAACGCTGCGCGGCGGCGGCGTTGGATGCGTCGAGCATCTTCGGAACCCGGTTCGCGCCGCGCGGAAGATTCTGAGCGACAGCCCCCACGTCTATTTTGTCGCGGAAGGAGCCGAGCGCTTCGCCGCCGAGCATGGCATCGCTCTCTGCCGCAACCAAGACCTGATCATCCCTCGCGAAGTCGAGCGCCTGCGCGAGTATCAGGCGCAGACTTCCAAGAACGGCAACGATCTGTTTGCGTCCGAAATTCCGCACGACATGCTTTCGCACGATACTGTGGGAGCGGTCGCTCTCGACAGCGCGGGCAATATCGCGGCTTCGACTTCAACTGGCGGCACGCTCAACAAAGCTCCCGGACGTCTTGGCGATTCGTCGCTGATTGGCTGCGGTTGCTACGCCGACAATCTCAGTGCTGCCGCGTCCACGACCGGATGGGGCGAACCGATCATGAAACTCGTACTGGCGAAATGGGCAGCGGATCGCGTCGAATCAGGCAGTTTGCCCGAGTGGGTGGCGCAGGAGGCCATGAACTATCTGCAGCAGCGCGTCAATGGCCACGGCGGAATCATTCTGCTCGATGCGCAAGGTCGTTTCGGTATTGCCCACAACACCCCGCGCATGGCCTGGGCTCTCCATACGACGCAAAAACAGGACTCCGGAATCGTTCGCAACCCCTGAGCCTCATTTTTCCCGCCCTCGTTGCGCGTGCGGCAGAGCGTGCGTGATTTCAGGTCTATGCGTAACTTTTCACAAAACCAGAATCCATCCTTAACTTTGCTCATTTATCCATGCCGATTTTTCTTGTATGGTTGGGATTCGTGATAGAGCTCCGCGCTCCCGGAGACGCGTAAATCTTTAAGCGTGGCTTTGAGGTTTGGAAGGCAAGGCAACCAACTTCTCTTCGAGAGCTTCGACTACGGCACAAAGAGTTCGGTCAGGCGATGGGTTAGCGCAAGGATTGCGCCGTAATTCCCGGCAATGGTGACGACCAAGGTAAAAACAGCGGGAAGAGTCCAAACCCAAGTTCGCCGAAGGCGCCGACCATTTGCACTCCACTGAAGCAGGCGTTCGACCCGCCGGCGGATTGAAGATGAACCGCTGACCACTCCGCTTGCCAGCGCAGGCTCGGACCAGCGGCTCGAAGATCGGGAAAGCTTGATCAACGCCGCAGCCAGGTCCAAGGCGTCCTGACGATTCGTCACGGCCGCATCGTCCGCCGCCCATTCAGCCGCTTCCCGCCACGCACTTTCAAGCCGGCTCATGCCTGGAAATGGAGTCGCGCTGATTAGAGCCTTCTTCAGATTATCGCAGGAGCGCATGTGCCCGAGCTCGTGCCGGACAAGTATTTCGAGTTCGTCGCGACTGAGCAAAATCCTTGCCCTATCAGAAATCATCACCTGGGGCTTCCAAATACCGGCCAGAATCAACGCGGGCGCGCCGCTTGAGGCGCTCAATGCCGGCTCGGCTGTATCGGAGCTCGTGCTCGTCCCTGCCCTGCTCGTTCCTGCCTCGCTCGTCCCGGCCCGGCTTCTTCCCGCCAACGACCACTCAGTCACTGCGCGCTCGGTTCTCGCCTGAGCCCGAAGTAAACGGAGCAGGCCAGCGCCCAGGATGAGCAGCGAACAGGCGGCGAGAAGGAAGGTCGCGGCGTCCTCGTCGAGCGACGCACTCTCCATGAACCAGAACGATGGGAAGGCGAAAAATACGGCGACTGCAAGGGAAAGTGCAAAAGAAAAGATGCGCAGCCCGCAGAGGAAATTTGCGGAGCCCGGGCTGGATTTTCGGGCGACGCGGTTTACGCAATGCCATCCCAACACTACGAGCGCGGACAGCGGACAGTACAGAATGACAAAAAACGCAAGCGAAACGATGACTCCCCGCGCCGCGAATATCACTTCGGTTCTCCCTACTTGAGGTGCAGTTCGGCACGCTGACGTTCCACCAGCGCCTGCAACTCGTCGAGCAGCTTCTCGTCCTGGGCGCCGACCGCCTCCACAAAATAGGAAAGGTGAAGCGAAGCATATTCCGATCCGAGGAGTTGCCGGAAGCCGTGCACGGCAGCCGCGCGCTCCAGTTCTTCCGGGCTGCACCGCGCCGAGTAGCGGAACGCCTTTCCTTCAAGGACGCGGTTGAGGAGTCCTTTTCGAAACAGACGGTCCATCGTCGTCATGATCGTCGAATAGGTTTGCCAGATCTTGCCATCCTGGAGCACTTCACGAACCGTGGCGGTCCCTCGCGACCACACCGAATGGTGGATTTGCCGTTCGAGCGGACCAAGCCGGGCTGCACGAGTAGTTTCGAAGATAGAACGAAGCGGATCCATATTCGGTTGGCCAAGCGATGCACTGATCCTCGAAAGAAACTTTAAGGTCTGAGCGGCGATGAGTCAATGAACGGTTGCAAAATTCATCGTATCTCAACAAATTCAGCACCTTCTGGCCAAACGTATTACCGGCGATAGGAGGTTTTTCTCTCTGCATTCACGCTTACGTCACATATGATGAACCGGCGCGCTTATTGTCCTCCGTCTTACACAATCAGACCTCACGGCCCGCTGCAAAGTCCGTTGGCGAAGGATGATGAAAGTTTATGATGCCCGCCGAAAATCCCCGTGCCATGCGTTTTATGCGCGTCTTTCCAACCAGCAATCGGGCAGTCGCAAGAGCGCTCTCGGCAGTTGATCGTTGGGCCGTGTTGCTGGTGATGACGGTCGTGGCGAGCGGTGTTGTTCTCACCGCACAGAACGTGGTCTTGACAGGCTCGGTTGGCGGTCGCGTTAGCGATCAGAGCGGAGCCATAGTGCCGGGAGCGTCCGTGGTCTTGCGAAACCTCGCGACCGGCGTGGAGCAATCCGCCGTGACTAACCGCGCGGGACTCTACCGGTTTCCGGTGGTCATGCCCGGCGCCTATTCGGTCACCGCAAGTTTCAAGGGCTTTCGCGATGTCCAGGTCCTGATCCAGGTACTGGTCGGAAACGGCACGTCGCAGGACATCAAGTTGCAGGTGGGAACAGGTGTTGACACGGTAAGAGTAGTCGGGGAAACGCCACTGCTGCGCGCCGAGGATTCCTCCACCAGCACAGTGATCGACCGGTCTCTTATCGAAGACCTCCCGCTCAACGGGCGAAAATACACCAACTTCATGGTGCTCACGCCGAATACCAGTTACGACGGCGATACCGGCCTCGTCAGCATTGCGGGGCAACAGGGAGGCGAGGATTCCGGTTACGCCAACGGAAATGGTTCCACTTATTTCAGCGTCGATGGCTCTAACGCCACCAACAACTATTTCGCGGACATCGTCGGCCGCAATCGCATCCCGTATTTATTTGGCGAGGATTCCATCCAGGAGTTTCAAGTCAGCGTCAGCCCCTACACCGCAATCTATGGCGGCGGAGCCGGCTTCGTCAATGCGATCACGCGCTCGGGCGGAAACGCATTCCATGGCAGCGTCTTCTATTACAACCGCAACTCCGTGTTTGAGGCCGACGATGCCCTCGACAAAGCCGCCGGCAATCCCAATCCGGAAAATGATTTGCAGCAATTCGGCGCTGAGTTTGGCGGACCCATCCTGCGCAACCGTCTATGGTTCTTCGCGGATTACGAACAGCAACTGCACAACTTTCCAATCCCCGTCATCAACCCGGCGTTGTCAACGAATCCTTCGAATCTGGCCGCCCTGCTCAGTGGTCCCGGCGGTTTCAACGTTGCGCCTGGGACCGCGCTACCTCCGCCCAATGGAGCGTTACCGGTACCCAACATCGACACCGACGCCGACGTTGCCGCCGGCCCGACCGATCCACTCTACCCACTGTACTTGCAACAGGTGTCGAATGCGATCAATGCCCTGAGCTCCAACCTCGGAATCAAGCCCAGAAAGGGCAACGACTGGGTGATTACGCCCCGGTTGGACTACCAGGCCACGAACCGCGACAGCCTCTTTCTGAGCCTCGATGTGAACCATTTCAACTCTCCGGGAGGCGTCATCATCGACCCGACGGTCGGCAACTATGGCACGCAA
>Ga0302326_10029895_pt1 | contig 10918 bp, 10 predicted proteins | sample Palsa_T0_3_FD_202264 | JGI IMG/M metagenome (GOLD analysis project Ga0302326, IMG submission 202264) | Peat permafrost microbial communities from Stordalen Mire near Abisko, Sweden - Palsa_T0_3 | ecosystem: Environmental > Terrestrial > Soil > Palsa > Peat permafrost | place: Sweden: Abisko...
GAATTGGCGGAGATCTTCCAGGTTCAAATGTTCCGGACTGGTCTGATAGAATCGGGCCAGACCGGCGATGTGATGCAGGTAGGTTCTCTGGGTCTGCGGCGAGAAATTGCGTAATTGCATGTCCTCGAACAGGTGGTGCATGCATGGCAATTGGAATCCTGGGAATCCTACCGCGACGTTGTCAGGCTGGGGCGCAAGACGCGACTGAAGGAAGCGCAGAGGGTGGTGCTGTGGTCGATTTTCGAGCGCGTGCGCTCTGCGCTCAAATCGCGCGGTCTGATTACCTGGCCGGACATGTTCAGCCGGGTGGCGGCGAAGATCGGGAAAGGCCTCAATCCACCATTCGAATTCGCGGTGGTGGACGAAGCCCAGGATGTCAGTGTCCCGCAGTTGCGATTTCTCGCGGCTCTGGGGGCGGGCCGGGCGAATAGCCTCTTCTTCGCGGGCGATCTTAGCCAGCGGATTTTTCAGCAGCCGTTCTCCTGGAAGGCGCGCGGGGTCGATGTTCGGGGACGTTCGTCAACGCTGCGGATCAACTACCGGACGTCGCACCAGATCAGGACGCAGGCCGATAAGCTGCTGGGTCCGGAAGTATCCGATGTGGACGGCAACACGGAGGGGCGCAGGGGCACAATCTCCACGTTCAACGGTCCGCCGCCGGTCATCATGGTTCTGGATTCTCCCCAGGAAGAAATCAAGGCCGTTAGCGAATGGCTGGCGAACCGAACGAAGGAAGGGGTCGTTCCACACGAAATCGGCATCTTCGTCCGCTCAGTGGTAGAACTTGACCGTGCTCGTGCGGCGGTTGAGGAGGCGAAGATTCCCTACAAGGTGCTCGACGACAGTCTTGAGATGGTGACCGGGCGGACTTCGGTCGGGACCATGCATCTCGCCAAGGGGTTGGAATTCCGTACGGTTGTGGCGATGGCTTGTGACGATGAGGTGATTCCGCTGCAAGAACGGATCGAAGCGGTCGCGGACGATGCGGATCTCGAAGAGGTCTACAACACGGAGCGGCACCTGCTGTACGTCGCTTGTACCCGCGCACGGGATCATTTGCTGGTGACGAGTGTGGCTCCGGCGTCGGAATTCCTGGATGACATGCAGGTTTAGTCGACCATGCGTCGGCACGAGTGCCGGACCCAGAGGGTACCCCGGCACGCAGAGTGCGTGCGCCACGGCCTTATAATGAATCTTATGTCTGAAATTTCCCTCGACCGCCGCAATTTTCTGCGCGGCGCTTCCGCCCTTACGGCGCTTTCCTACTCCCGTGCGATGGGAGCCAACGACCGCGTTCAACTGGGCGTGATCGGCTGCGGCGACCGCGGCCAGTACGACATGGGAAATTTCCAGAAAGCCAATGCCGATGTGGTGGCCGTCTGCGATATCTATGGCGAGAAGATCGACGCGGCCCGCGGCAAAGCCCCCAATGCCAAGGGTTTCAAAGATCACCGCGCGCTGCTGGAAATGAAGGAGGTAGACGTGGTGCTGATCGCCACGCCCGACCACTGGCACGCGCAGACAACCATCGACGCGCTGAACGCGGGCAAAGACGTCTACGTCGAAAAACCGCTGACGCGCACCATCGAAGAAGGCCCGCTCATCGTCAAGGCGGCGCGGGTCAACGAGCGCATTTGCCAGGTGGGCATGCAGCAGCGCTCCGGGCAGCACTATCTGCAAGCCAAGCGCGAGTATTTCGATGCCGGCAAGCTGGGCAAGATCACGCTGGCGCGCACGTGGTGGCACGGCAACGGCTATCACCTGCGGCTGGCGCCGGAATCGTTGCGGACGCTGCCATCCAATCTGGATTGGGCGCATTTCCTGGGACCGTTGAAGTGGCGCGATTACGATCCGCAGCAGTATTTCAACTGGCGCGCCTACCTGGATTTCGGCGGCGGCCAGGTGACGGATTTGTTCACGCACTGGATCGACGTGGTGCACATGTTCATGGGGCAGGATGTGCCGTCTTCCGCTTCCGCCGCAGGCGGGGTTTACAAGTATAAGGATGGCCGCACGGCGCCGGACACCATCAACGTGTTGCTGGAATATCCGGCCGAGTTCACCGCCACTTTCGAAGCCACGCTCGTGCCGGGGATTACGGGAGCGGCGGTGGAGATTTGCGGCGCCGACGGGCGCTTGTGGATCGATCGCGGGCGCTACGAGTTCCACCCGGTGGCCAAGGGCGCGCAACCGGTGATCGTGAAGGCGTTCAGTAACATCGACGCGGACCACGTGAACAACTTTCTGGAGTGTGTGCGTTCGCGCCAGCGGCCCAACGGCGATGTGCTGATCGGGCACCGGTCGGCGCAGGCTTCGCACCTGGGGAATATTTCGTACATGCAGAAGCGGCGGATCGACTTCGATCCGGTGCGCGAGGAAATCCTGCCCTTCTGATGAACGCCGATGACCGAGGATTTTGAGTTAGTCGGTATACGATTAAATCGCCGATGACGGTTTCGTTGAAAGAGATCGTGAATGCATTGAACACGCAGTCGGACGGGTACTCTAACTACCTGGATCGCCAGACCGGAGAAGTCGAATTCTTATCCCGGGAGGTCTTGGGGCTGGTGGAAGAGGGCGGCACAGCCGATGCGTTGCCCCAATGGCAACGCGACGAATTCGAGGTGGCCGAGGCCCTTTGCGCAGATCCGGATCGTTTCGAGAAGCTTCCCACGAAATGGGATATCCACGAGTTGGAGATCATGCGCAAGTTCGGCTTGTCCCTCGTGCCGCAGCGGCTTGCCCTCGATCTGCAACGCGCCCTTCATGACGCTCGCGCATTCCGGCATTTCAAGGACACCCTGCGGCGGTATCGCCGCGAACCGGATTGGTTCGCCTATCGGGCCGCAGCGTTCCGCCGGATTGCCATCGGGTGGTGCGAGGAGAATGGCATCGAGTACGCCGAAAGCTGAAACAGACCGCCTTCCTCGCAGCCCGGTGTTATAATCACACTTACGCCTGTAGCGCCAATATTCACAGGATCGAGAGGTAGTTCATGATTTCGTCAACACAAATGCGTCCGGGCATGGTGGTCAAGTTCAACAACGACTTGTTCTCCGTGTTCAGCGTGAACCACCGCACGCCCGGCAACCTGCGGGGCTTCGTGCAGGCCAAGATGCGCAACCTGCGCAGCGGAACGATGATTGAGCACCGGTTCTCGTCGGAAGATAAGGTGGAGCGCGCGTCCTTGGAAGAACAAGAGATGGAGTATTTGTATGACGACGGCGAGTACTTCTATTTCATGAACACCGAAAACTACGAGCAGATGCATCTGACCAAGGAGCTTTTGGGCGATGCGGTCGGGTACCTGGTTCCGCAGTTGAAAGTGGCCGTGGAGTTTTACGAGGGCAAGCCCATCAGCGTGGAATTGCCGGCCACCGTGGACCTGACCGTGGTCGAAACCGAGCCGGGCATGAAGGGCGCGTCGGTATCCAACGTGACCAAGCCCGCCAAGCTCGAAACCGGACTGGTGGTGCAGGTGCCGCCCTTCATCACCGAGGGCGAGAAGATTCGCGTCAGCACCGCGGAAGGCACCTATCAGGAAAGGGCCTGAAGGGCCGCTGCTAGTTCCGTCTCTTCTTCCGGCAGGACCGTCCGCAAATCCAGCAACAGCCGCTTTTCTTCGACGCGCGCGATCACCGGCGGATCGTTGGCGCGCAGCCGCCTTTGCGCAGCGCCCTCATCGGTGCACTCGATGGCAATCAGCCAAGTGGGGATGGATTGCTGGGGCGTGGCGCCGCCGCCAATCACCGATTCGCCCGGTGTGAGTTCCGCCTTTAGACCGGGCCGCGCGGCTAGAAGCGAAGGCAGCAGCCGTTCGGCGCGCTCGCGAATTTCGGCGGCGCTTTGGCGGATCATGCGCAATGCCGGCACCTGATCCCATTGCTCCAGCAGCAGGTGGCGCAGGGTGGTCTCCAGCGCCTGGTAAACCATTTTGTCCAGACGCAGCGCGCGGAACATGGGGTTGCGGCGCAGGCGCGCCACGATTTCCGGCTTTCCGGCCAGGATGCCGGCCTGCGGACCGCCGAACAGCTTATCGCCGCTGAACGAAACCAGGTCGGCTCCGGCCTGCAAGCTATCGGAAACCAACGGCTCATGGACGCCGAACGGGCGCAGGTCCACAATGCAGCCGCTGCCCAGATCCTCATACACCGGAATGCCGCGCTCGCGGCCTAGCGCGACCAACTCTTCCAGTGACGGGCGGGCGGTGAAACCCTCGATGCGGAAATTGCTGGGATGCACGCGCAGCAGGAGGCGCGTGCGGTCGGTGATGGCCTCGCGATAATCGGCGATGCGCGTGCGGTTGGTAGTGCCCACCTCGCGCAGCAGCGCGCCTGAGCGGAGCATGATGTCGGGGATGCGGAAGCCGTCGCCGATTTCGATCAGCTCCCCGCGCGAGACGATGACTTCGTGGCCCGCCGCCAGTTCATTCAGCGCTAGGTAGATAGCGGCCGCATTGTTGTTGACTGCGATGCCCGTCGCGCCCAGCAGCCGCTCGATGAGCACGCCGGAGTGTACGTCGCGTTTGCCGCGCAGCCCAGTGGCGAGCTCGTATTCCAGGTTTGAATATCCGGCGTGGATGGCTTGCTGGCCCAGCGGCGCGCGGCCCAGGTTGGTGTGCAGGACTACGCCGGTGGCGTTGACGACCCTTCGCAGCGAGGGCACGGCAAGCATGCGGAGCGCGCGCTCCACCCGCGCTTCGATGGTCGTCCCGGTAATGCCGTTGGCCGCGCCCGAGCGGAGCTCGCGGCGGGCGTCATTCAGCGCCCGGCGGATTTCGGCTACGACAAGCTGCCGCGGAATCCCTGGCGCGGATATGCGCTCGGCGACCTCGTGTACGGCCGGCAATTCCCGCAGTTTCCGGTTCTCGCTCACTTGCTTGATGTTACAGAGCCGGTGAGCCACTTGTCCAGGAGGGTGGAACAGGCTACACTGGTAGTTTCGGGGCGTGGCTCAGCCTGGCTAGAGCGCCTGGTTCGGGACCAGGAGGTCGGTGGTTCGAATCCACTCGCCCCGACCACATCCTTTCCATCGTTCATTTTCCCCCCCTCGGACGCGCTGCCTGGGGCGTTCTCCACCAACGTCCCATGTGAAAAGGGCGTATAATTTCAAGAATGTCCAAAGATGGATATGCGGTTCTCATTAACGTCGCATGCTGCACGGGGTGGCTCATGGTTATGCTTCCGGCGATCCTCTTCTTGCGGCGCGCCTGGTCGGTGAGACGCGATACCCTCTTCGATCTCATGACGGACGATGTGCTGGATCTTTATTACAAGCAGTTCTATCCCTCGCGAAGAATCGGCGCGAATATGCGGGTAACAACTTTCAAGAAGGACTTCTGCCGCAAGTATGGCGGCGGTGGTACTTCGTCCCCCTCACTTTGCTGGGCGTTCTATCGGCTTGGGGATTGTACGGTACCGCGGGAACCCTTAAGGTGTGGACTGGCGCAACGGCTGCCGGCGATGGTTACACAATTCCGGATGTGGCTTTGGGCGCCTTTCTGGGAGGCTTAACGTGGGTGGTATCGGATCAGTTGACGCGGTTTCGGGATCGCGACTTTACTTCCTTCGACGTTTACAACGGCGTCTTTCGGCTGCTGATCGCCGTCCCGCTCGGGTATAGTTTGGCCTCCTTCGGCAATCCCTCGCTCAAGATATCGATAGCGTTCATATTGGGAGCGTTTCCCACCTCCACTCTGTTTACGATCGCGCGGCGGCTTGGGGCAAAACAGTTTGGGTTAGGGGACGATGCAGTCAAGAATTCCACCGATTCTGAACTCGAAAAGTTGCAGAGTGTCGGGAAGGAGACGGCCGAACGGCTCTGCGATGAAGGCATTTCGAGCATCGGCGCCTTGGCATGGACCGATCCGATCGATTTGACGATCCGGACCAATCTGGAATTCAGCTTCGTGGTCGACTGCATCAGCCAGGCGCTCCTGTGGATCTACACGCATGACGACACGCCGCAGCTTTACGTCTTGTCGCTGCGGGGCGCGCAAGAAGTAGCCGCATTCATCGACGATCTCCAGTCGCCCGATGCGCTCACGCAGGCCGAGGCCGAAAAGACCCTCGAGGAAGCTGCCGCGCGGGTCAAGGTGCCCAAAGAAGCATTTCACCAAACGCTGCTCGAAGTCGCTCAGGATCCGTCGACGAAATTCCTCGTCAAAATTTGGGCCGATTCAAACTGAGGGCGGGCTTGTAAGATTCCGCCCCTGGATCTTTCGACCCGCTTTACGCCGAAACAAAAATAGTGCATAATGTTTTTATGCCGCAAGGCGAAGGAGCATCTGCATGAAGTATCATCCCATCGGCGACATGAAGTGCCCGTTCTGCGGGCAACTCAACTTGGTCTACAAGCGCCCCGGTCTCAGCGGCGACGTGTACCGCTGCGCCGCGGAGCTGGGCGGCTGCGAGCGCACCATCGTGCACCGCAGACGCAAGGGAGACTCGCGCTGCGGCGTCGTAGCCGTGCTGAATTTCGGACACGTCGGCCAGTGGAATCCATGTATGCAGGGCGGCCAGCCTGCCCAGCCGTCCGCCGCCGGAAAGCGCTAGGAAGCGCGGCCAGGGGGTCGCGCGCGGACGAGGGCGTCCGCCCCATTCGGTTGGTTTGCTAGAATTGAATTGAAATGACCCCGCTTGACGAGTTAGAACGCCAGTACACCCCCCTCCGCGAACAGGCCTTGGCCGTGCGGAGGTATCTTTGACGTCCCCGCGCTAAAATCCAAACTCCAGGAAACGGAAGAGCAGACCGCCGCGCCCGGCTTCTGGAACCAGCCCGGCAAGAGCCAGAAGATCATGCAGCAGCGCAAGCGCATTGAGGAGAGCCTCGGCAACGAGCAGCGCATCGCCGCGCTCACCTCCGATCTCGACACGCTTTTCGAGCTGGCCAGCGAGGGCGAAAACGTCAACGGCGACATCGAGCGCGATTTGCAAACCTTCGCGCAGTTCGTCGACCGCGTGGAATCCGCCATGCTGCTCTCCGGCGAGAACGACCAGCGCGACGCCATCATGACCATTCATCCCGGCGCCGGCGGCACCGAAAGCCAGGATTGGGCCGAGATGCTGCTGCGCATGTATCTGCGCTGGGCGGAGCGCGACGGCTTCTCGACCGTCATCACCGACAGGCTGGAGGGCGAGGGCGCCGGCATCAAGTCCGTCACTTTCGAAATCAACGGCGAGAACGCCTACGGCATGCTGCAGTCCGAGATCGGCGTACACCGCCTGGTGCGCATCTCGCCGTTCGACGCCAACGCCCGCCGCCACACATCGTTTGCGTCCGTGTTCGTCTACCCGCAGGTGGACGACGAGATTAAGATCGACATCAAGCCGGACGATCTGCGCATCGATACGTTCCGCTCCGGCGGCGCGGGCGGCCAGCACGTCAACATGACCGATTCCGCGGTGCGCATCGTACACCTGCCTACCAATATCGTGGTGCAGTGCCAGAACGAGCGCTCGCAGCACAAGAATCGCGACAGCGCCATGAAGCAGCTTAAGGCGCGCCTGTATGAGTTCGAGTTGGAGAAAAAACGTGTCGAAGCCGCCAAAACCGAGGCCACCAAGCTGGATATCAACTTCGGCAGCCAGATCCGCAGCTACGTGCTAGCGCCTTATCGCATGATCAAGGACCACCGCACCAAGCTGGCCATCGGCGACGTGGACCGCGTCCTGGAAGGCGACATCGAACCGCTGATCCACGCCTATCTGGTCTTCCGCAAGACGGGCAAGACGGCGGGCGACGGCGGCGGCAAGGACGAGCTGCCGGAGTGATGGGCGACGCGGAGAGGCGGGGACGCGGGCACGCGGAGAACCTGCGGATTGCGGCGGAGATGATTCGCTCCGGCGGGATCGTTGCGTTTCCCACAGAGACGGTCTACGGCCTAGGCGCAAACGCTTTTAATGCCACGGCGGTGGCGCGCATCTTCACGGCCAAAGGACGGCCGCGTCAAAGCCCGCTCATCGTCCACGTGGATTCCATCGATATGGCCCGTACCCTCGCGCTGGAGTGGCCCGATACGGCCGATCGCCTCGCGCGCCGCTATTGGCCCGGACCCCTGACGCTGGTCCTGCCGAAGCGGTCGTCGGTTCCCGATATCGTGACCGCAGGCCTCGCTACCGTCGGGCTGCGCGTGCCGTCCCATCCGCTGGCGCTCGCGCTGATTCGCGCGGCCGGCGTGCCCATAGCCGCGCCCAGCGCCAATCCGTTCACGCAGCTTTCGCCCACCACCGCCGAACACGTCCGCCAATCGCTGGGCGACGCGGTTGACCTGGTTCTCGACGGCGGTCCGGCCACCGTCGGCATCGAGTCGACAGTGCTATCGCTGGCTAGTCCGGAGCCGCTGCTGCTGCGGCCCGGCGTGATCCCGCTGCCGGACATCGAGGCACTGGTTGGCCCCGTGCGCATGGCTGAAAGCGCCGCCGGCAGCCATCCTTCGCCAGGAATGCACCCGCAACACTACCGCCCGCGCACACCGCTGGTCCTGCTGGCCGCCGGCGATGCTCCGCCTGCCGGTCGCGGAGAATGGTTGCGCCTCGGCCGCGAGATGCCCGCCGAACCTGCCGCTTATGCCGCCGCGCTATACGCCGCCTTGCACCGGCTGGATGCGCAGGGGCTGGACTGGATCGCCGTCGAGCGTCCCCCAAACACGCCCGAATGGACAGGAATCCTCGATCGCCTCACCCGCGCCGCGAGTCGCGGAATACAACACGGCCCCGCTCTACGGTAACGATGCGAATCATTTGCGCTCAAGCCCTCTGAGCGGTCCACCGCGCCTGCCCATACTCACCCAATTTCACGACGCCTTCCATCCGGCTGCCCGCCACATCCCCCGAGAATTCGTAGTGCAGTGTAGCGCCTTCGATGCGCTGCCCGCTACGGATGGTGACGCGGCGGCCTTCCACCGCGCCCGTCAACTTCCCGGACAAAATATCGCCGCGATGCAACCCGCTGAGTTGGCCGTCGCGCTGCTCGATGGCGAAGTGGTGCCGCGACGATCCCGAGACAAAGGTGAGGTCCGCGACCCACTCCCCGGCGACGTCCACACTGGCCGCCTCCAGCGCGGGCGCCGTAATGTGCGGCGGATTCGCCAGCAGCTTGCGAATGGCCGCAGCCGCGATCATGTCGTCCCCCGGCATCATCATGTAGGGCATGATCGTGAGGGAACTCGGGCTATTGTCGCGGCGCGTACCGCTGCCCTCGTTTACCGCGATGCGCGGCTGCCCATGCCACAGCAGGTCCTCCAGCTCCGTGCCGGTGATGCCGATGCGCGCCGCATCCCAATTGAGCCGCAAGCGCGGCGCGTGGTTCGAAAGATCTTCCGGCTGCAGTGTCTCGCTGGTCACGCCGGGCACTTGGGTGGCCTGCGCCGCGATGTTGTCCAGCCACCCTTGCCACTGCTTCCACTCCGCGTCATGGTCGCGCTTCACCCACATCTCGACCGCCGCCAGCATGCCCATGATCTCCTCCTTGCCGACCTTCAACGAACGGCCAAAAGTGTGGTGCGGCGCGCTGTTGATCCACGCCGCGCGCACCAGATCCTTCTGCCCCAGCAGCAGCCCGCCCGCCTGCGGACCGCGCAGGCATTTGCCGCCGCTGTAGGCCACCATGTTCGCGCCGTGCGCCAGGTGGATGTTGGGGATCGTCAGCGTTTCGGCAGCGGCGTCCACGATCACCGGGACGCCCTTGCGCCGCGCCATCGCGCAGGCATTCTTGATCGACAACTCGCCCGTTTCCGCAGCCGGGCAGGAGAGAATCATCACCATGGCCGTTTGCGGCGACAGAGCCGCTTCGAACTGCGCGGCGGTGTCCACCTCCACCATCTTCACGCTCAGCATGCGCACGGCGTGGTCGTATTCGTTGCGCGAATAGCGCGGCACGACCACTTCGTTCTTCAGCCCGGTCAAATTGGGCACGCGCTGCATCTTCTCCGGATCTCCGCCGGATATGCACGCGGACGTGGCGTGCGTCAATGCCGCCGCGCATCCCGCCGTGACGATCCCCCATTCGGCTTTGGTCAGTTCCGCCAGGCGCTGCCCCACCGCCTCCATCAGCTCGTCCATGTGGACGTAGGCGTGCGACGCCTGTTCCATGGCGCGCTTCACCTCGGGCAAGGTCTGCGATCCCGTGATGATGGTGTACGTGCCCCGGCAGTTCACGATCGGCGTAACGCCGATCGACTCGTACAGATTGCCGCCCAATTCGAGCGCGTGCGCCGGCGCGGCCAAAACCGGTTCCGGAATGGATGCGGACACTCCCGCGGCGGCAAGCGCCGCCCCGGAGCGGAACAGCCCGCGGCGGCTCATTTTCGTTGATGGCATGGAAGCCCCTCCACTAAGGTGATGCTATACGGTGGAGGGGCGGAATGCAAGGCTGGCGGGTGCTGGGGGGTGCTGGGTGTCGGCTGGCCGTCCGAGTCCATTAAGGCGGCGAAAGGCTCTCTCCCTTTCCACGCTCTCGACACAATGCGGCGCGGCGTAGGGTCCCGCTGCCGAAAATCCGGCGCTACATCCATTCGTGAGAACGCGAAGCGTTCAATTTGAGCCATCATCGGAAGGGGGAAGCATCCGCGCCAAGAATCGTCTCCAACGCCGGTGAGACTTGCAGGACTACTGGAATTCCGTAGTATCATGGGAATTGAAGTTTGAATGGCACGACGCCAAAGCCGAGGCCAACATGCAAGCGCATGGCATAAGCTTCGATTTGGCGAAAACGGCGTTCAACGATGTGTTTGCCCTCGAACGCGTTGATGATCGGGAAGACTACGGCGAAGAGCGGCTTATCGTCATCGGCATGGCAAAAGGTCACATTATGCTCTATGTAGCCTACACCGAACGCGACCAGCACATTCGCATTATTTCCGACCGGAGGGCAACGCAACGTGAGCAAGACGACTATTTCCGGCAAAATGCCAATTCCA
>Ga0302326_10029896_pt1 | contig 10917 bp, 9 predicted proteins | sample Palsa_T0_3_FD_202264 | JGI IMG/M metagenome (GOLD analysis project Ga0302326, IMG submission 202264) | Peat permafrost microbial communities from Stordalen Mire near Abisko, Sweden - Palsa_T0_3 | ecosystem: Environmental > Terrestrial > Soil > Palsa > Peat permafrost | place: Sweden: Abisko...
TCCCTGCTGCCCTCCGCCGCCGGGACTGACAGAAGCAGCCCGGGACCTGGCCCCGCCACCGGCGGGGCCGGTCAAAGGGCCGCGGCTCGGCGAGCCCTACTTTGTTTGGCGGATCCCGGCGACGCCCACTGATCCAGAACGGCAGCGGCTGCGCATGGTTCAGGGCCCGGCGATCCCGGTCCCGCTCGATAATGACCCCGAGGACACTTTCCGCCGGCTCGACGGACACGCCCGCATGACGCCAAATGTCATTCCTCTCACCCCGCTTTATCAGCGCTACCGCGCGTTGCGGAGCGCCGACCAGGCCGAGCGGCTCAGATACGCGCGCGACGTCCTCGCCAACCCAGCTTGGTTGGCCGAGGAGTTCGTCACGACCGTATTGCGCTTCGGCGAATACGACAACGCCGATCAGCATTTCTACGGCAAGCGCGACGCGCACAAGTTTGGCCGACACCTGGAAGCGACGAAGGACCTCGTCGTGCGACTCCAAGCGCTGCCGTCTGTCACCCCGGTCGACGCCGGCGATCGGCAGATAGGCGGCACCGGACATCCTGACGTCATTGACGTGCCGGCCCCAGACCTGGCCTTCGAGTACGTCGACCGCGAGCTTCTCCTGCAGCGGACAGAGAGCCCCGCGAAGTGGGAGAACGGCGCCATCAACAGGGGCGGCATCCGCCCCGACATTTTGCTCGCTGACCTCGAGACCAGAACGCCGATCGTCGCCGAGCTGAAGCTTCCCGGGGACATGGACCCGTTCTTTGCGCTCGTGCAAGCGCTCGCGGGTGCTGCTCACCTCGCCACCTCCGCTCAGTACGAGCGGATGCGAAACCACCTCAAGCGCGGCAAATTCCCGGCGCTCAGCGCGCCCCCGCGGCTCGACGTTTTCACGCTGTTTGTCGGCAGGACCGAGGGGTCAAACCAGCCCGACTTCCTGCGAGCCGCCCAGACGCTACCGCCACAGTTGCTCGCCCATGACGGACTGGCAAGGTCGATCCGGCGCATCGCCGGCATCAGCGTCGCCCTCGGCCCTCGCGACCAGATCACCGCAGAGGTGCTCTTCGCATGGGAGCGGACCGATGACCACCGCCGGCTGAACAGATCCGCGCGACCGTTCGATCAAGGTGCGCAACAGCAGCGGCCGGTGCCTTACGGGGTGACGATCAGGCCGTAGAACCCGGCGCTCCGCGAGTTGGCGTCCGTAGCACCAGTGACACGCCAACGGGTTATCCAGAAATCTTGGGAGTGGCCGAGTCGAGGAGCTCTCGTAGGACGGTTGTGTAGCGTTCCAGCGCGGCACGCCCGCTGTGGGTTAGCGCGACCGAGGTGCGTGCGGTGGCGCCGTTGCCGGTCTTCTCCGTTGTGACGTACCCGGCGTCTTGGAGCGTGCGGAGATGGGTAATGAGGTTGCCGGGCGTGAGTCCGATCAGATCCTGCAGCCTGGTGAACGACAGGGTGTCGCCGTCGTGCAGGGCCGCCAGGGTGACGACAATGCGCAGCCGTGCTGGGGCGTGGATGATCGGGTCGAGGCCGTTTTCGCTCACGTACGGCCCAGCCAGAGCTCGACGGCCGCCTTGATCCAGAACGCCAGGCCTCCCGCCAGTGCTCCAACGAGCCAGACGGTCCTTGGGCCCGCGAACGCGCCTGCGGCCGCGATGGCGATCAGACACGTGCCGAGGCCGAACAGAGGCCAGTCCAGCGAGGTTGCGGAGTTGGCGATGTAGATCGCTCCGGTCACCAGGATCGGTGCGGCTGCGGCGAACACGCCGTAGGCGACCGCGTGGCTGGCACCGGCATGAGCCAGCGCAGCCTCGAGTACGAGCACGCCAACGTACCCGATTCCAATTGCCGAGAACCCGATGCGCCGGCGCAGCACGGACTGGCCGGCGACCCCGCTGGCTGCCCGGTCAACGACCGAAGCGGTGATGATCACGGCTGCCATGACGAGCACGATCAGCACCGCTATCGCCGCTCCGGTCGGCCCGTGATACGGGCGCTGGTCGCGCACCGACAGCCAGATCGCGCCGTATCCCAACAGCAATACCAGTCCTCCGCTCGCGAACAGGACAGGTCCGCTGATCGTCAGTTCGCGCTTGGCGCGCTCGCGCGTCTCGTTCGCGATCGTCGCAGCGCTGTGCAGATCCATCGTCGTCCCGTCGTCCATATCGTTGACGTTGCTCATGTCCGGACCTCTCGCTCGAGGGTGTTCCACGATTTGGTTTGTGAAACAAAGTTATCGTACTTTGTGGCTCAAAGCAAATGCGGGACCAGTTCAGAAGACCGCGTCGGAGTCAAGCTTGCCCATGCGAACGTGTGCAAAAGGCCGCAGCGAGGTCGCGGCCCGGCAGGCGCTCAACAACCTCACCGACGCCGGAGTACTCGAATTGGTGACCGTCGGCAAACGCAACCGGATGTGGGAAAGCGTCGGCCTGTTCGCGCTCATCGACGAGATGGAACGTGAGCTCAGCGCAGGACTGCGCGGTCCGGCCGAGACTCAGGGAGTGATCGCCCAGAGCGTCTCGTGATTGGTGATCGGCTCGAAGCTCACACCCGCCGCTTCGAGCAGGGGTCGCTGGGCGAGCATCGGCTGCAACGTGTCCATCTGGTGTGCATCTGCCAGCGAGTCCCAAACGCTGACGTTCGTGACGTAGCCACTCTCCTCGTCGATCCCGACGTAGTAGTGCCGGAGGCCGTTCAAGGCCTCGAGTGGCTCGCGCAGCGCTCCCTCACTATCCGCTAGCACGCGCCGCGCCTCCGCGAGGTTGTTCGAGTCGAACCTGCCCTTTGAGACGCGCACTACCGCCACTTGGTCCTCCCTGGTTCTTTTCGTTACGATACCATAGCGGAAAGAAAATGGCCAGAACGCCCATGCGGCAGACTCCCAGGCGCATGCCAACGCACGAACGGCCACTTGGCCTGCGGGTGCCGGAGGCGGAAACCCCGACCGAGCCGACCCGCGGACGACCGCGAGATAGTCACCTTGATGCCGCGATCCTGGCCGTCGCGGAGCGGCAGCTCCGGGAGAGAGGGTTCCGTGGAATGTCGCTCGCCTCCGTCGCCCGCGAGGCGGGGACGACGGTGCCGAGCCTCCGCCGCCGCTACAGAGACAAGTCGACGCTAGCGGCTGCCGTGGTGGATTCGATCCGCGTCGAGGCTCCTCTGGAGGGCAGCGGTCCCCCGCGCGACCGTGCCCTCGCGGTCCTCGAGAACTTCGGCCGAAACCTCGAGAGGCCGCATTCAATTGCGCTCCTGGGCACGCTTCTCGCCGAAGAGCATCGAACCCCCGAGCTGCTAACGCGGTTTCGCTCTCGCTTGGTCAGGCCACGGCGCCGACTCCTCGCCGAGGCGCTCGAGGCTGGCGTACGAGCCAGACAGCTCGCGCCACCTACCGATACGGACGTCGCCGTGAACATGCTGATCGGCTCCTTCTACGCGATCTACGTGAGCCAGGGCCACATACCCCAGGACTGGCCCCAGCGCGCGCTCGAACTCATCTGGCCTGCGGATTGACCGAGTACGCCGCCACCAGCCCCACCGACAAGGCCACCGCTGCTGGTTGGCCCGCATGACCGCGACTCGTTGATTCAACCGCTCGTCGCCCGCCCCTTGCGCACTCCGTTGAGCAGTGGGAGACTGGCGTGGTCGATGTCCAGTCGGTGATCTGCGGGTCGCCGTGGTAGCAGGGAGAGAGCATGAGGCGGGCCGTTGTGGTCGGGATCGCGCTTTTGTGCGCGGTCTCGGGCTTCGTCGGCTTCGCGGCCGCGGCTCGGCGGGCCCCGCGAGCGTCGGTGTCATCGTCGACGCAGCAGGTGTTCGAGGGTCCTGTCTCGCCGGCGCAGTGCGGGGCCGGGTCGATGCCGCAGGACGGGCTGGATGGGGAGGTTCCGCTTGCTGACCGTCTTGATGGTCGTAGCAGCCGAGGCTATTCCTGCAACCTGAAGCTGATCGGCCAGTATCAGGGCGAAGGGGCGAGCTGGGTCAGCCAGTCCTATGGCAAATGCGCGTACGTGTCGACCCGCTGGCCGAATACCGAGGCCTCCCCGGGCGTCCAGGTGATCAACGTATCCGACCCTAGCCATCCGACGCTCGCCGGCACGCTGACCAGCCCGGCGATGCTGGGGCCGTGGGAGTCGCTGAAGGTCAACGCAAAGCGCGGGTTGCTCGCCGCCGCGTTCGGTGGCCCGGTCGTTGGAGACGGCGCCTTCGACGTGTACGACATCAAGACGGATTGCCTGAAGCCCAGGCTGCTCGGCTCCGTCTCGGCGACCGACCTGTACCAGCAGGTGCTCGGCGTGCTCAACGGTGGTCTGGCCGGGCTGACGAATCTGCCGACCGACTTCGGCCCACAGACGCTGTTGGGGCACGAGGGCAATTGGTCCCCTGATGGGGACACCTACTGGGTCAGCGGATTGGGCTTTGACTGGCTGACCGCGATCGATGTGAGCAACCCGGCTCAGCCTAAGGTCATCTGGTCGGGCTCCAGCGGCGTGATCGACCACGGGTTCTCGCTGAGCGATAACGGCGACACTCTGTACATGGCCCAGGTCGGAAACGCCGCCGAAGCCTTCACCGGGATCGCGCCTAACGCAGTCGCTGACAGCCTCAACCCGAACGGACTGGCGATCTTCAACGTCAGTGCGATCCAATCGCGCACCCCAAACGCGACGATCCAGGAGATTGGCCACGTCTACTGGACCGACGGGGCGGTCGGGCAGATGTCGATTCCGATCAGCTACGGGAACCATCCCTATCTCGTGTTCGCCGACGAAGCCGACGAGGGTGGCGTGCGGATCATCGACATCGCCAACCCAGAACAGCCTCGCGTCGTCTCCAAGCTCAAGCTGCAGATTCAGATGCCACAGAACCTGGCGGTCGCGCAGCGCGACGCCAAAGGCAGCGGCTTCTTCACCTACGACAGCCATTACTGCGCCGTGGACCGAGAGGAAGATCCCACCAGCCTGGCGTGCGGTTATTTCGATTCCGGGATCCGCGTTTTCGATATTCGTAATCCGCTCAAGCCGGCGGAAGTCGCCTACTACAATCCGCCCGCTCAGCTCGGCAAGAACAACCAACTGAAGGGTTCCGAGCATGCCGGCGGTCCCCTGGTGGTGTCGCTGAACGATTCGGAGAACGGAGGCGACATCGGACAGCCCCGTCTCCAAGCGGCGTCAGGCGCGCCGATTCTCAACGCCGACTGGTGCAGCTCGCCACCGGCGTTCGTCGGCGATCAGCTCTGGGTGACCTGCCAGGACAACGGCTTCATGGTCTTGCAATTCACTAATGGCGTGTACCCCGTCACGGCAAGCTGCCCGGTGGCGACCGGAGCGCTGAGTGGCATGACGCTCGGGCTGGTGAGACTCGGAATGACTCGCAAACAGGCACGCCACGAGTACGACCACGTGTCTGATCGGGCCAAGCATTTCGAGGACTTCTTTTGTCTGACCCCGACCGGCGTTCGTGTCGGCTACGCCTCCACCGCTCTGCTGCGAACGCTGTCGCGACGCGAGCGTCAGAAGTTCAACGGGCGGGTCGTGTGGGCGTCGACCTCCAACGCGTTCTACGCGGTGCGCGGCGTGCGCCCCGGCGCGACGTTCGCCGGCGCCGGCAAGCGTCTCACGCTCACCGGCCCGTTCCATATCGGCTTGAACTACTGGTACCTGGCGCCGAACGGCAGCTCGACCGCGGTGCTCAAAGTTCGCCACGGGATCGTCGCAGAGATCGGGATCGGCGACAAGTCGCTCACCCAGGGTCATAAGGCGCAGGTCAGGTTCCTGAAGAGCTTCTCGTGAATACGCGCAGGCAGTCTCACGCGGTGGATCCGCCGCGGGGTGGGAGGCTCGGCGTGATCGCAGCGAGCCACCAGGTTGAGCGTGGGCTGCTGGTTGTGTTGGCGGCGCTGCTGGGCGCGATCGTCCTTGTGCTGCTTACCGGCCACTCTGCACCCGGCACTCACGCCGTCGCGCGGCCGCGAGCGAGAGCGGTCAAGTCGACGTCTCGCTCCGTTTCGGCGGCCTCGAGCTCGAACTCCGTGCACATCTCGAGTCGAACAATTGCCGGACTCGGTCCGGTGCTGATCAGCGCCACCGGAGCGACGCTCTATACCTACGCGCCCGATCACGCCAAGCGCGTCACGTGCGTACGCGCCTGCGCGGCGATCTTCGCCCCCGTGACCTTGGCTCGCGACGTGAATTCCGTCGCGGGCGGATTGGTGCAGCAATCCCTGCTCGGACACGCGCCCGACCCGACCGGGGGACAGGTCGTGACCTACGCAGGGTGGCCGCTGTACACCTACATCTCACAATCCACGCCCGGGACCGCCCCCGGGCAGGGGCTCAACATCAACGGTGGCTTCCTACCCCTCAGCTCGGCCCCGAAGGCCGGCCTATGGCACGTGATCGCCCGGTCAGGCCAGGTCATCGCCAACAGGCGCTCGCTGTCCTGAGGGTCGAGCCTCGATGTGCGAGTCCAGGGCGAGCTTGGGCGTGAGGTCAACACATGTCTTTGCATTTGGGAGTAGGTTGGAGGCTGTCGGTGTTGGTAGGTGTCTGGAGGGCATTAATCGTGACGTCCGCTCCGGTTGGTGCGGGCAGCATGCTCTGACTTCCGCGTTGCTCTAACCCGGAGGTCGACGTGCCCGACCCGTTGCTTTCTCTCGATTCGATTACCCGCAGTGTGGATCCTGTGCCGCCGGCGTTGGTCCGCTCATCGACCGGCGGTCGTGGGGACGCTGCCTGGGTCCGCGTAGCCGGCCGGTTGGATCTCGCGGCGGTGCCGCAGCTCGTTCGTACCTTGCGCCAGGCTCAGTTGAAGGCGCGACTGGTTGTGCTCGACCTGCGCGAGCTCCAGCTCATGGACAGTTCCGGCGTGCACGTGATCGTCAACGCCAGCATCCGCGCGCGGCGACTGGGGGGTCGCCTGGTGCTGCTGCACGTCCCATGAACGCCCGCTGCTGCGCCCGATCGCCCTCTGCCTCGCCCGATTGAGATGATGCGGGGCTGCTGAGACGAGTCGATCCTGCGCTTCCGGCGCCGGGCTGCCCGAGTTGAGGCGCAGGAGCTCGGAAAACACGATCGCCAGAGGAGCGGAGCGTGCCCAGAGCCACGTCCGGTGGGTCAAAACGGGGAAAGCAGGCGGAGCTGGCGCGCCGCGAGCTCGACGAGTGGCGCCGTTGGGGCCCGTATGTGAGCGAGCGGGCGTGGGGGACGGTGCGCGAGGACTACAGCGACGACGGCGACGCCTGGTCAGCGTTCCCCCACGACCACGCGCGTTCCCGCGCGTATCGCTGGAGCGAGGACGGCCTGGGCGGAATCTGCGACGACCGCGAGCTGCTGTGCCTGGCCTTCGCCTTCTGGAACGGCCGCGATCCGATCCTCAAGGAGCGCATCTTCGGCCTCACCGGTCATCAGGGCAATCACGGCGAGGATGCCAAGGAGTACTGGTGGTACCTCGACTCGACGCCCACGCATTCGTGGATGCGTTGGCGCTACGTCTATCCGCAGGCCCCATTTCCGTACACCGATCTGATCGCGGAGAACGCCCGGCGTGACCGCCAGGCGGGTGAGTACGAACTGCTCGACACCGGTGCGTTCGACGAGGATCGCTACTGGGACATCACCGTGGACTACGCCAAGGCGGCGCCGGACGACCTCTGCCTGCGGGTGCAGGTCCGCAATGCCGGCCCGGATCCGGCGACCCTTCATCTGCTGCCGACAGTGTGGTTTCGCAACCGCTGGTCCTGGGATCCGGAGGTTCACAAGCCCGCGATCCACGAGGATGACGGGCTGCTGGTCGCCGAGGATGCCGCGCTGGGCACGATGACGCTGCAGGCCAGCGGCGCACCCGAGCTGCTGTTCTGTGAGAACGAGACCAACACGCTGCGGCTGTGGGGCCACCCGGGCCCGGCGTACCCCAAGGACGGCATCAATGACCACGTCGTGACCGGCGCGCCCACGGTCAACCCCGAGCGACGAGGCACCAAGGCGGCGCTCTGGTACCGACTCGAGGTGGCGGCCGGAGACACCGCCGAGGTCCGGCTCCGCCTCGCCCCCGAGCGCCGCGATCTGGGCCGCTCGTGGTCGACGACGCTGCGGGCCCGGGCCCGCGAGGCGGACGCCTTCTACGCCTCGCTCGCGCCGGCGGCCACCCCGGAGGAGGCGCTGGTGATGCGCCAGGCCTTCGCCGGAATGCTGTGGAGCAAGCAGTTCTACCACTACGACGTCGAGCGCTGGCTCGATGGGGATCCCGGGCAACCCGTGCCGCCGGTCTCCCGCAAGGCCGGACGCAACGCCGGCTGGCGCCACCTCTACAACCAGGACATCGTCTCGATGCCCGACAAATGGGAGTACCCCTGGTATGCGGCCTGGGACCTCGCCTTTCACTGCGTCACCCTCAGCCATGTCGACCCGGAGTTCGCCAAACAGCAGCTTCGTCTGATCACGCGCGAGTGGTACATGAATCCCAACGGGCAGCTTCCCGCCTACGAGTGGAACTTCGGCGATGTCAACCCGCCGGTGCACGCACTGGCCGCGCTGGCGGTGTTTCAGCTCGACGGAAGCCGCGACCGGGAGTGGCTGTCCAGGGTGTTCCACAAGCTCCTGCTCGGGTTCACCTGGTGGGCCAATGTCAAGGATCCCCAGGGTGACCATCTGTTCGGCGGGGGCTTTCTGGGGATGGACAACGTCGGGCCGTTTGATCGCTCGGCGCCGCTGCCCGACGACCTCGTGCTGGAGCAGGCGGACGGCACCGGCTGGATGGCGCTCTACTGCCTGAGCATGCTCGAGATCTCGATCGTCTTGGCTGAACAGGACTGCGCCTACGAAGACGTGGCGATCAAGTTCTTCGAGCACTTCACGCTGATCGCGGAGGCGATCAACGACCGGGGTCTGTGGGACGAGGCCGATGGCTTCTACTACGACGCGGTTCGCCGTCCCTCGGACAACACGTCGTGGCAGGTGCGGGTGCGGTCGATGACCGGTCTGATCCCGTTGTGCGCGATCGCGGTGACCGGCGCGCACCAGGCCAGCCGCCTGACCGAGTTCTCCACTCGCGTGGACGAGTTCCTGAAGTTCCGGCCCGAGTACGCCGCGGCAGTCGAGCTCGGCGACGAGGATCACGCGACGATGCTGGCCCTGGTCGGATCCGATCGCCTGCCCCGAGTGCTGCAGCGCCTCGCGGACCAGGCCGAGTTTCTCTCCCCTCACGGGCTGCGATCGGTGTCGGCGTTCTATCGCGCCAACCCCTACCAGTTCTGGCACGCCGGTCAGGTGGCCGCCAACGTCGACTACGAGCCCGCCGAGTCGACCACCAACCTGTTCGGCGGCAACTCCAACTGGCGCGGGCCGATCTGGTTTCCCGTCAATTATCTCGTGATCGGGGCGCTCGAACGCTTCGCCAGCCGGCTGGGCGACGAGTTCACGGTGGAGTTCCCGCACGGCTCCGGTCACCAGTGCACGCTGCGCCAGATCGTGACCGACCTCGAGCAGCGCCTGGTCAGCATCTTCCTGCCCGACGCCGACGGGCGACGACCGGTGTTCGGCGACCAGCCGCGCTTTCACGAGGACCCCGCCTGGCGCGACACGCTGTTCTTCCACGAGTACTTCGACGGTGATACCGGCCGCGGGTTGGGCGCTTCGCACCAGACCGGATGGACCGGGCTGGTGGCTGACATGGTGATTCGACTCTCGCGTCAGCGCGAGGAGGAGGGACGCACGTGACAACGCAGCAACTGGGGGCTCGCGCCGACGCGGATGGGGTCAGCTTCTGTGTGTTCAGCAGCGTCGCCGACGCCGTCGAGGTGTGCGTGTTCGACCAGGCCGATCGGGAGACCCGCCACGGGCTCGTCGCCGACGAGGGGTACATGTGGCGCGGGCGCGTGGACGGGATCGGGCATGGCGCGCGGTACGGCTTTCGCGTGCACGGCCCCTGGGATCCGGCCTCCGGGCTGCGCTGCAACCCCGCGAAGTTGCTGCTCGACCCCTACGCACGAGCCGTGTCAGGCGGGGTGCAGTGGCATCCGGCGCTCGACGGCTCTGACCCCAACGACTCGGCCCCCTACGTCCCGCGCTCGGTGGTCTACGCGGAGGAGTTCGATTGGGCCGGGGACCGGCCGCCCGCCACGGCGCTGAGTGACTCAATCATCTACGAGGTCCACGTCAAGGGCGCCACGAAGCTCCATCCGCGCGTGCCGGCGAAGCTCCGTGGGAGCTACGCGGCACTGGCCGACCCGGCCGTGCTCGAACACCTGGGCAACCTCGGCGTCACAGCGGTTGAGCTCTTGCCAGTGCACCAGTTCGTCCACGACGGCAGGCTGATTGCCCAGGGCCTGCGCAACTACTGGGGCTACCAGTCGATCGGCTACTTCGCGCCGCACAACGAATACGCGGCGAGTGGCGACCGCGGCGAGCAGGTGACCGAGTTCAAGACGATGGTCCGGGCGGTCCACGCCGCCGGGCTGGAGGTGATCCTCGATGTCGTCTTCAACCACACTGCCGAGGGCAATGAGCAGGGGCCGACGCTGTGCTTCCGGGGCCTCGATAACGCCGCCTACTACCGACTCCAGGACGATCGCAGCCTCTACGTTGATGACACTGGCACCGGTAACACCTTCGACACCCATCAGCCTCAGGCGCTGCGACTGGTCATGGACTCGCTGCGCCATTGGGTGGAGGAGATGCACGTCGACGGCTTCCGCTTCGATCTCGCCGCCAGCCTGGGGCGCGGCGACAGTAACTTCGATCCCCACAGCGCCTTCCTGGAGGCCATCGGTCAGGATCCCGTCCTCTCGCAGGTGAAGTTGATCGCCGAGCCCTGGGACATCGGCTGGGGCGGTTACGAGCTCGGGGACTTCCCACCCGGGTGGAGCGAGTGGAACGGCAAGTACCGCGACACCGTGCGGGACTACTGGCGCGGCACCGCCGGGAC
>Ga0302326_10029897_pt1 | contig 10917 bp, 11 predicted proteins | sample Palsa_T0_3_FD_202264 | JGI IMG/M metagenome (GOLD analysis project Ga0302326, IMG submission 202264) | Peat permafrost microbial communities from Stordalen Mire near Abisko, Sweden - Palsa_T0_3 | ecosystem: Environmental > Terrestrial > Soil > Palsa > Peat permafrost | place: Sweden: Abisko...
TTGATGATGATTTTCGAAAACGAGTCTGCGGTTGGAGCCGTTGCTGGGCGGCAAATCCGCGCTGAACTCGATGCGAATTTCACCCAGCCCTTCTTTCATCTCGCGAATTCCCGTGCAGTCCACTGAGACCAACCGGGGCTTTAAACGGTGGCCGTCAACGCTGAGCGCCAGATCCCCAAGCACGCGCTTGGCGTAACTCCGCCGCTCGGTGTCTGAGATGATGCCGTCCCCATTGGTATCGATGCCCGGAATTATGGTGGAAGACACCGCCACACCCGGGATCAGACGCATGAACGCCTGAACGCGGTCTTTCTCCACCGAGAAGATGGTGGCCTGCAGGTACTCATCCAGCCGATGTGCGAAGGCAGGCGCGGCAAGCCACAGGAGAATCGCGGCAGCGGCAGACAGCCTGTCGCTCATTTTGCCGTTAGCCTCCGGCCGAAGTCATTCGTGGGATCGCGGTACATCGTTTATGGATAATTGGGAGCTCGAAGCATTTTTCCATCTGCTCATCCGCAAGCGAGGAGAACGGACCCCTTGTTGGGGTTACTTCACGGCGGCTCCGATGGCTGCCCAATCGTTTCGCTCAAACGAGAACTCGTCGGACTTCAGATCCTCGGTGCTTTGGATCGCCTCGCCGATTCCCGAGGCGCTGTGATGCGTCGTCCCCAGAAGGACGTGATAGAGTTCATGCGCCAGCACCCGGCCCAGGGCGCGGCCCAACGCCGCATCGCCTCGCCGGCGGCCGGGCGCGAACTCGACTTCGGGCAGCAATCGGCGTACCTGGTCGCAGCGTATCTGACTGTACGGAAGAACCTGGCCGGAAGCCACGGCCGTTGAGCCGAGAATCACAATTTCGCGCGTGGGCTGCAAGAAGCCGCCACAAGCGCAAGTGCCGGTAAATTTCACCACCACCAACCGGTCGAAGGGCTCGTTGCCCTGGTTCTCGGAGCCAGCCGCCACGCAAGTTCCAGGCCGGCAGGCTTAAGAACTACGGCTGTTTCCTTCTGCATGGCCTCCCGGGACCTCTGCGAAGGTTGCTGCTCGAATTCCATGTAAATGCCGATTCGCGACCCAGCCGTGAGGTCGAACGCGACAAACACAGCCAAGCGCCCAGAGCCAGGAGACGCAACAACACCCACCCTCCAAGCAAAGAGTATCATGGAACCGGGGCGCGCGCCTGGGAACGGTTTCCGCCGCCGTGCGTTGCGCTACCGGCAGCCAATGAGGCTAGAATGCGAGAGCGTCCCAAATAGCGAGTAAGCCATTGCCGCACGCCACCCCAAGCACCGTGCTCGTTTCGCAACTGGCCTCGATGGGGATCGTTTCGGGGTTCTCATCCGGCTCCATGCGAAGGTCCACGGTGATGGTTTGGCCGGCGCCGAGCCGGATATTCGTGCGTGCCAAGGGCTTGAATCCAGGCTTTACGGCTTCCACCCCGTAGTCGCCAGGTGGCAACTGCCCAACATGTAATAACCTTGGCTATTGAAAAGGACCGCGCGTCTGACTCCCGAAGGCCCCTGAGTGACAGTCACCACTACAGTAGCTACCGACGCCTCGTTAGCGCCCGTGACGCGGCCCGCCATGCGGGCCTCCTGCCCGAACATGGGCAACCCAAGCAAGAAACACGACACCACCAGTTTTTGATTCATCATTTCCTCTCTCTACCGCAATTCCACTGTCTCTGCGTCGATGTTGTCCGTAAACGAAAAGGGACTCGCGTAATTCGAGCTTACGGGTGTGCCTAGGTCCGAACCAATGTCGAAGGTCTCGTAGTAGTAACCGCCGAAATTGGTAATGGGGCTCTCGCCCGCGGGTTGGCCATTGATCGACAGGCGAGCGACTCCCGGCCCCATCGACCGGCCCGGCAGCATCTCCTTTTTCACGGTGGATTCGTCCGGAGTGAAATCCAGGACGATCTGGGCCTTGCCCGCCGGGAGTGTCTGAGAAGATACAATGCTGCCGGCGCGGTTACCGAAAGCATGGTCCGCTGCCTGCACCAACACATCGGCGCTAAGAACCAGTGGTGGCGGGCGAATATGCGCGCGCCTCCGCGGTCAACGGCCGGCGTCTGTACCTGGAAACGTTGGAACAGGTGCTGCCAAAAATCAAGAAGCTGATCGTGGATAAGGACGGCAATCTCGATCTGACCATCATCCGGAAGAGCGAGGAGACGCTGCCGGCGCGGAGGAATCCATGACCCGCGAGCGTAAGGCGCAGATCGCCACGGTTGCCATCCTGGCAGGCGCGCTGGTGTTAGTGGCCGCCAAGGGAAGCGGCTGGCGCGCCATATCGATACGCCCCACCGCCCCCGCCGCCAGCCCCCAGGACACTATCTATCGCATGATGGACGCGGCCCGCGACGGCGACGTGCGCGCGTATCTGGGTTGTTTCACCGGGCAGATGGAAAGCACGCTGCGCCAGATTGTCAACGAAAAGGGAGAAGCTTCACTCGCGGATTATATCCGCCGCTTCAACGTCTCGGTGAAGGGTGTTGCCATCCAGGAGCCGCAACCGGTGGCGGAGCGCGAGGTGCGCGCCCGCGTGGAGTTCGTCTACCGCGATCGAAACGAAGCGCAGCTCTACTACCTGCAACAGTCCGGCGGCGGCTGGCGCATCGCGCGGCAGGAGAACACTGAAGGCGTTAAGACCTTGGTGCCATACGGCACGCAAGTGGAATGAAGCTCCGCACGCAGAACCGCGCAACAGCCTTTGCGTAGAACAGAAACCGCTCATCAGCCATGACAATTCGTTTGTGACGTGATCTTGAGTTCACCGTGGGGCGGCCAATCATGGCCGCAGCCGCCTTTTAGGCGGCCAGAGCCGGCTGAAAGCCGGCTGCGGGTAGAATTGCCCGCCCCACGGTGTCAAGCCCGGGAAAAAGATCGCCCTCGGCGCTCACGAACTTCGGGTCCTGCGAAAAGAACCACCGCGATGGCGTGATACCCCTTCTTGCCGGGCATCCTGAACACCCTGATCAAGCTGCTCCCGTTCAGAGTTTCACGATGACCGTCTTTACCTCCGTGTACTGCTGCAGGCCGTATTCGCCGAGCTCTCGGCCGATCCCCGACTGCTTGAAGCCGCCGAAAGGAGCCCCCGCGTCGAACACGTCGTAGCAGTTCACCCATACTGTGCCCGCGCGCACGCCGTTGGCGATCGCGTGTGCCTTGCCGATATCGCGCGTCCACACCGCCGCCGCCAACCCATACATGGTCCGGTTGGCCCTGTCGATGACCTCGGACATGTCCTTGAACCTGATGATGCTCATCACCGGGCCGAAGATCTCTTCTTCGGCAATCTTCATGTGATCCCGCACATCCGCGAATACCGTCGGCTCGACGAAATAGCCCCGGTCGCCCCAGCGTCCGCCGCCGCAGAGCAGGGACGCGCCCTCGCGCTTGCCGGCGTCGATATAGCTGAGCACTTTGTCGAATTGCGCTTGATCGACTTGCGGACCCTGCTCCGTCGATGCGTCGAAGGGGTCGCCGACCTTGCGCGCCTTCGCCCGCGCCACGCTCCTTTCCACGAATTCGTCGTAGCACTTGTCCTCGACGAAGAGCCGCGAGCCGGCACAGCAGCACTGTCCCTGGTTGAAGAAGAGAGCGAAGTGCGCTCCTTCGATGGCCTGGTCCATGTCGGCGTCGGCGAAGACAACGTTTGGACTCTTGCCGCCCAGTTCCAGGGTCACCCGTTTCAGATTGGATTTCGCGGAAGCCTCCATGATCAGGTGGCCCACTTCGGTCGAACCTGTGAACGCAACCTTGTCCACGTCCATGTGATTGGCTATAGCTGCGCCTGCCGTGGGGCCGTAGCCAGGGAGGAGATTCACTACGCCTTCCGGAAACCCGGCTTCCAGAATCAACTCGCCGACCCGCAGCGCTGTCAGCGGAGTCTGCTCGGCGGGCTTCATCACAACGGTGTTGCCGGTCGCGAGCGCCGGGCCCAATTTCCAGGCCTGCATGAGCAATGGAAAATTCCAGGGGATGATCTGTCCGACGACACCGACCGGTTCGTGGCGGGTGTAGCAGAAGTAATCGCCCGCGATCGGTATGGTCTTGCCCTGTACCTTGTCCGCCCAGCCCGCGTAGTAGCGATAGCATGCGATGGTGAGCGGAAGGTCGGCCGCCTTGGCAACCTGGTATGGCTTGCCGTTATCCAGCGACTCCAGCAGTGCCAGTTCATCGGCGTTCTGCTCGATGAGATCGGCAAGCCGGTTGAGCATCCGGCCTCGTTCGGCAGCCGAAATCTTCCGCCACGGGCCTCCGTCGAAGGCGGCGCGCGCGGCTCGTACAGCCTTGTCAACGTCGCCGGAATCGGCCTCCGCCACTTGCGCGATCTCCTCCCCTGTGGCGGGGTTGATGGTGGGAAATGTTTTGCCGGATTCGCTGCTTACCCACCGATTGTTGATTAACAGTTTGGTCGCTTTGACGGCGACCGGGGTTTCGACATTCGCTAATACAGACGCCATGGTCATCCCTCCCTGATGCATCGATTCGGCTCGATGCCAGCCCGTGTTTCGAGGCATATCGCCTCCGGAATTAGAAGTTCATTCCCAATGTTTGGCGATCCCCCCTCCCTGGAATCGCGAGGCGGGAAAGGGCTTGTCGCCTTGTCTTCTTAAAGGGATAGTTTACCGAATAATGGGCACCGGATGGAGCGCAATCGCGGCGACACGAACCCGTGGCCGGTGGTTCACTTCCACGCCCTGCCTGACTCTGTGGTAGATTTGCGCTCATGCGGATTCCTTTCGTTTTCTGTTTGGTCGCATCGTTGGTGTTCGGCGCTAGTTTGCCGACTGCGGCTCCGGAGCAGGCTGGTCTCTCCCGTGATCGCCTGAACCGGATTAACACCGTTATGCAGGAGCATGTTGCCACTGGCCGGCTGAACGGTGCTTCCGGCCTGATCGCGCGGAACGGCAAGGTCGTCTTCCGGGAGACTTGGGGCGCGTATAAGCCCGACACGATCGTCCGCATGTACTCGATGACCAAAGCCATTACAGGCGTCGCCGCCATGATTCTTTACGAAGAAGGCAAGTTTTCACTCAGCGATCCGGTGTCGAAGTACCTTCCGGAATTCACGAAGATGAGCGTGGCACAAGAATCGTTTGACGCCGCCGGCCGGCGGACATACTATACCGTTCCCGCCGATCATGCCATCACGGTCCGCGACCTGTTCCGGCACACCAGCGGCCTCGACTACGCCGGACCGAAGGATGAAAACGGCGAGCCGGCATACAAGAAGCTGGGTGTGACTGGCGGAAACGGGTGGGTGCCTTTCGATTTGGCAGAAGCGGTACGGCGCCTGGCCACCGCCCCTTTAAACCACCAGCCTGGCACGACGTTTCACTACGGCTTCTCGATCGACGTGCTGGGCCGTCTGGTGGAGGTCGTCTCCGGCAAGCCGCTCGACCAGTTTTTCGAAGAGCGGATTTTCCGTCCACTCGGCATGAAGGATACCGGCTTCTTCGTGCCGGAAGAAAAATGGAATCGTCTGGCGGTGCTGTACACGCCAAAGAAGGGCGGCGGCATCGAGCCCTCCACCTCCCCGGCGCAGGAGAACTTCAAGAAGAAGCCGACGCTGCTATTAGGCGGGGCGGGTTCGGTATCGACTCTTGACGACTACGCGCGATTTGTTACCATGTTGCTGAACGACGGCGAGCTTGAGGGCGTGCGCATTCTCGGCCGCAAGTCGGTCGAACTGATGAGGAGCGATCACCTCGGCACGCTCGCACGCACCGGGGGCGACCCGCCGGAAGGCTACGGTTTCGGCTTGACGTTTGCCGTGAATCTGGGCCCCGGCAAGTCCGCGAACGTCGGCTCGGAGGGCGAATACAATTGGGGAGGCGCGGCGGGAACCAGTTTCTGGATTGATCCCAAGGAGCACATGGTCGGCGTCTTCTTGGTCAATGTCCTGCCCAGCGGCGACGTGGTGGCAGGCGGCCAGTTCAAGAGGATGGCCTACGAAGCCCTAGACTGACCGTCCATTCCGCAATCCGAGATGCACACTGGCAAAAGCGGCGGCAGGTTATGCTGATTGCAATGCCCTCTGCCGCGCCGTTTGCCTCCGCCAGCCTTTGCGTGGTTGGCAATCTGAACCGCGATCTGAGGATCGCGCCTGTCCGGCCGGGCAACTATCTGTTCCAGGATGGCGAGACATCCGTCCCGTTCATTGTGGAGACCACGGGCGGAGGAGGAGCGAATACGGCGTGCGCCGCGGCGGCCTTTGGCGCGCGGGTGGCGTTCTTGGGCAAGGTGGGCGCGGATGCGCTGGGGCGGCGACTGGAGGAGGCGCTGCGGCAACAAGGCGTTGAGACGCGCCTGGCGCGGGATGCCGGCGTGCCGACCGGAACTTCGATCAACCTGGTTTACGACACCGGTCACCGCCACTTCTTAAGCTGTCTGCCGAACAATGAATCGCTGGCTTGCGAGGATCTGGATTTGTCGCTGCTGCCGCAATACGAACATCTGGCGCGCACTGACATATGGTTTTCCGAGGCGATGCTATACGGCGGAAACGCGCGCTTGTTGCGCACGGCGCGCGAGGCGGGGCTGTCGGTTTCGATTGACCTGAACTGGGATCCGCAGTGGGGTGTGTCACCGGCCGATGAGGTTGAGCGGCGCAAGCGGGCGATTCGCGAGGTGCTGCCATGGGTCGATCTGGCGCACGGCAATGTGCGGGAGTTGACCGAGTTTGCCGGCTACGCGGCGCTCGACGGCGCGTTGGAGCGCATTACGGAATGGGGCGCGCGGGCCGTTGTGGTCCACATGGGTCGCGCCGGCGCGGGCTACTACGATGGGCGGTCGCTGGTAGTGGAACCGGCGGTGGCGGCCGCACGGCAGGTGAATACTACCGGCACCGGTGATGTACTCAGCGTCTGCATGATGCTGCAGCACCGGCTGACCACACCTGTTCGCGACAAGCTGCGCCTGGCCAACGCGATTGTCTCCGAATATATCGCGGGCACGCGCTTGAGTTAGCGGTTTCCAAGAAACTCGCGCATATCCTGGATCACTTCGGCGGTCTTCTCGTGGATTACCCAGTGGGTACCGTCCGCCACGCGGCGCACCGTCAGGTTCTTCACGTACTCATCCAGCCCGTTGAGATTGCCGGTAAGCAGGGCGGTGTCTTTCTCGCCCCAGATTACCAGGGTGGGTGTCTCGATCGGTTTCATCTGCGGCAGCGCATCGGACGGTGGCGCCTGCCCGCCATCCACCGGAGAGTGCAACCGGGAGGCGCGATAGTAGTTCAAGCCGCCGGTCAGCCCGCGGCTCCAGTTGGCGACATACTCCTTCAAGTCGGCGGGCGTGGCCCACGGTTTCATCAGGCCTTGCAGAGTCGCGAAATCGTTCTGGCTTAGAAATTTTTCCGCTTGCGGCGAATTGAACAAATTGAAATACGCGCTGGCCTTCTGCTGTGCCGGATTGTTGGCCAACTCGCGCGCGAAGACCGTGGGATGCGGCGCATTCACGATGATGAGTTTGTCGAGCATTTCGGGGTGCGCCGCCGCGAAAGCCCAGGCAATCACGCCGCCCCAATCGTGACCCACCAACACGAACTTGCGAGCTTTCAGTTTCACGGCCAGCGCGTGGAAGTCTTCCACGATCAGGGGCACGCGATACTGTTCCACCGCCTCCGGCATGGAAGAAAGATTGTAACCGCGCATATCGGGCGCCACGGCGTGGTGGTCCTTGCCGAACTCCGGCAGCAGATCTTTCCACTCGTACCAGAATTCCGGGAAGCCGTGCAGAAACAGGATCAGCTCGCCCTTGCCCTGTTCCACGTAATGCAGCTTGACGCCGTTCAACTCGGCGTAGCGATGATGCCAACTGGTTTGCGCCATAAGGGTTGTGGAAGCCAGAACGCTTATACTAAGCCATCTTGTCGAGCACCGCATCGGTCACCTCCTGTGTGCTGCTTGAGCCGCCCAAATCGGGTGTGCGCACTTTGCCTTCGGCCAGAACCGCGGCCACGGCTTGCTCCACCTCGCGCGCGGCCAGCGGCTGTTCCAGATGCTCCAGCATCATGGCAGCGCTCAGGATAGCCGCCAGCGGATTCACCACGCCGCGGCCCGCAATGTCGGGCGCGGAGCCGTGCACCGGCTCGAACATGGAGGGGAAGCGCCGCAGCGGATCCAGATTGGCGCTGGCCGCCAGCCCCATGCTGCCGATAATGATGGCTGAAATATCGCTCAGTATATCGCCAAACAGGTTAGAAGCCACCACCACGTCGAAGCTGTCCGGACGGCGGATGAAATTCATGGCGGCGGCATCCACCAGCAGCGATTCGGTTTCGATGCCGGGGAATTCCAGGGCCACGTCGTGAAAGGCGCGGTCCCAGAGCGCCATGCCGTAGCCCTGCGCATTCGATTTGGTGATGGAAGTGACCCGCTTCTTCTTGCCGCGCTTGACAGCCAGTTCGAAAGCGTAGCGCACGATGCGCTCCACACCGCGGCGGGTGAAGACGGAGGTCTGGATGGCCACTTCCTCGGGCTGCGCCATGTAGACGAAGCCGCCGACCTGGGAGTACTCGCCTTCGGTGTTCTCGCGCACGATAACCATGTCGATCGAGCCGCCCGCGCGCCCCGCCAGCGGCGATGTCACGCCGGGATAGAGGTATGCCGGACGCACGTTGGCGTAAAGATCGAAGGCCCGCCGGATAGGCAGCAGCAGTCCGTTCAAGGTGGTGTGATCGGGGATGTCGGGATGGCCAACTGCGCCCAGCAGAATCGCATCGCAGGGCTGCAGCAAGTCCAGCGCGCCGGAGGGCATCATCTTGCCCCAGCGGAAAAAGTGCGCCGCGCCCCAGTCGAAGTCCTGAAACGCGAACGTGAGATCGTGTTTGTGGGCCGCTTTTTCCAGCACGCGTTTGGCCTGGGGCACGACCTCCTGGCCCACGCCGTCGCCGGCGATCACCGCTATTGTGAGGGTCTTCATAATGTTAGTGAGCCACGCTCACCTGGATCGGCGCCTCTGCGCACAAGCTCCACAATACCCAATTTCCGCGGAAAAATGGGACGCCGGGTTTCGATCCTCGCTTCCGGGAACGACGCCGCGAAAAATCACTGTTCCGAGCGCCAATTCGCGCGGCGCTCATCTCTACCGGAATGGCCGGATAACGCCGCGTACGCCGCGCAGCGGACACATCCGGGTGCGTGATTCTGCAATGATAGATCGAGGATTAATGGGGGTGACCTGGTATCCAAACCTTAACGAGCCGATCATCGCATCGCGCCAGCCACGCAATCCCCGGCTGCAAGAAGGTTCCGCATGATATGGCTCCTGCCGGTTGGGCTGATCGTCTATTCGTACTTCGAGATCAAGACCGGCCTACCTCGGATTGCGGCGCTCGCCCCGAGTGGTATCGCAGGGGGAATTTCTGCGGCCCTGTGGGTCTCTCTGTTCGTTGAAATTCTGATCACTTGCTTGTTGCTGGCAGTGCCCTTGATTGGCCGTGCGTTTCCGGAGGCGGTTCACTTCGGCTGGCGCAGGTTGAGCGACTACACACCCAGCCAGCGTGAACGCATCATGCCGCTGTTGAGGAGAATGGTGGGGTTGCTGGGCGCCTCGTGCACTTTTTTTTCTGGCTTTGGCATCCATATGCGGATCCAGGCTGCGCTGGTGAATCCTCGCCACGGACAGCCGAATCTATGGTGGGTCGCGGGAATACTGGTCAGCTTCGCCGCGATAACGTCGTACTACCTTCGAAGGTTTGATGAGGAAGCCGGAGAGGAATAGGCGGCCGGGGCCAAGCTGGCCTGCGATAGCTAAGAATAGACAGGCTCAGTCACCTCGGCCGAGGTTGTATTCCATTCGAACGGGATAGAAATATCCAGCCCCGGGTGCGACGTAATCCGCACGGCGAATTTCTGGCTGTCTGGGTGGCGACGATCCAGCAAGTTCGGGCCGGCGTTGCACGCCCGACCCGCGTCCCGCGCGCCAACGGGCTTCGTCTGCCAGCGAAAGTTCACACTGCGGGCGATTGCCATACTGCCACTCGATGCGATATAAGAGGTTTCTTCCGCCATGAACAACCTATGGATGTCTCTCGTCGCAGCGGTCGCGCTGTGCACCGGCGCTGCCCGTCCGGCCGCGGCCCAACACTCTTCGCGCGTCTTGCGCACGGCCGAGTATCGCGCGCTGCAACAGAAGCTGTGCCGGGGTTGGAACACATGGAGCACGAACAGCGTCCTGGCGCACGTCTATCTACCCGATGGCTTCGCGCTAACGCTGGGCCTGAAGAGCGCCGGCATGGGTCACAGTTACCAGAACACTTTCTTCCAGGCCAATGCGACGGCCAGGCGGCCGGAGAAGATTCGGCTGGGCCCGCATACCGACGACGGCGAATACACCGAGCTCTCAGTGGAATGGGACACCAGCGGAGCCGATTCCAAGAACGTGGCGTTGGTGCAGAGCGCGACCGAAAACGGCGAGGAATACATCCTGATTAACGTGGAGAAGCGCGCCCCGTTGCGGGCCGAGCACCTGATCGTGGAGACGGGCTATTACTGGAACCGGCCCGGCAGCGTGCGGCGCGATGGTGGGGTGCTGAAGGCACAACCCGGGCGCGCGGGCGGCCGGGCCTTTGAAGTGCGGACGACGGCGCAGGAAGTGAACGACCCGTTCGTGACGGCCAACGCGCCCTATCTTTCGATGGCCCTGGAGGGACGTATCGCGGTGTACACGGGTCCGGAGAAGACGCTGGAACAGGTGGCCGCGATTGTCGAGATGCACCGCGCGGCGCACATGAAGCGGCTGGCGGACTACGGCGAGGCGCGCGAAGTTTTCACCGCAATGCAGACGATTCTCGGATGGAACCTGACCTACGACCCGGAAAACGACCGCGCCATCGCGCCGGTGAGCCGCCTATGGAGTGCCAATTGGGGCGGCTATGTGCTGTTCGCCTGGGACACGTACTTTG
>Ga0302326_10029898_pt1 | contig 10917 bp, 9 predicted proteins | sample Palsa_T0_3_FD_202264 | JGI IMG/M metagenome (GOLD analysis project Ga0302326, IMG submission 202264) | Peat permafrost microbial communities from Stordalen Mire near Abisko, Sweden - Palsa_T0_3 | ecosystem: Environmental > Terrestrial > Soil > Palsa > Peat permafrost | place: Sweden: Abisko...
ACCCGCTTCATATCAGCACGGAATGTGGACCATGGTGCAGTCCTTGATTGCCGAGACGAGCCGTTATGGGTAATCGACTGGGCCCCGCGATAGCCAGGACCTGTCTGTTTCTGGCCGGTCTCGGCGGCCTGGGCGCGGAAGCGGTGGCGTTGATCAAACTGCGCCATCACGACTACACCCTCACCGGCGCTCTGGTGGTGTTCGTGGCGCCGTTCGTTCTCGGCATCGTGCTGGTGCGCCTGGCGCTGCGCCTGCCGGCGCATCGCGCGCAGAGACTGGTGCTGGAACTGGTGCTGCTCGCGCTGTGCATTCCGGTGGTCGAGGCGGGACTGACGGCGGTCGCATGGAATTCACCCAGTGCCGCGATTCACAGATTCGACACGGCGGCCAAGCTCGGCATACCGTTTGACCATCGCGACAAGTCCCAGGTGGTCGACGATCTGCGTGCCCAGGGGATCGAGGCCTATCCGGGTATGCCGCGGGATCTGTTGTGGCAGGCGGACGTCAAGCGGCGCGTGGGATCGGAGTTCTATCCGCTCTCGCAGGTGGCCAACCGCCCGATTGTCGACTGCAACGAAAGCGGCAAGTACCGGATCTACCTCAGCGACGACTATGGCTTCAACAATCCGCCGGGCCTGTATGACGCCGGCCGCGCGGACATTGCCGCCGTGGGCTCTTCCTATGCGCTTGGTTTCTGCGTGCCGCCGGGGCGGGAATTCGTCTCCGTGCTGCGCCAACACTATGCCCGCACGCTCAATTTCGGCATGGCCGGCAGCCACGTTCCGACCATGTACGCGGCGCTGCGCGAATATGTCGCGCCGCTGCATCCGCCGATCGTGCTGTGGGTCATGTACCCGAGCGCCATCGAGAGCTATGAGCTCGACGATCCGATCATGCATTCCTACCTGCGGCCGGATTTTTCGCAGCATCTGCTCGAGCGACATGCTGATCTGGACCGCTTCATGCGCGAGGTGGTGACACCGGTGCAATGGGATCTGGACCGCAAGTCGCTGCTCGAGATCGCCAATGCGGATCATCGCCGTTGGCGCCAGATTCCACGTTTACCGATTCTGCGCGACAAGCTGGTGCCCGCAGTCAAGAGCGTGATGGAGAAGCCGCCGGCGCTGGATGATTACGCCGCGTCAGTGTCGATGATCGCACAGGCGAAGGATCTGGTGGAAGGCTGGGGCGGTCACCTGGTGATCGTGCTGATTCCGATATTCGATGAAGTCGTCAACGATCAGATCATGGCGAGCCAGAGCAATGCCCACATGCTGTCGTTGCTTGCGCCGCTGCACCTGCACGTCATCAACGGCGTGGCCTATTTCCGCCAGCAGCGCGATCCGGCGACGCTATACGCCATGGGCATGACCAATCATTTCAACGAGAACGGCCATCGGCTGTTCGCGGACTACGTTGACGCGGATCTGCGGGCGACCTACCCGGATATCATGGCGGCAGCGGCGAGGTAACTGGAGGCATATGAGCAGTAACCAGCAGGGCGAACTCGGCGTGACTGACCGGGTCGCTACCGTATTTCGTCAGACCTTTGGCAAGAAGCACGCCTTCGAGGCCACCCTGAAGCGCACCGATGTACCGGTCTGGACGTCGATGAAACACGTGGAGTTCATCATCGCACTGGAGAAGGCGTTCAACGTGCGATTCGACGGCGCCGATGCGACCGACATGGTCAGCATACCGGTGGTGCTCGAGCGCCTGGGCAAGAAACTGACGTGAACGCCGTCATCGAGCCCAGTGCCAGTCCCGATTATCTGGCGCGAGCCCTGCTCATCCGTGCGGTCGAGGAGCGGCTGCTGCGATTGTTTGCCGAGGGCAAGATCGCCGGCACCACACATACCTGCATAGGCCAGGAGATGTCGGCGGTCGTGCTGGCCGACAGCCTTGATCCGGAGCGCGATATCATCGTCTCCAATCACCGCTGCCACGGCCACTATGTCGCCTGGACTGACGACGTCGAAGGCCTGATCGCCGAGGTGATGGGCAAGCGCACCGGAGTGTGCGCCGGCATCGGCGGCAGCCAGCATCTGTGCGGACGTCGATTCTTCAGCAACGGCGTGCAGGGCGGCATCGTGCCGGTCAGTGCCGGTATTGCGCTGGCAAACATACTGGCCAAGAACGGCGGCATTGCCGCAGTCTGCATCGGTGACGGCACCCTGGGCGAAGGCGTCGTCTACGAGACCTTCAATATCGCCAGCAAGTGGCAGTTGCCGCTGTTGGTGATATTGGAGAACAACCTCTACGCGCAGTCGACCTCGCAGTCCGAGACCCTGGCCGGCGACATCTGCGCGCGTGCCGAGGCCTTCGGCTGGACGACCTATCAGGGTGACACCTGGAATTACGCTGCCCTGAGCCGGGTCGTGCGCAGCGCTGTCGCCCGGGTGCGCAGCAGCGGCTCACCGGTCCTGGTTCGGGTCGATACCTATCGACTCGCCGCCCATTCCAAGGGCGATGACAATCGTGATACCAAGGAAATTGCGGCCTACGCGGCTCGCGACCCGATCAATCAATTCATATCCGGCCCCGCCACGCCGTCCCTGCTCAAGCTGCAGGAACAGATCAATGCCCGCGTCGAAGCGGCGGTGACTGCGGCGGCAAATGAACCCACCCTGAAGAGCGAGCTGGCAGGCGCGCCGGCGGCCGATGCCGCAGCGCTCTGGCAGCCGGCGGAAGTCGAGCAATGCACGCAGCTCGAGGCGATCAACCAGGCTCTGCGCCGCTGGATGGCGCGCAACAGCAAGGTAATCGTTTTCGGGGAGGACATCCGTTCCCCGTACGGCGGAGCGTTCAAGGTCACCCGCGGGCTGTCGGACGCGTACCCGGAGCGCGTATTCAATACCCCGATCAGCGAGGCGGCCATCGTCGGCTTGGGCAACGGCGCCGCTCTGAACGGCTGGCGGCCGGTGGTCGAGATCATGTTCGGCGACTTTCTGACGCTCTGCTTCGACCAGATCGTGAACCATGCCGCCAAGTTCGCCGGGATGTACAACGGCAAGGTGCACAATCCGCTGGTTATTCGCACCCCCATGGGCGGCGGACGTGGCTACGGCCCGACGCACAGCCAGAATCTGGAAAAGCACTTCGCCGGAGTCCCGGGGTTGACCGTGCTCGGGCTGCACGGCCGTGCCCAGATTCGCGCGTTGTATGACTCGCTCGAGGATTTTTCCGATCCGGTGCTTATCATCGAGAACAAGCTGCTGTATGGGATCCGTTGCGATGCGCCGCTGCCCGCGCATTTTTCCCTGCAACAGGGTGCTGGACGCTTCGCCAGCACCCGGCTGGTTCCGGATCGCAAGCCGGACCTGACGCTGGTGGCCTTCGGGCGCATGAGCTGTCTGGCCGAACGGGTCGCGCAGCGGCTCTACGAGCAGGAGGAAATCAATCTTGAATTGATCTTCCCGCTGCAAATCTCGCCGTTCGATCCGCGAGCGATCATTGAATCGGTGGCGCGCACGGGCAAACTGCTGGTGGTCGAGGAGGGCACCACGGGCTTTGACCTGGCCAGTGAAGTCATCTCGGCCGTGTGTCTGGCGGCACGCTCGGGCAAAGCCCTGCAGGCGCGCCGACTGGGCGCCAAAGCGGTTCAGATCCCCAGTGCTGCCGAGCTGGAACGGGCGGTATTGCCCTCTGAGGCCGAAATCCAAGCCCTCTGTCTGGAGCTGTTCGATGGCTGAAGCGACTGCCGTGGTGGTTCCGCGCATGAACACCAACGACGATCAAGCAGTGTTAGTCAAATGGCTCGTGACTTCGGGTAGCCTCGTCAAGGCCGAGCAGCCCGTGGTGATGCTCGAGACGACCAAGACCACCTTCGAGGTCAATGCCCCTCAGGCCGGCTACATTTTTTTCGATCTCGGTACCAAGATCATGGTGGATGTCGGCGCCTCGATCGCCTGGATCTCGGACGATGCCTCGCCGCCAACGCAGCCGGTCGCGGTGGCGCAGGACCGGCCCACGCCGAGCGCGGCGCCGGATGAACGCTTTTCGCGCAAGGCCCTGCGGCTGATGAAGGATAGCGGTCTGAGCGCCGCGGATTTTCCCGGATCCGAGCGCATCGAAGCCCTTGACGTCGAGCGCCTCATCGAGCGACGGGCCAGCGCCGCGCCCGCCGCCAGGCCAACCGCCGGCGCGGCCGACACCCAGCCGTTGGAGCAGAGCTCTTCGAAAATGATCGAGGCGGCGACGCTCGAGCGGGTCTATCGGCAGGTCGTGCCGAGCACCGTCGTGGTCACGGTCAACGAGCCGCGCCTGCAGGCGCGCTTGCAGGCGATCGCGCAGGCGCAGGGCGTGGTGAGCGTGTTGGAGCTCGCGATCTTCGAGGCCGCCAGTGTGCTCAGCGAGATTCCCGAGCTCAACGGCTTCTATGCCAACGGGCGCGCCGTGAGTTACCGCAGCGTGGCGATCGGTTTCGCCATCAATGCCGGCCGATCGCTGAAGGTGCCGGTGATTCGCGACTGCAAGGGCGACTCGCCGCTGGATATTGCACGCAGCGTGCGCGACCTGTCCCTGCGCTACATGCGCGACGAGCTGGCGGCCGAGGATCTGATGGGCGGGACCTTCACCGTCACGGACCTGTCCGGACACGGTGTCGTGCACTTCATCCCCGTGATCAACGAGCGTCAGTCCGCGATTCTGGGCATCTGTGCCGAGCGGCCTGGCAGCGCGGGCCGTGAGCTGGTGCTGACCTTCGATCACCGCATGGCGGACGGAATGCTCGCAGCCGAATTTCTGAACCAGCTGCGCGAACGCCTCGAGGGCTGAGCGCAGCGCCGCCATGGATTATTCAGCGGATGCTATTTAACTCACCGACCTTCGTCGTTTTTTTCTTCATCGTCTTCTCGCTGTACTGGTCGCTGCGCGATCGGCGCTGGCAGAACATACTGCTGATCGGCGCCAGCTATGTGTTCTACGGCACATGGAGCTGGAAGTTCCTGCTGCTGCTGATGTTCAGCACGCTGTTCGACTACACCTGCGGACGGGCGATTGGCGCCACCAGCGAGCCGCGGCGACGCAAGGCGTTCCTGATAGCCAGTATTGCCGCCAATCTGAGCCTGCTCGGCACCTTCAAGTACGCCGGGTTTTTCACCCGCCAGGCGGCCGATCTTCTCAACGGCCTCGGCCTGTCGGTACACCCTTGGATCCTCTCGATCGTGCTGCCGGTCGGCCTTTCCTTCTACACCTTCCAGAGCCTCGGATACGTCATCGATGTCTATCGCGGCAAGCTTCCCGCGGTCCGCAGCCTGCCGGAATTCGCGCTGTACGTGGCATTTTTCCCGCAGCTGGTCGCCGGACCGATCGAGCGGGCGACGCACATGTTGCCGCAGTATCGACGCGAGCGCGTGTTCAGTGGCTCGGCGCTCGAGTCGGGCCTGCTGCTGGCGCTCTGGGGCCTGTTCAAGAAGGTAGTGATCGCCGATAACCTGGCGCCCTACGTCAATGCCGTGTTCCGGGATCCCGCCGCCTACTCCGGAGCCGGATTGGCGACGGCGGTGCTGTTCTTCTCTTTCCAGATCTATTGCGATTTCTCCGGCTATTCGGATTGTGCCCGCGGCGTGGCCCGCACCATGGGTTTCGATCTGATGGTCAATTTCAACCTGCCGTATTTCTCGCGCAATCCCGTCGAGTTCTGGCGGCGCTGGCACATCAGCCTGTCGCAGTGGTTCCAGGACTATTTGTATTTTCCGCTGGCGATGCGCTACATGCGCCAGGGCGGCTGGGCGAGCAAGTACAAGGCGCACATCATTTCGTTCGTGCTGATCGGCTTCTGGCATGGCGCCAACTGGACATTCATTATCTTCGGGCTGTACTGGGGATTGGTCATCGCCGGTTATCTGTTCCTGCAGGAGCGCATCAATGAGCTGCCGGATGACTCGGCGCTGCGCGGCAGTGCCGCCGGCACGCTCGCTGCGCCGCTGCGCACGGCCATAGCCACCCTGGTGACCCTGGCCATTGCCTGGTTCGGCTGGCTCATGTTTCGCTCTGACACCTTGACTCAGGCAGTGCAGATCACGACGCGGTTGTTCTCCAGCTCTGGGGCCAACGACGTGGTGCGTGCCGATGTCATGCGCTCGATGTGGCTGTGGACCATGATCGTCGGCCTGTGGCTCGCCGAGTGGGTCTACTGGCGCTTCCCGGCCGCGCTGGTCGGCGTGAACGGCTCGCCGGCTCGGCGCATCTTCTGGCGCTATGCGCTGGCCGTGAGCATTCTGGTCGCCTATCTGGGTTCGCAGTCCAAGGCGCTGCCGTTCATATACTTCCAGTTCTGACTATCATCCAGTTCCGACTATCGTCCGGTTCCGACTATCGTCCCTTGAAGTCGTCCGGCACCAGCAGGTGCCTGCCGAGCAGCTTGTAGAAATCAGTGCGGTTGCGCTTGGCCAGCCGCGCGGCCTGGCTGACGTTGCCACCGGTGATCTGCAGGATCTGCGACAGGTAGCTGCGGGTAAATTCGTCGCGCGCTTCGTCGAACGATGGCAGCTTGCCCTGCGTGCCGCCGAGGGATTGTTCCACGAGCTCGACGGTGATGATCGGCGCCTGCGACAGGGCGACGTTCTGGCGCACGACGTTCTGCAGCTGGCGGACATTGCCGGGCCAGTCGCTGGTCGCCAGCAGCTCCACCGCCTCGGGTGCGTAGATCTTGCGGCTGCCGCTCTCGACGGCGATGGCGGCCAGGAAATGTGCCACCAGCAGCGGAATATCCTCACGCCGGCGATTCAGCGCCGGCAGCTCGATGTGCACCACATTGAGACGGTAGTAGAGGTCCTCGCGGAACTGGCTGCTGGCCAGCAGCTGCTGCAGATCGCTGTGCGTCGATGACAGCACCCGTACATTGGTCGGAATCGTCTGCGTACTGCCGATCGGGCGGATGACGTTCTCCTGCAGCACGCGCAGCAGCTTGACCTGCAGTCGCACCGGCATATCCCCGATCTCATCGAGCAGCAGCGTGCCGCCTTCGGCGCTCTGGAACAGGCCGCGATGCTCGCTGGTGGCACCGCTGAAGGCGTCCTTGGCGTGACCGAACAGCTCGCTCTCCAGCATGTTCTCCGCCATGGCGCTGCAATTGATGGCCACGAACGGGCGGTTGCGGCGCGGGCTGGCCTTGTGGATCGCGTGCGCCAGCAGCTCCTTGCCGGTGCCGCTTTCACCGGTGATCAGTACTCGGGCGTCGGTGCCCGCGACCATGTGCGCCTGCGCCAGCTTCTCCTCCATGAGCGGACTGCGGGTAATGAAATCCGAGCGCCAATCCTGATCGGTGTCGACGAAGCCCGATATCTTGAGGGCCTTTTGCACCTGATCGAGCAGTTCCTGCTTCTCCACCGGCTTGGTCAGAAATCCGAATGCGCCCATCTGCGTGGCCTGCACGGCGTCCGGTATGGTGCCGTGGGCCGTCAGCAGAATGACCTTGAGTCCCGGCCAGCGATTCTGCAGTTCCTTGAGCAGGCCGATCCCATCGAGCTGGTCCATGCGCAGATCGGAAATCACCAGATCCGGCCGGAAACGGCTGGCCGCGGCGAGCGCCTGGACGCCGTTTTCCACCGCTTCCACGTCATAGTTCTCGGCGCGCAGACGAATGGTCAGCAGCCGCAACAGGCCCGGATCGTCGTCCACGACCAGGATACGGGCCTTGCGTTTCATGGGCTGATTCACGGTTGCCCTCCCTCGTTGGCGGATTTGCGTTGCGTCAGGTTGCGTTCGATGTTGGCAATGGCGTCGAGCTTTGCCTGCGCGTCCTCGAGCTGCTTGCGCAGCCGCGCGTTCTCGTCCAACTCGGCCTGCAGGCGCCGCTGCGTCGCAGCGCCGCGCTCGTGGTCGGCGCGCTGCTCGTCGCTTTGCAGGCGTTCATTGTCGGCCTTGAGCCCTTGCTCGTCATTGAGCTGCGCCAGTTCGATCAATGCCACCGCACGCTCGAGCGGCAGCAGGGTCTCGGGCTGCGCGGCGAGTTCGCGCAACAGTTTCTGTGCCAGCACCGGATCGCGGGCCGGATGCCCGGGCGTTGCCAGCAGCAGGGCGTAGCGCAGCTTCGCGCTGCCTTGCGGCGCGCGCTCATAAGCCTCGCGTGCCGCCGCGACGATTTCGGCCTGCTCGGCCGGCGCGGCCTGGGCCAGATGCTGCATGCTCTGGAAGGTGCTCGCCATCAGCACCGCGGCCACGGTGTCGCGGTCTTCGGTCCGGTTCTCGCTCTGCTGCGGCGGCGGCGGTGTGCGCAAGGTATCGATGTTGGCGCAGCCGCACAGCGCGAGTCCGAGCGCGAGCACACTGTTGAGGCTAGGCCGCATCGGCTTGCCTCTTTGCCGGCACCGGCGGGGCGACGCGCAGCGGCATGCGGATACGAAAATGCGCGCCGGTGAACTCGCCATCGACGATATCCACCGTGCCGTGATGCACGTTGACGAATTCGTTGACCACCGAAAGTCCGATGCCGGTGCCGGGCACGCGTCCGCCGGGCGCACGCCCGGTATAGAAGGCGTCAAAAATGCGCGCCCGCTCCTCGGGCGGCACGCCCGGGCCGGAATCGGCCACCTCGAGGGTCAGCTCCTCACCGTTCGCCAGCGCGCGCATATTGATGACTCCGCCGCGCGGGGAATACTTGATGGCATTGGACAGCAGGTTTTCCAGTATCAGGCGAATCTTGCCGCGGTCGGCCGCCAGCGTCAGGTCTTCGATATGCACGTCGAGCCGTACGCGCTGCGATACCAGCGTCAGTTGCTGATTTTCCAGCACCTGCCGGACCACCGGCCGCAGCCTGAACTCGGAAACATCCAGTCCCGTGCTGTTGCTCTGCCAGGCGCTGAAACCCAGCAGATTCTCGATCAGACGCTGCAGTTTGATGCCGTTGTCGCGCAGGATCTCGGTGACTTCGCGCTGACCGGTATTCAGGCCGCCGACCGCGCCATCCATCAGCAGCTCGGTGCCCTCGCGGATGTTGGCCAGCGGGGTCTTGAGCTCGTGCGACATGTGCCGCAGGAAGCGATTGCGCTCTTGTGCCAGCTCGAGCAGCCGATTGCGCAGCCATTCGAGCTGATGGCCGAGGCGCTCGAGATCCACCGGGCCGTGCACGGCGATGTCATGCGAGAAGTTGCCCCGCCCGAGCTCGCCGATGGCGCGGTCGATCTGTCGCAGCGGGCGACTCAGCCGCAGCGCAAACAGCAGCACAGCGATCAGCACCAGCGGCAGCAGCAGCGAGGACTCCAGGAACAGCTCACGCCTGGCCTTGTCGGTCGCACTCTGCAGCGCCGAGACGTCGGTGTCGATCTGCTGGTTGCTCAAGCCGGCGGCGCCGGAGGCCAGATCGCCGAGCGCGACGAAGTTGCCCGCGAGCTCGCTGGGCATCTTGGCCGGGGCCCTGGTATTGAGCACCACGGTGCGAATCTGAGACTGCTGATCGATCAGCCGCGACAGCTGGGCCTTGGCATCCGGGGCGCGCAGTTGGCTGATGAGGGCGGCCACGATCGCGCTGAGCCGCTGGTCGTGATCGCGAAACGCCGCCAGCACCGTGGCGTCGCCCAGCACCTGATACAGCCGCGCCGAGCGCTCGAGCAGCGCGATCTGGGCGTATAGATCCTGGGACAGGCGGGTGGTCTGCACGCTGTCGACCACCAGCCGCTGGCTGCTGTCGGCCAGGCGCCGCATCTGCACGGTGGCATTGAGAATTGCAAACAGCAGCGGCCCGGCCAGCACGCTCAGGCCGAGCAGCAGGAAGCCATTCAGGGATTTGGGCAGCAGCCAGCGCATTGAATCATTCTAAGCCACTGGGCCGCATGATGCTGCGGCCGGGCGTCACGGATCCTTTACCACGGATTGCGCTGGAGTTTTTCCTCCCACCGCAGCGAGCTCTCTACGATGACGTCGAGCTGGTCCAGTCGGGGCACCCAGCCCAGCAACGAGCGCACGCGCTCGGCGCGCGCCACCAGTGTCGGCGGATCGCCTTCACGGCGCGGTTCCTCCTTGACCAGCAGCGGCCGGGCGGCGACGCGCTGCACGCTCTCGAGCACCTCGCGCACGCTGTAACCGTGACCGTAGCCGCAGTTGCACACCGCGGTTGCGCCGCCGCGGCGCAGGTAGTCCAGTGCATCGATGTGGGCGCGGGCGAGATCCTCGACATGGACGTAGTCGCGCACCCCGGTGCCGTCCGGTGTGTCGTAATCGGTGCCGTAGATCGAGACGTGAGGCCGCTTGCCGACGATGGCTTCGCAGGCGACCTTGATCAACAGGGTGGCTTGACGCGTGGCCTGACCGATCCGCGCCTGGGTGTCCGAGCCGGCGACGTTGAAGTACCGCAGGCTCACGTAGCGGAAGTCGCTGACCGCGGCCAGGTCGCGCAGGATCCACTCCGACATCAGTTTGGAGGTGCCATAGGCGTTTATGGGGGCGAGCGCCATGTCTTCGGTGGCGATTCCGCCCGCCGGTATGCCGTACACGGCAGCGGTCGAAGAGAACACCAGCTGCCGCACGCCCTGTTGCATGCACGCCTCGAGCAGGTTGCGGGTCGCGCAGGTGTTATTGCCGTAATACTTGAGCGGATCGCGCACCGATTCAGGCACGATCGTGTTGGCTGCGAAATGCATGACCGTGTCGACGTCGTGTTCGCGCAGCACGCGCTCGAGCAGCTGCCGGTCCCCGACCTCCCCGACGATCAGCGGCGCATCGCGCACTGCCTGGCGGAAGCCGGTGTAAAGATTGTCCAGCGCCACCACGCGCTCCCCGCGTGCCTGCAGTTGCAGCAGCACGTGACTGCCGATGTAGCCCGCGCCCCCTGTGACCAGGATAGCTTTCTGCGACACTGTGCTCAGGTCCTCTAGACGGCAAAAGGTGGTTGGAAATGATACCTGCTATGGCGCGCAGCCGGTGCGGTGGCTGTCGGAAATGAGCGATCGCGCAGGCCGCACGCCGCAGGCCACGCTG
>Ga0302326_10029899_pt1 | contig 10917 bp, 11 predicted proteins | sample Palsa_T0_3_FD_202264 | JGI IMG/M metagenome (GOLD analysis project Ga0302326, IMG submission 202264) | Peat permafrost microbial communities from Stordalen Mire near Abisko, Sweden - Palsa_T0_3 | ecosystem: Environmental > Terrestrial > Soil > Palsa > Peat permafrost | place: Sweden: Abisko...
GTCACGATCACGCAGCGCCCGATTACCATAACGAAGCGCCGAGTCGCGATCGAGCCGCGAAGGGCATCTTCCGCGGTCGCGGCCGCCGCGGCACCCGCCCCAGCCCCGCGCAAGCTCCGGATCGCGGCCCTTCCGGCGGTGGCACCGCTTCCCGCGCCGGCAGTCCACTCCGTGCGCAAACCGGCACCGATTCGCACGTACGCGCCGGTCCATGCCAAGATCGCGTTCGTGCCGCCGCACGTTTCCGCGGCACCCCCGGCAGCGACGGAGAAAACCGTTCCTGGCCACCTCGGCAACGACCAGCTTGCTGCGATCGATCGCGACCTCGGCGCCGCCATCGCCGCCGATCGCGCCGGACACGATCCGCTCGCCGGGACGACGTCCGCACCCGGCTACACCACGAAGCAATACACCGACGCGGCGGCGTTCACGACGGGCGAGCTGCGACACGGCGGGTTGTGCGATCCCGACAAGAGTTGGCAAGCCGACGGCTTCGACTATTACTTCGTCAGTTGCAACGTGCGCTTTCCCGACGGCACGTACGAACGCGAAGCGGTCCCGTGGCCGATTCGCTTCAAGCCGGATCGCGATCCGTTCAACGGAACGCTCGGACACGAAGAGCCTCTTTCGATGCCGTTGCCCGGCTGGACGCTTCCATCGGGTGAACGGATCGCCAAAGAGTTACGTTTGTATGCGCTCGATCACGGGGTCCAGCTCCCCGGCGATTGAGCCGCGGGGCTCAAATCGAAAACGGTTTGTCGAACGTGTACTTCGGCACGTCGGTCGGAAAGTGGTAGTCGACGAAGTCGATTTCAAAACGCGGGATCGTCGTATCGAAACCGAAGTGGAGCGGCGTGTCCGCGACGACTTGCTGTACGTAGTTGCGGCCATCCAGCTCGACGTAGTGAACCGTCCACTCGGCCTGATTGTATGGTTGCCCGTCGAGAACCCCAGCGACGGTGAGCTGCATCGTGCGATGGGTTTGCGGATCTAGCCACAGGTTGCGCAGACGGTTCACGCGCGGGTTACGCAGCGGTTGGAGCGTCAAGTGCACCGCCGGGCCGTCGCGTAAGTGGTCGGTTCCCGCGAGCAAGATAAGGTAGTCGCGCGTGTTGGCTTCGACGTGTCCGATCTCCGGAAGCGGGCCCGAGGGAGCTGGGCTCGGGTTGAGTATCGCGTAGGGATCGCCCGCCGGGTCGGGCTCTTCGGTCGGTTCGGCCGCGTTCGGCGTCGTCGGAAACGAGCGCGTGAGGATACCGAACGACGCGGTCGGCTCGATGCGCGGCTCGTCGATGCGAATCGGCTCCGCATCGCGATTCGTGTCGAAGATCTTGACGCCGAAGATCGAGAACGGAATCCCGCCGAGGCGGCGACGATCTTCGTCGGCGTCGACGAGGCGCATCATCGAAAGCTGCCCGTCGGACGCGCGCGCCCACGCATCCCACCAGTTGTCGAAGATGTGACCGCTATGCTCGTAGCGGATCAGCGCGCCCCAGCGCAAGTAGGGCACGTCCGCGCGCGCGCGCCAGGCTTCCCTGGCCTGCAAAAACAGCGCCTCGGCCGCGGGGTCGGAGCTTGGCACGGGCGTCGGCGATGCCGACGGAGCGGGTACCGCGCTTGCGCTGCCTACCAACAACCAGAGCACCACCGCGAAACCGAACCGGCGAAACATTAGCATGTGTTTCGTTCCATTGTCGCGCCGCTCATTGTTGCTACGGCACGGGAACGGAGGCGATCAGCTCGGCGACGATCGTTTCCGCGTCGAGGTTTTCCGTCAGCGTGCGATAGTTGAATGCGAGGCGGTGACGCAGCACGGGGGGCGCACTTGCACGGACGTCGTCGGGCACGACGAAACTGCGCTCGTCGCACAGCGCGCGAGCGCGCGCCATCGAAGCGATCGCGAGGGTGGCGCGCGGGCTCGCTCCGCGGTCGATATAGGCGTGCGGAGCGCGGGTCGCGGCGACGAGGTTGACGATGTAGCGGGCGAGCCGTGCCTCGATAAATACGGCGCGCGCACCTTGCCGCCAGCGGCGCAAATCGTCCATCGAGGCGATGCCGGCGGGCAGCGCCGGCGCTTCGCCCCCAAACCGATCGAGGATCCCGAGTTCTTCCTCGATGGTGGGGTACTCGACCACGATCTTCACGAGAAAGCGATCCATCTGCGCGAGCGGAAGCGCGTAGGTTCCGTCGCTGTCGAGCGGGTTCATCGTCGCCGTGACGAGGAACGGATCGGGCAGCGCGAAAGTTTGCGGCCCGATCGTGACTTGGCGCTCCTGCATTCCCTCGAGCAACGCCGACTGCACTTTGGCGGGCGCGCGATTGATTTCGTCGGCGAGCAAGACGTTCGCAAAGATCGGGCCCAGGGCAGTCGTGAACTCACCCGATCGCTGATCGAAGATGCGCGTCCCAACGATGTCGCTCGGCAAGAGGTCGGGCGTGAATTGTACGCGCTTGAACGTGCCGCCGACCGCGGCCGCGAGCGCGCGACATGCGAGCGTTTTCGCGAGGCCCGGCGCGCCCTCGAGCACGACGTGGCCGTTCGCAATCGTCGCGTACAAGAGCGCTTCCAGCGTCCCGCGCTGACCGACGATCGTCGTGCCGAGCGCGGCGAGCAACGCGCTCGGCCTTACCGGTTCAGAAATGGCAGCGCCTCCCTCACGGCATCGACCACACGGGCTTCTTCGCAGAACGCGGCGCGCTCGACCGCCGACAACGCTGCAAGCGTCGCGCCGTGACCGTTGGCAGCGTTACGCGCAACCAGGTCGGCCAGCGTCTCTGCATCGCGCGCGCCGACGCGCTCGCGCAGCGCCGCACGGACCGCGACTGCTCGCGCTCGTGTCGGTTCGCGTTCGAGCGCGGCCACGAGTTCGCGCATGCGCGTCTCCCACCCGTCCACCGGGGCGGCGGCGGGCGGTGGCGGCGGCGCGCTCGGCGGCGGGGCCACAGCATGCGGACGCCGTGCGAGGCCCCAAATCAGGGCCCACAGCGCGATTGCCACGAGAAGCAGAAATGCGATCGAGCGCGCGGCCCACCAGGCGAGATCCGTCAACGGGTTGGGTTCGGGCGTTTCCGCCGGCACCTTCGGCTGACCCGTGACGTGCACGCTGACAATGTTGCTGTCGAAATTCCGCGGCTTGCCGGTCGTCGCATCGATCGCCGAGAGCGTCGCCGGACCGATATCCCGGTCGCCCGGTGCGTTCGCGTCGAGGGTCAGCGTTTCGACGCAGTCGGTGCCCGTTTTCGCGCGGGTGCAACGCCGCTCGTCGCCGAGGTCTTCGAGACCGGCGAGGTTGGGTAGCACCACGTTGTCGAGTGCGTCGATCCCCTCGTCGACGTGCCCGTGCAAGATCAAATGAAACGGCTCGCCGACGGTTACGGACGGCTTGTCGAGCGATAGCTGGAACGCGCGCACGTGCAAATTCACGAGCGTCTGCGCACGCGTGCCCTCAGCGACGATCGCAAGTGCGCCAAGCGCCGCCGCGACGGCGATTAGGCGCCGAGCGAGCCGAGCCACTCTGCGAAGAGGAAGCGTGCATCGAACGGGCCGGGCGATGCTTCGGGATGGAACTGCACGGCTGCAATCGGCCACCGCTTGTGCCGGAACCCTTCATTGGTTCCATCATTGAGATTGATCATCGTCGGCTCGAGGTCGGCCGGCAACGACGCACCGTCGACGGCATAGCCGTGATTGTGCGCCGTGACGAGCACGGCATCGCGCGCCAAGTCTTTTACCGGCTGGTTGCCACCGCGGTGGCCGTACGGCAGCTTGTACGTGGTTGCGCCGCAAGCGAGCGCGAGCAACTGATGCCCCAGACACACCCCGAACATCGGCACGTGGCCGAGCAGCCCACGCAGTGTCTCGATCGTCTCGGGGAGATCCGTCGGATCGCCGGGTCCGGGCGAAATGACGACGGCGTCGGGTTTGCGCGCGAGCAGCTCTTCGCGCGTCACGCCGTACGGAACCACCGTCAGCCGCGCTCCGAGCGAGGCGAGGTCGCGGACGATCGCGCGTTTGACGCCGCAGTCGATGACGATCACGTGCGGCCCGGTCGCATCCCCCGCAACGATCTGCACGCGGCGCGTCGCGACTTCGCCCACGAGCCCCACCGTGCTCGTCTCGCGCGCATAGGGTGCGAGCGCCGCTTCCATCCGATCGATCGAGTTCGCACCGACGGCAAGTGCGCCGCGAATCGTGCCGTGCTCGCGTAACACCGTCGTGAGCGCGCGCGTGTCGATCCCGACCAGCGTCGGAACGCGCTGTTCGGTCAGCCACGTGGCGAGATCGCTCGTCATCGCGTGATGCGAAGGATGGCCGGCGATGCGCTTGATGACCGCACCCGCGACGCACGCGCGGTCGTGCTGCGCGGCGGAGCCGGAGATGCCGTAATTCCCGATCATCGGATAGGTGAACGTCAACAGCTGGCCGGCATACGACGGGTCGGTCAGCGCCTCTTCGTAACCGGTCATGCCGGTGTAGAACACCGCTTCGCCGAGCGCCAGCGCGTCGTAGCCGATGCCTTCGCCGTCGAATCGAGTTCCGTCAGCGAGGAGCAACGAGGCGGGTTTGGTCATGTCAAGGTCGCTTCATTAGAAGCTGCGCCCCGGGGTTCCCCCGTCTAAACTGCCGCGTGCCCCTCCGCTTGCAGAACTCGGGAAGCAAGGCCGCGCTCGATCTCGTTCACGAAGCCCGGCGACGCTTGCGTTAGGACGGAGCTGTAGCTTTCCAACATCGGCATCGCGATCGCTTCGAGTTCGTTCTTCCACTCCTCGCCATCGTAAAACGCGCTCTTCATGCGGTCGCGCTCCTGTGGTGACGGGAACGCACGCATGAATATGAAGACGTCGGGATTCTCGAGGTCGAGAAGCGGGCCCGTCACCTGCATGCCCACCGCCCGCTGGCCCGGAATCGAGCGGCTCTCGAAGAGGGCGATGAAGGCGTCACGCATCCCAGGCTTGGTCTTGTACGTCCGAACTTCAACGATCATACGGCCCTCCGAGCTTCCAACTGCTGCGACGATGCTAGCGCACCTGGGCGCCAGTTTCTAGAAGGCACCTTGGCGTAACTGCGTCCAGGCCGTAGCCTAGACGCGCGTAGCCGTGTGCTCGAGCACGACGCCGTCGCGCATCACGAGCACGCCGCCGACGATTGTCGCGATCGCTTTGCGCGGGAAACTCGCACCGTCGAACGGCGTATTTTTTCCAAGTGAGTAAAAGGAGTTCGAATCGACGCGCCACGACCGTTCCGCAAAGATCGTCAGGTCGGCCGGCTCGCCCGCGCGTAACGAACCGCCCGGAATGCCGAGGATGCGTGCCGGATTCACCGACAGCAGTTCGACAAACCGCGCGAGCGGCAGGTCGGGCAGCGCTGCGGCATAGGCGCCGACGGCGGTTTCGAGCCCGGAGAAACCAACCGGCGCGTCGGCGAGAAGCTGGGCTTTCTCCTCGCGCGTGTGCGGCGCGTGGTCGGTCGCGAAGACGTCGATCGTACCGTCGCGGACCGCGGCGCGGAGTGCGGCGATATCGCGCTCGAGGCGCAGCGGCGGATTCACCTTTGCATCGGCGCGAAAACCGTCGAAGCGATCGTCGCCGAGCAAGAGGTGGTGCGGGGTTACTTCGCAAGTCACGTCGATACCCTGAGCGCGGCCGAAGCGTACGAGTTCGACGCTCATGCTGGTCGAGACGTGAGCGATGTGGAACGGCTTCGCCGTATCCCCGCCGATCAAGATGTCGCGCGCGACGTTGACGTCCTCGGCAAGGCCAGGCGCCCCGTTGAGGCCGAGTTCGAAGCTGCGCGCACCTTCGTTCATCACGGCGTCGCCGCGCAAGTCGCCGTCCTCACAGTGCGAGATGAACACGCCGGGAACGTCGCGCGCGTAGAGCGCGGCTTGGCGCAGCACGCGCGGGTTCGCGACGGCAAAGCCGTCATCGCTGAAGGCTACCGCGCCCGCGTCGTGCAGGCGCCAGTACGGCGCGAGCTCCTTTCCGGCGCGCGCGCGGGTGATCGCGGCGATCGGATAGACGCGCGCGAGACCGGCGGCGGCGGCAAGCCGCCGCACCTCCGCGATCAAGGCCGGCGAATCGAGCGCGGGTTCGGTATTGGGCATGCAGGCGACAGCCGTAAAGCCGCCGGCAACGGCGGCGGCGGAGCCGGTCGCAATCGTTTCCTTGTGGGTTTGGCCCGGCTCGCGCAAGTGCACGTGCATGTCGACGAACCCGGGGGCGACGACTGCTCCCGTCGCATCGTAAACCTCGGCGTCGCCGCCGTCGAGATGCTCGCCGATCTGCACGATGCGGCCATCCCGTAAGAGCACGTCGCGCACCGCGTCGAGTTGCTGCGCCGGGTCGACGACCCGGCCGCCGCGAACGAGTAACGAACTCACGGACCTTCGCGTTCGCCGCTCGCAGCCGAAAACCCGGGCACGGGCCTTTCTCGGGCGCACTCGGAACGCTCCGCGGGAACCTCTTTTCAAGGAGTGCCCTATGCGCATTTTCTCGTCTTCGCTTGTGGCGATGTTCATGCTGTTCGCTCTCGACGCGCCTGTCCTCGCGGACAAGCCGCCGCCGAACACGATCGGCTACTCGTGGTGGTCGACGGCAACGCCCGATCAGAAGACGCTCGTAGTTCAGGGCGAGATGGACGCTCTTCCGATCGGCTTTACGGAGCCCATGATTGCAATCGCGATCGTCGCCGCGCTTACGGGCAACGAGGTCGCCAAGGGCCTCCAGGGCGATCTCGATAAGGTGACGCCGATCTTCTCGAAGACGCCGGCACAATACGTGCCGCTCGTCGACGCCGCTTACGCAAAACCGGACGCTGCGAAGTTAACGCTCGGCGTTATCGTCGCGTGCCTCGCAGACAAGCCCTATGGATCCCCCGGTGACACCACGGATAAGTGCCTCACGTCGTTCGAGCACTAAACTCGCGTTCCGCACCGCCTGCTAGGAGCAAGCCCATAACGACGACGTCCCAGAGTTCGCCGTTGCGGCGACGCACGTGCTTCTTGAGGTAGCCTTCGCGTTCGAAGCCGAACTTCTCGTAAAGCGCGAGCGCGGCTGCGTTCCACGGGTACACCGACAGCTCGAGCTTGTGATAGTTGTGAGCCCGCGCCCAAACGATCGCCCGTTCCATCATCTGCCCGCCGATACCGCGGCCGCGATATTCGGCGAGCAGGCTCATGCCGAGGTCGGCCGGACCGCCGAAGGCGCGGTGCAAGCCGAGACTTCCGACGATGCGGGCATCGCAGACCGCCACGAAGATCGTCGCGTCCGGTGCAGCGATCGTCGCTGCGAATGCGGCACGCATACGCTCGCGATCGACAGGCGCCTCGGTCGCGATAAATCGCCCATCGGCTGCCACCGGCTCGACCGCGTCGATGATAGCCTCGACATCCCCGAGGAGCGCCTCGCGGATGAGAACCTCGTCCCCCATCACCGCTTCTTATTTCCGGGCGCCGCCACGCCTGTCCTGACCTTGTCGAGACCTGTCCCGAGCTTGTCGAGGGGGCCTATTCGTGGAAGAGGAAGCCGTTACGACCCGTTTGCTTCACGCGGTACATCGCGGCGTCGGCGTTGCGTAGCAATTCTTCGGCGCTATCGCCGTCGTGCGGTGAGACGCTAATTCCGATGCTCGCGGTAATCGTCTGTCGGTCGCCGCGGAACTCGATCGGTTCCGCAACCATGCGCACGACCCGCCGAGCTACGTCGGCGGCCGGTTCGAGCCCGGCTAAGCCGCCGAGCACGACGACGAATTCGTCGCCACCGTAGCGCGTCACCGTGTCGTTTTCGCGAACGCAGCAACAGAGCCGGCGCGAGATTTCGATGAGGACGGCGTCGCCGAACGCGTGGCCGGCCGAGTCGTTGACTTGCTTAAAATTGTCGAGATCGACGAGGAGCACCCCGACGCGCAGGCCCGAGCGCCGCGTCGCCGCGAGTTCCAAATCGAGGTGCTCGAACAGCATCGCCCGGTTGGAGAGGCGTGTGAGTGGATCGTGCAGAGCGAGGAACGCGAGTTTCCGCTCGATGGTTTTGCGCGCGGTGACGTCGCGGCTCGCCAAGATGAGACGACTCGAACCCGCGATAGGCCGGATCGCGATTTCGACCCAGAGCGGATTGCCCGCGGCGTCGCGATTGGTCACTTCTACGACGGTCGCTTCGCGCCGCTGCACGGCTTCCAGCAGTCGCACCGAGCCCGTCGCATCGCCGGGCCGGCAGAGGCCCTCGAATCCGATAGCGGCCAGACCGGCAGGCGTGTACCCGGTCATGCTCTCGGCGGCTGCATTGGCATAGATGATCTTCGGAGGACCGCCGTCGGGCGGCGCTTCGACGATGCAGATCAGATCGAACGCCGCATCCACGGCCGCTTGCACCATCTCGAGCCGCTCTCGGGCTTGGGCGTGCTCCTCGCGCAGCCGAACGTCGTTCAACGCGCGCTCGATCGCGGGAACGAGACGCGAAAGCCTGCTCTTTTCAACGTAACCCGCAGCGCCGAGGTGCAGAGCGTCGACGACCTCATCCTCCCCGATCGCACCCGAGACGATGATCAGCGGCGTCGGCAGATCGAACGTATGCATGACCGCAAGCACGTCGGCAGAGCGGAATCCCGGCATCGAATGATCGCTGAGCACGAGATCCCACTTTTGGGATTGCAGCGCATGACGAACTCCGGGCAGCGTGTCGACACGCAACGCGTCGACTGCGAAGCCCTCGGTCCGCAGCTTCCGGACTAACAGTTCGTAGTCGTTCGGATCGTCTTCAATCAACAAGACCCGTAACGGCGTGCGCGTGGTGGACAGAATATCGTTATTGTAATGCGGCGAGCGGCCGGCGGGTTAGGGGTGAGCCGTCAGCAGACTGTATTGTTGTCTTAACAAACGTGCGCGGAGGTCCACTCGCCGGCGCATTCGTAACGACCGCGGCCGGCTGCTTTCGCACGGTAGAGTGCTTTGTCAGCCTTACCGAAAAGCGTTTTCACATCGAGACCGTCGTTCGGAAAGAGCGCGACGCCGACGCTCGCGCCCATCGACATGCTGCGGTCGTCGAAGGCGAACGGTTCGCTGAGCGATTTGACGATTTTGTCGGCGAGAACGCAGACGGCACCTACGTCCGACGATATGGGTTGAACGACGATGAATTCGTCGCCGCCCAGGCGCGCCACGGTGTCGGTCTCACCAACGACCGTTTTCAGATGTTCGGAGACCCAGCACAAGGCGGCGTCCCCGACCGCGTGGCCCGCCTCATCGTTGAGCGCCTTGAACCCGTCGAGGTCCACGAAGTGCACGGCGAAGCGCTCTTCGTTGCGCAGCGCGCGTGGGATGAGTTCTTTCAAGCGCGAATCGAGCAGCGCTCTGTTCGGAAGCCCGGTCAGGGGATCGGAGAACGCCATAGCATCGAGTTTGTCGCGTTGCTGACGCCGTTCCATCGCGGCGCCGATCAATGCTCCGATCAAGCGAACGAAGTCCTTATCCGGCTCAGAAATTGCGCGCCCGCGCGGCGACCAGCCGGCAAAGCCGGCGACGGCACAGCGGCCGGTACCGGCCTCAAGCGGAACCGAAATGAACGACCCGAACGCTTGGGTCACACCCTCGACGATGGCTTCGCCGGAGAGGTCGTCGATAGCAAGCAGATCTTCGGAATCAAATACGCGCTGCACGAAACTGGGATCGATGCGAACCGGCGTTCCGTTTTCGAACGGTGAACGGCCGACGGAAGCCTCGATGACGGGGACGCCGTGTTGGCTGCGCGCGACGAAGCCCCACGACAAATTCATGCGCTCGCAGCCGAGCGCGATCGCGCTTGCTCGAGCGCGTCGCGCTCCGCCCGGCGCTGTTCGGTAACGTCGCGAGCGATCACGTAGACGCCCGCAATGCGACCGTTCACGATGGTCGGGCTCAGGGTCGCAGCAATCTCACCGCCGCCGAGCAAATTCAGCTGGAGTTGCGTCGCGTCGCCGCCGAGGCAGCGTTCGAAAGCGGCCATCGCCGCCGCGTTGTCTTCACTCGAAACGAGCGAGCCGATCGTGCTGCCCTCGAGTTTCTGCGAAGGTTTGGCGAGCACTTCGCTCGCGGCTGAGTTCGCGGTGAGAATGCGGCCTTCCGTATCGCAGGTGAGGACTGCTTGCGGATTATCTTCAAATAGAGAGCGCACCGCTTGGCGGCTCTGCGTGAGGCGTTGTTCGAGCGGCGCGACGACGAAGCGCCACGTCGCGAACACCACGGCGGCCATGAGTGCGAGCAGCGTGCCGAACCCGAACCAAAGAGCCTGCAGACGTCGAGCACCTGCGGTTTTGCGCGCCTCGATCGCCGTATCGAGCGCTTTGAGCAGCGGAGCACGCTCCGCGATGATGTAGTTGTAGGACGCGCGCGCCGAAGCACCGTGCTGGAGCACGTCGTCGGCCGCGTCGGCGTACCGCTCGACGACGATCTCGAGGTCGGTCGTGCCGCCGGGACCGGGGATGCCGACGCGGGTCGCGGGGTTCGAATCGATCTCATGCTGGCCCGAACGCAACGCCGAGATCGACGTAGCGAATTCTGCGCGTTCGGCGGGCGTCAAGCCGGGGGCGACTGCCTGCGTCGTCAGAAATGCGATACGCTGCGTACGCATGCGCTCGGGTCCGCCGATCGCAGCGACGACGGTCTCGCTATGTTCCTGCGAAATGAGCGAGGCCAAGAAAAGCGCTTCGCCGGCCGCAATAACCATCAAGAGCACGAACGCGATCGGATAAATCGAGGGCCGGGTGCGTGCCTTTAATTTTTCCATCGAAGAATTTGTCGCGAGCACACTATCGTATATCGCCGCTCGGGGAGTCGATTACGCGTGATTTGCGGTTGATTTGGCGTAACAGACAAGCGAGCGATTTCGGGCGCGAGGGCCGCTCGCTTCGTTCGAGAATCGGGCGCGGATGAGAGTTCTCGTGTCCGT
>Ga0302326_10029901_pt1 | contig 10917 bp, 8 predicted proteins | sample Palsa_T0_3_FD_202264 | JGI IMG/M metagenome (GOLD analysis project Ga0302326, IMG submission 202264) | Peat permafrost microbial communities from Stordalen Mire near Abisko, Sweden - Palsa_T0_3 | ecosystem: Environmental > Terrestrial > Soil > Palsa > Peat permafrost | place: Sweden: Abisko...
TAATCAGGGCCAGCAGAAGTGCTGAAACGGCAGTCATAGGTCAATCCGCCTTCGTGTCCGGCTTGTTTTTACCGATGCTGCACGCAGAAAGCTGCCGTCTCATCAGCCCGGCGGGGAAACGTAGCTGACGGGCTACAACCTAAGGAGGAGGAGAAGCCGCGAATCGTGTATCCGCGACCGGCGGGAGACGACGCAGGCCCCTGTGCCCTCCAGGCCGTGACGCTAGGGGCGGAGTTGCGCGAACGCGGGATCGGCTCGCACGTGATCGAGCAGGGCACCGGCACGATGCAGGGCCGGGCGACCGCGCGTACACGCGGCTGGATCGCTGGTCAATCCGGCATCGGCGAAACTCGGGCGGCCGCGCCATATCGGCGGGGATGTGCGCGTTGTTCCTGATCTCCTCCGTCACTCAGCGTGATGTTGCCGATGGATGCAGCCTGTGGCAACTGGCTCAGCGCAGAAGGCCCAGATGCTACTGGGCTTGCGTGGCCTGCGGCCGGGGACTAGCCCGGCCTGGCTCGATGCATCGCCCGCTGATCCGGTTCGGCGCGATGCGCACGTACACGTCGCGGGCGCCGCCTGCCCACGGCTGGAGGTGCGTTCTGTCCTCAAGGCGCTTCACGCCACCCTCATCTGTGACCTTGTGCGCGCGACCATGTACCAGGACGCTCCATCCTGCACCGAGCGCCCCGTCGAGGTGGTCGACTTCGAAGCTGACCTGCCCATTGGCGTGGACCGCCAGCAGCGTGTCCGGAGCGGTGCGGAAGATGATGGCCTTCCCGGTGACTGCGAAGTTGACCGGCAGCATCATGATCCCATCTGCGGCCACGAACCCGACACGGCCGATGCCGCCCAGTTCCAGCAGGCCGAAGCACTCGGCCGGACTGAGCGTCCGCAGGGCGCGCTCGGCGGCAGCGGGATCGGGTGCCTGCGACTCCCGGCTGGGCACGGCAGCCGGCGCGCCCTGCCTGTTCACCGGCCTGTTCCCGGTTGTCATCTATATTCACCTCCGCCATTCGAGGGCTGTTTGGCTTGTTCAGCCTTGCCTTGCGGCGTCAGCGGGCGCTGCGGACCGAAGTCCCGGCCGGTACATGGGCGCGGCCCCAAATCCCCGGATTCTCACCGGGTGGTTCGGGGCCTCATCTCACGGCCTCGGACAACTCCCCGGCGGGCTTTCCTCCGGTTTCCCGTTTGCCCACCCGGGCTCTTCCCATCGTCCGCCTTCTTCCGGTTTCCCTTCGCCCGGCGTTCTCAGGTTCCGTCCCTTCGGCCGTCGCTGTCCGGTTCGGTTCCCCGTCGGTTTCCCTCCGGGTTCCCTTCCCCTTGAGCAACCTTCACGCTAGCGCTGCCGCCAGGCGGATCTGCAGGCGTTGGTCCCGTGCAGGGGCGACCAAGGTCACCAGTTCCCGGTGCGATCCCGGCTCCGATCGCGCCGGCCCGCCCGCAACGCAGATGTTCCCGGGAGCGGATCGGGCCGCGCGGCGCGGCGGGCCGGCCTCATCACCGCCTGCACTTAGGATCTCGTGACGATCCAGGATCCTGGCGGCCCCGGCCCGGAAGTTTTCAACGTCGTGCTCGGCCAGGCCCGTGAGGTCCGGTCTACACCGTTCGGCGATGCCGGGACCGTGTTCTCCGGGCAGGGCACCGAAATGGTCTGGGTGAGCAAGCTGGCCGAGCCCATGCCGCCTGGACCAGACACGCCAGGCCGCTCACGGCACGGCAGCTGTCTACCCGCCTGGCTCAAATACGCAGATCACCCACATCTGCGCCGATGACAGGTGGTGCCACACGCACCAGCCTGCCGTGCATATCGGCGGGTACGTGCGCGGGCGCGCCGAAGACTCAGGTTGCTCTCCGTGACGGGTCTCCGTCAGCTCCCCCGACTAGCAGGGTTCACGACTGATGGCTGCCGTCCGGGCTTCCCGCCGGCCGGATGACCGACCGTCCTGCACTTCTGTTAGCCGTGGGTTGCGGGTGTCATCTGGAACTCACCCCGACGCGGCCCGCGGTGGTTTACGCAGCGCGGCTGGTGTGAGCTCCTGCGCGCCGAGCGGGCGTCCGGGCACGGGCTGATGCCGGTCCCATTTCACCGAACGCTTGGCCAGCCACCTGGCGAGCCCAGCGCATCCGCCTGACCGCAGTCTCGGGATGATCGCCGAACTCCTGCGCTACCCGTCCGGCACAGCCACGCTGACCGAATGCCTCGACAGCCGCGGCAACGGCCTGCCGGACTTCCCTGGTACTGGGATGGTCACCGCGCTGCAGTTCCGACACGAACAGGGCATCGGCCCGGATGGCGCCAATACTGAGGTGGTGCATCGCTGGCCGCATCATGAGCCTCCTCGACTTCTGGTTCCCCCTGACTACATCACCCGGGGCCCGGCACTCTTGACCTCTATCTGACGGAGCATCCCGGCGGGCTGGTGATACCGGCTATCCGAAAGAACGCCAGAGGACCAGGCTCACGGCGCGCATCCGCGCTCTTTAACGGCCCGGCCTCTTGGCCGACCCCTGGGAGGTCGCCCGGCCAGCGGCATGAGCGGCTGGCGGGCTCAGCTGAGGACAGCCAGCATGCCTTCGAGCGCCTGGCGGCGGCCGGGATGATCCAGGGCATAACCCTGAGCTGCGTGGGCAGGGTGCGTGGTCACTGACCTGACTGGTGAGCTACCGGGCGTTGGCCTGCTCATCGCCGAGGCCGGTGTCGTGCGGGCTCGGTGCGCGGCAGCCGTGCTCATCCCAATGCGGGCAGGTCGGCACAGAGCTGGGCGGGGAACTGTGGCTCGACCTTGTGCACCTGCGCGCATCCCGCGGTGGGCGCGGCGGTGATCGTCTCCCAGCCATGAGGGCTGGCGCGGAAGAACCAGCGGGTGGATACCAGGTCGGGGCGGCAGGGAGGGCCATCGCACCCGGCCGGGCCGCCGGGCCAGCCCACGCTGAGCACCAGCCAGCGCCCATCGCAGCCGAGCACCGCGTAGACCGCGTCCGCCGCCGGCCCGGTAGAAAGCATCGCCTGCTGGTAGGAGGCTGCGGTGCAGCTCGCGGCGGCGGCAGCTTGAGGCTTCGGCGGGATCAGTCGTGTCGATTGACTGACTAGATCGATTTGCAGCCTTGCAGATGGCACGCTAGCGGCCCGGATTCCACGGCAGCCGGTAGGCGCGGTAGGTGGCCACGCCGTTGGGGAGCTTGGCGTTGAACAGCAGCTTTCCTGAAGGGCTGAACTCGGAGAAGTATGACAGCCCGCCCCAGCTGACGAACAGGTCGCCGTTCTTGGTCGTCTGCGCGTTGCCGGTCGCGCCCGCCGTCAGGCCCTCCGGCTGGTTCACGGATTTGATCAGCGTCGCCGTGCGGGTGGCGGGGTCCAGGCTGATCGTGACCGCGCGGCTGGACGAGTACAGGGTCGACTGCCCGTCGGACTCGTCGTCGAAGACCGTGTACACGTTGCCGCCGAGCGCCTCGGGGTCGTGCTGGAACGCGAAGATCTCGCCGGCGCTGTCCAGCTTCTGGCCGGGCGCGGCCTTGAGGGCGAACGTGCTGTGCTTGCCGCCGAGCTGCCACATCACCGCCCCGGTGCGCAGGTTCACCTTGTAGATGGTCCACGTGAAGCGCGAGCTGATCAGCAAGTTGCCGTCGGTGTCGAGGTGCACGGCGTTGATGTGGAACCAGTCCCAGGGCTGACCCGGCTGCGGCATCGGCGCGTGGCTGTCGCTGTAGGGCACGTGGTCCGAGCTCACCCACTGGAACAGCAGCTTGCCGGTCTTGATGTCGATCTCCTGCACGACGCCGACCACGACCTGCTGGTGCGCGGACAGGCCGAGCGAGGTCAGGTCGGCGGTCCCGGGCTCGTCGGCGAGGATCAGCGCAGTGTTCCACGGGGTGATCAGGAACTCGTGGAAATCGGGCGCATACCCGTTCGCTGGCCTGACGGTGGCGATCTGCTGGTAGCGGGCGTTGTCGATGACGTCCTCGCCGCCGGTACTGGTGCTCTGGAACCAGGTCAGCACCGGCTGGCCCAGGTAGGTCTGGGTGCGGAAGTCGGTGGCGAACGTGCCCGCCGGCAGCCGGTGGAACCAGAGCACCTTGCCGGTGATGCTGACGATCTCCGGGCCGGTGCCGTACTGGCCGCCGCCCTGCGGGGCCAGGAAGATGTCGCCGTTGCCGTTGTCCGCGCCCTTGGTCAGCACCGTGACCGGAGGTGCTTGCGTGCTCGCTGTCGCTGCCGGTCCGGACGAGCACGAGACGACCGCGGCGCACAGCGCGGCACTCGCCAGTGCCGCGGCCACCTTGAACCTCACGCGAACCTCCGAGACAACTCGCCAGCCCTCCGGAAACTCCCTCACGCCCTATAACGAGCAGCTCACCACGCCGTTCCCGCTATGTGGCGACCAGTTATGAGCGGGCATGTTGCGGTAATCGGGGTGGGACGGGGGTCACCGCCGTCATCCGCCCGTTCATCGAGGCTGGAACGACCGCGGCGAGCCATTCACCTAGACCAAGCCCGCCGACGAGATCCTCGCCAAAGCCTCCCGTAATGAAACTTCATTAACGTGCCTGCGGGGCGTCGAATTGAAGGCCGTTAACCACGTGCCGGGCATAACTTTGCATAGTGGGCTCTCGGACGAGATTCTGATGAACCTCGCCAGAACGTCGGCCGCCCCGCTCTGCGACTGCGGATGACCGGCCTGCGGCAAGACCGCAATGCCGCTCGCGAGATCGCGGCGGCGGCCCTGGGCCGTGATCCAGGCCCCATGGCCGCTGTTGAGAGCAGCTCCCATCACGTCTACGCCGGCTCCGATGTCGTCGTGAAGATCATCGATGCCGCTGGCCACTCGTGACTGGACCGGGAAACCGCGCTCGCACCCCGCCTGCCCGCCGGGCTCACAGCCCCTTTTCCCGGCGGCGGGCTCTGCCGGCTCGCGACGCGCGAGGTCCGCTACGCCCGCGTGCCGGGGGCGGCTCCCGGCATGGGCATGCCCGGTGTGGACGGCGTGACCGCGCGCCTGCTGGCCGCCGACGCAGTCCAGCGGCTCGGCGGACTGCACAGCTGGATGCCCGCTGGCCGCGCCGAGCAGACGCTGAGAGAACCTCTTGACCACGGCGGGTTCATCAGCCACGCCGCGCTGTGCGCGGGGATCGAGAACCTCGCTGCCTTCCGCGGCCGGCAGAACGCCAAGCTCCAGTACGCAGTACTGGCCGCCGCAGCCCTCCATGGCGGGACCGAACCGGACCTTCTCGATGAGGTCGCCTGGTTGCAGGCCGACGACTTCTGGCAGTACGCCCTGTTCGCGGCGGTCGCCTAAATCCGCGCCGCCGCCAGCCGGGCGGGCGTTCCGGTGCGCCAGGCATGCCAGGACCTGACCCAGAGCCCTGGCCACCCAGCACCATGACGACCCCTTCGGGACACAGCCGAAGCGGTCATCTGACGGCCGGTGGCCGAGCATAATGGCGAGTCGCGGTCCGCGGGCCACGCGCCGCGTTCAGCTACGCGAGTCTGGCCGGGGTTGCGGGCGAACAGGCAAGGGATGAGGGCCGGCTGAATTGATTTGCCGCAGGCGGGCGCCGCCGGGAGCATGGGGCCATGGCGGAGCGATTCGATGTCAGCCGGGATGGCACGACCCTGGCAGGGGAACGGTGGCCCGGTGGCGGTCAGACGGTGCTGCTGCTGCATGAGGGCGTCGCGGACCGGCGGGGATGGGCGGAGGTAGCTGGGCTGCTGGCACCCGAACTGACCATGGTGGCCTACGACCGCCGGGGTTACGGGCAGACGCCGCCAAGCACCGGGCCGTTCTCGCACCTGGATGACCTGCTCGCCATCCTCGCTCACACCGGCGTCGGCCCGGTGTGGCTGGTCGGCGCCTCGGCGGGAGGCGGGCTGGCACTCGACGCCGCCCTGGTTAGCCCTGGCGGGGTCGCGGGACTGGTGGTGATGGGCACCGCGGTAAGCGGCGCCCCCGAACCCGGGCTCGACGCCGCTACCAGGCGGTTCGAGTCGCTGCTTGAGAAGGCCTATGCGGCACAGGACGCCGACGAGATCAACCGCCTGGAAACCTGGCTGTGGCTGGACGGCCCCGGCCAGCCAGAAGGACGCGTGGGCGGCGCCGCGCGGAAGCTGGCGGTCGACATGAACGCGATCATCATCGGCCACAGCGTGCCGGAAACCGCCGGAGACGCCGACGTGGACGCCTGGCATCGCCTTACCGAGATCAAGGTCCCGGTCACTGTCGCGTGTGGCGATCTCGATGTGCCCTTCCTAGTCGACCGCTGCCACCTGCTCGCAGACCGGCTCCCCACGGCCCGGCACCACGTGCTGACCGGCATGGCACATCAGCCCTATCTGGAGTCGGCCAGCACGATAGCGCAGCTGATCCGCTCCGCAGTGACCGAGGGCTAGCACGCGCACCGCCCCGACAAGCCTAAGTGGATGACACCGTAAATTCGTCGGGGGGGTGGAGTCCAGTTACGCCGGCGGCTCGTGGCCGAGTCCGGCGAGGTGAATCGTGCAGGCGGTGTCCAGGGCTTCTTGCGGGGTGCCAGTGGGAAGTCCGGTGCGCAGGACGGAGTCTTCGTAGCGGTCGCGGGCGGCGGAGTAGATCGCGAAGCCGAAGGAATGAGCTGAGCCGCCGTAGCGCAGGCGGAATAGCGGGATCTCCTCGCCGTCGCGCTGGACGCCGGTGACGTAGGCGAAGGCGCCCCGGTAAGTGGTCTGGACCCGTTTGAGCTGGGGCCAGTGCTTACCGGCGTGATCGAGCAGCCGCAACGTGACCGTGTCGCGGGTTGACTGCGGGATGGCGGCCATCGCCTCATTGTGCCGCGCGGCGGCATCGGTGCTGGCTAGGATCACTGACCGGGAACGAATCACATTAGCGTGATTTGTCCTGGAGGCCCCGATGCCGCTGCCGTGCGGCGTGCCGGTCACGCTGACCGCCACCGAGCGCAAGACCTTGAAGAAACGCACCCGCGGCTGCAAGACGCCGCACCGGGACCGACTGCGGGCACAGATCGTGCTGGCCTCCGCCCGCGGCCACCCGAATGCGCGGATCGCCCGCGACCTGGGCGTCAGCGTGGACACGGCGCGCAAGTGGCGGGGCCGGTTCGCCGCCTGGGGGCTGGGCGGGCTCAAGGACCTGCCGCGGGCCGGGCGGCCGCGGCGGATCAGCGAGCTGGAACGGGCTGCGGTGGTCGCGCTGGCCTGCCAGCTGCCCGCAGCCACCGGGGTGCCGCTGGCCCGCTGGAGTGGTCCCGAACTGGCCGCCGAGATCATCAGGGCCGGGGCAGCGGACCAGATCTTGGTGTCCTCGGTGCTGCGGATCCTGGCCGAGCACCCGGTCAAGCCCTGGCAGTACCAGTCCTGGATCTACCCGCGCGACCCGGACTTCGCCGCCAAGGCCACCGTCGTGCTCGACCTCTACCAGGGGTTCTATCAAAGCAAGCGGCTACGGCCCGGCGACCGGATCCTGTCGGTGGACGCCAAGCCGTCCATCCAGGCCCGCGGCCGCTGCCACCCCACCAGCCCGCCCGGCCCGGGCCGGGCGGCGCGCGTGGAGCACGAATATGTCCGCAACGGCGCCCTCGCCCTGCTGGCTGCACTCGACGTGCACACCGGCCAGGTCTTCGGCTCCACCCCCAAGACCACCGGGATCAAGCCGTTCATGACGCTGATGGGCCAGATCATGACCCAGCAGCGGTACAAAGATGCACCCCGGGTCTTCGTCATCGTCGATAACGGCTCTGACCACCGCGGCCAGGCCGCCATCAGCCGGCTGCGCGCGGCTCACCCGAACTGCATCATGATCCACACGCCGGTACATGCGTCCTGGCTGAACCAGGTCCCCGAGATCTTCTTCTCCATCATCCAGAAGAAGGTCGTCTCACCCAACGACTTCGCCAGCTTGGACGAGCTGTCCCGTACCCTGCTGGCCTTCGTTGACCGCTACAACCAGACCGCCCGGCAGTTCAACTGGAAGTTCACCGCCAGCGACCTCACCGGCCTGCTCCGCCGCATCGGCGAACACAAGCAACCCGCCCAGCCCGCCGCACTGCCGCAAGCCGCGTGACCGCAGCAGCTCACGATAGCGGCTTGCGCATCACGATGCGTGTCCGGCCGCTGCCGCCATAGTCCTCGACGCGGATCATCTCGGTGAAGCCGACGCGCTTGTGAAACGCCACAGAACTTTCGTTTTCCGGGCTGGTAATGGCCTTCAGCGCGACCGCGCCGCGTTCGCCCGCCGCTTTCTCGAAGGTCCCGTACAGCGCCCTGCCCAGCCCGAGCGTCCGGGAGTCGTCCCGCACCGCGACGAAGTGGATGTAGCCATCGCCGGCCGGCGCGACGAAGCCGAGCAGGTACCCGGCGATCTCCCCGTTGCCCAGGTCTCGCGCGACGAACGCCGTGTCGCGGAACTCCAGGAAGAACATGGGGTGGTGCAGGTACCGAGGCAGGTCCCGGTCGCCCCAGAAGCGCTCGAAGTTCCGCAGGATCTCAGCCAGGTCTCCATCACGTACGCCCTCGATAGCGATATCGCTCATGAACACTGGGGTATCACGCGATCAGCTCTCACGCCCGCAAACCCCCGACGAACTTCCGGGGGCACCCACTAAGCGCACGGTCCCAGATCGCGAACCGCCAAGGCGCCGACAACGGCACGTACCCATCTGCCGGTCCCTCCCCGCGCTAGACGCTAGATCGCCGATTCCGGGCGGCTGACATTGGCAGGATCACGCAATGGCACTGAGCGCAGATCATCCGTTCCCGCGCCTGGCTGAATAGCTCACGACCGGCGGCGTCGGCTAATGCCGCTGGTGTGCAGCGAGTCGGCGGCGCATGATCGTGGCCTGTTCGGCCACGGCGACCCGTAGGACGTTGTCCGGCGGCTCTGCAGCATCCGCCGCCTCGATCGCTGCCTCGGAAACGAGAGTTGCCGGGAACAGCAGGCGGCTCAGCCGTGCCTTTGGCCGCTGCCTGCGGGCGGCGAGCGCGGGCAGGGCCTCGGTGAAGTAACGGTCGCGGTAGCCGGTCATCAGCTCCTCCTGCCCCGGCACCCAGATGCCGGCGGCGCAGGCCTGCGCGATCCTGGCCGGCTCGCCGGGGGAGAGGGCGACGGTCCAGGCGGCTTCCTTCGCCGCCAGGTCCGGCTGCATGGCCAGGCAGGTCGCGCGGTTCACCTCGCCGGTGACGGGGTCGAGCCGCGGCAGCGCGTCGATGTCCTCCCCGCGCGCCCGCCCGCGGGCCGCGAGGGTAAACAGGATCCGCGTCCGCAGCTCGGTGTCGAGGGCGAGCCCGTCTGGCAGGTCCTTGCCGGCCAGCCAGGCGCCGATCACGGCGAGCTGATCGTCGGCCTGCGCGCTGGCGGCGAAGCCGGTCAACAGCTTGCGCGCATCTCCGGCCGCGGTCCGGGTCGCAGCGGCAATCTTCTCCCTCAGGCCCGCTCGCTGGCGCGGCGGGGCCCACGCGTCGGCGGCCTCGACGGCGCGGCTGAGCAGCGTCTCGACGCCCACCTCGGGCAGGCCGCCCGCCTGCAGCCGGCGGCAGACCATGTCGGTGAACTGTGCGGCCGGCAGCTCGCCGCTGGTGACCAGCAGCCAGAACCCGTTCCAGCACACCGCCTCGCTGAGCGGATCGCCCACCTGGCAGGCAGCTGCGGCCAGCGTCCGCGCGGACCGGACGTCGAACCCGGTCCGCGTGTAGGAGAGGTCCTGGTCGTTGAGCACCACCGCGTCCGCCGAGGTCAGCCCGGCCACCACGGTCCGCTCGCCGTCGAGCTCCGCATGCACCAGGCTGCGACGGTGCAGCTGACCGTCCCCGTCCAGGTCGTAGAGCCCGATGCCGATCCGCTGTCGGCGCGGTACGTCCTGGACGACGGAGCCATCTCCGTCCAGCCGGATCGCGGTCGTGCCCTCGGCGCGCAGCCACTGCTCCGCCCAGCCGGCCAGGTCCTGCCCGCTGGCCCGGGACCAGCATCCGACCAGGTCGTCCAGCGTCGCGCTGCTGAAGGCGAACCTGGTCAGGTAGTCGCTCAGCCCCCGCCGCAGCGCGTCGTCGCCGATCAGCGCGGCGAGGGAGCGGATGACGCTGGCGCCCTTCACGTACAAGATGCCGAACGGCTTGTCCCGGCCCTGCGCGGCCGTGCTTACCGGAGACGACACCGGCTCCCGGCTCGGCAGCTCGTCCGCCTTATAAGCCACCGGCTTGTCCGTGTAAGCGAACCCGGTCCACGACAGCGATTCGCTGACCCCGGCGACCGCGGCCAGCGCGGCGTACGACAGGTAGGTGGCGATCGCCTCGTCGAGCCACACATCGTCCCACCACCGCGGCCCCACCAGGGCGCCGAACCACAGGTGTGCCACCTCATGCGCGCAGATCATCGCGCTCTGCTGGTCGCCAGCTCCGGCCGGCCGGCCGAGCAGCTTCTCGTTCACCACCATCAGGCCGGGGACCGACAGCGCCGTGGCGGGCAGGTCCGGCATGAACACGATGTCGTACGCGGGGTAGGGGCATGGCACGCCGAGGCTGTCGGCGTACCAGGCGATGGCATCGCGGGCGTAGCCGGCGAACTGGGGCAGGGAAGCCACCGCCGCCTGGCCGAGCAGCGACTGCCGGTGCCGGACGGTCACTTCCGTCCGGCCCGCCTCGGTACGCGCTGCGGTCGAGAACGGCCCGGCGCAGAACGTCAGGTCGTACGGCCGCATCCCGCTGACCGGAGCGAACGTGCACACATCACCCTCGCGCCGGGCGAGCCGGCCGTTCGCCACGCACTCCCACCCGCCGGGGACGCGCACCGCGAACCGGAACGTGGCGGTCAGATCCGGCTGGTCAAAGCAGCAGAACAGCTCCGGCCCGCAGTCCGGGTAGCAGAACGCCATCACGTAGCTCGCGCCGTCCGCCGGATCGGTGAACCGGCTCAGGCCCCGCCCCTCCTGCGAGTA
>Ga0302326_10029902_pt1 | contig 10916 bp, 9 predicted proteins | sample Palsa_T0_3_FD_202264 | JGI IMG/M metagenome (GOLD analysis project Ga0302326, IMG submission 202264) | Peat permafrost microbial communities from Stordalen Mire near Abisko, Sweden - Palsa_T0_3 | ecosystem: Environmental > Terrestrial > Soil > Palsa > Peat permafrost | place: Sweden: Abisko...
ACCTCTTCCTCCGCGAACTGCTCGTTCCAGGGCACGGGGGCGTACGACACGGCGACACCGTCGGGCATGACCGAGGCCATTCTCGCCACGACATCGGGCGGGATCAGTGCCGTGGCCACCAACACCTCCACTTCGTTCACCGGTGCCTCCTCTTCACGTCCCCGGCCCGGCCACCATCTGCGGGCAATCAGGCGCGGCGCCAGCGCGGCGCCACGAGGCGGTACGACTCGTCGACACCCTCTCGCAGTCGGGACGATCGATCGTGATCAGGGCCACCTGACCGTCGGTCTCGAAGTGGATCAATTCAGTCCGCCCCGGCGGACTGCGCCTGCCGCAGTGCCAACTCGGTGAGCACGCGCCTTTGGATCTGCCCCGTCGTGGCCGTGCGCGGCAACGACTCGATGACGATCACCTGGCGCGGGTGCTTGTAGGACGTGAGCTTCCCCGCACAGAAGCGGCGGAGCTCGTCCACCGCGACCACCTCTCCGGGCTTGGGCACCACGAACGCCGTGACGATTTCGCCCCAGTGCTCGTCGGGGACGCCGGCCACCGCGACCTCGAGGATGGCCGGATGCCTCGCCAGGACAGCATCGACTTCAACGGGAGCCACCCACTCACCACCGGTCCGGATGATCTCCTTGGTTCGCCCGACTATGTACAGAAATCCTTCGTCGTCCCGCTCGGCGAGCTCACCGGAATAGAACCAGCCGTCCCGAAATGCAGCTTCGGTAGCCTCGGGGTTCCGGAAATACCCGCTGGCCAGATGGGCGCTCCGCACCACCAGCTCACCCTCTTCGAGGCGGACCTGCACCGTCGGTGCGGGAGGCCCGACCGAGCCGTGCTTGCGCAGGACGTCCTCTGGCCACAGCCGCGTGACGAGACCCGCCTCAGTCGATCCATACGAGATGGTTGTCGTCGTCCAGGGAAAGGCCTCCCGGATTTCGGACAGCAGGGCCGGCGTGGTGGCCGAGGTTCCCGTGTCCGCCTGGCCCACACAGGACAGATCCCAGCCACTGCGATCCGTGTCGAGGATGCGCCGCCAAACGGCCGGGATGCAGTAGAGCCGGTGCCCGCGGTAACGGTCAGTGGCGCCGAGGATCTCCTCGGTGTCGCCTCCATCCACGTAGACCACCGTCTCACTCGAGATCCAGGCTTCGAGTGTGGACGCCCAACCCGCCATGTGGAACTGCGGGAACATACAGATGGTGGCGCCACGGGGCCACGTCGACATACCGCCGAGCATGGAACGGAGAACCTCGGTGCGATGCGACAGGACGACACCCTTGGACTGCCCCGTCGTACCGCTCGTGAAGAAGATCATGTGCGCGTCGTCCTCGTCGACCGACCATGGTCCTGACCGTCCCGAGGCGGGCTCCGCCAAGAGTTTTTTCAACGTGATATCGCCCTGGTGCTCCTCGTCGCTAACGATCAACGAGGCGTCGGCCAGCTCGAACAGCGGCTTCGCCTCATGCTCGCCGAAACTCGGGTTGACGGGGACCATCACCGCCCCGATGTGCGCGGTGGCGAAGAACAGGGGCACGGCATCGACGGTGTTGGAGCCCCACCACACCACACGATCACCCCGCCCGACACCCCGGGCGGACAACACGGAAGCCGCGTGATGAGACGCCGCAGCCACCTCGGCGAAGCTGCGGTGGTGACCTGCATGGGCAACCGCAGTCAGCTCCGGCGTGCGCGCCGCGGCCGCGTCGATGATCTCACCCACCAGCAGCCGCGGCACGGCTAGTCCTTCAACTCGATGGCGATCTCCCGGTAGCGCTTCTGACCGATGTTGCGAGCGGTTTCGATCCCGCCCTTTTCGATGTAGAAGTGATCGCCCGGAGTCACGTCGACCTCGACGTACTCGTTGTAGAGCCCGGTGGAGTCTTCCTGAGGCACCCCGGCGATCCTGTCGCCTTCGAGCACGACGAGGATGTAGTCCATCGTGTGCTCGTGAATGTCTGACTCCTCCCCCGGTGCCAGGTCCATCTCCCAGATCTTGACCCGGTCGTTCTCCAACAGGACGCGGGTGGCGATGCCACCCAACACCCGCTCAGACTGCGCCATCATTCCTCCTTCTCTTGCGTTGGTGCCTCGACATGCCCACTCGGCTCACTTGATCACCATGCCGGCGTCGACGGGGAACGCCACACCGGTGATGTATCGGGCCTCGTCAGAGGCCAGGAAGAGCACGGCGTTCGAGACGTCGATCGGCTCCACCCACGGGATCGGCAACGCATTGAGCGATTGCAGCACCGGGGCAATGTCCTCGCGGGTGGGATGCTCGACCCCCGGCGCCATCTGCCGATACATGGCGTCGTTCTGGATCATGAGCGTGTCCACACCCGTCGGATGGACGCTGTTGACGCGGATCATGTTCGGCGCCAGCTCAAGGGCCAAGGTACGCATGAGCCCCACCACGCCATGCTTCGCGGCTCCGTAGTGACCGATGTTGGCGGAAGGGCGAAGTGCGATGGCCGAACTCGTCAAGATCATGCAACCACCGCCGGCGGCGACCAGGTGCGGTATGGCGGCTTTGCACGTGAGCCAGACACCGGTCAGGTTGATGTCGATCATGTCGCGCCACTTCTGCTCCGGCATGTCCGCCATCACGCCCTGCGAATAGATGCCCGCATTGGCACAGACGATGTCGAGACGCCCCAAGGTGGCCGTCGCTTCGTCGAGAACGCGCGAAAGCTGTGCGCCATCACGTACATCTGCCCGGGCGGCAACGATCCTGCGGTCGAGCGCTTCCACCTGCGCCACCGTCTCCTCCAGATCCTCCGGTGTGGCCATGGGGTAGGCCACCGAGTCGACCTGGGCACAGAGATCGATGGCGACGATGTCGGCACCCTCTTCGGCTAGGCGGATGGCATGGCTGCGTCCCTGACCGCGGGCGGCGCCTGTGACGAATGCGACCTTTCCCTCGACCCGACCCATCAGTGATCCCCCCTGTGGCGTCGTGCTGGCGCACCGAACGCGGTTGCCTTCGTAGTCATTTCCAATTTTCCAGTGCCAGCGTGAAGGGGCAAGCGCGGAGCGGCCGTCACCAGGGATGACCCCCGATGTCCCGTCGCATCGGGCCGCCGTTCATTCCGGCAGCGGGGGGAGGACGTCCAGCCAGCCCGCGGACGTCAATTCGATCAGCTGGCCGTCCGGATCACGAATCATGATCGCCGCCGTCATGTCCGTGTCGACCATGACCTCTCCGCCGTGTTGCGGGACCTTTTCCAGCGCGGTAGATATGTCGCCGACGGAGAACGACAGATGGGTGAGGCCCGGCTCGTTCATGACCCGTCGGCGGAACGGTTGCGCGTCCGCGTCGCTGTAGTGTAATAGCTCGAGAACGAGGCCATCGCGCACGAGGTAGACGGCGCGCAGCCCGACGGGTGCCGGAATCTGGAGCAGCTGGCTCGTCCCCTCATCCGGAGCCTCGAGTTCCCACCAGTACCGAAACCGCAAAACCTCTTCGTAGAACTTCTTCGACCGTTCCAGATCGGTCACGCAGATACCCACGTGGTTGAAGACGGTTTGCTCCCCTTCCAATGCGCTGGCCATCCTGCTCCTTCCTCCTCGCTTCCCGATGTGGTGTGTCCTCGTCCTACACCCTGGCGCCCGTGAGCGCAGCCGGAGAAGCCCGTCGCACACCCGTGCCGCGTGCGGGAAGATCACCCACGGACCCCGGCCGCCTTTGGGTCCTGTTTGGTAGAAGATTACGCCTGCACGGAAAAGATGCAAAAAGCCGCGCCCCTTGGAGCGTCATGCGTCGCGCTTGCTTCTCGGAGGACGGCCCCGTTCCCGCGCGGTTCCTACGGAGCGGAGAGCGTCTGCGTGACCGGGTCGGGCTGGACAAGGGCCGCCAATGCCACTGAACTGGGATAATAGTGGAGCGAACGGCAGAAATTCGCTTAACTGCAGCGACCCCTGCACGGCGCCGGGTCGGAAGCGTCGACCCGTGCTCGTCTCGTCTGCGACATCGACGTCCTGGCGTCCCGCTCCAGCGCGGAGAGGTCAGTCTCGGCCCGGTCGACAGAAATACCCGTTCCTGATCGTTGCCAGCAGTGTTAACTATTGATACTGTAACGAAGATCTAAGCTGTTGATTGGGGGGTATATGAAACGTCCGAGGTTCCTCTTCCGGGCCGTCTCGACCGCAATGGCAGGCGCGCTGCTGACGGTCGGCTTCGTCGCCCTCTCGGCTGCTGCGCCAGCCGGGGCAGCCACGAAAGCACCCATTGCGATCGGCTATATCTGCAGCTGCACCAGCCCGCAGGCCTCGAGCGTTTTGGTGAACCGCTCCGCCTATGAGGCCTACGTCGACTACACCAACGCGCACGGCGGCATCGACGGTCACAAGATCAAGCTCTATCTGGCCGACGACTCCGCGAACCCCGCCACGTCGTCAGCGGACGTACACACGTTTGTCACGCAGGATCACGTGGCGGCGATCGTCTCGTTGGCGGGAAGCCCTTCGGCGTGGGACACCTACGTGGAGGGCCTGCACATCCCGGTGGTGGGGGCCGACGGCTCCGCGGTGGACTTCTTCACCAGCCCCGACTTCTTCTTCCCGGGGCAGACGGACGACTCGCTCCCTGCCGCAGTGGCCCTGGCAGCGAAGAAGGTCGGCGCCAAGAACTTCGGCGTCTTCTATTGCGCCGAGGCGCCTGCGTGCCAGGAACTGCTGGCCCCGCTCAAGGCCGTCGGCTCGAAGTACGGCATCACGCTGGGCTACGTGGCTGAGATCTCGTACTCGGCCCCGAACTACACCGCCCAGTGTCTGGCGGCGCAGCAGGCCGGTGTGAAGGCCCTCTTCATCGGTGACGCCGTCACCATCGTCGAGGCGGTGGCGAAAGACTGCGCCGAGCAGGGCTACTTCCCGACCATCATCGCCAGCGACGGTGCCGTCGGGGTGGGATTCACCTCGACGCCGGGACTCGACGACCACCTGCTCGCCTTCGAGCCGCAGATCCCGTTCAACGTGACCAATACCCCGGAGACCAAGGTGATGGTCTCGGCCTTCAAGAAGTATGAGCCCACCCTCATGAGCAACCCCAACTACAACGGGGAAGTCGATGAAGCTTGGGTGAGCGGCCTGCTCTTGGCGGCCGGTGTCGAGGCCGGTAAGCCGGGCGGCACTGTCAACTCGGCCGAGATCCTCAAAGGCCTGGACTCGCTGAAGGGTGACACCCTCGACGGCATGGCGCCGCCCTTGACCTACCACGCCGGGAAGGCGAACACGACGGACTGCTGGTTCTGGATGACTACGAAGAGCGGAAAGTTCACCGAGAAGTACGGCTTGACCCCGGCCTGCGTCCCGAAGTAACGGCTGGCCTCTGACGAGGCCGGCAGTGGCAGACCTGCGAAGAAGGGTGGCGCTCTGGCGCCACCCTTCTCGCGTTCTACGGGGCGAAACCTGGCGGTGTGCATGGGACGGCACCCCGCTCAGGGTTCGAGGAGGCGCTCGAGGACATGCTGGGGCGGATGGTTCAGGTATCCCTCGTCGGGCCAGTTGAACCATCCCGACGACGCGATGGCTCCGCCGTCGGGATGCAGCGTCGAACCTGTCACGAAGGACGACAGCTTCGAAGCCAGGAACAGGGCGCAGCCGCCGGCGTCCTCGTAGACGCCCTCACGGCCCATCGGCGTGGAGATCCGGTGCTGGAGCGCCAGCATCGCCTCGCTGACTCCCTCGGCCAGCGAGGCGAGGGCAGGGGTGGCGATGTAGTCGGGAGCGATCGTGTTCACCCGTATGTTCTCCGGTGCCAATTCGACGGCGAGCGTGCGGGTGAGGCTCGTCACGGCTGCCTTCATCGCCGCGTAGACGGCAAAGCCGGGTGCCGCCCGGTGCGCCTCGATCGACGTGATGTTGATGATGCTCCCTCCCTTCGGCCGCATGCGGGCCACCGCGAGCTGCGTTGCGTGGAGCAGCCAGGTGAAATTGGTCCGGATGAGGGCGTCCCAACCTCGGGGGTTGGTTTCCGCGAACGGTCGGCGAAAGGTGCCGCCGACCACGTTGACCAGCACGTCGCACCGGCCGCCGTACCGGGCGTCGCTCTCGGCGAAGAAGGACGACAATGCATCGGGGTCTCGGGCGTCACATGCGCCCGTTATGACTTCCCCGCCGGCGCCGGTGATGAGGGATGACGCTTCGCCGAGTGCAGCCTCGTCCTTGTCACACAGCGCGAGCCGCATGCCTGCCCCGGCCAGATCGACGGCACAGGCGCGACCGAGCCCTCCCCCGCCTCCGACCACGATGGCGACACGACCCTTGAGGTCCGCCCGGTCATCGAGATAGCTCACCTTCCACACCCCTTTCCCGAGGCCCGTGTCCCTTGTCCAGCACGGCGATCACCGCGTGCGGTGTTCACCGAGAAGTCTCGTACCGATCACGTCCGCCGAGAGCAGCTGTTCGTACTCACCCGGTTCGACACCCAGCAGATCCACGAGGACCTCGTGATTGTGTTGGCCCAGGGTAGGCGCGGGACTCCGATGGAAGCGCTCCGGGCCGGCCCCGAACCGGACCGGGTAGCCGTAATGGATCTGCGGACCCGCCACGGGATGGACGACCGTCTCGAGGAAGCGGCGCGACTGGAGTTGGACCAGATGCTGCACCTCCGCCGGCGCCAGCACCCTTGCCACCGGCACACCGCTCGGCCACAGGCGCGCCACCACGTCGTCGCCCGAGAGGTCCCGGCACCAATCGCCGATCCAGCGGTCGATGTCGTCATGGGCCGCCTTCCGGCCTTCGTAGGTGGTCCAAGCCGACGGCACGTCCGCCCTCCCGAGAGCCTGGCACAGGCCGCGCCACTGCTCATCGGTCTCCACGGCCAGCGCGACCCAGGCATCGGGTTTTCCGTCGCCCTCCACGTCGGCGCAGCGATAGACGTTCTGGGGCGCTGCGCCCGGCCCCCGGTTCCCGTCGCGCTGCATGAGATGGCCGAAGGCCTGGAATTCGAGCACCTGCTCGGCGGCGACGTTCACCGCACCACCCACCATCGGCACCTCCACGAGCATGCCTTCACCGGTCTTGCGGCGGTGTTCGAGTGCAAGGAGCAACGCCAGGGTGGCGTGTGTCCCGGCCAAGGGATCGCAGATGCCGTTGGGGACATGCGGCGGGCCTTCGGGGAATCCGGTCAACCAGGCCATGCCGGACACCTGTTCCATGTTCTGCGCGTAGCCCGTCCGGTTGCGCCACGGACCGCTCAACCCGAATGCCGGCATACGGACGAAGATGAGGTCGGGCCGCAGTTCGCTGACCACCTCCCAGCCGAGGCCCCACTGGTCCATGACCCGGGGGGCGTAATTCTCGAGCATGACATCGCACTCGCCGATCAGGCGACGCGCTAAGCGGCGGCCGTCTTCGGTGGCCATGTCGAGCGTGAGGTCGCGCTTGTTGGTGTTCGGACCGTGGAATTGCGGCGTCCATTCCCACCAATGGTCGTCCGACGTGGTGACAACGGTATGGCCGCGGATGCCGTCGGGCCGCTTCACGGACTCGATGTGAATGACGTCGGCTCCCATCATGGCCAGGAAATGACCGACGATGGGCCCGGCCCAGAACGCGGTGAAGTCGGCCACGCGCATCCCTTCGAGTGGCAGGCGCGCCGGCGCGCCTGGTGCGGTGCCCACGCTGCCGGGCGCAGGTCGACCCGCCTCGAACCCCAAGCTGTGCGCACCCAGCGCAGGGGATGCCGTCGGGAACCGTCGGCCGGCGCTCCCCCCGAGCGTGTACGGCACGTCAGGTTGCAGAAGGCCGCTCGTAGGGTGACGGAGGTAGAAATTCCGCTCGACGAAGTGGTCGAGCCCCGTGACCCGCTCGCCGTTTCCCATGGGCGCGGCCGGGACCCGCAGGAGGTCGGCGGTCTCGAGCACCTCGGCCGCCGTGTGCCGCTCGACCCAGGCCCGGATCGCCTTCTCGAGCTCGGGCCGGCGCAGGGCGCGGCCGGCATAGGCGTAGAGGCGCTGGTCTTCGATCCACTCGGGGTGCTCGACCATCACGCAGAAGGACTCCCACATGGTCGCCGTGGCCACCATGAAGCCCACCCAGTCGTCGCTCGCATGCTCGATCGACGGGATCATCACCGATCGGCCCGGCTCCCGCTCGGGCCCGCGCCGCCCTCCGGGTGGGACCGTCGACTGCTTCGTCGCCCCGTACATCTGTCCGGTCAACACCAGGCACTCGAGCATGGAGGTGTCGAGCAATTCCCCGCTGCCCGTCTGCACGGTTCGCTGCCACGCGGTGAGCACGCCCACCGCGGCGAAAAGTCCACCGAGCCATTCCGCCGGCCGGCCGCCGATCTGGGCCGGGGGACGCTCCGGCGAGCCGCGACCGAACATCGTCCCCGCCCACGCCTGCAGGGTCAGATCGCTCGACGGAGCCGGGGCCCAGGGTCCCGAGAGACCGAACGGCGTGATGGCAGCCACGATGGCCCGCGGCACCAGACGACGGAGCTCCTCGGGCGCGAACTCGGCGAGCTCGGCCACGCGTGAACCCCTCGTCCAGACGATGACGTCCGCCGTCCTGAGCAGTTCCGCCACCTGGGCGCGCTCTTCCCGGTCGGCGGGGTCGGCGATCACGCTTCGTTTCGAGCACGCCAAGAACTCGAACAACGGCCCGTCGACATCCGGATCGAGCCGGCCCCCGATGGCCCAACGGCGTAGCGAGTCGCCCTCGGGCGCCTCGACCTTCACCACATCGGCACCGCCGTCGGCCAGGACCTTGGTGCAGTAGCCCCCGGCGACGCCGTCCGAAAGGTCGACGATGCGTAAGCCCTCGAGGGGCGCCGTGCCCGTGGTCTGCCTGAGCTCAGTGGAAGTCGTAGAAGTTCCGGGCATTCAGCTCGGCAATTTGGTGAGCTTCGTCATCGGGTACGTCGGCCAGCGCTTCTTCGAGCAACTTCCGGCTGTCGGGGAAGTTCGAGTCGTTGTGCGGGAAATCCGCCTCCCACATGAGCTTGTCCACCCCGATGAGGTGGCGGTTGGCGATGGCATAGCGATCCACGATCATGCACACCCAGAAGTGTTCAGCGAAAACCACAGAGGGCGCAACATCGCAGAGCACCCCGTCATAGCGGCTGCGCTCCCACGTGTAGTCCAGGCGCTCGAGCACGTAGGGCACCCACCCCGCCCCGCCCTCGGAGAGTGCGATGCGCAGGCGGGGGTGCGTATTGAGCACGCCCGAGTAGATGAGGTCCCCGAGTGCGCTCATCGAGTTGACGCCGCAGAGTGCGATGCCTACCGACGGGGTGGACTCGGGAGACGGCTTGACCATGAGCGACGAGGACGTCCCGATATGCATCGACAAGGGCAGTCCGGTCTCCTCGCAGGCAGAGAAGACGGGATCCCAGTGCCCGGTCGGAAACGACGGCAACCCCAAGGGGTGCGGGTTCTCGACGAAGAGCACTGCCTTGCTCCCCTTGGCCGCGCACCGTTCGATCTCGGCGGCCGCCAGGACCGGGTCCCACAGCGGGATGAGCGTCTGGGGGATGAAGCGGTCCGGGTAGGAGGCCGACCACTCGTCGAGCATCCAATCGTTCCAGGCCCGGACGCACGCCAGCGCCAGCCCCCAATCGGTCGCCTCGAGGAACTGGGTCCCCCCGAAGCGAGGGAACTGGGGAAACAGGAGTTCGGCGTGGACGCCATCCTCGTCCATGGCCACCACCCGCTCATGGACGTCGAACGCGGCGGGTGTCATGTCGTCGAAGCACCGCGCGAACAGGTCCTCGCCATGGCCCTTTTCGCCCTCACGGAAGCGCCGGGTCCGGGCATTGCCCTGGAAGGCAATGGGATAGAAGCGGCCCTCCCATTCCCAACCCTCGACTCCGGGACCCCGCGCCACCACTCGTGGCGCGGCGCCCCGATACTTCGGATCGATGTGGTCGAAGAACGTGTGCGGTGGCTCGACCACATGATCGTCCACCGAGATGAGCTGTACGTCGGGCCTCAACATGACGACCCCTGCCGGCCCCCTAGCTGATCTTCGGGGGTGCCACGCACACGGGCTTCACACCGTAGGGCGTCGTGAACTTCCCGCTCTGGATGCGGATCCAGTACCAGCAATCCACCGGGTTCGGCTGGCCCTTCTTGAAGTTGAGGGGTGGCGCCATGCCGCCGAGCGTCTCGTTGTGGAAGGCGTAGAGCCCCTTCTTGATGTCGGCCGATGTGATCGTCTTACTGGACCCGGCACCGCTCTTCTGCACCGCTGCGGTGAGCATGAGGCCCGAGACGTACATCTGCGTGGCCTGCTCGTTGTAGTTCGGCGACTTCAACGTGGTGGAGTCGGCGTACTTCTTCAGCGTGGCATTCATCAACTTCGAGGCGGGCGTGCTGTCGGCGAAGAACGGGATGTTCGGCTCCGAACCGATGAAATGGTCGTCCAGGCCGGGCGTGGTGAGGAAGGACGCACCGACGGCGCCGTCGAGGGCGATCTGCCACGGGTTGTAGTTCTGCTTCACGCAGTCACTGGCCACCGATTCGACCACGGCCACGGCATCGGCGACGATCAGCGCCTTCACGCCTGCTTGCTGGGCCGCCAGGCACTGCGCATCGTAGTTCGGGGCCGAGAAGGAGACCTGGGTGACATAACCGACCTTCTCGTTCACCTTCTTGGCCGTGGCTTCGAACGGAGCGACACCCTCCTGGCAGGTGGCCGCCTCGGCGCAGTAGAACTCGCCGATGTTGGAGGCACCGACCTTCTTGGCGGCGTCGATGAAGTTGATGAAGTAGTCATCGAGCGTCTGCCCGACGGCGAACCAGTCGGCGTCGGTGTCCTCGAGCTCGCCCGAAGAGCCGCCACCCACGACGGGGATTCCTGCGGACGTGACGTATTTCGACCAGGCCGCGTCCACGTCGGAGGAGTCGACGATGGCGGCCACGTTGTCCGTCGAGACGAGCTTTTGGACCTCGGCCAACGAGGTG
>Ga0302326_10029904_pt1 | contig 10916 bp, 8 predicted proteins | sample Palsa_T0_3_FD_202264 | JGI IMG/M metagenome (GOLD analysis project Ga0302326, IMG submission 202264) | Peat permafrost microbial communities from Stordalen Mire near Abisko, Sweden - Palsa_T0_3 | ecosystem: Environmental > Terrestrial > Soil > Palsa > Peat permafrost | place: Sweden: Abisko...
GACATTGACTCATCAGCATTTGGGGGAGATCCATCAGACCTTGAAATCGGTACAGCCGGATTTCGATAAACCGGTTAATTTTATTCCCTGGCGGGGTAATTTTACTCGGGGCATTTTTGTCAGTTCTGTACTCCATTGTGAATTAGGTCTTAAAGAAGTTGAAGATCTGTATACGACGTTTTATGCAAATCATCCTTTTACCTATGTTTCTGACGCTATGATTGATCTGAAGCAGGTCGTCAATACCAATAAGTGCGTCATTCACCTGGAAAAAATCGGAGACAAATTAGTTATCCATTCTATCATCGATAATTTATTGAAAGGAGCAAGCGGTCAGGCGGTGCAGAATATGAATTTGATGTTTGGACTGGAGGAAACAGAGGGGTTGAGGTTGAAAGGGAGTGCGTTTTAAGGCTTTTAGCCGTTAGTCTTTAGCCGTTGACTTTTTGCATTAAACACTAAACATTAACCATTAACCATTAAGGATTATAATGAAACTCTTCGACGTCTACCCACTCTTCCCGATCGAACCGGTCAACGCATTTGGTTCGTGGCTTTATGACAAAGAGGGAAATAAGTACCTTGACCTGTACGGCGGTCATGCAGTGATCTCTATTGGCCATGGACATCCGCATTATGTCAGGGCATTGAAAGACCAACTGGACAAGATTTCCTTTTATTCCAACAGCATTAAAAACTCGTTGCAGGTAAGACTTTCTGAAAAACTGGGGCAGCTTTCCGGGTATCCTGACTACCAGCTCTTTCTGTGCAATTCCGGAGCGGAAGCGAATGAGAATGCCCTTAAGCTGGCTTCATTTGTTACCGGAAGAAGAAAGATTATTGCATTTAAGAAATCGTTCCATGGACGAACTTCAGGAGCTGTTGCGGTGACAGACAATCCCAAAATTGTTTCACCCTTCAATGCCGGTCATGATGTTATTTTTCTTCCGCTGAATGATGAAACGGCTTTTAGCCGGGCGATTAGTAAGGAAATTGCCGCGGTGATCATTGAAGGTATTCAAGGTGTCGGTGGAATTCAGGTCCCCAGTGACTCGTTCTTACAATTGATTTCAAGAAAATGCAAAGAGACCAAATCCCTTCTGATTCTGGATGAAGTCCAGTCGGGATACGGAAGGACAGGAAAATTTTTTGCGCATCAGTTTTCAGGAATTCAGGCGGATTTAATTACCGTGGCCAAAGGAATGGGGAATGGGTTTCCGGTCGGTGGAGTTTTGATTCGTCCCGACATCGAGCCCCGAAGCGGTATGTTGGGCACTACGTTTGGCGGCAATTACCTTGCGTGCGCGGCATCACTGGCGGTTCTTGAAGTAATCCAACAAGAGAACCTTCTTAATCAGGCGGCAGAAACCGGTAACTATTGGATTGAGCATCTGAAAATATTTTCTTCGATTCTCGGTATACGCGGTCGTGGCTTGATGATCGGATTTGATCTTCCGGAAGCATGTAAAGATCTTCGAAATGATTTATTGTTCAAGCATCATATCTTTACCGGTGAAGCAAAGCCGAACACCATCCGGCTTCTTCCTCCTCTTACGTTGAAGAGAGAGGAAGCGGATCTTTTGCTGGAAGGATTGTCCGTCGAATTTAACCAGCACGCTCCGGCATGAAGCATTTCCTATCCGTCGATGATGTAGGCGATTTCAACGGGCTTGTCAACCGTGCGCTCGATTATAAGGCGTCACCCTGGAAAGATCAGCATCTTGGAAAACATAAAACACTGGGAATGATTTTTTTAAACCCAAGTTTGCGTACGCGAATCAGTACACAAGTAGCAGCGCGTAACCTGGGAATGGAAGTAATTGTATTTAATATCGATAAGGACGGCTGGCAATTGGAGTTTGAGGACGGCGCCATAATGAACGGCAATACAACCGAACATATAAAGGAAGCGGCCCGGGTAATGGGTCAGTACTTTAGCATCCTGGGGATCCGTACATTTCCGGGGTTAATCGATAAAGAAGAAGATTACAGCGAGCATCACCTTCGACAGTTTGTTAACTATTCGGGGGTACCGGTGCTAAGTCTGGAAAGTGCAACGGTCCATCCCTTGCAAAGTTTGACGGATGTCATCACGATCAAGGAACATTTCAAAGAAAAACGTAAACCCAAGGTAGTCCTTACCTGGGCCCCCCACGTTAAGGCCCTTCCCCAGGCTGTCCCCAATTCATTTGCACAATGGATGAATGCCTGGAGTGAAATTGACTTTGTCATCACGCACCCGGAAGGATACGAACTTGCTTCGAAATTTTCCCGAGGCTCAAAAGTGGAACACAACCAGGAAAAAGCATTGGAAGGAGCAGACTTTGTGTATGTGAAGAACTGGTCATCCTATCACCAGTACGGAAAGATCCTGAGCACGGATTCTGCCTGGATGATCACGAAAGAGAAATTAAAAAATACAAATAAAGCCAGCGTTATGCACTGCCTTCCGGTACGTCGGAATGTAGTTGTAGCGGATGAGGTGTTGGATGGACCGGACTCGATTGTCATACAACAGGCCGGAAACCGAATATGGGCTGCCCAGGCCGTTTTACGGGAACTGCTCAAGGATGGCGAATGACTTTATGAATAAGCTATTCATTATTAAGATAGGAGGTAATGTGCTGGATGATCCGGAGTCGTTCAAAACTTTCCTGAACGATTTCACGTCCATTCCGGAGCCCAAGATTCTTGTCCATGGAGGGGGAAAAGCAGCTACTAAGATAGGAGAGAAGCTTGGAATTTTGCCCAATTATACTCAGGGTCGTAGAATTACAGATGAAGCCACGCGCGACCTGGTCACCATGGTGTATGGGGGTTTAATCAACCGTCAGCTGGTAGCCCGGCTTCAAGTCCTTGGATGTAATAGCATGGGTTTGACTGGGGCGGATGGAAACCTTTTGAAGGCGGTTAAAAGACCTGTAAAAGATATTGACTTTGGTTTTGTCGGTGACGTTACCAGCGATGGCGTTAATACGTCCCTCCTTCTTTTTTTGTTAAAACAAAATATTGTTCCTGTCGTTGCCCCGCTAACCCACGCCGTTGGGGACGTACTCAACACAAATGCGGATACCGTCGCTTCTGTGCTCGCCATCGCCTTGAGTAAGTACTTTGATATTCGTTTGATTTTTTGCTTTGAAAAGAAAGGCGTTTTGAAAGATCCACAAAATGAGACGTCGGTTATCCGCAAATTAAATGAAAGCACTTACAATGAGCTTCTTTCTCAAGGCGCATTAGCGGATGGGATTTTACCCAAACTTGAAAACGCATTCTCAGCCATTCATGCTGGTGTGCGGGAAGTTCTGATCGGCGCAGCCTCGGACTTACTAAAAAATGCAAAGGAAGAGACGGAAGGGACGTTGATTACTCAGTCACGAAGTAGTTATACGTAGGGACTGGGTTCGAAAATTGAAAAGCATGATTTTATCGAATGACCAACTTTACGAAATGTCGGTCAGGTTACTCAAAGAACTGATTGCTATACCTTCTTTTAGTCGGGAAGAGGATAAGACTGCGTCGGTTCTCGAAGCTTTTTTTCAGCAGCAGGATGTCCCGACGCAACGAAAAGGGAATAATATTTGGGTGAGGAGTAAATTTTTTGATTCTTCCCGCCAAACGATTCTGCTCAATTCGCACCACGATACGGTTAGGCCCAATCCTGCCTATACGCGTGATCCTTTTTCTCCGGACGTAGCAGAAGGGAAACTCTACGGCCTTGGAAGCAACGATGCCGGCGGACCTTTGGTTGCGCTGATCGCCGCGTTTCTTCATTTTTACAATCGTCATGATTTGAAGTTCAACCTTGTATTCTCAGCGTCGGCCGAGGAGGAAATTTCCGGCGTCAATGGAATTGAAGGGATTTGGGATGAACTTCCGAAGATTGATTTTGCCATTGTCGGAGAGCCTACACGCAACGATATGGCGGTAGCTGAAAAGGGGCTTATGGTGCTGGATTGTGTAAGTTACGGAATAGCCGGTCATGCTGCTCGTGAGGAAGGGATCAATGCAATTTATCAGGCGTTGAACGATATTGAATGGTTTCGAAATTATCAGTTCCCCAGGATTTCGCCAGACCTGGGAAAGATAAAAATGTCGGTCACTGTTATCCAGGCTGGCCATGCCCACAACCAGGTGCCGGCGGAATGTAAATTCACGGTAGACGTTCGAGTGACCGATGTTTACTCACTGGAAGAAGTGCTCGACGCAGTTCAAAGAAATATTTCGAGTAAGGTCACGGCGCGATCTCTTCGCCTGCGCCCTTCCGGGATTTCCAGAGAGCATCCCCTCGTCAAGTCAGGAAAGAGGTTGAACATGAAACTTTATGGATCACCGACCACTTCCGATCAAGCCGTAATTCCCGTACCTTCGATAAAAATCGGCCCCGGAGATTCGGCCCGTTCACATACTGCGGACGAATTTATTTATCTGAGAGAGATTAGGGATGGAATAGATTGCTATATTAGGTTACTGGAGGAGATAGGAAATCATAAAGCAGAAAGTTGAAAGCATGAAGCAGGATTTTAGTTTCAGCTTTCAACTTTAACCTTTCAACTTTCATTATGAAACTTTGGCTTAAAAACAAAGACTCTTTGAATGATGTTACTCGCTTTACGGTGGGCAATGATCTGGAAATGGATTTGTTTCTGGCGCGCTTTGATGTGTTGGGTTCCCTGGCACACATTCAGATGTTGGAATCGGTGGGCCTTCTTACCGATGGAGAACTGCAGAAATTAAGCGGAGAGTTGAAAAACATTCACGCCCGGATTATTTCCGGAAATTTCAGAATGGATGATGGCGTGGAGGATATCCATTCGCAAGTTGAGCTTTGGCTGACCCAAAAACTGGGAGATGTGGGCAAAAAGATTCATAGCGGGCGTTCACGCAACGATCAGGTGCTGGTGGATATTAAATTATTTCTCCGTGAGGAGATAGAAACCCTGGTAAATCGGATCAGAGACCTTTTTGATCTTTTACTTTCCAAAAGTGAAGAACACAAAGATAACCTGTTGCCCGGATATACACACATGCAGCTGGCCATGCCATCTTCTTTTGGATTGTGGTTTGGAGCATATGCCGAAAGCCTGGTCGACGACGTCATCACCTTGCAGGCAGCGTATCAGGTAGTTAATAAAAACCCGTTGGGCTCGGGGGCAGGGTATGGATCTTCGTTTCCACTGAATCGAACGCTGACCACGGAACTTTTGGGATTTGAAGATTTGAATTATAATGTAGTCTACGCGCAAATGGGCCGTGGTAAAATGGAAAAGATCGTGGCTTCTGCGTTGAGTAACGTGGCGGGGACGTTGGGCAAGCTTTCTACCGATATAGCCCTGTTCCTCAATCAGAATTTTGGATTTATCAGCTTCCCTGACGAACTGACAACGGGTTCGAGCATTATGCCGCACAAAAAGAATCCGGATGTATTTGAGTTGATCCGGGCAAAATGCAATGGCATTCAGGCTCTTCCGAACGAAATAGCCCTTCTTGCTGCCAATCTTCCTTCGGGGTATCATCGCGATTGGCAACTTCTCAAAGAGAAAATATTTCCCGCCTTTGTCACGATGAAAGAATGCCTGGAAGCAGCGGTGCTCATGCTTTCGAACGTCAGTGTCAAAGAAAATATTCTTGACGACGAAAAATATAAATACCTTTTTAGTGTTGAAGAAGTGAATAAACTGGTTTTGAAAGGCGTGCCGTTCCGCGACGCCTACCAGAAGATCGGACAGGATATTGAAAAAGGTAAGTTCATCTACACTGCATCCCCGCATCATACCCACGAGGGAAGTATGGGCAATCTCTGCAATCATGAGATCGTCCGGATGATGGATGATGTCGTTTCAAAGTTTAATTTTGGTAAGGCGAAAAAGGCGTTGACGAAGTTGATGCTCTAGCGCCGATGCAACTATCATTTACTGATCGGAGTGTAGGTTCGGGACTAAGTACCAACCCTAAATTTTAGGGTACGTTTAGGAAATAATAATTGGATCGGCACTAGTTTACCGTACTTCCTGGAATATCTCAACACAATTTATGCAACCCCATTTTATTTTATACATCATTCTCGGTATCTCGGTGATTAGTTATGTTTTTGATCAGATACTCGATTACGTCAATTTAAAGGCCCGGCGGAAAGAAATTCCAGCGGAAATTGCCGGGTTTTATGATCCCGCGAAATATTTGAAATCGTTGGAGTATCAGAGCGAGCAAGCGCGATTTTCTTTTATTACCTCCGCGTTTAGCTTTGCGCTTTCCATGTTGATGTTGACGTTGGGTGGGTTTGGAGTTGTTGATCAGTTGTTACGTCCGTATTTTCAAAATGAGATCATGTTAGCCCTCGTTTTTTTCGGAGTTATTTTTCTTGCCTCGGATATTCTTGCATTACCTTTTCAAGGGTATGGCATTTTCGTGATTGAGGAAAAATATGGGTTCAACAAGACCACCGTCCGAACATTTGTGCTGGATAAGTTCAAAGGCTACCTTCTGGGGGCGGTCGTTGGCGGAGTGCTCCTGTCGGTTCTTATTTACCTGATGCAAAGGATCGGACCGGAGTTCTGGATCTGGTTTGGGGTGATCGCCTCTTTCTTTGTTTTAATGGTGAATATGTTTTATAGTTCACTGCTGTTGCCGCTATTTAACAAACTCACTCCGTTGCAGGACGGCGAGCTCAGAAATGCCATTCAGGAATTTGCGCGGAAAGTCAATTTTCCGCTGGACAATGTCTTTGTCATGGACGGTTCCAAGCGGTCGAAAAAAGCCAATGCGTTCTTCTCGGGTATTGGACAGAGAAAAAAAATAGTCTTGTATGATACTCTTATCACCAATCATACCACGGAGGAGCTGGTTGCCGTCCTGGCCCACGAGGTCGGTCATTTTAAAAAGAAGCATGTGATCTTCGGATACATTCTTTCGGTGGTTCAGATTTTCTTTATGCTATTTATTCTGTCGCTGATGGTATTCAATAAGCAGTTGTCTGTGGCCCTTGGGGGACATCACCTGGCCATTCACCTTAACCTACTGGCGTTTGGTATTTTATTTTCTCCCATCTCTGGCATCACGGGATTGTTGATGAACGTATATAGCCGTAAGAATGAGTTTGAAGCCGATGCCTATGCTCGCGAAACCTTTAGTGGCAAAGCGCTGGCTGAAGCGTTAAAGAAACTTTCGGTGGACAGCTTGAGCAACCTATATCCGCATCCACTTTACGTGTTTTTTCATTATTCCCACCCACCCCTTCTGGACAGACTAAACGCAATAAATCCGAAATGATTTTGATCCTAATGTTTCAGCATGCAACTTTAACTATCAAATCGCCAGATCGCCAGATCACCAAATCACCAAATGACAAGCGGGAGTAGCTCAGTTGGTAGAGCATCAGCTTCCCAAGCTGAGGGTCGCCGGTTCGAACCCGGTTTCCCGCTCAAGAGTTGAATTGGGTTTTCGTCCGAGCCGAGTCGTCGCCAGGGACTTCGTTGTGAATGACCTATTAACTTCGGGTCCGAACTGTATCCTCCTCGCCTGCTTATTGAAGCTTCAGAGTTGCCAAGGGACTTCGTGGCTGTTTCCGCGAGGAAAAACGAACATTGTAATAAAATTTTGTATCCGTATGAGATTCTTTTTCTTACTGACCTCTCTTATTTCATTACTCATAGTTTCCTGCACTACGCGTGAAACGCATTTAGATAACATGTCGCTTGCTACATTGTTTAATAAGTATTATGATGAGCGTATGCAGTTGCTGCCCATCGAATCAACGTTGAATGGCGACAGCCTGAATAACGATAAACTATACGCTTACTTCACAGACAGCTATAGTGGAAAACTCAGGAATTTTTTCAGCCGGTACCTTGCGACTATTCAAACATTCAACCGGGATCAGTTAAATGAAAATGACCGGGACAGTTACGACATTTTCAAAACCGAAATGGAAATGTCGCTGGAGGGTTTGTCAGTGGGCTATTTTAATGACTACTTTCCGGAGTATCATTTCATTCCCTTCACTCAAAATGGAGGTATTCCGCTGTTGATAGGACAATTTGGAACGGGCACGGGAACCCAGCCTTTTAAATCGGTGAAGAATTACGATGACTGGCAAAAGCGGGCCGCGACTTTTTCTGCCTGGACCGACAGTGCGATCGTCTATTTCCGAAAGGGCATGGATGCCAATGCCGTTTTGCCGGAAGCGTTGGTTAAAAAAATGATTCCGCAAATGGATGCCATGCTGGTAGCCGACGAAACAAAAAGCCTGTTCTATGAACCCATAAATCGTTTGCCGGAAACATTCAGCGAGACGGATAAGAAAAGATTGACCCGGGATTACCGGAAGCTGATCCAGGAACAATTGATACCTTCCTACAAAAAACTTAGCCATTTCTTGAAAACAGAATATCTGGCCAAGGCAAGAACGTCCAGCGGAATTGGGGTTACACCGGAAGGCGTCGACCAATATAATTTTCTTATTCGTTATCATACGACTACCCGTCAGACATCGGAAGAAATTTATCAGACAGGACTTTCGGAAGTTCAGAGAATCGGCCACGCCATGGATAGCCTGAAAAATTCGGTTGGCTTTACCGGCGATCGTCAGGCTTTTTTTCAATTCATGAAAACGGAAAAGAAATTTATGCCTTTTAAAACACCCGAAGATATTCTGAATGCCTATCGCGCCGTCCAGGCAAGGATTGCCCCGAATCTGAAGAAAATGTTCAATCACGAACCGAAGGCGAAATTTGAAATAAGACAAACGGAAGCATTTCGCGCAGCCAGCGGCGGTCCGGAATACGTACAGGGTACGCCGGACGGTGAAAGACCGGGCATTTTTTATGTGCCGATCATAAATGCCAAAACATATACTTCGATAGGGATGGAGGCTCTTTTTTTACACGAAGCCATTCCCGGACATCATTACCAGATAAGCCTGCAAGTGGAAAATGAAAAGCTGCCTGAGTTTCGGCGGTTTATCAATTATAGCGCGTATGGTGAAGGCTGGGGTTTGTACGCCGAAACGCTCGGTAAAGAATTGGGAGTCTACTCGGATCCCTACCAGTACATGGGTGCATTGGTCAAGGAGATGCATCGTGCCATCCGGTTGGTGGTGGATGTCAGCATTCATTCAAAGGGAATGACACGGGAGCAAGCTATACACTATATGATGGAAAATGAACCTCTGAGCGAGCCCATAGCCACTGCCGAAATCGAACGCTATATGGCGATACCCGGCCAGGCCCTGAGCTATAAAATTGGGCAGCTTAAGATCGATGAGTTAAGAAAAAAATATGAAAATCAGTTGGGAAATAAATTCAATCTGGCTGCTTTTCATGATAAAATTCTGGAAGGTGGCTCAATGCCTTTAGGAATTCTGGAAAAGAAAATGGATGAGTGGGCAACCAGGCAGACAAAACGATAGTTTATCGTATGGACGGGCGCCATGAAAATCCGTCCGTCATTACGTAAATAAGTATAGCCGCAAACATCAAAACCACACCCATCCAAAAACGCCAGTCATGATGCGCCCTTTTCCAGTAGGGATGCTGAGGGTGTTCGTTCTCATTCATGTTTTCTTCTTTCTTAATCCGGTCTCTTCGTAATTTCCGGCGTCATTTACTCTTGTAAAAATTATATGCCTGCTTTAACTCTTGATATTGCCCATTCAGAAGAGATTTGTAGAAAAAAGTACTCAATTGATAACTGCATCCGAGTGATTCTCCGCTTATTGACTCGCCGCCCTCAATGTAAAAAGAATTAATGGTGACTCCCCAGGTCCTGTTTTAATTGGTTGAGTAAAATTGCATATTCTGGTGATGACGTATCGACCTGATTTTGAGGGGTCATTGGTATCATCAGATACTTTTGTTTTTGCGCTATCGGATTGGGTTGACGGAGGTAGGTTATCTTTTGAATCTGTGTGCCTTCGGGGGAGACCACTTCAATAGTATATTCACCCGGTATCATTCCCTCAAAACTTACAGGAAAGATAAAGCCGCCGTCACATTTAATGGTCCTGGAAAAGACATTTTCCTTTTCCATCGTATAAATGTTCAGGACCACTTTTTGAGCCTTACCTTCATAGATTACCTTGTAAACACCGGGTTTATGATTTATCACGACTAACTTCGAATCACCCGACCCATTTGCAAAAGCCTGTCTGACACGATCATCGTCAGGATCAAAGCGAAAATCACATTCTTGGTTTTCATAATTTTTATTTGTTTTTGGTCAATTTCAATCTATTCTTCATTTCCCTTTCGACCAGAACGAAGATAACTCTTCTCATGAATAATTTTATGTGCGGCGGTAGTTTTATTTATGCTTTGAGCATGGTGGGATTAATAACAGAAAGAAGACTTAATCTGTTTATTTTGATCAGCCAACGTTGGTCTGAGCGGAGTCTCCGCCTCGGGACTCCGCGACTCCGTTGGGGGACTCCTTCATGAATAACCTGCTTATTTTTAGTCATTCCAACGTCCCGGGTATTTATTGTGTCTAACAGACAATCTCCTTCAATAAAGTGGAAAATCCCGCAACCATGAAACCTTCTATTCTCATTTTTCTCTTTGCGGGTACCTCGTTAGGCCTAGTCGCTCTTTGTCCGAGCGGAGTCTCTGCCCGGGACTCCGCGACTGCGTGGTGGGCTTCTTCATGAATACCCTGCTGATTTTTAATCCATTCCAACGGTCAGACGGATATGTCTATAATAAAGAAGGTCCGACATTAGATACCTTGAGCTATAAAATAATCTCGGATGAGACAATTACAATTACATCGTTTGGATGGGAAGCAACGGGATGAGTACCATGAGCTACATCAAATAGCTAACAACTCAATCGGTAACGATTTATGCTCCGAATCTAATTAATCCGGGTGGGGTTTATGACAGAACATTAAACCTAAAGAGCTTTAATCTTATTCCGGCAAACGGG
>Ga0302326_10029905_pt1 | contig 10916 bp, 8 predicted proteins | sample Palsa_T0_3_FD_202264 | JGI IMG/M metagenome (GOLD analysis project Ga0302326, IMG submission 202264) | Peat permafrost microbial communities from Stordalen Mire near Abisko, Sweden - Palsa_T0_3 | ecosystem: Environmental > Terrestrial > Soil > Palsa > Peat permafrost | place: Sweden: Abisko...
AACTGGACGATCGACAGCGCCGAGGTGCGGGACACGTGCCGGGCCGCCGAGGACGGGCGCGCCGACGCGCTGCGAGGGGTCAGGGAATCGGTCGTGAGCGACCTCGGGTGGCGGATGGCAGTCTGGACGTTGAAGTGCGCGCAGGCGCGCCGCGAGGAGGGCCGATTCACCTTCCACGATCTTCTCGTCGAGTCCTGCCGGGTGCTCCGGACCAACCAAGAGGTTCGCCGAGCGGTCCGCGATCGCTACCGCTGCCTGCTGATCGATGAGTTCCAGGACACCGACCCGCTGCAGGCCGAGCTGGCCCACCTGCTGGCGGACGACCAGCGCGACGAGGCGGCCCGCCTCTTCGTCGTCGGGGACCCCGAGCAGTCCATCTACCGGTTCCGACGTGCCGACGTCGCCGAGTTCGAGGCGGCGGTGACCAAGATGGACGAGCGCCTGGCACTGACCTCGAACTTCCGCTCGGTACCGGCGGTCCTGACCTTCGTCGATGCGGTCTTCGCCCGACTCGCCCCGAGTGCCGGCGCCCCATCGGTCGCTCATCGATCGCTGTACCCGGTGAGGTCGGTAAACCCCGCGTCGTCGGGGCCGTCGGTGGCGATGTTTGGTGGGCCGGACAGCGAAGCCCCGGCTCGCGTCGTTCGGTTCCGATCCACCGCCCAGGTGGCGTCGGTGGTGCAATCGATCGTCCAAGACGAATGGTCGGTGGAGACCGAGTCGGTGGAGACCAGGTCGGTGGAGACCAGGTCGGTGGAGACCACGTCACCGGAGACCACAACGGCACTGCGGTCGGCAGCGTTCGGAGACATTGCCGTACTGCTCCCCACCCGGACCGCCCTCCCGATGCTCGAGCGGGCGTTCGACGACGCCGACATCCCTTACCGCCTCGAGGGGGCAACGCTCGTGTGGGCCTCCCAGGACGTGCGCGACCTGCTGGCCGTCGTCCGGGCGGTCGACGACCCGGCCGACCCGGTGGCCGTCGTGGCGGCGCTGCGGACCCCGGCTCTGGCGTGCGGAGACGACGACCTCCTCCGGTACCACGCGGCCGGTGGTTTGTGGGACCCCCGCTCGACGGCGCCCGAAGCGCTCGAGGGAGGCGATCCGGTGGTCAACGCGATGGCCACGCTGGCCGACCTGCACGGTCGGCGGATGTGGATGGAGCCGTCCGCACTCGTCTCGCGCATCGTGACCGATCTGCACTTCTTCGAACTGGCCCTCGTGCACCGACGCCCAAGAGACCACTGGCAGCGGCTGCGCTGGGTGATCGATCAGGTCCGGGCGTTCGACGAGACCAACGGGGGCACGCTCGGCGACTTCTTGGAGTGGGTCGACCTCAGCGAGGAAGCAGAGCGCTGGAGCAGCTCGCTCGGACCACCCGAGAGCGACGACGACGCCGTGCGGGTGATGACGGTCCACGGGGCCAAGGGGCTCGAGTTCCCGGTCGTCGTCCTCACCGGTCTGGACAGCCCACCCTCCAACATCGCGCCCTCGCTGATCTTCGACGAGGCCGGCATCCCCCGGTTCCGATTCAGCGTCGACTTCCGTTCGCCCACCCACGAGAGGCTGGCCAGCAACGAGGCGGCGCTCGACAAGGCCGAGCGATTCCGGCTCCTCTACGTCGCGTTGACGAGGGCCCGCGATCACCTGGTCGTCGATCTCAGCCACAAGGAGGCCAGTCGAGAGGCGATGGCGGCGATCCTCTACCCGATCTGCCAGGAGATCGGAGGGGGCCTACAACGGCTCTCCCCCGAGGCCATCGCCGCTCGTCCACTCGGTCGACCGGCCGATACCGGGGTCACCACGGCCGGTGATTGGTGGTCGAGCCAACAGCACTGGCGCGAGCAAAGGGGACACATGCTGGCATCGGCCGCCCGCCAACCGGCGTGGTCGGCGACGACCCTCTCGAAGGCGGCCGATGATGGTGGTCGGAACGGGCCGGACCCCCCAACGCTCCCGGTCTCGGGGCCCGGTACGGACCCGGAGACCCAGCGCCGGATCGGCCGGGCCGTGCACGACGCGTTGGCCAAGATCGAGCTGCCGAGCAGCGGCGTGCTGACCGAAGACGCGGCCGGCATCGCCGCGACGGCCGCCCAGGCGCAGCATCTGGACGAGGCCGCAGCCGTCCTGGTGGTCGAGCTCGTACGGAGCGCGATCGGTTCGCCCCTGCTCCGCTCGATCGCATCGGGTCGGCACTGGAAGGAACTCCCGCTCGCCGCACCGCTGCCGACGGCCGACGGCGAGCTCGAAGGCGGCGTGATCGAGGGGTTCGCGGATCTGGTCGGCGAGAGCCCGGCCGGCCTGGTGGTGGTGGACTTCAAGACCTCGGCCGGGCGGTCGTCGTCTACCCAGTACCTGTGGCAGGTCGCCCTCTATGCCTACGCGTTGAGCGCGGCAACCGGACGAAAGGTGGACCGGGTGGTGGTCACCTACCTTCGCGTCGACGGCACCGAGGAGGAGTCGCTCGCCGGAGCCGAACTTGCCGCCGCGATCGACCAGGTACTGGCGACGGCCCGGTCAGCCGGGGCGCTCAGCCGACCTCGCTGATGCCTGGCAGCTCATTGACCCCCACGGTCCCGGTCACGATGTCGAGCACCGGCCTCGCCGCCACCGGGCCATCGCCCTCCCCCAGTCCCTCGACCAGCTCGGGCGCCTGAGGCAACCTCGGCGTCGAGGTGACCGGGTGCAGCTCGGCCACCTCCTTGGCGTCGTGGCCCACCACCGAGAGGTCGGGGAACCGACGGGCGGTAACCAGCACCCGTGACTCGAGCGAGCCCACGGCGTCGTTGAACGCCTCGACGGTGCTGGTGAGGCTCCGATGCATCTTGGCGAAGTGCCCACCGAGCACCCGCAGCCGGTCGTAGAGGTCGGTGCCCAGGTCCTTGACCAGACGCGCGTTCTCCGCCATGGCCTCGTCGCGCCAACCCTGCGCGAAGGCCCGCAGCAACGCGATGAGCGTGGTCGGCGTCGTGATGAGCACCCGGCTGGCCATGGCGTGCTCGATCAGACTGCCGTCCTGTTCGAAGGCGGCGTTGAGCAGCGGGTCGCCGGGCACGAACGCGATCACGTAGTCGGGTGAGGGATCGAACTGTCGCCAGTACTCCCGCTTGGAGAGCTGGTCGATGTGGGTGCGCAGCTGCCGGGCATGGGCCACCAGCGCCGCCTGCCGGGTCACGTCGTCCTCGGCCTCGGTGGCCCGCAGGAACGCGTCGAGGGGGACCTTCGCGTCGACGACGACATTGGCGCCGCCGGGAAGGTGCACGACCAGGTCGGGACGGAGACGCCCGTCCTCACCCGAGGTCGTCACCTGCTCGTCGAAGTCGCAGTGGGCCACCATCCCGGCCATCTCGACCACCCGGCGCAGCTGCATCTCGCCCCACCGACCCCTGGTTTGGGGCGCTCGCAGCGCGGTGACCAGGTTGTGCGTCTCCTTCTTCAACTGGTCCTGGGACGACACCAGCTGCTGCACCTGTTCGGTCAGCCCGCTGTAGGCCCCCTTGCGCTCGAGCTCCATCTGGCGGAGGCCGGCCTCGTAGCGACCCAAGAGGTCCTTGACTGGCTGCAAAAGCTGGGTGATCGCCTCCTGGCGTTGACCCAGATCGCCCCGTGCGGCCTCGTGGGTCTCCTTCAACCGGGCGTCGGCCAGGGTCAAGAACTGCTCGGTGTTGGTCCGGAGCGCCTCGTTGGAGAGCTGGGCGAAGGTGCCGACCAGGCGGTCGCGATCCTCCTCCCATACTCGGGTCCGCTCGGCCGCGCTGTGGCGGGCCTGGTCGAGCTCCGCGTTCAGGCGGGCGTTGTCGGCCTGGATTTGGGCCAGTGCGGCGGCGGTCTGCTCCCATTGCGCGCTCACCCGGCCGAGCGCGCTCTGCGAGTCGGCCAGCCGACCCTGCGCAAGCTTCGCCTCGGCACCTTCGCCAAAGCGCGCCCGCAGCACGAGCCCGAGCGCGATACCGGCACACAGGCCCACGACGAGGCCGATCAGCAGTCCGACGGTCATGCCAACCCCCAGCCGGCGTCAACACGCCGATCGTCCACCACGAGGACTCTTGCCGGTTCGAACCGGCCCACAGCGGCCACCGCGCCACAGTAACGAGGGGGTGTGACCGCACCCGGGACCGCCGTCACTGGCCTCGGTGGAGTCGTCCGATCGAGTGGGGCGCTCGATGCACCCACATCGGGGCCGGTACCGTAGCGAGATGGTCTTCCGCATCGGGTCGGCCCGTCGCACTCAGGGCGGCTCGGGGCCGTCCGACCAACCGGGGTCGGGCCCGGGCTTCACCGAGCACGACGGGGACCTGGAGAGCTCGGTCCTCGCAGAGATCGACCGGCTGTTCGTCCAGGCCTTCGCGTTGGTGGGCGAGGGAATTGCCGGGGCCACCCACGCCCTGTTGGCCGGCGACCGGGAGGCGGCCAAGGAGCTGGTGCAGCGCGACGAGGTGGTCGACAAGCTGACCCACGACATCGGCGCGCTGGCCCAGGGCCGTCTGGTGTCCGGAGAGGGGTCGCTCGAGGAGCGCCAGGAATTGGTGGCGGTGTTGCGCATGCTGACCGACCTGGAACGCAACGGCGACCTGGCCGAGCACATTGCCCGGAGGGCCGCCCGAGGCCTGGGGGCCGAGATGTCGGCACGCAGCCGCGGCCTGGTCGAGCGGATGGGCGAGGTGGCGACGCTGCTGTGGCGGACCACCGCCGAGGTCTTCGAGGAGCGGTCGGTCGAGGGAGCCGTGGTCGTCGACGACATCGACGACGAGATGGACGACCTCCACGTCACGCTGACCGCCGAGATCGTCGCCGGCACCATGTCGCTGCCGGTCGCCATCGAGCTGGCCATGGTGGCCCGCTTCTACGAGCGGTTCGGCGACCACGCCGTCAGCCTGGCCCGCCGGATGGCGGCCCTGGTGGGCGGCGGCCCCGAGCCCGGCACCTCGGGCCCGGACTGACGCCGCTAGAAGCGGAGCTCGAGCAGGGTCTCTGCGATCTGGACGGCGTTGAGCGCCGCCCCCTTGCGCAGGTTGTCACCCGACACGAACAGCGCCAGCGCATTGGGCGCGCCATCGGCCCGGCGGATGCGACCGACCAGCGAGACATCGCCCCCGGCCGCCAAGAGGGGGGCGGGGACGTCGACCAGCCGCACACCGGGGGCGTCCGCCAACACCGCCGCGGCCCGCTCGGGCGCGAGGTCCCGGGCGAACTCGGCCACCACCGAGACCGAATGGCCGGTGAATACCGGGACCCGCACGCACGTGCAGGTGATCGGCAGTTCTGGGAGGTCGAGGATCTTTCGGCTCTCGTTGCGGAACTTCTGCTCCTCGCTCGTCTCGCCGTGCGCGTCGGCCAGGTCGCCGGCCAACGGCAAGACGTTGTGGGCGATGGGGCCCGGGAACACAGCCGGGATGGGGAAGTCGACGTTGCCCGGGTGAAAGACGAGGTCTTCGGCCGACTGGGTGGTCTTGGCCAGCTGATCGGCCAGTTCGGACACCCCGGACCGGCCCATGCCCGACACCGCCTGGTAGGAGGAGACCACCAGCCTGCGCAGGCCCGCCTCGTCATGGAGGGGCTTGATGGCCGGCATGGCCACCATCACGGTGCAGTTGGGGTTCGAGACGATGCCCTTGGGGATCGACCGCAGCGCCCCCGGGTTGACCTCGGAGACCACCAGAGGAACGTCGGGGTCCATGCGCCACGCCGAGGTGTTGTCGATGACGACGGCGCCGGCGGCGGCCAGACGCGGGGCGATCGCACGAGATGCGGTGGCGCCGGTCGAGCAGAGCGCGATGTCGATCCCGGCGAAGTCAGCCGTGGCGGCGTCCTCGACGGCGACCTCGCCGTCGGCCCAGGGGAGCAACCGGCCGGCCGAACGACCCGAGGCAAAGAACCGGACGTCGTCGGCCGGGAACGCGCGCTCGACCAGGATCGACCGCATCACCGTCCCGACCTGCCCCGTTGCACCAAAAACGCCGACGCGCACACCACGATCCTAGAGGACCGGCTCGGAGCGACCCGACGACCACGGACCGGCATCGGTGCGACCGGGATCCTCGTTGGGACCGAAGGGCCTAGGAGTTTGGCGCCCGGCAGGTGCCCGGGGCCCAGTGCCACAACGCCAAGATCGCCGAGGGGACCGCGACGGGGCAGACGGCCCCCTCGGTTCCGGCGAGGCCGACGTCCCACACCTGCCAGGCGCCGTTGGCCGGACGGCTGAAGAGGAGATAAGCGCCGTCGTCTTGCACCGACACCTGGGCCCGCATCGAAGAGGAGCTCGGCACCAGGGCCGCCCCGGCCCAGTAGGTGGCGGTCGTCCCGTCGTAGGCGTAGTACGTCACGCCCGGCGCCAACCCGGTGTAGTCGGACGCCTGGAGACCATTCAACGCCGCTCCCGCCTGGAGGAGCGCCGCGCTCACCGCGGCGGTGACCGTCAGATTCTCCGTGGCCGAATTCTGTGTGGGCGGTGCCGTCGTCGGCGACGAGGAGGCCGTTGACGGCGCGCTGGTCGACCCCGCGGGTTTGGTCACCGAGGCCGAGGGCGGGCCCGACGAGCATCCGGCGAGCGCCACCGACCCGCCCGCGACGGCGATGACGAGCACAAGCAACCTCTTCGATGCCATCGCTCTCCTCATGTGACCGATGGACCAACTTTGGCACGGTTCGGCTCGGCTAAGCCGGGCCAACGATGGCCTATTCGAGCTCGAAGGCGGAGTGCAACGCACGAACCGCCCGCTCGACGTCCTCGGCCCGGACCACGCACGAGATACGGATCGTCGACGTCGAGATCATCTCGATGTTGATCCCTTCGGCGGCCAGGGTCTCGAACATCAACGCGGTGACGCCCGGATGGGACTTCATCCCGGCACCGATGAGCGACACCCGGGCGATGGCGTCGTCGGAGGTGACCCCCGACGCGCCCAGCTCCTCGCAGAGCCCGTCGCACACCTCGACCGCGGTCGAGAGGTCGAGCTTGGGCACGGTGAACGAGATGTCGGTGGTGCCCTCCGACGACGTGTTCTGCACGATCATGTCGACGTTGACCGACCGGTTGGCCAGCGGTCGGAACAGGCGCGCCGCGAGACCGGGCCGGTCGGGCACCTGGGTCACCGTGACCTTGGCCTCGGAGGCGTCGTCGGTGATGGCCGTCACGACAGCCTGTTCCATGGTCGAATCCTCCTCGGTCACGATGGTCCCGGGCTCCCAGGTGAAGCTGGACCGAACATGCAGGGTCACGTGGTGGCGTCGGGCAAACTCGACCGAGCGCAGCATCAGAACCCGGCCGCCGGTCGCCGAGATCTCGAGCATCTCGTCGAAGCTCACCTTGGCCAGCCGGCGGGCGGTGGGAACGACGCGGGGGTCGGCGCTGAAGACGCCGGTCACGTCGGTGTAGATCTCGCAGATCGAGGCACCGAGGGCCGCCGCCAGGGCGACGGCGGTGGTGTCCGAGGCGCCGCGGCCGAGCGTGGTGACGTCCCGGTCGGTCGACACGCCCTGGAAGCCGGCCACGACCGGCACCAACCCCTCGGCGAGCGCCTCGCGGAGGCGATCCCCCTTGACCTCGATGATCTTGGCCCGCGTGTGCTCGGTGGTGGTGATGATGCCGGCCTGACTCCCGGTGAAGGAGACCGCGGCCACCCCGTGGTCGGCCAGCGCCATGCAGAGCAACGGCGCCGTGATCCGCTCGCCCGCGCTGACCAACATGTCGTACTCCCGGGGTGCCGGAGCCGAGCTCACCTCGCCGGCCAGGCGGATCAGGTCGTCGGTGGTCTTCCCCATCGCGCTGACCACCACCACCACGTCGGTCCCATCGCGCCTGGTCCTGGCCACGTGTTCGGCCACGGCACGAATCCGGTCGGTGTCACCGACCGATGTCCCGCCGTACTTTTGGACCAGGAGCGTCACCCGGCCGAAGCTAGTAGGCCCCGGCACCCCGATCGCTCGATCGGGCCCTCTCGATTCCGGATCGAGCACGGCGCCCGGTAGGGTGTCGACCCGTGCCCACCGAGAAAAGAGCTCGCCAACGCGCCGGGGCACAGGCCCGCCGAGAGGCGTTGGCTCGCCAGCAAAAGCGCCGTCGCCGGATCCGCAGCTCGGTCGTGGTGGTCATCGTGGCGGCCCTGGTGGTCTTTTCGGTGTACCTGATCACCAACCACCACAGCACGCCCCCGAGCAGCTCGAGCACCCCCCAGGGCAAGCTCGAGGCGATCTGGGTCAAGGCGGGCTGCCCCTCGAGCATCAAGACCCGGGTCAACAAGCAGCAGTACGCGTCGGCGCCACCCCTCACCATCTCGACGACGGCCACCTACGACGCCACCGTGAAGACCGACGTGGGCACCTTCGTGATCACCCTCGACCCGGCGGAGGCCCCGACGGCGGTGAACAGCTTCGTGTTCCTGGCCGATAAGGGCTACTTCGACTGCAACCTCTTCCACCGGGTCGTCCAGGGGTTCGTGGACCAGACCGGTGACCCGACCGGGACCGGGAGCGGTTCGCCCGGCTATCAGTTCACCGAGGCCGGGCCGGCCACCGCCTCCCCCCAATATCCGCTCGGGGCGGTGGCCATGGCCAACTCGAACTCACCCGCGACCACCGACCCGACCACCAACGGAAGCCAGTGGTTCGTGGTCACCGGGTCGGCCGGGGAGCAGCTCGGGGCCGACTACGTCCTGTTCGGGCAGGTGACCTCGGGGATGAGCGTCGTCCAGAAGATCAACAAGGACGGTTCCGCGTCCAGCGACGAGACGGGCACGCCCTCGCTGTACCACCGCATCCTGTCCGTCAAGATCAAGGAGGCCTGAAGCCGATGAGCCCAGTCGATCCCCCGGCGCCCGATGGTTCCAGCGAGAGGCGCCAGCGCTTCGACGCCGAGCCGCCGATCGTCATCGATCCCGACAAGCGCTACACGGCCACGATGGTCACCTCCAAGGGGACGATCGTCATCGCGCTCGACCCGATCGCCGCGCCCAAGACGGTGAACAACTTCGTCTTCCTGGCCCGCTACCACTACTACGACGGCGTCGTGTTCCACCGCATCATCCCGGGTTTCGTCATCCAGGGCGGCGACCCCGAGGGCACCGGCCGCGGCGGGCCCGGGTACAAGTTCGCCGATGAGCTGCCCAAGCCGGGCCGCTACCAGGTCGGTTCCCTGGCCATGGCCAACGCCGGGCCGAACACCAACGGCAGCCAGTTCTTCATCATCACCGGCGCCCACGGGGCCGGCCTGCCGCCCCAGTACGCGCTCTTCGGTGCGGTCGTCTCGGGCGGTGACGTGGTCCAGGCGATCGACGCGGTCGGGACCCAGTCGGGCACGCCCAAGGAACGGGTGGTCATGGAGTCGGTGACCATCGACGAGGCCGACTGAGCCATCCCGATCGGACCTGAGCCGCCACCTGGCGAGTAGGCCTCAGGATGTAACGATGTCGAGACCGGTGGGCGCAAGGGCCCCGTCCACGAACACCGACGGCGCGGCCACGCCCGCGCTCCGCCACCCGCCCGCCGGGTCGCGGAGCAAGGCGGTGCGCTCGGGGACCCCGATGACCGGTAGCCCCTCGGGGGCGAGCGTCACCGACCGGTGGAGCTTCTCCCCGTGGGCGTCCTCGCCGACGTCGCCGTAGTGGGTGAACACGGCCACCCCCTCGATCAACCCCAGGCCGACCGTGAGCGCCCCACCCCTGGGGTCGACCATGGGGTCGGTGAGGGCCATCGCGCCGGCCCCGGCCCCGGCCACCACCGCACCGCCAGCCCAGGCGTCCCGGAGGGCGCCAAAGACCGCCGAGCCCTTGAGCACCGAGCGCAGATGGAGTGGGGAGCCGCCGGAGAGGTAGATGAACGCGGCCCGCCGGACCACCTCGGCCACCGCGGTGTCCTCGGCGTCGGACCGACCCAGCACCATGAGGCCCTCGACCTCGGCCCCCAGCTTGGAGAACCACTCCGCCGCCGCGATCACCACCCGCTCGGGCTTCTCATAGGCGGCCGCGGTCGGCAGCACCAGGACCTTGTTCCCGCCCGACGCTGCGAGCAGCTCCTGGTCGAAGCTGCACCCGTCGGTCCACTCGGCCCCGCCGACCAAGGCGAGGATCCCGGGCGAGGCCATGCCCTCACTCTGGCACGCCGGATTACCCGTGGGATTACCCGTGGGTCATTCACACGGTGATGGCGCCCGATCCCCGAGTACCATCGCCCCCATGTCGATCACCAAGGTGGGCATCGTGGGGTCCGGAATCATGGGCACAGGGATCGCCGAGGTGGCCGCGGCCAGCGGGCACCAGGTCGTGGTGCGGAGCCGGAGCCAAGCGGCCGCCGACTCGGTCCTGACCGGGGTCCGCAAATCGCTCGACCGCCAGATCGAGCGGGGCAAGCGCACCGAGGAGGAGCGCGACGAGACCCTGTCGCGCCTCTCGGTCACCACCGAGTTGTCGGACCTGGCCGACTGTGACCTGGTGATCGAGTCGGTGATCGAGGACCTCGCGGTGAAGCTCGAGTTGTTCGAGGACCTGCACGAGGTGTGCGACGAAGAGGCCGTGCTGGCCACCAACACCTCCACGCTCCCGGTCGTCGACCTGGCCATGGCCAGCGGGCGACCGGCCAAGGTGTGCGGCCTCCACTTCTTCAATCCGGCCACCGTCATGGGCCTGGTCGAGGTGGTCCGCCCGATCACGGCGTCGGAGGAGACCATCGCCACGGCCACCGAGTTCGCCAAGGCCTGCGGCAAGGAGATCGTCGAGGTCGAGGACCGGGCCGGCTTCGTGGTCAACGCGCTCCTCTTCCCCTACCTGAACAACGCCGTGCGACTGCTCGAGCGGGGTGTGGCGTCCAAGGACGGCATCGACGCGGCCATGGTCGGTGGTTGTGGGTTCCCGATGGGACCCTTCGCCCTGCTCGACCTGGTCGGGCTGGACACCTCGGTGGCCATCCTCGACACCCTCTACGAG
>Ga0302326_10029906_pt1 | contig 10915 bp, 11 predicted proteins | sample Palsa_T0_3_FD_202264 | JGI IMG/M metagenome (GOLD analysis project Ga0302326, IMG submission 202264) | Peat permafrost microbial communities from Stordalen Mire near Abisko, Sweden - Palsa_T0_3 | ecosystem: Environmental > Terrestrial > Soil > Palsa > Peat permafrost | place: Sweden: Abisko...
CCGGCAGGAGGAAACTCTTTATCGCAACTTCCTGCCCAACCGCCGCTTTTCCGCGATCGTGCGATGCCCGCCCTCGGCGACCCATCGCATCTGGCGCGCCATCCCGTTGAGAATCTCGACTTCGCGCGCGGTCAATCCGCTGCGGCCGAAAATCTCCCGCAGCGAGAACATGATGTGATCGGGATTGTCGTCCGGGATGAAACCGATCGAGACCAGCGCCTCCGCCAGCCGCTCGAGCATCGGGTCGCTCACCGCCGCGGCGACGAACTCGGGCGCGCGACCGGCTTCGACCTGAGCCGAGGCGCCCGCCGCCATCATCAGCTCGTACGCGACGACCATCACGGCCTGGGCGAGATTGAGCGACGGATAGTCGGGCGCGGTCGGAATCGTGATCAACCGATGACAGAGCTTGAGCTCGCGATTGGTCAGCCCGCGATCTTCGCGGCCGAAGACCAGTGCGATTTTGTTCGCCGCCGCCAGCGCATCGAGCTCAGCGGCCGCCGGACGCAGCGGGGTCGCCCGACTGCGATAGCCGCCGCGGCGGCTGGTAGTGCCGACGGCGATCGAGCAATCCGCAAGCGCGGCGCCAAGATCCGGATAGACGGTAGCGCTCGCCAGCAGGTCGTCGGCGTGGACGGCCATCTTAACCGCCTCGCGATCATTCGTGGGAACGCGCCCAACCAGGCGCAGATCATCGAAGCCCATATTCTTGAGCGCGCGCGCCGCCGCGCCGACATTGCCTCCGGATTGCGGCCGGTACAGCACAAACGCAAATTTGTCAGGCGCAGCCATGCTCTGGTTATGCGGTTACATCAGGCGCAAGGGAAGAGCCTTCAACTATTACCTGCGTGCGGGGTCAAGCTGCCGAGGGAAGCGTGACCGCCAACGCGGGTTTCACTACAATCAAGGATGATTTCTCCAATGAAAATCATCTCCTTCGGCGACGTTCACATGGCGACGCGCAATCTTGCCCGGATGGGCGACGTGATGCGCGATTGCGATCTCGTAATCGTATCCGGCGACCTCACCAACTTCGGCGGCATCGACGACGTGCGCAAAGTTCTCACCGATGTGCGGCGCTCATGCCCTGCCGTGCTTGCGGTGCCGGGTAACCTCGATCAGCTCGAGGTGATCCCGTTCCTCGAAGAGGACGGAATCGCGCTGCACGGCAAGGGTCGCGTCATCGACGGCGTCGGGATCTTCGGATGCGGCGGTTCGAACATCACGCCGTTCGGCACGCCGATGGAGTTGAGCGAGGACGAAATCTACGCGACTCTGCGCGCTGGCTACGACGCCGTGCGCGACGTGCGGCCTCTGCTGATGATCTGTCACACGCCCCCGTTCGACACGAAATGCGACCGCATCATGAGCGGCAAGCCGGTGGGCAGCACGGCGGCGCGCCAATTCATCGAAGAGGTGAAGCCCGATGTTTGCATCTCCGGACATATCCACGAGTCGGCGGGCGTCGACCAGATCGGCCCGACGCAGATTTTCAACGCGGGCCCGTTCAAGGGCGGCGGCTATATAGTTGTACGCACGATTGACGGTGCAGGTGGCAGTGCCGCGCGGCTGGATGCGAGGCTCGAATTTCTTTGACGTGCCCGCATTATCGCGCGCCGATCAATCGCTTCGCGTGTACGCCGGAAAAATCGCCAACGGATGGCCGCTGGTACTGCGCAACTCGTTCCGGCTACTGTGGCGCTTCCGGCCCGGCCGCGCTGCCAAATAGGGCGCACGCTTTTGTCGAGGGGAGAGTTACCTGAGCATGGCTGCGACTGACGATGTTCGCTTGAGATTCGATCATGTTTCGATCGCGGTGAAGTCAATCGACCGCGCGTACGAGTTCTTCGCGAAGTATTTTCCAATCAAGCTGCGCGGCGCCAAAACCATGGACGATCAGGTCAGCGGCTCCTTCTACTGGCAGGACTTCCATCTCGGCGGATTCGTCGTCGAGCTTATAGAGGACCCGCCCGGCAAGCCGGGTTTCGTCACTAAGTTCATCGAGAAGCACGGCGAGGGGATGCATCATTTGTCGATCGAGACCGACGATCTTGACAGGCTCACCGCGAATCTGAAGGCGGGCGGAGTGCGCGTCGTCGACGAGCAGAAGTACGAGTCCGGTTCCGCGACTGCGTTCATCTCGCCGCGATCCGCCTTCGGCGCCCTGATCCAGTTCTGGCACACGCCGCACTGGGACCAGGCGCATCCCAAGCCCGCGCCCGACGGCCTCGCGTATTTCGATCACGTCTCGCTCGCGGTCAAGGACATCACCGCCGCCTACGATTTTTTCACTCGCTTTTTTCCCGGCACCAGGGTCACGCACGAGCCGCACGTCAGCAACTCCGAGGGCAACTTTGCGCTGGGGCATCTCGAGGTCGCCGGCTTCAAGCTGGAGTTCATTCAGAGCCCCGCGCATAAGACCGACAACGACTTCGTCGGCAAGTTCATCGCGCGCTACGGCGAAGGGATGCATCATGTGTCGCTCGACCTCAAGGATTTCGACGAGACGCGCGAGAAGCTCAAGCGCGACGGCGTGCGCGTAGTCGACGAAAAGAGAAACTGGCGCGGCGAGCGGCAGTATTTCATCTCGCCGCAATCGGCCTTCGGGGTGCTGATCCAGATCTGGGACGGCCTCCAGTGATCGACCAGGATTTCCCCTCGATGCCTACCGACGACAAGACTCCCGCTCCCGTTGAGCCGCCGAAGATTTATTTCGCAGCCTGTGGCGCGATGTGCGACGTCTTCTGGTGGGCTCGCCGCGATCCTTCCGGCGATGAGCCGCAGCCGTTGCCCGTGAAAAGTGAAGAAATAAAAACCAAAACCCCGTGAGGGTCCTCAGCTCTTGATTCGCGCCGTATTCTTCGACGCCGCCGGCACGCTGTTCGAGCCCCGCGAGCCGATCGGTCGCACCTATGCCCGCCTTGCGCGCGAGTTCGGCCTCGACGCCCCCGAGGATGCCATCGCGGCGAGCTTTCGCCGTGCCTTCGGTGCCGCTCCCGGTCTGGCCTTTGGCCCCGGGTTTCAGCATCACGAGCTGCGGCGCCTCGAGCGCGAATGGTGGCGCCACCGCGTCGCCGAAACCTTCGATCCGATTGGCAAATTTCCCGACTTCGACGCCTACTTCGACGCCCTGTTTTCCTGCTTCGCCAATCCCGGCCATTGGATTGCCGATGTTGAAGCTGTGCCGCTGCTCCAACGTCTAAAGAGTGATGGACTCAAACTCGGCGTGATCTCCAATTTCGACCATCGCCTGTTTCGAATTCTCGACGGTCTCGACCTGACCCGCCATTTCGATTCGATCACGATTTCCTCCGAAGCCGGCTACGCCAAGCCGCGGCGCGAGGTGTTCGACGCCGCCCTGGCGCGCGCCGGCGTGACCGCGCCCGACGCGATGCATGTGGGCGACTCGGAGCATCTCGACTTCGTGCCTGCCGCTGCGCTCGGGATGGGCGCGGTGCTGATCGACCGCGAGAACCGGCAGGCCGCGCCGTTGATAGAGGGGCGCACGGCCCGGATTTCTTCGCTTGCCAGCGTCCCACAGGTTGCGCGAGTATTGGAACTTGCTTGACGTCATCGCCGCGTTGTCCTTATAAAAGGCCACAATTTCTCGGGGAACAGGATTTGGGGACTATACAAATGAAGCGTCCGTACTTTTCGCATCGCCTGCTGGTGATGCTAACCGCATTTTTCGCGCTCGCTTTCACCGCCGGCATCGCCGCCGCCGCGGGCAGCGCCGCGCAACTCGAAGACGAGCTGTCGGGCCTTGAGGGCCAGATGTCCGCGGCCGAGTCCAACCAATCGACGGCCGACCAGGTGATCAATCGTCTTGACTCCGCCGAGGCGGATTTCGCGCAGCTCACGTCGAGTGGCAGGGTGGACAAGGGCTCTCTGATCCCGATCTACCATCAGCTCGACTCGATGCTCGACCGGATGCAAACGGTCTATTCCAAGAAGAAGGACGATTGCATCAACACGATCGACAACGGCGGGCAATGCGACTACGACACGCCCGAGCAGTACGCCCTGCGCGCCGCATATCCGCTCGCCTGGCTGCGGTTCACCGCGGCGACCACGCTGTTCGACGATGACGCCGAGCAATCGAAGAAACTGCTGAACGAGTCGATCGACGGCTTTACCAACAGCATGCTGGCGATGCCTGATCCCAACCTGATACGCGAAAATACGCTCGGCCGTGCCTACTGCGAGCGCGAGTTGGGCAAGTTCGATCCCAAGGAATACGCCAACGCGATTGCCGACTTCAAGAAAATCATGGATGACGGACCCGGGACGCAGCAGTACAACGCCGCGCGCCAGGGACTCTCCACCACCTACGCCAAGATGGGCAATGCGGAAGAAGCCGCCAAGATGATGCCGACAGAAGGCGGCGCGCATGCCGGTTCCGGCCAGTTCATGCTCGAGTTGCAAACCCTGTTCAGCGCCGAACGCGCGAGCAGCGACTCGGCCAAGAAGGCCGCCTATCACAAGCAGATCGTCGATCTGATGAAGTCCAAGCAGAACGACAAGGAAGGATGGGCAGTCGATGTAGCGGCCGCATCCAAATTTCCGAACAACGCGGTCGAGGAATTCGGCAACTCGAACGATCCGTTCGAGAAGTGGCTGCTAGCGGCGGTCCTGCTGTCGCGCAAGGATGAACCCGGCGCGGCCAAATACTATGCCGAGGCGTGCGACAGCGGACAGTATCCCAAGGCCTGCAGATTCGCCGCCGAGATTTATCAGCGCGAGAAACGCTACGACCTGGTCGAGGCGATGCTCACCAAGATCGCCGCCGGCGGTGGCGGCGAGGCGAGCCAGGCCGTGTTTTTGAAGTACAGCCTCGCGCACAACCGATGGGTGCAGAGCGGCCAGAAGGATACAGCGCTTGAAGATCAGTGGGTGAAGGACGGACAGGAGTATCTGCAGAAAGATGCGAACGGCGATCATGCCGCCGAGATCCAGGTGGCGCTGGCCGACCGCCTGCAGCGGCAGGGCGATCTCGTTAAAGCCGCCGAGATGTACTCGCTGGTCAAGGGCGACCCCGAGTTCACCTTCACCGCCAAGTTCAAGGCCGCCGAGTGCTACTACAAGCAGCTCGTGGGCGCGGGCGCAGCCGCCAAGGATAACAGCGGACCCAAGGTCGATACCGATCAGCTGAGAAAGCTGGCGGTCGACAACCTCAACCAGTCGATCAAGATGGGTGCCGAGGCGGAGCGTACCGCCAACAACCCGGCGGCCAAGCGGGCGGTTCGCGAGATTCGCGGCGAAGCGACTTACATGCTCGCCTCGATCCTTGAAGAGGATCAGGACCACGTGAACTACGCCGAGGTGGCGCCGCTGCTGGTCGGCTACGAATCGAACTACCCGATGATGAGCAACAAGTTTCAGGATGTCGTCGATTGGCGCATCACGGCGCTCGATCATCTTGGCAGGTATGACGAAGTCAATACCGATGTCGCCGGACTCGTCGAACGCAGCATGAACGACAGCGCCAAGCAGGATTTCGTCAAGGGTCTTGGTATCGAGTTCTGGAAGGACGCCCAGGCGGCCAAGGACAACAACGACAACAAGGCATACGCTGCCAACGCGAAGTTGACCGTGACTGCATACAGGGGCTTTGCGGAAATGGCGGCGTCGGGCAAGATCCCGGTCAAGAACCTGACCGGTACGTTGTCGATCTACGCCCAGGCGCTGCAAGCTACCGGCAACGATGAGGAAGCCGACAAGGTCTTCGAAGAGGTCGTCAAGGCCGACCCGGCGTCGCCCGATGCGAACGCTGGTCTCGCTCGTCGCGCGCAAGCCAAGGGCGACATGAAGGAAGCGAACGAGCGCTGGACTGCGGTCGAGAACACGGCGGCCGAGTCCGATCCTCTATGGTACGAAGCGAAGTACCAGCTGGCTGTGATCTACGACAAGCAGGGCAACGTATCGGGTGCATGCAGCAAGCTGGCGCAAACGCGCGCAGAGCATCCGACCCTGGGCTCCGACGATATGAAAGTCAGGTGGGACAAACTGCAGCGCTCGCTGTGCCTCGATCACGCCGGCAACTAGCGCGACCGCGATGTTGAAGAAGATTCATCATGTCGGCGTCGTCGTGCCGAACCTCGACGCCGGTTTGAAATTCTGGCGCGACACGCTCGGCCTGCATTTCACGAAGAGCGCCACGATTGAAGAGCAGGGCGTCCGCGCCGCTCTGCTCAAGGCGGGCGAAAGCGAGATCGAGCTGCTCGAGCCGCTGGACCCCGACAACGCTATCGGTAAGTTCCTCGCGCGGCGCGGTGGCGGCCTGCATCACCTATGCTTCGAGACCGATAATGTCGCACGCGAGCTCGAAGCCGCGCGCGGCAAGGGAATCCAGCTAATCGATCAGAAACCGCGCAACGGCCTGGCAGGCTTGATATGCTTTCTGCATCCCAAGGCCACGCGTGGCGTGCTGGTCGAATACGCTCAGCCGCCCGCCGAGTAGGAAGTAAAGGATGCCGATTTACGAATACCGATGCACCAACTGCGAACGCTCGTTCGAGGCGTTCATGCGCCCGGGCGACGGCGGCGCGCAATGCCCGCATTGTCACGGCTCGAAGCTGACGCGCGAGATGTCGACGTTCGCTGCACGCGGCAACAATGGCGACGGTGCCGCAGCAGCCGCAGCGGCGATGGCAAATTCAGGCACGTCGAGCGGCGGCGGATGTTGCGGCGGCGGCTGCGGCTGCCACTAGCGCGCACGCTTTCGATTCAGCTTTCTTTCCGCGCTTCGAATTCTTTCCTGGCAGCCGCCAGTAGTTCCGGCTGTGCGAGCAAATCGTACGCTGTCAACGCCATCGCCTTTGCCACCCGGATCATTGCGCTATAGCCGTGCTTCGAATCGGCGTGCGCGACGAACGCATCTTCGTGGCAATTGCCTTCGCCGGGGCGCGATATCGCGAACAACGGATGTATCGCCGGCATCACGTGGCTGACGTCGCCCATGTCGGTGCTGCCCGTAGGAATATTCTCCGGCGCCTCGATTGATTTTGTGCCGAGCGTCTCGCTATGCGCGGCGTAACGATGCGCCATGCTGTGATTGTTGATCATGTTTTTGTAGCCGCCTATCACCTCATGCTCGACCCGGGTGCCGGTCGCCATCGCGGCCGCCTCCGCGCATCTGAGCACGCGCGCGCCGATCTCATTCGCGTAGCGGCTGGTTTTTGCGCGCGCCAGGAACTGGCACTCGGTGCGCTCGGGAATGATATTCACCGCCTGGCCGCCATCGGTGATGATGCCGTGGATGCGCGAGCCGTCGCGCAGATGCAGCCGCATCGCGTCGACGCTCTGAAAGGTCTGGATCACCGCGGCCAGCGCGCTCGAACCATCCCACGGCGCCGCCGACGCGTGAGCGCTGCGGCCATGAAACGTGATCTTGAGATGGTAAGTGGCGAGCGCAGGCATCGTGCAAAACTCCACGTCGGTCGGATGCGCCATCATGGCCGCATCGACGCCGCGCAGCGCGCCCTTGTCGATGAGGATTATTTTCCCGCCGCCGCCTTCCTCGGCCGGCGTGCCGAGAAAAACGACTCGCCCGGGCAGTTGGCTCGCGATGCTTTTCAAGCCCGCGACGGCGCTCAGAGCGGCGCCGGCGATCAAGTTGTGGCCGCATGAATGCCCATTGGGCAGCGCGTCGTACTCGGCGAGAATTGCGACCGCGGGACCGTTGCCCCCGAACTCGGCGCGAAACGCAGTCTTGAGACCGCCCACTCCACGCTCGACCTCGAGCCCCAATTCGGACGCCGCCTTGCTCAGCAGGTCAGCGGCGAAATGTTCCTTGAACTTGAGCTCAGGACGCTCGTGGATTTCGTGGCTGAGCGCGACCACCTTGTCGCGGTAGTTGTCGATCGCGCGCGTTATTTCTCCATGGGCGTCCATCGGCGTGCTCCTCTTGATGCAAGGTAGCCTTGTCAGTACCACCGCCCGCGCGAATTATCCAAACTCCGCGCGCGACCAGCCGACTACGGACGAACGCGGGTTACTGGCTGCGTGATCATCTCGGGTACCGGCTCGCCCTTCTCGATTTTGTGCATCGCGTAGTCCTGCATCGCAGTCATCACGCCGGCTACCGCTTTGCCGAACATCAGTTCGCGATTCTCCCGCGCCCATTCGTTCGAATATTTGACCTGCTGCGCGACCTGTCCCTGGAACTGCGGCGCGACGTATCGCGCGAACAGCTCATACGAGTGCAGGGTCTTTTCGCGCGTGGTCCACTCATGCGCGAGCCCGAGGATGCCGCCGAAGCCGCCGGTCGCCTGCTGCAGTTCCTTGATCTTCGCGATAGCATCGTCAGGCGTTCCGACGATGATACCGCCGCGCCCGTTCATCCTGTCGATCGTCATCTCCTCGACCGGCTGATTGGGATATTCCTCGAACTGCACGCGCGTGCCGAGCGTGTCGATGAAATAGTCGCGAATCCACGAGTTGGCGCCGTCGCGAATATCGTTCATCGCCTGCTCGCGCGTCTCGGCCAGATGAATCGGGAACACCATCCGCCAGTTCTTGCGGTCAACCGTCTTGCCATTCTCGGCCGCCGCCTCTTCCGCCATCGCCCAGCGCTTTTGCAGATCGTCGAGACCGCCCGGCGCGTACGACGCCACCGACAGCACGCCGCATCCGAGCTGTCCTGCCGCCACCATTCCCGACGGCGAGATGGTGCTCGCGACGAATATCGGCATGTGCGGCTGCTGAAACGGCTTCACCTGCAGATGCGCGTCGACCAGCTTGAAGTACGATCCGTCGATCGAGATGTTGCCCTGCTCGTTGAACAGCCGAAGGATTGCGCTGATACCCTCGACCATCCGCTTGCGCTGCGTCGTCGAATCTATCCCCTGCATGTGCGCGTCCGCGGCCAGCGCGCCGGGCCCGCATCCCAGCATCACGCGGCCCCGCGTGAGATGGTCGAGCAGGGCGAAGCGGTTCGCGACATGGAAGGGGTGGTGGTACGGGATGCTGACGACGCCGGATCCCAGCATGATGTGACGGGTTCGCGTCGCCGCCACCGCCATAAAAATTTCCGGCGACGATATGATTTCCCACCCCGACGAATGATGCTCGCCGATGAACGCCTCTTCGTAGCCGAGCTCGTCGAGCCACTCGATCAATTGCATGTCGCGCTCGAAGCAGAGCGTCGGGTTTTCGCCAACGCGATGGAACGGGGCAATGAAAATTCCGAACTTCATTGGATCTCCTTGGTCGGGCAGGGTCTGGGAAGCGGCGCCTCGGCCGCGTCTGGACGCGTCAGGTTACGACGAAACCAGAACGAGAGACAAGAAAGCGTCGTCAACCTAAACGATCGTTCAGGAACGATAAATAGCCGGCAAGTAACTTCGGGCGATGGCGGTCGGTGAGGCATCCGGCATAAGGTTGACAGTTGTTGACATGATTGCTTTGAATTTGCGGGCCAGACCATATAGCTGAAACTTTGACCCCGCGAATTCGTCAAAAGTGACGTGGGCACGGGCATCAACAGCCCGCAAAACTAAGCGCCTTGCCCAAGGCAGGAGCAAATAGGATCATTATATTCGAACGCGCGCCGCTTCGGCGGTGGGCTGGCATCGCGATGACAACGACGACAAATCCAGGGATGAGACGCAGCCTGATTTCCGCGCTGACCGCCGTCTTGATGGCGGTGGCGATGGTTATTGGCGGTGTCGCGCCGGTCGCGGCTCAGCAGGGCATGACTGCCCCTCCGACGCTGGTGATACCCGGTAACCAGGGCAAGGAAACCTCGACGCTCGAGCTGCCCTCGATGCCGGCGAAGCAGGGCGGCGACGCGCTCAACATCATTCCACCGATGGCGCCGCAGACCGGCCAGTCGCTGGAAGTGCCGTCGCGCGAATTGCGCCAGCAGCCGGGTTACGAGCAGGTCACAGTCACGGTCACAGAACCGAGCGGCACTTACGTCACCGGGCTGCAGAAGGACGACTTCAAACTTTATATGGACGGGCAGCAGCGCCCGATAGAATTTTTTCGCCAGGACCTGAACACCCCGGTCTCGGTCGGCATCCTGGTCGACACCTCGGGCAGCATGACGCCGAAAATCCCGCAGGCGCGTGCCGCAATCGCAGAATTCCTGCACGATCTGAATGACAAGGACGACGTATTCCTGTTCGCGTTTTCCAGCCATCCGTTTCTGCTCCAGCCATTCACGATGAACCACGATCTCGTGATGCGCCGGCTCGAACTACTGCACGCCTATGGTCAGACCGCGTTGTTCGACGTGATCATGGAAGGGCTGCAGATGGTGCAGCGCGGGCGCTATGACAAGAAGGCGCTGCTCGTAGTCACCGACGGAATGGACAACACCAGCGCGTCGACGGTGGAAGACGTCGTTGCACAGGCGCGGCGAATGGGCGTGCTGGTGTATTCGATCGGCATCGGCGATCCCAACGGCGGCAGCGGCGGAATCTCCGTCTCGATTGGACCGTTCGTACTGGGCGGCGACGATAGCGAGCACGTGGACGCCGAGACCCTGCACACACTCTCGACCGAGACCGGCGCCAAGACTTACATCATCCGCGAGGCCGGCGACGGTGAGGAATTGCGCAAGGCGTGCGAGAACATCAGCCTAGAATTGCGTGAGCAGTACACGATTGGATTTCTCGCGCCTGATCCCTCCGCGGGCGGATACCGCAATCTGCGGGTTGACGTGCCGGGCAAATCGGGCGCTGATGTTCGCGTCCGCAAGGGAGTCGAAGTCGGCGCGGCAACACCGGGTCCGGGCGATCTCGATCCGTCGGTCGCCGGCGGACCCTGATTCTATTTCGCGGGCTGCTGCATCGGGCGGACCAGCTCGCCTTCGCGCGCGGTCTGCCCAAGGTTCAGCGCGATCATCTCGTTACCCTGCAGCCCTTCGACTATCTGGCTTTTCATTCCGTCGTCGAAGCCGAGCGTGACC
>Ga0302326_10029908_pt1 | contig 10915 bp, 6 predicted proteins | sample Palsa_T0_3_FD_202264 | JGI IMG/M metagenome (GOLD analysis project Ga0302326, IMG submission 202264) | Peat permafrost microbial communities from Stordalen Mire near Abisko, Sweden - Palsa_T0_3 | ecosystem: Environmental > Terrestrial > Soil > Palsa > Peat permafrost | place: Sweden: Abisko...
TCGTAGGAGAATCCGGTCTCCGCGTCGTTCACTGCTTGATCGAACTGCCCGAGCAGCAGATCGAGCCACGAGCGCGAACCGTAAGCGTCGGCAAGGGCGGACTTGTCCGATGCGCGCGCCGACGGGCGGCTAACCAATGGTTGCCGCCACCGAATCGCGCCGTCCGAATCTTTTTGCGCCGCGCTATAGTCGCCCGCGTCTTGTTCCATACTCCGCAGGTCGTCGTATGTCCCCGCAACCTCCCGGCTGGCATGATCATTGGGGTCCGCCGTAATCGCGGCTTCCTGGTCTTTGATAGCGTCCCGAAAGGACTGCCGCGCCTGATTGAAGACCTTTTCCTGGTCAGGACCGGGATCACTGAGCCCCGCCAGCTTTGCGTAGTCACGGGCCATCTGGACTTCGCTAATGGCGAAACCACGAAGGCGCGCGGGGGTACCGTTGTCGGAATCGATCGCGCGATCCGCGGTGAGGCTTTTTTGATCAAACCGTACCGCGCTGTTCAGATCGCGCTGCGCCTGAGCCCGGTCGTGTTCGGCCTCAGCGCTCGCGCGCGCGCTCATCAACCGGCCGGCGCGATCGTCGTTTATCATCCGATCCACTTGTCCCTCGTGACTGGCGGGGTCGACGCGCTGGGACCACTGGCGGGCCGCTTCAAAATCTTCTCCCGCTTCGGCTAACTGCTTATACCGCAAATATGCGCCGCCGCGCTCGACGTAGGTCCAAAAAACCACGTCGCTCGCTGCCGGATAGACTTTCGGACGCGCCGCCAGTGATTCGGCGAAATGGATGGCCTCGGTGCGCGTAGTGATTTCGTCGTCGCGCTCTCCGAGTTGATGTTCCAGCTCCGCCACCTCGTTCAGATTGGTGACGTAGACTTTCGAGAAACTAAACGAAGTAGTTTCGTTGATCGATTTTTTCCGCGTTTCGGCGGCCTTGCGATAGGCTTCGAGTGCCTCGTGGCGCAAGCTCGTGGCCATTTCCCGGTGCTGCGCGGCCTCCTCTTCGGCCAGTACTTTTTCTTCCGCGCCGCCGGCCACGTTATAAGCGGTGCTCAGCAACCTCCAGGCCAGATCGTCCTGGGGTTCGGCCTCCGGCACCACTTCGTCGGCGATGCGTACCGCCCGGCGGACGTCTTTCAGTCCCTTGTCGTCTTGGTGCAAGCGCATCCAGGTCTCCCCGGTAGAGGCAAACGTGACCGCGCCCAGCAACCGGTGGAAATAGCTCTTGGTCTTGGCGGACTCGTCTTCCGCATACTGTTCGTTCTTCGCGCATTCCGCTTCGGCTTCCGCGTTCAGTCCTTGGGTATTGCGCAGGTCCGGGATGGTCACCCGGTTGACCACCCCCAAAAACAAGGCATCCCGATTATCGGGATCGTTCTTCAACACCCGAGTGTGGACATCCAGCGCGCCTTGCAATAGTTGCGCGTAGAATTTCTGCACATCCGTCTGTATTTTGATCTCGCCGGAGAGATCATTGAAAGCATTGATACTGTCGCGCGCGTAACCGAGTGCGATGCCCTCGTTCTCCTTGGCTACTTTTGCTTGCGCGGCGGCCTCCGTCCTCATGCGATCGGCTTGCTCGGTCTGCTCCCGCGCTTTCACGAGCGCCCGCTCCGCTTCGATTTTCTTGATGGTTTCGCCGGCGCGCGCTACGTCCGCTGCTAGCGCGTTTTGTTTGGCTTGCGTCTCGGCAATCACGGCGCGCTGAAAATTACTGTCGGCGTAGTCCTTTTGCTTGGAGTATTGCTCGGCGAGGCGGTTGGCTTCGGTCGCTTTGGCCAAGGCATTGAACTTCTCATATAAAGCCGACGCGAGAAATGCCAGGGCGATCGCGCAGACCGTACCGAGAACAGCCAGCTGCCTGCGGGTGCGATGCAATTCTTCGTTGCGCTTGCGCTCTTCTTCCGCGCGCTCCGCGTCCCGCTCCCGGCGGCTATTCTCGAGAAACGCCAGCGCGAGATCGAACTGCGGATGGTAGCGCTGCGCCCAGCTGTTGGTGGGGTGCTGCGTTTCCCGCCAAGTGAGCGCATTCAGTAAGTCCGGATCGCGCCAAAGTCCCGCTTTGTTCTGGGCGTGCAGAACCGCAGTGTCCGCCAGCCGCCGGTAGACCTTGGCCGACTCGGATTCCTCTTCGACCCACTCTCGCAGCCGCTGCCACCCTCGAATCAGGCTTTCGTGCGAGATGTCGATGATGGTGTCGCCGGTGAGGCCAACGTCCTCCGGCGGCATCAGGAACGAGCGGCCGCGGCGGCGAAAACTCTCGATCACCGCCAGCACTTCGGCGTAATCGGCGCCGGTGTCCTGGACCAGGATGGCCACGCTGGTCGGGCGGCGGACCTCACGATTGTCGGCACCCTTGTCGGTGAGCGCCTGAAAAATGCGTTTGGCGATGGCCCGCTGGCGGTCGGTGGAAAGCTCTTCGTAGGCCTCATCGGCGTGCTTGGAAAGCGCATTGGCCATCGTGCCGATCGCCGCATAATCCTGCAGATCCAGCGGTGTGCCGTCGGATCGACGTGCGGACCAAAAATCCCAGCTGCGCATCATCGCGTGCTGCAGGATGGGAAGCTGATCGGGGTTGTCTCCCACGTCGTTCAATAGGCGATTCACCAGCCGCGAAGATATTTGTCCTTGCGCTACGCCCACCGGCTCTTCAATCGCGGCGCGGCGCTGATCGCGAGTCATGCGCGGAATCAAGTACAGCCCGGCGGCGACCGCCTCGGGCAAATCGCGAAACCGCGCGCAGTCTCCAATCCAGTCCGAACGCATGGTCAACGCGACGTAAACCGGCAAATCCGTCTGCTGTCCCGCTTCCAGCAGCAATTTCACGAATGCCGCCGCGTCGTCCTCGCTGCGATTTAATTCTCCAGCCCCCGTAAATCGAAACAATTCCTCGAACTGGTCGACGATCACCAAAACATTTTCGTGCGCAGCGAGGCGCGCCTGCTTCACCGCGTCGACCAAGCCCAATCCGCTCCGCCGCAGGGTCACCTCCAGCAGCATCGCGCTGCGCGCGTCCGATTCGTCCTCGCCCGCTGCTCCCAGAACCTCCGGCGAATTCAGCGACCGCGCCAAATTCCCGATCGGATCGCTTCCCGGACGAAACAACGCCACCCGCCAGTGCGAACCGGCGTTGGCCAGAAAACCACCGTACAGGTACGGCAGCAGCCCCGCGCGCACCAGGGACGATTTGCCGCTTCCGGATGTGCCCACCACCGCCACCAGGCGATTCTGGCCCAGGCGGCGCAGAATTTCTTCGCTCTGCCCCTCCCGGCCGAAGAATAAATATTCTTCGCTGGTCTCGAAGTGGCGCAGGCCTGGAAATGGATTGAACGGAACGGAAGGGGTCATCAACGTTTCTTATCCGCGGAAACGGCTGCGATGCGCTGCACGAAGGGAGCCAACGGGTCCGGCGAAAAGCTATCGCCGCCGCGCAACACCAAGGCCTCGTGGGTTTCGAATTCGGATTTGTCGTCGCTTTCCGGCGGGGCGAGGTAAACACCCTTCGCGAAAACCGGCCTCTCGCGGCGGGCGAGATTTTTGCGCAGGTCCATCAACTTGGCGTGAAACCAGTTCGCGGATCCTCGCCCGTAATAAATCAAGCAAGCATCGCAAATCGCCAGGTTTTCGGCGTGTTCTTCCAGCGGGTCGGCTTCCGCGCCACTCTCGCTTGCCAGCAACGGCTCGTATCCTTGCGAGAAGAGGAACTTTCGGAGCGCCAGAAAATCTGGCGACTTACGGTCGAGCTGATCGCAGATCAAATAAATCCGTAGAGGTTCGTCATCCGCCGCAGGCGCAGCCGTTTCGGCCGGCGCGGCGCCGGAGCCTGCGGCGGGGCTAGGAGCGGCTGCAGGCGCGCGAAAGGCGGTTCGACGCTGTTGGAGTTCGCGTTCCACCTTGGCAAGACTCTCCAGAATGGCGGTCTTCAAATCTTCCAGGCTGGTTTCCAGTACATCGGCGCCTTTTTGCACCGCCGCGTCCTGGGTGAGGTATTCAACGAAGCGTTGCTGGCGCCCATCGGCCGGCGCCACGCCAGGCGGCATCCAAATCAGGCGCAGGAACGCGGAATCCTGCGCTCGTTCGAGCGCTAGGTCGCTCTGCAGCCAGGCATTCGATTTTTCCGCCTCGCCCTCCGGCACAAACCCATATTCCTTGCCGATCAAGTGGACGGATAGAACGCTACGCGCCAAATATTCGCGGGCCTTTGCGGAGAAATCCTTGGCGCGGTACGGCAAATCGCCCTGCGGAAACAGCAGGTACCCCCGGCTTTTCAAATCTCGCCGTATTTCGCTGGCCGCGGGATCCAGGTCCGAACTGGTTTCCGCGAGGTAAACGCCCCGAGCTGTCGCTCCAGGTTCCACGCCGGCGGCGGGTTTCTCCGCCATTCCCAGCATCACCGTGGCGATATCTTTCGCCAGTTCATCCATTTCTTCAAAGTACCGCCGCGAATATTCTCCTCCGAGAAACGGACGGAACTCGTGCTCCCGGCCGGGCCGCGCGGGATCCGCGCCGTGGAATTTGTAGCTGCCGGTGCCCTGCAACTGGCTAGGCAGGGTGTGGCGGTCGACGGGAATCTTTTCGACTTTGAAGATGCGGGATTTCTCGTCGTCCAGCAACACGCCCTCATTCCGCTGGGCGTGCGCCGCAAATTCCTCGAGCTCGCGCAGGCACCATTCCCGGCGCATGAAGCTGGGGCTAATGATAGATAGGAAGGTAGCGGTGCGGATCAAACGGGCGGGTATTTTTTTGGCGAAATCGTCGTTATTGCGGATTTCGCAGTCACGCCACATCCGGAGCTTCGCTCCCAGATGCACTTTGACGCGTTGGTCGAGATCGGAATGTAGCTGGGCCACCCAGCCGCTGGTTTCGGTGGCGTAGGTATCATCGTCGTTGTGGGCGTAGCTGATGAAGACGTCTTCGTCGAAACCCGGCAGATATCCCACGTTACACCTCGACCCGCAGGGCGCGGTCGCTCCCTCAACCGGATGGCCGCCTATGAACCGTTGAACTAGCGCGCGATGGGTGAAAGATAACCCGATTAGGGGCTCCCTTTCAAGATTGGCGAGCTCGACACCATTTCCCCGGGGTTGCACCCCCAAACCGATTCCCGTATAAACGTATGGCCTGATTGACGATTGGACCTGATTGGCGATCGGAAAGGACCCTGCCCGTGAAGCTCATCCTTAACTCTCTGTCCTTGGTTGTCCTGCTGTTGACCACCTGTTCAGGAACTCGCGCACAAACCGATCCCGACGCCGAGGGCTGCAAAGACTCCCCCCTGCTGGCGCGCATGCAGGGCAGCACCATTTTTAGCTGCGACCACAAGGAATTCGACCAGGCCACCATGCCCACCAGCAAAGACAAGGATGGCGCCGGCGTCGACCAAACCTTCGAAGGCGAAGTCTTCAGTTGGCAGTACACCGTCCGCGAGGGGATCAGCGGCCTGCAGGTCGTCCGCAACTTTGAGGCGGCATTCAAGCGCGCCGGACTAGCCATCGATTTCGAAGATGGCCCCAACAAAATTGTCGCGCACAGGGGAAATACCTGGATTCAGATCGAACCAGGCTCGGATTCCTATGCCCAAACCATCGTTACGGTGAAGGAGATGCAGCAGGAGGTCACCGCCGACGCTTCTTCCCTCGCCGAGGAGCTAACCAAGACCGGGCACGTAGCCGTCTACGGCATTCACTTTGACACTGGCAAAGCGAATATCCTGCCGGACTCCGAAGGTACTTTGCAGGAGATCGTGAAATTCATGGTCGCGGATACCGCCGCCAAGCTCGTCGTCGAGGGCCATACCGATAACGTTGGCACGCCCGAGGGCAATCAGTCCCTCTCAGAACAGCGGGCGCAGGCCGTGGTGGCCTGGCTCGTTGCTCACGGGGTGCGTGCGGCACGGTTGGACTCGCGGGGCTGGGGCGGAACGCAACCAGTTGCCGACAACTCGACCGTGGATGGCCGCGCCAAGAATCGCCGAGTCGAGTTGGTGAAACAGTAGGTGTTACAAAGGATTTGCAGAATCCTGTGGACCTCTCGGGGTATCCTAGTCGGTAGCAATCATCATCATAGTTGGCTGGGGCTTTCAGCGCTTTGCGCGGATCAGGCGGTCCCTGCCCTTGGGAGAGAATCGTTGTTAACAACACCTGGCAAGAATACGGCAAAATTCGCCGTCTATGCCGCGCTGAGCCTCTTCTTGCTAGTGCCGCAGCAAACCCGCGCCCAAGACGTCGCGGCCCAAGACGCACCGAAAGACCCGCCCGCACAGGCCCCACCTGCCGCGCAGGCTCCGGCTGCAGCGCCCCAGCAGCCCCTCCCGGCACAACCAACACCGAACAATACCGACGCCCAGGGCAACACCACCGCGCCCAAAAACGACCGGCTCTTCGGCGTGCTCCCCAACTATGTAACCGTGGAAGGCGGCGGAGCGATTAAGCCGCTGACCACGAAAGAAAAGTTCAAACTTTCGGCGGAAGGGATCTTCGATCCCGCGGAGTTCGCTTTTGTAGGCGTCGTGGCGCTGGTGAACCAAGCCGAAAACGACAATCCCGAATGGCACCAGGGGCTGAAGGGCTACGCCAGACGTTATGGAAACGCCTTTGCCAATCAGGCTATCGGTAACATAAATACCGGCGCGATCTGGCCGTCGTTGCTGCGCCAGGATCCCCGTTATTTTCAGCTGTCCAAGGGTTCGTTCGCCCACCGCTTTTTCTATTCAGCCACCCGGATTGTGGTTACACGTACAGACTCGGGCCACGCCCAATTCAATTTCTCGGAAATGCTTGGCAGCTTGAGCACCGCAGGCATTTCCAATATTTATCAGCCCCGACAGGAGCGGACCCTCGGGAACACCATGGACACCTTCGGGACGCAAGTACTTTACGACGCTCTTTCCTTCGAGCTTCGCGAATTCTGGCCCGACATTAAGCACAAATTCGTCCACAAATCCAAGTAATCGCCCCCTTCGTCCGGCCGGCATCACCTGCGAGCAGGGCATCGCCAGTGGGCATAGGCGTTCAAAGCGATTGTTTCACGTGAAAGTCAGTACTTTGCGGGTCAACCCGCCTTCGGAATGTCCGGGCGGCGACTCGGCCGACGGCCCTGGATTACCATTGACAACAGGCAGTAGATTCAGTAGCTTCACCTGTTTTGTGTAAACGTTTCCTCGCCGGTGCGAAGGCTTGGGACCGCTTGGGTGGGCGTAAATAAATGCTGCTAAAGAACTTGCGCGAACAAGTCCTGGAAGCGAATCTCGAACTGGTTCGACGTGGTCTGATCCTCTACACCTTTGGCAACGCCAGCGGCATTTCTCGCCAGGAGAATCTGGTCGCCATTAAGCCCAGCGGCGTCCCGTATGAAGAGCTAAAACCCGAAGACATGGTGATCACCGACCTCGAAGGAACCATTGTCGATGGCAAGTATCGCCCCTCCTCCGACCTGCCCACCCATCTCCTGCTCTACAAGACGTTTGCGAGCGTTGGCGGCGTCGCCCATACCCATTCGGAATTCGCGACCGCATGGGCGCAGGCCGCCCGTTCCATTCCCTGCTTCGGCACCACCCACGCGGACTATTTTTACGGTCCGGTACCGGTGACCGATGAGCTCACGCCGGCCGAAATTGAATCCGAATACGAGAAAAACACCGGCGTTGCAATTTGCCGCGCTTTTGAGAAGATCGACCCACTCAGCGTGCCCGCGGTTCTGGTCCGAAGCCACGCCCCCTTCTGCTGGGGCGCAGATCCCGCCGGCGCGGCGCACAATGCGGTGATTTTGGAAGCGGTGGCCAAGATGGCATACTTCACCGCGTCGCTGATGGACGAAGTGAAGCCGATTCCCCGCGCGCTGCACGACAAGCATTTCTTGCGCAAGCATGGCAGCAAGGCCTATTACGGACAGGCGGTGACAAAATCATGAACCCAGCCTTTGCTTTTCTGGTCCCCGATCGCCTGGTGCGTCTCGCGGGCGTCGACATCGCGATCATCTCGTTTTATTTCGCTCTCGTCCTGGCGATCGGCTTCTATCTCAAGGGGAAATCCAATACCGGCGAAGACTTCTTCATGGCCGGCCGCGAGATGACCGCGTGGATTGCCGGCCTGAGCTTTTTATCCGCCAATCTTGGATCGCTGGAGTTGATGGGCTGGGCGGCAGCGTCCTACCAATACGGGATTCTCGCCGTGCACTGGTATTGGATCGGCGCCATTCCCGCGATGCTCTTCCTGGCGCTGGTGATGATGCCCTTTTACTACATCAGCCGTACCCATTCGGTGCCGGGCTATTTGAAAATGCGTTTCGGTGAGTCCAGCCGCGCGCTGTCGGCCATTTCGTTTGCCTTTATGACCGTGCTGATGAGCGGCATCAATATGTACTCGATGGCCCTGGTGATGAAGGTGGTGCTGGGCTGGGACATCCACTTCAGCATCTGGGTTTCCTCGTTAACCGTGGCGATCTACGTTTCGCTGGGTGGCTTGCGTTCGGCGATTTTCAACGAAGTGCTGCAGTTCATTTTGATCTGGGCCGGCGCGCTGGTGATTCCGATTTTTGGATTGATCGAGGCCGGCGGCTGGCACAACCTGCAGCTCCAGATCGCCGCTCGAGCGTCCGCTGAATATACCCATGCGTGGAAATATCTGGGCAATTTTAGCGACAATCCCATGGGCATTCATTGGACCGGGATCGTCTTCGGTCTGGGATTCATCATTTCGTTCGGTTATTGGACCACGGACTTTCTCGTGGTGCAGCGCGTTCTCGCCGCTAAAGATTTGCGCGCCGCGAAGATGGCGCCGATCATCGGCGCGGCATTTAAGATGTTCGTTCCCTTCATCGTGATTCTGCCCGGCTTGCTCGGCTTGGCGGTGTTGCCGATGAAGCTCACCGGCGAGGCCGTAGCCGTCGCCACCGGGGGCCACAGCTACAACGAAGTGCTACCGCTGATGCTGGCCCGCTACTGTGCGCCCGGCTTATTGGGCTTGGGAATCACCGCTTTGATTGCCGGCTTCATGTCCGGCATGGCCGGCAACGTGAGCGCGTTCTCCACGGTGTGGACCTACGATATTTATGGCGCGCTGATCAATAAGAGGGCCACCGACAAGCAGAACGTCACCATGGGCCGGTGGTGCACCATTCTCGGCGTGCTGATCAGCGTGGGCACTGCCTACCTGGTGATGCAGTTCCTCAGCATCATGGACTACGTGCAGGCGCTCTTCAGCTTCTTCATCGCACCGTTGTTCGGCACGGTGATCCTGGGAATGCTCTGGAAACGCGCCAGCCCGGCCGGTGGATTCTGGGGATTGCTGGCCGGCACGTTATCTTCGATTGGAATGTGGGCCTGGGTGAAGGTCGATCCCACCGCACTGCGTTACGTAGCGCTTTCGCCGCACGCCAAGGACATGGCCGAGAATATGTACCGGGCGCTGTGGTCGTGGATCATTTGCGTCACGGTTACTGTCGCGGTGAGTTTGGTAACCAAGCCGAAGCCGACCAGCGAACTCGCAGGCCTGGTGTACGGCGAAACCGATATACCTTCCGAGGGTCATCTTTCCCTGTTGCAAAAGCCAATTTTCTGGGCGGTGGTGGTGGCGCTGGTATTCGTGGTTTTGAATATTCTTTTCTGGTGATGCCAATGTCAGAGAGCCGTGAAGTTTCGATTTGGTTTTTTATCGGGATATCCCTGTTGGTCAACGGAATCCTCATCCTCGGTGCCGGTGTGTATCAGTTGAACCACCCACCGGACCACGAGGTGGTGCTGTTCAATCTGCACGCGAATATATGGTGGGGTGCCGTGCTGTCCGTCGCAGGGGCGGGGTATTGTCTGAAATTCCTGCCGCGAGCTGGTAAATCGTAGGCGCGTGGCACACCCAGAGATTCACCGCGTTTGCCACGGGGCGGCGCGTTTCGGCTGTTTTACTTCTTCCAAGGAAAGCTGAGTTGTGGCCGACCGAAAAATAACGATGGGGTTGATTGTTGGGAACCGCGGTTTCTTTCCGGGCCATTTGGCGGAGACCGGCCGGGAAGAAATGCTGCGGGCGATGGCCCAGGCGGGCGTCGAAGCGGTAGTGTTGCCCGCGGATCAGAGCAACCACGGCGCGATCGAGTCATATGAAGAGGCCAAGCGCTGCGCCGCTCACTTCCGCGCGCGTCGCGACGCCATCGACGGCGTGATCGTTACCCTCCCCAATTTTGGCGACGAGCGCGCCATTGCGGACACCCTACGTCTGGCGGCGCTAAACGTGCCGGTTCTGGTGCAAGCCACCCCGGATACCCCGGCCAAGATGACCATCGCTCACCGGCGCGACAGTTTCTGCGGGAAAATGTCCGCCTGCAACAACCTGATGCAGTACCGCATTCCCTATTCGCTCACCACTTCGCATACCGTTTCGCCCAGCTCCGATGAATTTCTGAAAGACCTGGCGTGGTTCGCCGCGGTTTGCCGGGTGGTGCGCGGATTTCGCAATTTGCGCATCGGCAGCATCGGCGCGCGCCCGGCCGCATTCAATACTGTCCGCTACAGCGAGCGGCTGCTGGAAGCCGCGGGAATTTCTGTCGAGACGCTGGACCTTTCGGAAGTGCTGGGGCGCATCGAGCGGATGAAAAATTCGGACCAAGCGGCGCAGGCCAAGCTGGCCAAGATCCACAAGTACGTTGGGACCGAGGGCGTGCCGGCCACCGCGTTGATGAAGATGGCCAAGCTCGGCGTGGTGATCGACCAGTGGATGGAGGCTACCGAAGTGACGATCAGCGCGGTGCAGTGCTGGACATCCATCGAGGAAAATCTGGGGGTGGTTCCCTGCACGGTGATGAGCATGATGAGCGACGAACTGCTGCCGAGCGCTTGCGAAGTGGACGTCTGCGGCACGCTGAGCATGTACGCGCTGGCGTTGGCGTCGCAAACTCCCAGCGCACTGCTCGATTGGAACAACAATTAC
>Ga0302326_10029909_pt1 | contig 10915 bp, 12 predicted proteins | sample Palsa_T0_3_FD_202264 | JGI IMG/M metagenome (GOLD analysis project Ga0302326, IMG submission 202264) | Peat permafrost microbial communities from Stordalen Mire near Abisko, Sweden - Palsa_T0_3 | ecosystem: Environmental > Terrestrial > Soil > Palsa > Peat permafrost | place: Sweden: Abisko...
ACGGGGAATGCCCATACACCGCTGACACACGCCGCGAAGCCCCTGCTCACCATCGACGTCTGGGAGCACGCTTACTATCTCGATTATCAGAACCGGCGCGCCGACCACGTGAACGCCCTGCTCGATTCGCTGATCAATTGGGAGTTTGCGGCGGAGAATCTCGGCAAGAAATAGCCCGTTGGACCGCGACGGCCGGCGCGGCACAGCAAACGCTACCGTGCCGCGGCCGCGAGAGTCCGTGCCGGCACCGCAGGTGTGCCGGCACGCTTAGAATCGCCCTGCTGCCAGCCCCCACCCAGAGCCTTCACCAGCAGTACGCTCACGATTCGTGAAATGTTGCTTCAGGCGGCCGCTTGGAGCGATTTCACCGGCGACGGGCCATACCGCGTCACGATGTCCTGCGATACCTCCCACAAGCGCCTGGCGAGGCCGATGTCCTCGAGCAGAGGATTGCCCTTCGCGATCCGGCACTTCGCCCAGAATTCCCCGCTGATCCCGCGGACGCCGGGGTTCGCGGCGAGCAAGGCCGCTGTGGCCGCTCCCCGCGCCGCGGATTTCATGAACCACCGCGCAGCCGATAGCACGATCTTCAGCGGCAGGGTCAAATGTCGATTGAGTCCAGTGCCCCGAACGGCGCCAGGGTGCAGTGAATTGACGGCGATGCCTCGGGAGTTCAGGCGGCGTGACAATTCCTTGGCGAACAGCGCGTTTGCCAGTTTGGACTGTCCGTAGAAAGTCAGCGGCTTATAGAATCGGCTGCCGTCGAGGTTGTCGAACATGATGCCTTCGGGCGGCGCCTGAGTGATGCCCGCGCTGCTGCTCACGATCACGATGCGCCCGGTGCCATCGCGCACCAGGCTCTCGATCTCATTCACCAATGCGAAGTGACCGACATGATTGACGAGAAACTGCAGTTCCACGCCGTATTTCGTCTGCAGGTTAGGCAGATTGGCAATCCCGGCATTGGCCACGATGGCGTCCAGAGGGGTTTGAAGCGCGCGGATGGCCGCGGCAGCGGCGGCGACCGAGTCGAGATCCGCCAGATCACAGGCTACGGGTATGCAGGTGGGGCCCACCTCGACGCAAGCGGCCCGGGCGTCCTGCGCCAGTCGGGCGAGACCGATCACCCGGGCGCCGTTAGCCGCCAACGCGCTCATCGTTGCCAATCCAATCCCCGAGTTGCAGCCCGTCACCACGATGCTCTTGCCGGTGAGGTCTATGCCTGCGAGCACTTGGTCCGCCGTCGCGCGGGCGCCAAACTGAATCGATTGAGTCATAAATTGCCTCTGTCTATTTGCGGCGATTGAGCGTGGCGCAGAACATGCGAGCCGCGACCGTCACGCCCTTCACGAATTCTTCCCGAGATGCCGAGCGCTGCTTGAGCCCACGGGCGGTGGCATGCAGGGTGCGCGCCAAATCCGCCGGCGACATGCCGGCTGTGGCGCAAAAGGCGGCCAGCGGCGAATCGGCGATTGCGCCCGTGAGCGCCGACTCGAAGCGAGTCTCAAAATGCGTCAGCGTCGCTCCAGCCAGCGACGTGCTGGCGCACATCAGATCGGCGGCATCCGCGCCGAGCGATCCCACGAAACGGCCCGACCACGCGTCGCAGGCGGCGATGATTCTGGCTTCCAGGCTCTCTTCGCGGACGGCGAGGGCGGCGATGGCCGCGTTCAATTGACTGTTGAGGGAGTGCTCGAGCGCCTTGCGGAACAGCTCCTCTTTATTGGCGAATTGCAGGTACAGTCCCTGCCGCGACACTCCGGCGGCATGCGCCACTTCTTCCATGGAGGTCTTGCGAAAGCCGTAGCGCGCGAACACACCGACGGCCGCCTCGAGCAACGCCGATTGGCGTGCGTCAGCCTGGTCCGCCTCGACAGTCGACATTATCTTCACGGCTACAAGGTAGACAATATAGGGCTATGTTGTCAACAATGTCGGCTTGATTGGATTGTGCGAACGAACACAGGCATGATTTGAAACAGTAAGATACGATCTAAATGAGAAGTGATTTCTTATGTGTAATGTTCCCAATCTACCTCTGCCCGACCTGAAGACCCCGTCTCTCGTCATTGCCGATTCGACCGAGCGGTTTCCCGTCCGGCGGATATTTTGTGTGGGCCAAAACTACGCCGACCATGCGCGAGAAATGGGATCCGATCCGGAACGTCAGCCGCCATTCTTCTTCACCAAACCTGCCGACGCCGTAGTGGACAGTGGGCTTCATCTCCCGTTCCCCACGAAGACCCAGAATTTGCATCACGAGGTTGAACTCGTGATCGCGCTCGGCAGAGGCGGTGTCGACGTGAGACCGGCAGAAGCTGCCTCCATGATCTTCGGTTTTGCGGTGGGGATCGATCTGACCCGGCGTGACTTGCAGGCCGAAGCGAAGAAGGCCGGCCGTCCCTGGGACATGGCAAAGGGCTTCGACCACTCCGCCCCCGTGGGACCCTTGAGACGTGGAGTTCCGCCCCGCGAAGGCGCGATCGGTCTGAGCATCGACGGTAAGGCTCGGCAAGCCGGCGATCTGTCCGATATGATTTGGAGCGTCGCCGACATCATTGCGTTTCTCTCGACCTATGTCGCCGTCGCCGCGGGCGATTTGATTTTCACGGGCACCCCCGCCGGAGTGGGTCCGATTCAGCGCGGCGAACGAGTGCGTGGGGACATTGCGGGCGTCGGCCCGGTGGAAGTGATGTTCAAATAGAGGTCATCTGGCGGGCCAGCGGCGGATTGTCGAGGGTTTCTCCGGCAATGACGCCGGCGCGGTCGGCCGCGGTCTTGTTCTGGCTCAGCTTGCGCACGCCGATGGTCTGAGTGATGTGCAGCACCACTCCGACGATGGCTTTGAGCTGCATCGCCACGTAATCGTCCGGCGCGTCGCTGACCTTCCAGGGCGCCTTGCGTGGCCCCTCGAAACGGTTCGTCAGGTTCGTCACGATCTCCAGGATGCGCGCCGGATCCTCGATGATTTCCAGCCGGCCGTAGACGTGCACGGCCTCGTAGTTCCAGGTCGGGACGACGCGGCCGGTCTCTTGTTTGGTCGCGTAATAGGATGGGCTGACGTACCCGTCCACTCCGCTGAAAATCGCGAACGATTCCACCGCCGTATCGAGCAGTTTCCACTGCTTGTTGGCCCGAGCGATATGCCCGACCAGCCGGTCATCCACCAGGGTCAACGGCAAATGGGTTGCCGTCATCCGGGCTGCGCCGTCCTCCTTGAGCAGTGAGACCAAGACGGGCAAAGAGCAGGTGCGCATGATGGCCTGTATTTCCTCGGGCCGGTCTTCGGCAAACAGGGGTGGCACATACATAGCTTCAATCCTCGATTTCATGGGCAGGAAAATGCGCCGGCGCGCCGGCACGCTGCGAGTATAGGCCGGCCGCCGCCGTTCCTGCATCGGTGATGAACAGGCATGATTGGATCGACTGTTACGATTGATGGAAAGAATCGCCATGGAACAACGCCCACCGTCCGCTCCGTCGGATCACTTCAATTCTCAGCGCGATGAGATGGCGGCCCTGCGTGAGAGGCTCATGTCATTCCGCAAGGCGCTGCCTATCGCCCATCGCCTGGCGGGAGGTGCTCACCATGGAGCAATCTCCGCCTTTGCCGCACTGGCCGCTTACCTGCCTACGCGAGCCTTGGGATTACAAGAGGGTTTCTGGAGCGCCATCACGGCTATCGCGGTGGTGCAGACGGACGTGTGGCTGGCCGCCCGGATTCCCACTCAGTATTTGCCGCGGCGCGACACGCCGGCCAAGTGACCGACTGAAACCGGTGCCCGGGACCTGCAGCGAGTGTTGCGCACAGTACCGGGGCAGGCCAGGGCGCGCCGCTGCCGTCACGAAACGGACATCTCTTCGCGCTAAGGTCGGGCAATGCATGAAGGCAGTCCCTTAGCAACGATCGTCATCGTAAATTACAATTACGAGCGGTATGTCGGGACCGCAATCGAAAGCGCCCTCGAACAATCCCACCAGCCGCTGGAAGTGATCGTCGTCGACGATGGCTCGACCGACGGTTCGCGGCAAGTCATTTCGTCGTACGGCGAACGCGTTCGCGCCATCTTTCAGAACAATGCCGGACAGGGAGCGGCCTACAACGCGGGATGGAGAGAGGCCCGGGGCGAATTCATACTATTTCTGGACTCAGACGATGTACTGGCGAAGGACGCCATCGCCAAGGTCGTGGCGGCTTTCCGGGACAGCGATGCGGTGAAGGTACAGTTCTACCTGCGGCAAGTGGACCGCCATCTGAAGCCTCTCGGCTATCTATTGCCGAGCTATGGATTTTCCCGCATGGAACCGCGCCGACAGATCAGCAATTACGGCTATTACATCAGCCCTCCGGCCAGCGGCAATGCGTTTCGAAAAAGCTTCCTCGATGCCATCATGCCGATTGAGGACATGGAGATGTATCGCCGCGCTGCGGATGGCTATACCACCGGTTTGGCCGGCGTGGCCGGGAGCGTGGTGTCCATCCCGGAGGTGCTGGGGCTCTACCGGGTGCACGGCGACAACGGCGGCGGCGAGGGCGGCGTACGATCCGTGGAACAGCTGCACCACATGTTCATGCGCGACATCAAACGGGAGGACTCCCAGCACGCCTTCGGGGATCAATTCGGTTTTCATTTCTCGGCGGATAGATCCCGCTTTTGCCCCGGCCATACCAAGCATCGCCTGCTGTCGCGGCGCCTGTTTCCGAACTTGCATCCGATCAAGTCGGACAGAGTCGGCTATTTGGTGGTCAGCGGTGTGGTATCGGCGGTCACGTTTCCGCATCTCAAGCTTACCCGGCGCCTTGCGATAGGCATGGGATTCGTCGTGCTGGGGATAGTCCCAAGGTCCCTGCTGCGCACACATTTCAGCAGCATCGTATCGGCGCAAAAGCGCAATAGAACGGCGCCGGACAATGTGCTGTTGAGCACGGGCGACCTGCCCAGGACCGTTCCCGACAACCTGCCGTGATATGGCCGCCGCCTCAGCGGCGATGGATCACGCCGTCTCTGCCCGTCGTTCGTCCGCCCTGCAATGCGACTGCATTCTCGCCAAGCTTCGGGCTTCGAGGATTTCAAGGATCTCGAGATGCTCGCGCGCCTTTTCGAACAGGTTCGCGGCGCTTCTCAGGCGCTCGGCGACGCCGTGGTAATGAGTTCGCGCAGCCGTGGCGGCCTCGTGGGCCTGGCGCCATTGTGATTCCAGATCGCTCATCGGTGTATCCCGGTCGAGATCGACGCTGCTCATGTCTATTTCCCAAATTGGGGGTCGAGGCCTGAATATTGCTCCTCGAACGTGACAGTTCGTGGACAGTTCGTGGACAGTTCCAATGGGCACCCGGGGGCGCGCATCGGCTGTGATCGACGGGTGCGCAATACGCCCTTACGCGCTGCGCAAGGCCCCTTACGTTCGCCTGCACATGGATGACGCGGCCATCGACAAGATACAATAAGCGATGAAATCGAAATTCCTGAACACGGTAGTCCCCGCGCTGTTCATTCTTGCGGCCGGTGCCGCCCAGGCGAAGGATTCCGATCTGCTGTCGCTCAGCGTGGAGCATTTCAAGGACACTGCGACCGTCACGGATACTGGGCCGGATGCCGTCACGATCTCCACCGAGAATGGGTATAAGGAAACCCGGGGCCCACTGCGAACGGTGTGGAACGATGAGTTCCTCGAAGGGATCATCGACAAGAAAACCGGCCGGAAGTCCTTTCTGGTGTCCGTATGGGTCACGTACACGGGAAACTCGCGTTCCTACGCGACCGCGAGCTATCTGGCGCCGCAGGGGCCACGGTCGGTGCCGGCGACTCTAACCCGCCTGAACAAGAGTTACTGCGCAGTAGGGGACTGTACCTACACCGAATACCTCACCTTCCCAGTGGATGAGACAATGCTGCGCCAGCTGGCCGCGGAGCCTGCCGCGGGCAAGCATGTCCTGTGGTCTTTCAAGCTCGTCGCGAAATCAGGCCCCAACTACAGCGGCGGCTTCTCGAGTGCGGAGATCGCCGGTCTTCTCGCCAAGGTCGACGACTACCGGCCCGGCCTTGCGGCCGCGGCGGACACTCCGGCTGTCGCCGCCGCGAGGGCCGCCACCACGGCTGTCGCCGCCTCGACGGCCGCCGCCACGACCTCACTGACGCGGGATTTCGGGGTTGGCGGCATGGCGGTCGCCGCCACGCCCGATCAGCCCGATCGGGCGGGCGTATTGATCATTGCGGTCACCGGCGGCTCGGTTGCCCACAAGGCCGGCATCATCGTCGGCGACATCCTGTATGAATTCAATGGTCATCCCGTTAGAACCCCCGCAGAACTTCAAGCGGCCGTCGCCGCCTGCGCCGCGAATACAGTTGCCGCGATCAAGCTATTCCGGGGTACCAACGCCACGGCGGTCAGCGCGCGATTTTAAGTTGCGGCATCGGTCCACGGCTTCCGGCTGCTCGCTGAACTGCACGGCGTTACACTGCGCAGCGCCGAGCTGCCCGGCGCTCTTGATTGTAGGTTGTATAAAATAATAATATTCAAATAGTTATACGAAAAATCACGGAATTCACTAGAAGGATTGGCATATGCGAAAGCTCATACTCTCTCTGCTGCTGGCCGTATCAGCCGGTACTGCCGCGCTCGCAGCGGCGCCGTCAGCCGCCCCCACGCTCGATCCCGCCTGGAAAGTGCCGGAGGTCATCGCATTCATCGGGGTGAGAAAGGGAGATAACGTGGCTGATATCGTGGGAGGGCGCCTGACTGCATCGCTGGCGCGGGCCGTCGGTCCCACCGGAAAGGTTTACGCGGTTGAGACGGCCGAAGTCGTCAAGGTCCATCCCCAAGCATTGGACATGATGCAGTCGTTGGCAACACAGTCACCCAACGTCATCGTCAGCGGCGACCCGGTGGCCTCGGCATTGCCGGCTGGACTCGATGCCGTGATCATTCGACAGAACTACCATGATCTCTACGACAAGTTCATGGGACCGGCGGATGTACCCGCATTCAACAAGGCAGTGTTCGCCGCTCTGAAGCCGGGCGGTGTCTACGTAGTGCTGGATCATGCGGCCACGGCGGGCTCCGGGATCAGCGCCACCGATACGCTTCATCGCATCGATCCGGCGAGAGTCAAGGCGGACGTGCTGGCAGCCGGTTTCAAACTGGATGCCGAGAGTTCCATTCTCGCGAACGCGAGTGACGATCACACCAAGAATGTGTTCGACCCCTCGGTCCGCAATCACACCGATCAGTTTCTGTATCGATTCAAGAAGCCGAAGTGATACCGCGCCGGTCGGGCACCGTGATGTTGAGCGGTTGACGGTATTCGCCCGGGGGGCTGAGCCATTGGCCGGCAACGGGGAAACAGTTGCCGGCCAATGGCTCAGCCCCCTCGGGCGAATTCTCTCACCGCCCCACACCACCGTGCCGACGGCACCCGATCTGCTCCTCATGCACTGATGCAGTACGTCCTGCGCGGTGATGTACCTCGGCCCACTGCGCACAGCCTGGGGGACGTGTCAACATCACCGTGCAGAGGTACTGGCCTTCGATGCAGGGCTACTCGTCTGACGTCGCGTCCTGGCGCGCGCGCGCGAACGTTCGGCGTCCCGCGACCAGAAACTCCAGGAAAGCAAGGGCTTCCGCGCTCGCGTAGCGGCCGCTCGAGATTTCCTCAGCCGCGCGCGCGCGCAGATTGCCGCCGCGCGCGAATGTCTCGCGAAACGCCTGCTTGATTTCGGACAGCACCTCGCGCTTGAATCCGCGGCGCTTGAGGCCGACCACGTTCAATCCATACACGGTGTTGCGTTCGGCGGCCATGCAGAAGGGCGCGACGTCGCTCGAGATGCGCGCGCCGCCGCCAATCATCGCGCTTTCTCCGACGCGCGCGAACTGGTGGATGACCGCGCCGCCGCCGAGAAAGACTCGGTCGCCGACATGTACGTGCCCGCCCAGCAGCACGGCGTTCGCGATCACCACGCGCTCTCCGACCCGGCAGTCGTGCGCGACGTGGCTTCCGGTCATGAGGAAGCAGTCCGCGCCCACCTGCGTCATCTCTCCGGACTTGGTTGCGCGGTTGACGGTGACGTGCTCGCGGATCACGGTGCGGGCCCCGATGTGCACCCCCGACGGGGTCTCCGGCTTGAAGCCCAGGTCCTGAGGATCGCCGCCGAGGACCGCAAACGGGTGCACGACGACGCCGTCCTCGAGATGGCAGTGGCGGCCGATGAGTGCGTGCGCGTGAATCACGCAACCCTGTCCGAGACGCGCTCCGTCCTCGATGAGTGCCGCCGGATGAATGCTCGAGGCGGTCATGCTGATACCAGTCCGGCGGCCGACAGCAATTCAGCGAACCGTCCTAAATCGACGTTCCCTCCCGAGATGAGAACGCCGACCTTCTTGCCGGCCACCTCGATCTTTCCGGCGAGCACCGCGGCCGCCGCGAGACAGCCGGTCGGTTCCACCACCATTTTCATTCGACCGGCGAAGAAACGCATGGCCTCGATCAGCTCGGCATCGGTGACGGTGACGATGTCGTCCACATACCGTTGAATCACGGGAAAGGTATGACGGCCGAGGTGCTGGGTCTGCGCTCCGTCGGCGATCGTAAGGGGTGTATCGATGTGGACGATTTCGCCGCTGCGAAAACTACGCTGCCCGTCGTTGCCCGCCGCCGGTTCCACGCCGATGACCTTGCAATCGGGGCTGAGCGCACGCGCGGCGATCGCGCTTCCCGACAGCAGACCGCCGCCGCCCAACGGCACGGCGAGCACGTCGATCTGCCCGCTCTCCTCGAACAGCTCTTTGGCCGCCGTACCCTGTCCCGCCATCACATGCGGATGATCGTAGGGCGGTATCAGTGTGAGCCGGCGTTCCGTTGACAAGCGTAGCCCGAGAGCTTCCCGATCCTCGGTGTAGCGGTCGTACAAGATCACCTCTGCTCCGTAGGCACGTGTCGCCTCCACTTTGGAGATGGGCGCATCGCGCGGCATCAGAATGACGGCATTGATACCCAGCAATCGCGCCGACAGGGCAATCGCCTGGGCGTGGTTGCCGGACGAGAACGCGACGACGCCCGTGGCCTTCTGGGCCGGCGTGAACTGCGCCAAGGCGTTGTAGGCCCCGCGAAATTTGAACGCCCCCATACGCTGAAAATTCTCGCATTTGAAGAACAGCTCCGCGCCCGTTCGCTCGTCGGCAAGACGCGAGGTCAGCACGGGCGTGCGATGCGCGACGGATGCGATTCTTTCGTGTGCGGCGACGACATCGGCATAGTGGATGGCAAATGCGTTCATTCGTCATTTTTAACATCGATTGCATGCTCAGGCCAACCAATATGTGCGGCAGATGCCTTTGCGCCTATGGCGCCAGCATGATAAAAGGCTACGCTGCCTGGGAGGTGTCGAACCACCCGTCACCTGTGAGGTTTCCGCCTATGTTTTTCCGCCGATGCGTCTGTCTGTTGGCGCATCTTCTCGCCGTCGTACCCGTGGTACATGCCGCTGTGGTGCGTGTCGAAACCTCCTCCCGCACGGAGGTACTCGACGGAAAGGCATTCGGCGAGCGTGGCGCCTACGAGCGCATCGTCGGACGCGTTTATTTCAGCGTCGCCGCCGCCAATCCTCACAACAGCGCCATCGTCGATCTAGGCAATGCGGCCAATCTAAAGAATGGTGAGGTCGAGTTTTCGGCGGACTTCATCGCGATTCGCCCAAAGGATGCCAGCAAGAGCAATGGCTCAATGATTCTGGAAAATCCCAACCGCGGCAGGGGAGGCATCCTCTCCTTAGTCGACGGAGGTGACCAGAATGTGGCGCAAAGCGCGGGGGACGCCTGGCTGCTGCGCAACGGCTACAGCATCGTGTCGCTGGGGTGGCAGTGGGACGCGGCCGGCGACGGTGCTTTGCGGCTGTATGCCCCGATAGCCAGGGAGAAGAATGGGAAGAGGATTACCGGGCTGTTGCGCGGCGACCTCATGTTATCGAAGGCGACCGATGAGATTCCATTGGGGCATCTCATTATCGGCAACATCGGCGGCAGCGAATATCCGGTTGCAGCAGCCGCTGATCTGCGCAATACGCTGACGGTGCGCGATTCGCGGGACGCAAAACGCAGCTTGATTCCGCGATCGCAATGGCGGTTCGCACACAGCGTGGACGGAAAGCTCACTCCGAGCGATCGATATATCCATCTCGATGGGGGTTTTCAGCCGGGCAAAATCTACGAGTATGTCTATGTGGTGGCCGACCCGGTCGTCGCGGGACTGGGTTTTGCCGTCGTTCGCGATTTTGCCTCGTACGCCAAGCATTCGGCGGATGCCATCTTTCCTGCGCGCCGCGTTTACGGCGAGGGGATTTCGCAGAACGGGCGCTTCCTGCGCGATTTCCTCTATCAGGGCTTCAATGCCGATGAAAACGGAAAAATTGCGCTGGACGGGGTGCTGGCACACGTTGCCGGGGCGGGGCGCGGCGATTTCAACTATCGCTTCGCGCAGCCTTCGCGCGATGCGCAGCCGACCTCGGCCATTTCCTACCCCACGGATATTTTTCCGTTTACCGATCTTCCGGAACGCGAACCGCTGACCGGCGCGAGCGCGGGATTGCTCGACCGCGCCGTTGCCGATCGAGTGGTGCCGAAGATCTTCCTGTCGAATACGTCCTATGAATACTGGGGCCGTGTCGCATCGCTGATCAGCACGACAGCCGACGGCACGCAGGATGTATCGATGTCTCCCGACGTGCGGGTCTACCACTTCACTGGCTTGCAGCATTTCTCCGGGCCGTTCCCGCCGGAGCGCGGCAATAACGATCTGCTCGGACAGGAACCGGAGTCGCCGCTGCCGGTGCGTTTTTTCTGGCGCGCAATGATTGCCAACATGGATGCATGGGTTCGCGACGGTGCCGCCCCACCTGACAGCAGCTATCCGCGATTGGCG
>Ga0302326_10029914_pt1 | contig 10913 bp, 10 predicted proteins | sample Palsa_T0_3_FD_202264 | JGI IMG/M metagenome (GOLD analysis project Ga0302326, IMG submission 202264) | Peat permafrost microbial communities from Stordalen Mire near Abisko, Sweden - Palsa_T0_3 | ecosystem: Environmental > Terrestrial > Soil > Palsa > Peat permafrost | place: Sweden: Abisko...
GGAGGTGCGGAAGTAGGTCGACGCCCGGAAGAAGGCCGAGCGCGCCGTGGCCGTCCGTCCTGTGGCCAGTTGTTCTTCACCAAGCGCGAGGGCGCTCTCCGCTGTCAACGTCCATTCGTCGTACCAGCTCGACAGGTCCGTTCCCTTGACGCGGAACGCAGTGGCCAGGCACTCGCCTACATCGGCGGCGCCGTATGGTGCCGATCCAACAGCGCGCAGCAATTGCGCATCGAGCAATTCATCCTTGAGCGCCAGTCTTGTCACTATCACCCCTTACGCTTCTCCAACAACAGGTGGCACACGATGATCCCTTCAGACGTCAGTCGGACGGGCCTCGTATGTGACATTCAAGCCCGCCGAACGGCAGGCATGTATCGATTCGTGAGGCGATGATACTGGTGGGCGAGACGAAGGAGCTGGTCGCCCGAAACCGCACGCCTAAGCGGCGATCGGCCTTCCGGAGTGCTCCGAACCATCAAAGGCATGGCGCACGGCGAACGCTGCGATGATTTCGACGATTCCGCTCAGCATGATCCAGATGCCCAACAGTGTCATAAGGACGACGAGGGCATGCCCGGGGTACCGGACGGTCCACACGCTATGAGGATCGATCCCACACCGGCGATGAGGCCCACCCACCAAAGTCTTGCGGTCGTGTATTCCAGAGCCTTCACTATCTGTAGTACACCCCACAACAGGAAATCGAGTGCGATCAGAAGGTCAGTAATGAACAGAGTGACGTGCGGCCAGGGCAACATGATGATTCCCGTGGTCAGAAACACAGCGGCGGTAAGTAACGGAAGCCACCTGTCGCCCGTGGTGACGAAGGTGTCGATCACGTGCAGAATGCCAATGAACAGGAAGACCGCACCGGCGAAGTACACCAATGCGTAGAGCGTCTGGGAGCGCCAGGCAAGGATGACCAGCCCGAGCAGAATGCTGACGATCCCGGCGATGAGCAGATAGGCCCATTGACTTCTCAGCTGTGCGGACCGTTCATCTCGAACTGTCATGTCACCAACGATCACGTGGTCGATCACCATGTCCCCCTATGTGGGTCACCGCACGCCCGCATGCAGGTCGCCGTCGGGCTGCACCATGAACGAGTTCGTGTTCACCACATATACCATTTTCAGTAGCAGATAGCCACGAGTTGTCGTCGAGCGTGACCAATCGGGGGACATCACGGTTCCCAGATCGGGATTCAGAACTGAATCCACCGGTACGTCGGGATATACTTTGAACGGAAAAATACCTCGAAATTGACAGGATGTTGTGCCGATGCAGGATCACAGTATCGAGGTTAGAGGCATCTTCCGGTGAATCCCCGTCGATCACAAACGGATCCCGCCGAACTCGGGAATGAATCCCTCGCCGTGGCGCCTCTCCGCCACCACTACGTGAACCCATTGGGTTCGGATTTGAGCTCCTGACGGACTCGCAATCGATTAATCCAACAGCTGGTGGCCAGCCACCAAGGCAAGGGTTGATGCGAAGGGTGTTTGCGCGGCCGATCAATTCTGTTGCCGACATCATCGTGCCATCACTCGTTGACGCAGTTGACATCGACGAGACGCTCGGGCGCGTAAATCTGGACGAATTATTAGCGAACGTTGATATCGAAGCCCTCATGGACAGGATCGATGTTCAGGTACTTTTGGAGAAAGTAGATCTCAACCGCCTCCTCGACAGGTTGGATCTCGACGCCCTCCTCAATCGGATCGAACTCCAAAATCTTGTGGCCCGTCTCGATCTCGCGGCCTTGCTCGAGACACTTGACCTCAACCAACTCTTGGACCGGATCGACGTCGACCAGCTCGTAGGTCGAGTCGACATAGAAGGGGTGGTCGAGCGAGTCGATGTAAACGCGCTTGTCGAGCGCGTCGACGTCAGCTCCGTCATCAGCCGGGTCGAGATCAAACCGTTGGTCGAAGACGTCGTCGGTGTCCTGAGTGAGAACATTGGGTCGACGGTTACGCGCGGTACGGAAAGCCTCTTTCGATCCTTGCTGGATGTTGTGCGTCGCCAGATGGTCGGACTGGATATGGTCATTCTTGGATTCGTTGACCGGCTGTTTCGTCGAGACACTGCCTTACTCCCAACCGGCCCCACTCTCTTGGTGCAACCGGGAACCGAGATCTCGAGCTCGCAGGTGAGCGGGCGCTACGCCGGACCGGTCAGTCGCGTATTCGCCTTCAGCATCGATCTCTTTCTCATCTTTGCGTTTTTTACGATTGGCACTTCCGCCTTGAACTATCTGGTCCGACTTCTCTCCGGAGTCCAACTCGAACGCAACGGCACGAATGGTGTCTGGTGGGCAGTCGCTCTAGGCGTATGGGCCTTTTTCTATCTCTGGGTCGGACCCTCCGTTGCCGGACGCACTGTCGGTATGGCGATCGTCGGGCTGCGAGTCGTAGCCACCGACGGTTCGGTCATCAGTCAAGGTCAATCATTCCTTCGGGTGCTTACACTTCCACTCAGTATCGTTCTGCTCGGCGTGGGATTCCTGATGGCCCTGCCCGGAAAAGAGCGCAGGGCCCTGCATGATCATCTGGCTGGAACGTGCATTGTCTACGATTGGGGCGACCGCCCTGCGGAGATGTCTGCCCCGTTGGCGAAATGGCTGACACAACAGCGATTGTCTCATCGTGGCGGCGAGCCCACAGACTCAGCTCCACCACGCATGGCTTCTTGACCGTTCCGGAGGAATCCCGTCCTTCGGGCCCGAGGTCATGGTCCGACCGATCTGTCGCACGAACGGCGCCTCGCCGCCGGTTCCGACTCAGGACGGCCTCGCTTGAGGCAATTAGAATCGGGCCATTCTCATGCCCAGGATGGTGCGCTCAATGAAACGGGTGGGACAGTGTCGACGCCGGCCAATCAACCGAGGCAAGGTGCGGCAGACCGCGCTCCGATCGAGACCTTGAGGTGAGCGTCGGCATCAGAGGTAGGGCTGATTCCTGGCGGAGCATCCAGCTGACCGTGACCTCCGGCCAGGTTGTTACCATGGCGCTCTGTCGCCGATGAACGGCGGGGACCCAATCGGATCTGGCCAGACCCATCAGAAGCGGTCCAAGAATATGGGCGAGCCCCGCTGGCCGATGGCTCTTGCCGTTCTGGTCGCCGGTGGACTGCATGCGGCCTTGCCTCTGGAGATACGGCAGCTTCCCCCTGAGCTACTGGGTGACGCAAGATGGTGGTACTTATTGATCGTCACTGCCCTTCTCGGGGCGCTCATCGTCGGCGATCCTGGGCGCATAGACAAGGAATCACACTGGCTTCGCGTGATGACGATCATCCTCATCGTGTTGATTTCTGCGGACAACGGCGTCGAGGTCGGGAGGTTGCTCGCAAGCATTCTCAGCACGAAGCCATTTACCGAGAACGCCAACAAACTGCTGGTCGCTGGAGGTGCCATCTGGCTTTCCAATGTGATCGCATTTGCGCTGTGGTACTGGGAAGCCGATCGTGGTGGTGCGGTCGCACGGGCGCGTGGCACAACCGCGAAGCCGGCATTCCTTTTTCCCGAAATGGTCAATCCACAGTTCGTCGATCAGGGCTGGTACCCGAAGTTCATCGACTACTTCCATCTCTCATTCTCAGCGGCAACTGCCTTTAGCCCAACGGATGTCTCGGCGATTAGGCCGTGGGCCAAGTGCCTGATGATGCTGGAGGAGATGATCTCGCTGGCGGTCGCCGTCCTCGTCGTCGCCCGCGCCGTGAACATCCTCAAGTAGGAACAATCGCCAAGTTTTCCCTGGTGAGCCAGTGTGGGCATCCGCTAGAGTCGAAATTTCGATTGGCATGGGGTCGGGCGGGGGCCGCTGGAGGTGGACGATGAAAACAGATACTGAGATCGCGGGCTTTCGCACTTCGCGCGAGCTCCGGAGGCTCTCCGCCTACGAAAGGGCACAGGGCGGCAAGAGGGCGCGTCGCCAGGTGCCGTTCTCGGACCATGCGGATTGGAGTCCGTCGAGCTACCGCGTTGACCCAGTAGCACTCTTGGAGGAGCAGGCCACGTCCCGATTGGCCGAGCTGGTGCCGATCAGGTACGGGCGGATGTTGGTCTCACCCTTCTCCTACTTCCGGGGTGCCGCGCTCCCCATGGCTGCGGACCTGGCCACCACCCCGGTCTCAGGAATTGAAGTCCAGCTCTGCGGCGATGCCCACATGTCGAACTTCGGAATATTCGGCTCTCCGGAGCGCCATCTGATCTTCGACGTGAACGACTTCGATGAGACCGCCCCGGGGGCGTGGGAGTGGGACGTCAAGAGGCTGGCCGCGAGCTTGGAGGTCGCCGGTCGAGAGAACGACTACTCCAGGAAGGCTCGGGCTCGGATCGTTCGGCATGCGGTGCGTTCATACCGCGAGACCATGCGAGAGCTTGCAAGCGTGCCAATGATGTCGGTGTGGTACGCCCATCTGAATGTCGAAGAGATTTTGCCCCGCTTCAGCGCCCTGTTAGATCCAAAGAAGACTCCAAACGTCTGGAAGGCAATCAACAAGGCGCGGGCCCATGACAGTCACCAGGCGTTTGACAAGCTCTGCTGTGACCAGGATGGGGAAACCAGAATTGTCCATGACCCTCCTTTGATCGTTCCCGTCGAATTCTTCATTGCGGGTGTCGATCCTGGAGTCGCGGCAGAGGCTCTCATCGAGATCCTGCGCTCCTACAGCGATACGCTCGAACCCGACCTTCGGCATCTCCTGGCGCAACACGAGTACGCGCATATGGCCCGTAAGGTTGTTGGGGTCGGCAGCGTAGGTACGGATGCATGGATCGCGCTGTTCCTTTCCCTCGAGGACGACTCGCCCCTCTTCTTGCAGATTAAAGAGGCGCAGGCCTCGGTCCTCGAACGTTTCACGGCTCAGAGTGCATTCTCCAATCACGGAGAGCGTGTGGTCCGGGGACAGCGCCTCATGCAGGCCGCAAGCGACATATTCCTCGGTTGGCTCACTTTCGCCTGGAACGGCATCGAGCGTGATTACTACTTCAGACAGCTCCGGGACTGGAAGGGCTCAGTGGACGTCGACGGGATGACGCCTGCCGGAATGGATGTCTGGGGACGAATGTGCGGATGGACGCTAGCCAGGGCTCATGCTCGGACGGGAGACCGCATAGCCATTGCCTCCTATTTGGGCAAGTCCGAACGCTTCGATCTCGCGCTTACGAACTTTGCCGCCTCGTATGCAGACCAAAACGAACGGGACTACAAAGCCTTGGTGGAAGCGGTAGCCAGCGGGAGAGTTGTCGCCAACACGGGGATCTGAAGCGAGGCTCTGGGGATCGGAATGGCACCCATTTGCCCGCCTTGGAACGGACCTACCAGAGTGTTCGGAGTTGAGCACCGATCTGGCGCTGACGGATTGCCTTGATGCGCTCACTGGCGGTAACGCCCGCCGTCCCCGTCGGGAGGTTTTCATGCACCGACGCCGACGAGACCTTTTTCACGAGAACGCGAGGGGCCTCTCCCCCGCCTGACCACCTGAATTGGAGAACGCCGAACTGATGACCAATCGTGTCAAGCCAGTTCAACACACCCGGGTCCGCCGTCGAGACGACAATGCGTAACAACCCGTCGGTATCGACCGCGGCCTGACGATGGTTGAGACTGGTCTGGGCGTTGGCCCAGTCGAGCGTCGAGAAGAAGGCATCGGTCAGAGAGAGCGAGAACTCTCGGCACGCCTCCAGGAGGCGCACCTCGATCACCAGCGCCTCATCATCTCCAAGTGCGAAGCACCCCTCTTGATACCACTGTTCCTTCAGGCCGCCGTCCCCGGAGTAGTCGACGGTCACCAGGCGATTGACAACGTCCTCGGATCGGAGCTGTGTCACCCGCTTGATTCCTGACCTGATCATCGCTTCAACCACATAGGCGAATGAGTGCAAGCGCTTCTGCAGGGTATCGCTGGCGATGCGCTCTCGCCGTGGATCGATGTCTAGCCGTACGATCGCCAGCCTCGGATCGGTGTGGGCCGCCCAATCGCTGCTGACGCTCCGTAGCATCAGCGATCGCATGCCCGGTTCGAGGCGCCACCAGGATTGTGTAATTTCGGGACGTTCCCGACTCAATACGACGTCGAATTTTCCATTCTCGTCCAGAGCGAGTTCGGCCAGATCGAACGGCGCAAAGGTTCTCAAACCCGTCGAGGTCGGTTCACCAAACGGCATGATCGTCACATTCGGAGCGGATCCCTTCCATCCGGATATCAAATATTGGCCCGCATCGTCGATCAACGCGCTTCGATAGATGGTGTCCGGATTGGGTGACCCATACATGGAGTAGTAACCAGCACTCGGCAGAAACGCCGGATGATCGGGCCCAGACGACAAGTGCGACAGGTAGGCGCCCATCATCGTTCCAAACATCTTGATTGCTACGTCAGCTTCCCGGACTTGGGCGTCACTGACTCGTACTTCTTCGAACAGGCCAGCAGCCATCTCGCGCAGGTCGTCCAGCCATTCCGTCCAGGCCGTGGCCTCAGTGCCCACTAGGCCCGACCGAACTCGCTGGGGATGTCGAACCTCTCGACGTAGGCCGCAAACGCCTCGCCGACCGTCTCGCGATCGAGCCCATAATCGTCAAGGGAGTATTCGTGCGTACCGCGCTTTCCTTGTGGGTTCTCACGTCTCCAGCGCCGGATTCGATCTTCGACCACCGGTGTCCATTCAAGCCCGACGGCTTCGAACACATCTGGCATCACGGCGTGAGGAGAATCGACGAGTCGGTAATAGTCCACATGGACAAGAGAGGAGCGTCCCGCTCGGGACTCAGCAACGTCGAAGGCAACGAGGCCATCCACGTGCTCGCGCACTAGGTTGAGCATGTCCCGACCGATTCTCTTGGGGTCGGCGTTCGGGGACGTCCCGGTTCGCAGCATCTGTGCCAGGCTGCAATTCGAGGCGAGTGCCTGGACGGGATCTCTGTGGGTCACCACGAAGGACGCATCCGGGTAGACGTCGGCAATGGCATCGAGTGCAAGGAGATGGCAGGGCCACTTCAAGGTCCAACGTCGTGGTGGCGCGCCCCACTGCAACAGTTTCAACACGCGCGCGTGATACTCGTAGGCCGCCCGCAGATCTGCTTCATGCAGGAGGTAATCCAAGTAGCCTGCCCCCGACATTGGCCAGAGCAGCCCTGGGTTGACGAAGGTCTGGTCCAAGATCGCAAGACACTCCTGCGGTCCGTCGACGTCAGTCAGATGGAAGGCGTCGATGCTCCCGCCCGTCGCTTCCCGCATGAGCCGGGCGTTTTCCAGGCTGGCCTCCCTGCGCCGGCGCGCCGACTCGACGTTGGTGGCCGGCGGCGGAGCAGGTCGATCACCCTCCCAGGTCCGCATCATTCTGAGGTCTGGATCCTGGTCGAAGAGATATTGGAAGTACGTCGTTCCCGACCTTGGCAGGCCCGTGAGGAAGATGGGATGCTCGATCCGGGAGTTTTCGACGCCTGGGTCGTCGGCAAAATATCGGTCCACCTCCATGCGGTTCCGCAGGGCCACCGCCAGCATTCCGACAGCCATCTCTACCCCGGAGTCCGTCAACTCCGCCTCATCGTTCATGCAACCGACAACCGCTTTGAGGTTGTCCAAGAAGTGGGTTGGATCAGGATCGTTGACGTCGGTGAGCTCCTGAGCGCGAGCCGCGACGGTTTCGACGGTCAATTGCGACATGTTGAGGGACCTCTCGATGGCCAAGTATGGGGCAGGTCGTGGCGGATCAGACGAAGAGGGCGAGCCCGCGCATTTCGACACTCGCTCTCGTCGGCACTCCCTCCGGGCACGTGGGATCGGTGAAGGCGCTGTGGGGCACCCGTATTGATCGGTGTCGGTCGGTGTCGTGCGCCTTGAATATGAGCACCTCCATGGGCGTCATGTCCTGGTAGTAGTACCAGCGGTGGGCCGGGTTGTAGAGGTACCCAGTTGTGTCATGGCTGATCTCGCCAGCCCCCTGCTCCTCCGTGATGGCGGTCACGGTGACCTCATCGTGTGACGCGACCGTCCGCGCATCACACACGGCAAGTGGAAAATCTTGCGGCGGTTGCGAGACTGCTCGCCACATGTTGTACAGCGCATAACGCGAATAACCCGAGAGATCGACGGTGTCGACAAATGCATCCACCATCTGGACGAGCCCGGTGGCCGACGCGTCCGTATTGTCAGCGTGGGGATAGCGAGCTGGTTTGGCATTCGAGAGCGCGGCAAGTTTGTCCGTCGCCCCTTCGCCAAAGCGTTTTTTCCCACGACCCAGCATGAAGGTCTGCGTGGCGCCAGTCACCTGTGCCAGTAGGTCCGCCATCTCGTCGATGTAGCACTGATCGATCTCGGGATCGTCCTGGATCAGATCGAAGTCGACGATCGAGCTGGCGTGGCGCACCAAGGCAAAACCCTCGCGATCGAGCTTGGGCTCCAGCGACCTGGCATTCGTTATTCGAACAGTCCGACCGGGCAGCGTCTGCATGGTCGACTGCTCTTCAGCTTCGGTCACGAACTTGAGGGTCTCCCCCTGCGCGGAGAGGGGATTCCTGATGTAGTTGATCTCAGCGTCAACGCCCAGGCAGCTGTTTGCCTCGGATGCGACCACGACGCCCCCTCGTTCTCTAGACCTTCGTTGCCAGTTGGCAACTCGTGAAGTTTACATTATGCCCATAAAATGTAAAGGGAAAGCCGGAACCCCCGTCGATGAATGTTGGGGTGCGGGTCGACGACGTCATCCGGCGATTGACCGAGCTGATCGGGCGGATATCCCGGCCAGGTCGCGCATCATGGCGAGGAGGACCTCGGCGTCAGGATGCGGCACCAAATAGTGCGAATACGCCATGCGGAGGAACAACTCGGCTGCCTGCTCCGGGGTCAGCACTCCGGCACGAACGGCTGGCACCTCAAACATGGCGTCGCCAAGGAGCCGGGCCAGTATCTCAATGTGGGGACCGATGGACGTGGCCATCGACTTGAGTGCGTACTCCGGATCGACGCTTATCGGGTCCGGCATCAGCGATTCATCCAGGTAGTTGACGAGATAGCGCAGGGCGGCTTCCAAACGGCGCGTTGGCGACTTCTGGGCGTCGATGACAAGCTGAAGTCCGATGTCGAAGCGCTCTTCTTCGTAGGCCGATATGGCGGCGAGAAGGTCCGCTTTCGTGGGAAACCATCGATACAGGGTGGGACGGGATATTCCGGCGGCGTTTGCAACGGCGGACAGCGTCAACTTGCCCGGCCCTCGCTCTGCGATCGCCGATCTCGCAGCCGCCAGGATCGACTCCACCGTGGTCGAGGATGGCCCCATGACTTTCAGCATGGCACTACTTCAGGAGTAGCCCAATCATCCGCTGGGATTGCCGACCCTGTATCCGTGCCCCGCGGCCCGTCTTGGTTCAGCCACGATCACTCGCAATGGGTCATGCCACTGCTGGCGGCGGCATGGCGGGAGCTCCCTCGACAGGGCTCGGCGGATGACCCCGATACCGGAGCTTGAATACCCCATAGGCGATCGGACCAGAGGCCAGCGGAATCCAATAGGAGGCGAGCCGGTAGGTAAGCGTGGCAAGCACCGCGCTGCTGGAGGACACGCCAGCGAGCACCAAGAGCCCGGTCAGACTCGCCTCTACGATGCCCAGACCTCCTGGCGTGATGGGAATCATCCCCACGATGCCGGCTACCGCGTACGCCACCAGGATCAAGCTGGGTCGGGGGTGACTACCGGTGGCCCGCAGGGCGGCAAGCAGGCAGAGGTAGTCGAGGGCTAGTCGTGCTGCCGAGAGAACCACCGCCTGCCACCACTGCTTGCCCAGGACACCCCGAATGAGATTGCGTTCGTGTACGAGGGTCTCGTCCAGGTTGGTCAGCGGCGGCCGCTTCCGCAGCACGAGATTCCGGACGCGTTGGACGAACTTGCCGCACCATCGGAGCGGGGCGTCCATGGCCAGAACAACTGCGCCGAGTCCGGCGAAGACGATGAATCCCACTGCTCCGAGGATGGCTGCATTGACCAACCCTCGGCTGGTGGTAGGCGCTCCCACCAGAATCACCGGGAGAGCAAACAGCGGAAGGGCCAGGAGCCCTCCTACCCCAAGGAGAGAGAAGGCCGCGAGACCACCCACCGTCGTTCCTGTGTCCTGCCCGCTGGTGGCCAACATCCGAAACTGCACCGCGGCGCCCATGGCGGCACCGCCAGGCATAATCAGGCTGACAGCGTTGCTTGCCAGCTGGGAGGTGACCACCGGAAACCAAGCCTTGGTCCGCAGGGCCAGCCGCTGCAGTGCGAACGTGCAGGTGAAGTGACCGATCTCGAATCCGATGGCTAGGGCGAACCAGATGGGCTTGAGGGTGGACAACCGGGGCCACGATGCCAACACCTCGGTGATTGATGGAAAGACAAGGTAGATGGCGATCCCGGCGATAGCCACAACAACGGCGTTCTTGACGACCTTCTTCCAGGCCAAGGGATGGCCCTTTTGATCATCGACCTTGTTGGCAAACGACGGCTTGCTCGGAGGCGCCAGTCCGTCGCTCACGGCTTTCCCGGCCCGTCCTGGCTCACGCCCGCCCCGAGGGCCCTGCACAAGCCGCGGTCACCGCCAACCGAACCGCGCTCGACGACGAGTGGCTGTTCATGACGTGACCCTTTCCCGAGGAAGTAAACGTTAGATGTACTCGCGCCGGCGAAGCCACAGGAGACAGAACCACCCCCAGATCGGCGGCAGGTAGGCCGTGAACAGCCGCTGGACGAATACGGCCGCAGTGGCATCGCTCTCGCTGATCCCCGCTGCGGTGAGCCCCAAGATGAGCCCAGCCTCGACCACACCGACTCCGCCCGGTACCGGCGAGACGCCTCCGATCATCGAGGACAGGGTCATCACGACGATCAGCGTGGCCAGGCTGAGGTGATCGCCGAATGCGCGTAGCGATGCGGCAAG
>Ga0302326_10029915_pt1 | contig 10913 bp, 6 predicted proteins | sample Palsa_T0_3_FD_202264 | JGI IMG/M metagenome (GOLD analysis project Ga0302326, IMG submission 202264) | Peat permafrost microbial communities from Stordalen Mire near Abisko, Sweden - Palsa_T0_3 | ecosystem: Environmental > Terrestrial > Soil > Palsa > Peat permafrost | place: Sweden: Abisko...
GCGAGCGGGCGAGGGGGCGAGTTGGTCCAGCACTTCGGGGGTGACAAGGTCCTCCGGTGGGAGTGAGCGGGCGAGGGGGCGAGCGGGGGAGGGGGCGAGTTGGTCCAGCACTTCTTCGGCGGTGGGGACGTTGCCTCCTACGCGGCCGTAGAACTCTACCGGAGTTCGTCCTTCGAGGGCCAGGCGGACATCTTCGATTAGCTGGCCGGTACTTAGTTCTACTACCAGGAATTTGCGGGCGGTGCGGCTCAGCTCGCGCAGGCGCTCGCCGGGGAACGGATAGAGGGTGATGGGACGCAGCAGCCCTAAAGACAGCCCGCGCGCGCGGCCTTGCTCCACAACCTGCTTCAAGACGCGCGAGACAATGCCGTAGCCCACCAGGACGATTTCGGCATCGTCTGTGCGCCAGTCTTCGTACTGCACAGCTTCGCGCTCGGCGCGTTTGTATTTGGCTTCCAGCTTCAGGACGTGCGCTTCCAGCTTGTCCGGCTCCAGGAAAATGGAAGTGACGAAATTGTGGCGAGTCTCCGCGGTACCGGCCACCGCCCAGTCCGGCCGCGCGGGTGGCGCTTTGGGAAGGGGGAACTCCACCGGCTCCATCATTTGTCCGATGTAGCCATCCGCAAGCACGAAGACGGGATTACGATACTTATCCGCCAGATCGAAGGCCTCGATGGTAAGATCGGCCATCTCCTGCACGGAATTGGGGGCCAGCACCAGGGTTCGATAGCAGCCGTGACCGCCGCCCTTGACCACCTGGTGATAGTCGCCCTGCTCCGGCGCGATGTTGCCGAGGCCCGGCCCGCCGCGCATGATGTCGGCGACCACGCAAGGCAGCTCGGCGCCGGCGATGTAGCTGATGCCCTCCTGCATGAGACTGATGCCGGGGCCGCTGGATGCCGACATGGCGCGCACGCCGGTGGAGGCGGCTCCGTAGAGCATGTTGACAGCAGCCACTTCGCTCTCGGCTTGCAGGAACACGCCGCCGGCTTGGGGCATGTAGAGCGCGGCGGCTTCCACGATCTCGCTGGCGGGGGTGATGGGATAGCCGTAAAAGGCGCGGCATCCGGCCAGTATGGCGCCCTTCACGATGGCTTCGTTGCCCTTGGTGATTTGCTTCTGCATGGGATGGTTCCTCCTCACGCGGCGGCCCGCAGCACCATGATGGCGCCGGGCTCCGGACAGACAAAGAAACAGATGCCGCACCCGGTGCAGCCCACGCCCGCGTAGGTTGCCGGGTGATAGCCGTAGCGGTTCAGGTGGTCTGCGAGCAGCAGGACCTTGGGCGGGCAGGCCTCCACGCATAGCCCGCAACCTTTGCATTCTTCGGAGTTCAGTTCGACCAGACCACGGTCGGGTTTACCTGTGTTTGTCATGCTGGTCTCCTGGATGAATTGTGGGGCGGGCGATCATGCCCGCAGCCGGCTTTCAGCCGGCTCCGCCGGGTGTAGCCCGGCTTGGAGCTTGGCCCTTTCGGACCCAATCGGTAGATCGCCGACGTGGCGCAGGCACTTTGCCCGCCGCGACTGCACTCCTGCAGTCGCGGCACGCTGAGAGCGTGCGCCACGTCAGGGTCGCGGAATGTCCAAACTCCAGAGCCGGCTTTCAGCCGGCTTGGCCGCCTAAAAGGCGGCTGCGGCCAGTATTGGCCGCCCCACGGTGCAGAGGATCTCATGCCACCTCCAGCGCAGGCACGTAATGGGCGCGTGCGGCGAAATCGTACAACTCGTCGCGGAATTTGGGATCGGCGATCTGAATCAGCGCTTCGGCGCGCTGCCGCAGCGTTTTGCCGAACAAATAAGCGACGCCATGTTCGGTAACTACGTAGTGCACATCGCCGCGGCCGGTAACCACGCCGGCGCCCGGATCGAGCACCGGCACGATGCGCGACACCGTGCCATGCCTAGCCGTGGACGGCAGGGCGATGATGGGCTTGCCGCCCTTGGAGCGCGCCGCGCCGCGGATGAAATCGAGTTGCCCGCCGAAGCCGCTGTAGGGTGTGGTTCCGATAGAGTCGGCGCAAACCTGGCCGGTGAGATCCACCTGAATCGCCGAATTGATAGCCACCATGCGCTCGTTCTGCGCGATGACGAAGGGGTCGTTGGTGTATTGGGTAGGGTGGAATTCGAAGATCGGGTTGTCGTGGATGAAATCGAAGCTGGGCTTGGTCCCGAGCACGAAGCCGGCCACCACCTTGCCGCGATGCAACGTCTTGCGCTCGCCGGTGATGACGCCGGCTTCGATCAGCGGCACCACGCCATCGGGGCACATCTCACTGTGGATGCCGAGATGCTGGCGGTCGTAGAGCGATTCGAGCACGGCATTGGGAAGGCCGCCGATGCCCAGTTGCAGGGTGGCGCCATCCGGGATGAGGGGGGCCACGTGGGCGGCGATGCGGCGCTGCACGTCGGTGGCGGGCACGGAGGGCAGTTCCAGCAGCGGGCGGGACGTTTCAACAATGGCCGCCACCTTGCCGACGTGCAGGAAGGTATCGCCCAGCGTGCGCGGCATCTGGTCGTTGACTTCGGCGACCACCAGACGGGCGCACTGGGCGGCGCTCAAGGTGCAGTCGATGCTGGTGCCCAGGCTGAGGTAACCGAACTCATCGGGCGGCGAAGTCTGGATAATGGCCACGTCCAGCGGCATTTCTCCGGACCAGAAAAGCTTTTCGATTTCGCTGAGGTAGATGGGGGTGTAATCGGCGCGTCCGGCGGCCACGGCTTCGCGCACATTGGATCCCAGAAAGAGACCGTTGTGGCGGAAATGGCCTTCATATTCGGGCAGGGTGTAGTCGGCCTTGCCGAGCGTGAGCATGTGCACGATCTCGACATCGCGGAGTTCCGGCGCGCGGCGCAGGAGGGCCTGGATGAGGGGCTCGGGGGTGGCGTTGCCTTCGTGAATCCAGACGCGGTCGCCGGAGCGGACCGTTTCCATGGCGCGCTCGGCGCTCATCACCTTTTGGCGGTACTGGCCGGACGGCATCACGCTGTACCCCACCTCCAGGTGGGTCTACTTGAATTATAGTGCAGATTAACAGGTCTGTAAATATTAAATATACCTTATGGCAGATGCGCTGGGGTTGTGCGCGATTGGGCACGATTGTGCGCCGGAGACGCGTTTCGGGCGCGATTTGGAGATGTGACGAACGAACTGGGTGGGGGAAGGCGCTGTGTCACCCCCATTGGGGGCGTGGCGATACCCCCAGTTTTCGGGTCCACTTCATGGGCTGAATTGTGCATAAATGTGCCGGATTGTGCGTCGGCGATGGGTTTCGGGCACGCTGGGGAAATGTGACGAACGAACTGTATTTGGCGGAAACGGCAGAATGGGGAAGACGATCGGCGCGTATGAGCCTCCTACATCCACATCAACATGGCGGAATTGGCGGCGACCGAGGAGAGCGGGGAAGTGGTTGATGGGGAAGGGGATATTCTGGGTTGAGCGGCGTGACTGATATAGGGTGGATTGGATGGTTTCGAGCAGCGCCGCCCTGCGTGCAGACGCTCTTTGACGACTAGTGCGAATCTACCGAGCGCCATCCGCTGCGACTGGTGTCAAATCTGCCCACATCGACTCAGGGTGTATACCGAAGATCTCGTTATTCGGACAAATAACGCGCAAGTGCCAGGTCCGAGGATGTCGCCCCGGTGTTGGACGCCAATCCGATCGCAACGATCTTGCCGCTACTCTGAATCAGCACATGTTGGATGGAACAGTTATCCAGGATCTTGGTGGTCACCACCCCTCCGGCGCCGAAGGTGGGATCGAACGCCCCCGTCGAGCCGAACCGTCCTAAAGCGAACACTCCGGCGGGGGCGGTTGTAGACCAGCCGGCCGCCACGATTTGCCCGTTCGACGGGAATGCGGCCGAGGACATATAACTCAGATCCAGATCGGCGGCGGGCTGGCTTTGCCAGTAGAATTCGGGGCTATTGAACGTAGGGTCTGCCTGGCCATTCGTCCGGAAACGCTTGAGTTCGACTGCCTGCCGCGTGGGAGCTCGGGACAACGGCCGCGACCGCTCGTGCGCCGGCTTCGATTCCGCCTGCGCATTCTGGGCAATATCGTCAAGCTCCAAGACCTCGCCATTGTTTTGCATGAAACCGGCAACGCCAATGATCGTGCCGATCTTCACCCTCACGTGTTCACCTGTGGGGCTAAGCTCCCGAAGACCTGCAGATGCAGCCCAACTGAGGAGAATCGTGCCGTTCGATTGCACGGCCATCGCGGTAATGATTTCCGATCCGGGAACTCCTTGCACGACGCCGCCATTTCCGAACGATTCGTCGATGCTTCCATCGGAGTGATAGCGGACGACGACCGAGTTAATATTGGCTCCGGCAGCCACGATCTTGCCGTCGGGCTGCTCCAGAATCACCTGGACCCCGCCGCCGACAACTGGAGGCGGAAACAGAGTGACCACCAGACCGCCGCTACCGAACGTTGTGTCAGGCGTACCGTCAGTATTGTAACGGGCAAGCGCGAAATCCTCATCCGCGTTCATGGCATTTGTAAATCCGCCGACCAGAATCTTGCCGTCTGCTTGAACCACGACGGTAGAAATCTGCATCGGACCCGGCGTTGTGGCCACACCCGCAGTGCCAAAGCTGGTGTCGAATTGGCCATTGGCGAGAAAACGCACGATTTGGCCCGGCTGGAAGGCGGCGGTGGTGCCGGCGATCAGAATATTGCCGGAAGCGTCGAGAGCAGCCGTACCCGGCGGGGGCCCGATACTGCTGGTCACAATGCCGCCGGTTCCGAAGGTTGGATCGAGAGAGCCGGCTTGACCCATGGCGGGATGGGAGGGCGCCAGAAAAGCTACAATGAGGCCCGCGGTTATCGCGATTGAACGCAAATGCAGTAGCATGTTCCAATCCTAGTCGAGTGGCCGGCAAGTTAGAATCGATAGCGAGTAAAAGAATTGTAAAAGGTGAAGGCCGCGCCGGGGCCGAACGAACGTCGCGCCTTGTGTATCGATTGCGGCCCATCTGCTGCGCGTGTTCTTCGTGCTCATGGTGGTGCGCGTCAGGCAGGCCATCCGACGCGGCCACTGGCGGACCGCTATTTCCCTCCTGCATGCAGCAGGCGAGCGGGAGGAAAACGGCCTTGCAATCGCGTCCTCAATTGAACGCCGAAGTCCGCTATCGCTGTTTGCGCGGGCAAATCGCACGTGGCGGCCAGAGATAAGCGGTCCGGCAGGCGCATCATCGAGAGCGGCAACGCCCTGTAAACAGGGACGGAACAGGGAAATCATGGTGGTCAAATACGGGCGAACTTACACATTCCATAAAGCACACGACGCACCAAATCCGGGATGGGGGGCGAAGCGTATCGATGTTATTGTTCTGTGAGAGATTCCAATTTCTTCGCGGCGAGATGGTACAGGCCGCTGCGAAAAGAAGATGGCGGCCTGGGAGGCCGCCGCAGGCCGAGGGCCTGCCCCACGCCCCGGCATCGTCGTAAACTCTGTAGTAGTGGAGGAGCAGACCCTGCGGCCAAAGTCCCCCGGTGAATCCGGCTACGCCATGCTGTTGGTGTTCCTGGTGGCGGCCGTCATCGCCCTGTCGCTGTACAACGAACTGCCGCGGGTAGCCTTCGAAGCGCAACGCGCCAAGGAGCAGTTGCTCATCGAACGCGGGGAACAGTACAAGCGGGCCATCCAGCTTTTCGTGCGCAAGGTGGGCCGGTATCCCGCCACTATCGAGGAACTGGAAAGCCTCAACAATACGCGGTTCCTCCGCAAGCGCTACCTGGACCCCATGACCGGCAAGGAAAAGTGGCGCCTCATTCACATCAATGGCGGTGTGCTCACCGACTCGATCGTCCCGAAAAACAAGCCAGGCCAGGGCCAGCAGCAGCCGGCGAACAGCAATACCTTCATCGGCGAGGGTCCGGTCATGGGCGCGACCAACGATCCGAATCGACAGCAAATCAATCCGGCGATGCAGCGGCGCGCCAGCGACGACCGTCCGGTGGCCACGCAGGAAGCGCCCGACCCGCCCGCGCCGGCGGACGAGGACCAGGCAAGCACACCAATCGATAGCAGCGGCAACAGCAACCTCAACCTTCCGGCCGCGCCGCCCGGGCGTCCGCAGCAGCCGGGCATGTACCCGGGCCAGCCGGGTTACAACCCCGCGCCGGCAACTCAACCGGGCGGGACGCCTGGTGCGTCGCCGAACCAGAATTCCGGTCAGAGCAGCGGACAGTCGTCCAGCGGCGGCGTGTATGTGGCGCCTTCGTTGGGCCAATCCTTCGGCCAGAATGGCGACCCATCGTCCGGGAGCAGTGTGTATGTGGCGCCCTCTTTGGGCCAATCCGCCAGCCCGGGCTTGCCGGCGGGCGTGACTGGCTTGCCGGGCCATGGGGATGCGCTGGGCAACCGGGATGCCCGGAATCAAAGGCTCGCACAACAATCGGCGGGGGGATTCGGACAGTCGGCGTTGGGCGGCGGGGCGACCGGCCCCACAGGCCAGACTGCCGACGGTGGGTCGGGCGGAGGCGATCCTGGTGTCAGCGGCGCATCCAATATGCAACCGGCTATGCAATCGTCCGGGGGACTGCCGGGCATGGGAGGCACGCAGATCGGAGGCGGCATCGCCGGGGTGGCCAGCGAATCCACGGGACCCGCGATTGCGGTTTACAACGAGCGCAAGAAGTATAACGAGTGGGAGTTCGTCTACGATCAGAGCAAGGACCGCGGCCTGACGGGGGTAGCGCGTAATGGCGGGGCGCCCGGCACGCCGGCCCAGTCGATGGGGGGCATGCCCGGCCAGCAACCCGGAATGGGTGGGGCGGCGGGGTCCTCCGGCTTTGGCGGCGCAGGCGGCAACAGCGTCTCGAATGGCCTGTTCAGTGGATCGGCGGGCTTCGGGCAGACGACTCCGCAGCAAACCCAACCGCAGGCCCAGCAGCCGCCGAACTGATCGGGCCAGTATCGATCGCGCGTTCTCGCCGGCTGTGCAATAACCCAAAGTGCCGATTTGAAAATTCGTCAGTCATCCGGAGGAGGTGAAGCTTGGTGCGTGTTGATGTATCGCGCAGTACGTTTATGTGTGTGCGATTATTTAATTTAGAAATAAAAGACCTGTTTATCCTTTACAAAAGGCGCGCCGCCTGTGATACGGTTCGTTTATGGCGCCCCAACGTACCGCTTCGCTCATCGCGCTCGTGTTGCTCCTCGCCGCCGCCGCTGCCGCGCAGGAAATCGTGGCGCCCACGTTCACCCTCGCGGCTCCCCCCGCTTGCAACGCTGCGGGTAATTACACATGCGACCCGCGGGTCAGTATCGTCAACTGGAGGTTCCCCCCCCGGGCATAGACGGTTCGGTAGGCGGTGACCAGACCTGCCACCTAGAGTATTGCTTCACCATAACCGGCACCTGCACCCAGTGGGTCAACTCGCTGCAGACACATTACATGCTGCCTTCCACCGACGGCGCCTACTCAGTGCAATCGGCGTACCGGGTAGTCTGCGAAGCCCACGATTACCCGAGCCCCATGAGCACCCCCTACGCAATGACTCTGATCCTCCCGAATACCCCGACCGTTACCCTGAACTCGCCAACGGGCATCCTTGACCCCACCGGCGAGACGCTGGTGCAGAGCCAGAATATTAACGGCACCGTCGGGCAGTGGGTTACCTATACGGCATCCAGTTCCGCCGGCGCGCAACTGAACATCAGCGCCAACGGCAGTTGCGGATCCACATGCGACCCCCTGGCGGGCGGTCCGGTCTCGAGTCCCCCGTATATGTGGCTCTGGACCGGAAGTGGCGGCGCTGCCCCGCCGGACGACACCTACCTGACGATCACCGCGACGGACGATGCCGGCAATACCAACACTACCGATCCGGTATCCACCAGCGCCTTCACCCTGTTCAACCCGAGCACAGCATTCAGCTTGACCTGCGACGGCGTGAGCGGGAACTGCATCAGCCTGGCAGATCAGGCCGACAATGACATACCCGGCGATTCACCAAGCGGCTCAATAGACCAGTGCAATCCCCCACACGCGCCGCTCCTGTTCTCGGGCTACGGAGATCCGAGCATGCGCGCGGAACAACTCGCCGCCGATACCTATGGCACGGACCTCTGGATGCTCTACTCCTACCCAAGTTACGATTGGAGCGTGCCGTCCCCCTCCTGCAGCAATACGACCACTTCCGAAATCCATTTGGCCTATAGCCAAGCCGACGCGGGCGCTAACGGCGGCGCCAGATGGAACGCCTGGTGCTCGGGCGCGGGGTGCAGCTCGCCCCCGATCACCCCCATTTTTCCGTCGGAGCCATACTGCTCCGGCAGCATTACGCCCATCAACGGTATGAAATACAATTGCAGCAACACCTGCAATGTCGGGCAGCCTACGTGGGCAACGTGCTTCTCCTCGCATGAGGTCGCCAATTTCTGGCCATTCGTGAACACAGCGGCTACACCATACACCGAAACCTGGTTCGCCGTTCATCTGATGTACTGGGTGCAGCAAGGCCACGGCATAGACACCACGGCGATCGGCACCGGCTGCCTGATGGTGAGCGAGGCCGGTTCACCCGGCGGTCTCGGCTGGACATTGGGCAGCGGGCCAAGCTCGTGTTCCGGCGCTTTTCCGTCCGGCAGCCAGGCTCTCCCGTTCAGCACCCTCACCAGCGCCGCCTCGACCGTAACGCCTGGGCTCAGTTGCAACAGTTGGGGCGAGCCCGCCATTATGGTCGCCGCAGCACCGCCCGGCGACACAGGCAACGCCATATACCTCGCGGCGTCCTGCATCGATGTCTACGGCGCAAGCGTGGGTTACTACATATTCGTCAGCCAAGCCTTTACGACGCCGCCAGTGAACACTGCCTGGATCTGGAGCAACTACGCCGGACCGTTCACATGGGGGAACATCCCCCTGACCACCATAACCCAGAACCCTGAGCAAACCATAAACTCCCTAACAGAGTTCGACTGGGCCGTGCGCGGGGACGGCAGCATGGTCGCGGTCGTCACTCCAATGTACGTCTATCGGTTCCAGCCCAATACGTCCACGGAAAACTTTCAGTACGGGTGCCTGGCCATCAATTTTAACCTGACAACCCCAACCGCTCTTTTCGGGAGCCTCGTGGCGACGCTGAACGACACGGACCAAGGGAGCCCATACACGGAACTATATGGATCCAACGGATGATCGTATGAAAACACCTGTAATGATCGCTCTTACTGCCGCTCTCGCCGCAATGCTAGGTACGTCGCCCGCCGCAGCGCAGGTGCAATTCACCACCCTGTATAACTTCACCGGCGAAATCCCAACGGGCTTGGCGCTTATCGGCGGCGCCCTCTATGGGGTAACCGCCGACACAGCGTGCGGCAACGTGTTTGAGTTGCGGCCGCCAGCCGCGCCCGGCGAGCCGTGGACGCTATCCGTCCTGTATACGTTCGCCGGCACACCCGGGGACACCGGCGATGCCTGCTCGCCTGCGGGCCCCCTGATCCGCGGCGCCAAGGGGACGCTTTTTGGCTTAACCCAGTCGGGTGGCGCGAACGGCTACGGCGCGATGTACGAGCTGCAGCCGCCAGCGTCACCCGGGGCGGCATGGGCCGAAAGCGTTGCATACAGCTTCAACAGCGAGCCATACGAAGGTGCCGGACCACTCGCAAGCCTCCTGGTCAATGGACCGGAAGGCTCTTTCTACGTTCTGTGCGGCTATGCGGACGGATCCCTGCTTCAGTTGCTGGCCCCGGCGGCGCCGGTTTTTACCTGGACCGGAGCGCTTCTGTCCGAAATCGGAAACGGGGCGGATTCGCTGATCGCCGCCGCACACGGAAGCCTCTACGGCACTACCGCGTTTGGTGGGGAAGCGGAAAGGGGCAGCGTGTTCCAGCTCGCCCCGCCGCGCGCTCCCGGCGGAGCCTGGACCCAGACCGAGATCTACAGCTTCAACTTAGCCGCCGATAATCCCAACATGCTGACTCTCGCAAGCGACGGCACGATCTACGGCACAACCTATGGCACAGTTCCCGGCTGGTATGCGGGTATCGGCGAGGCCTATGCGCTGACGCCGCCTGCGTCGCCCGGCCAGGAGTGGACTTACACGGCCCTGCGGAGCTTCCCCTCTGCTCATCCCGATACGCAACTGGTTCTCCACAACGGCAACCTTTATGGCGCGCTCGAAAACCCCGAAGGTGGCGCCGTCTTCGAGTTGCAGCCGCCCGCAACTCCCGGCGGCGCCTGGACCACCATTTTCCTCCATCAATTTACCAACGGCCAGGTACCCTTGGACCCACTCATCGTGGACCAGGACGGAACCATCTTTGGCATCACCGGTTCGCTGAATTCGCCGCCGCCCGCTACTGGGACAATATTCAAGATTGCTACCGGCAACTGACGTCCAGACGATTACCGGGCGGCCCGGAATGCCGTTCGCCCGCCGGGGCTGGGAAAGTTTAAACCTGCGAAATGGGGAGTTTTTAACCGGCGCCGGCACGCGTAACGATTCTGTAAACAATCTCCGCAAAATTCTGTAGCGAAAACACCGGCCACGCCTTGCAACGCAGGGGGGTATCTTGCTACGTTACCTGCTACGCCGCCGCAGAGGCGTCGGGCGGCAATTTTTAAGACAGAGAGGTTACGATCGTGGAGAAGCATGACAGCCCTTCTTTAATCCGCCGAATCTCGCGCAGAGATTTTTCCCGCAGGCGTTTTCTCCGGCAGCTCGCCAGCGCGGGATTAACCGGTTTGGCAGCCCCTTTGCTCGCGCAGAGCCCCAAACGGCCCAAGACCGGCTTTGCCAAACGCGGGACCAGCATTCCACAAATCAACCACATCATCTGCCTGTGCCAGGAGAACCACTCGTTCGATCACTATTTCGGAAGCTACACGGGTTTGCCGAGCGGGTACGGAATACCGGCCAACTACACCAGCTCGGGTCATGCACCCTTC
>Ga0302326_10029916_pt1 | contig 10913 bp, 8 predicted proteins | sample Palsa_T0_3_FD_202264 | JGI IMG/M metagenome (GOLD analysis project Ga0302326, IMG submission 202264) | Peat permafrost microbial communities from Stordalen Mire near Abisko, Sweden - Palsa_T0_3 | ecosystem: Environmental > Terrestrial > Soil > Palsa > Peat permafrost | place: Sweden: Abisko...
TGAGGAAGGCTCCGTCGAAGCCGATCGCGAAGACCCCCTGCGCGGACCGGTAACGGCCGACGAGCGGGAGGAGCTGGGCTTGGGGGAGCGTCACTTCGACCTGGCGGGTGATGGTCGGCTTCTCCAGGGGGAAGGCCGGCGTCAGGGCGTGGCGGGCGATATCGGCGACGCTGGTGACCTGGTTGGAGAGCGCGCAGGCCCCGGTCCGCGTCGCCGGATCCCAGGCGACGGCGCTGGCGAAGCCCAGGGCGCCGCCGTCGTGGAAGACAATCGTCTGGCCCCCCTGGTCGATCACGACCCATCCAAGCGCCTGTTCGTGGCCCGCTTCCCCCGTCGGCCGGCGCGTGGCGAGCATGGCCTGGAAGGCAGCCGTGAGCGGCGAGGGCTTTAGTCCCATCGCCGTGGCGAGGAACGTCGCGAGGTCGTCGACGCTGGAGTAGAGGCCGCCGGCCGGCCCGATGACGACCTCGTATCCTGCCAGCGTCGAGATCGGCCGGGTCGGTCGCAGGGAGGCGTCGCGGCCGGTTGCGAGCCTCGGGCGCATCGACGGCGAAGGCGCGAAGGCGGTGCTCGTAAGGCGTAGCGGCTCGATGATCCGCGAGGTAACCAGGGCCTCGAACGGCATGTTGGCGGCGTAGGCGAGCGCCTCGCCCAGCAGCCAGTAGCCGAGGTTCGAATAGTCCCACCCCGAGCCGATATCGCGGGGCAGGGCGTATTGGGCCAGGTAGCGGAAATGGGCCTGCGGGGTCGCCTCGAGCGGCTTCTCGGGCATGAACGGAAGGCTGGAGGTATGGGTCGCGAGGTCGGCGAGCGTGATCGAGCGGCCGCCCCGCTGCGGGAGAGTCACCGATGGGGGCAGGTGGTTCGCCACCGGGTCGAAGAGCGCCACCTCGCCTCTTCGAACGCTGTCGCAAAGCGCCAAGGCGGTGAACGCCTTGGTGACCGAAGCGATCTCGAAGACGATTTCGCCCGGCGGCGGCGAGGGGTCCGGCTGGCCGAAACGCCCGGCCGAGACGACCTTCCCGCCGCGCGCATCGACGAGCGCCGCGACGACGCCGACGCCGTTCTCCGGATCGGCGATCGCCGCAACCCGGTCTTCGATCACGCGCGAGAGATCGGCGTCCTGGGGTGGGGCCGCGTCCCCAGCCTTGGCGTGGCCCGCGAGCAGGCCGGCGAAGACGCCGCCAGCGACGAGGCCGCGCCGACTAAACCCCCGAGCGTTCATGGGGCGCGTCTCCCAACAGCGCCGCCAAGCTAGGTCTGGCCCCGTCCGGCCTCCAGTGAATACGCCGTAACGATCGGCGCCGCGTCCCCTCGACGTTTTCTAACGACCGACCGCGAAAAAGTCGGGGTCGCCGGCGGTTTGCCCGCGCGGGCGGCGCACCATGTTTGGCGATCCATGGCAAGAGAAGAAGGAGCCCGGTATGGCCAAGCTCGACGGCAAGATCGCCCTCATCTCCGGGGGAACCAGCGGCATCGGGGCAACGACGGCCCGCCTCTTCCAGGCGGAAGGCGCGACGGTGATCGTCACCGGCTCGAGCCAGAAGTCCGTCGATTCGGCCAAGGCCGAACTGCCGGGAATCGAAGTCCTCGTCTCCGACGCCGCCGATATCGCCGCAACCAAGGCCCTGGTCGATGCGGTGAAGGCCGCCCATGGCCGCATCGACGTTCTCTTCGTCAATGCCGGCATCGCCAAGTTCGCGCCCCTCGAAAAGATCGACGAGGCCTTCTTCGACACCCAGTTCGACGTCAACGTGAAGGGCGCCTTCTTCCTCGTCAAGCATGCGGCGCCGGTGATCCCCGACGGCGGCGCCATCATCCTCACCGCATCGGTGGCGGGCGCAGCGGGGGGCCTTGGCGGCGGCACGATCTACGGCGCGACCAAGGCGGCGGTGCGCTCGCTTGGCCGCACGCTGGCCAGGGAACTGACGCCGCGCGGGATCCGGGTGAACACGATCAGTCCCGGCCCGATCGTAACCCCGATCCTCGACAAGAACGGCTTCACGCCGGCGCAGAAGGACGCCTTCATCGAGGGCGCCAAGACCCGCATCCCCCTGGGCCGGGTGGGCACGGTGGAGGAGGTCGCCGCCGCCGCTCTCTACCTCGCCGCCGACGCCACCTACACCACCGGCGCCGAGCTTTTTGTCGACGGCGGCCTCGTCGACCTCTGATGCCGACCGTCACAGTTTCGGTGGTGTAGAAGGCGCTCACGAAATGCCGGCTCAAAGACTCGGTTTCGCCGTCATGAGCCAGATTATAGCAAGGACGGCTGCGAACGCAGGAAACCCGAAGGCGAACCAGAGCCGCCATAGCCGGTGATAAGCTTGGGGCAGGGGCTCTTCGTTGGCCGCCGCCATGCGCGCCAGATTCCGCATTCGAAGCTGCATCCAGACCACCGGCAGCCAGAACGCGCCTGTGATGACGTAGAGGATCAGGCTCGCGGCAATCCATCCTTCACGGAGCGACTGGCCGGTCATCGACATCAGGGCGGCTCCGGTCAGCGGCTGCAGCACCACGGCAGTGGCGGTGAATATCGTGTCGGCGATGACCACCACGCCGGCGGTGTGGGCGATCACCCGCGCATCGCCCGTCCGATGAGCCATCAGCATGAAGAAGGCGATGCCGAGCCCGGTGCCCAGCAGCACCGTCGCACCGAGGATGTGGGCGACCTCGAGCAACAGGAAGAGCGTCATCGGTCGTCCATCAGGGCCAGGCCAACGATGGCGAGGAGGACAACCGGGACCGCCTTGATCAGCGGCCCGAGCGGATCAACCCAGAGCTCAGGTCTCAAGCCGGTTGCGCCGGCAAGGTAGACGGCCGTGACGATCATGCTCGCCCCGAGCGCGAACGGCGCCGTGCGGGGAGCGCAGATCAGGAGGCCGATCGCGACGTCGGCGACCGCTCCGGCGAAGACCAGGCTATGGGCGAGCGCTTCGGGGACACCGGCCTCGGTCAGGACTGCGCTCGCCGCGCCCTGGCGGAGGAGACCGATGACGCCGGAGATCACCCAGAAGCTCGCCAAGGTCGCCAGAACCAGCGGCTTGATAAAATAAAGGCGGGCGAACCAGCGCTCCTGAACGCCGGACGGCCACCGGAAGAGGATGTCTCCCAGTTCGCGCGGGGCAAACCCAAGCAGGTGCGGGGCGTCGTCCGATCGGGCGCGTACGCCGTTGGCGAGCTGTTCGATCGCCGCGCTGCGCATGGGGCTTTGCCAGCCAAGCCAGGCCAGACCGTCCGCCACCAAAGCGGCCACGTGACCAAGGCCGGCTGGCAGGGCAAGCACGCGCGCGGGCTCGATGCCGAGCCAGGCCCGCAGCGCTATCAGAACGTCCGCCAGCCGCGTCGGGGACCGAGCGGCCAACTCGCAGACGATCTTCGAGGGTCCATCTGGCAGGACGCATCGGGAGACCGCCTCGGCGACGTCGTCGATGGAAACGACCTGGACGACGCTTTCCGAATAGACCGCGGGAATGACGAACGGGAACCCGGCGAGGCCACGAAGGAGAGCGCTACCGCCGAACGCCGCCGGAGCGAGCACCAGACCGGGACGAAGGATCACCCAGTCAAGGTCAAGCCGGATGAGCGCGCTCTCGGCTTCGAGCTTGGTGCGACTGAACTCGCCGCGACCGGTCTCTACGCCTGCGGCGGAAATCTGCACGAAGCGCCGGACCCCGACAGCATCGCAGGCGGTTGCCAGTTCCAGGAGGCCATCGAGGTGGACCGCCCTGAGGTCGTCGCGAGGACTGGCCTGGAGAGCGCCTGCGCAGTTCACGACTGCGTCCACATCTGCGAGGAGTTCGCGCCAACGATCGCGCCGGGTGGTGGCGAGGTCGAGCCGGACCCAGCGAACCAGGGGCTGGCGACGCTCGGCGGCGGCGACGTCCCGCCCGGCGCCCACGATTTCATGCCGATCCTGCAGCAATCGGCTCACGACGTAGCTCCCGATGAGGCCGGAGGCCCCGACGACCAGGACTCGCATCATCTGACCTTATCCGATCCCCGCTCATTTCGAGTAGTCTCGCGCCTCGCCTGGCATCCGAGCGTAGTCTGCCTAGAAAGCGTGCGAGAAAGAGAGAGGAGAATGTTGGCTGGGGTGAAGTACGCCTCCACGAAGGAAGGCGACATCGCCTACGTCGAGCGTGGCGAGGGACCGGCGGCGCTGTTCGTCCACGGAGTATTCCTCAATAGTCACCTGTGGCGCCACGTCGTCGAAGGGGTAGCCGACATCCGACGCTGCGTCGCCGTCGACCTGCTGGCCCATGGCGCGACGCGCATCGATCCGGACCAGGACGTATCGTTCGACGCCCAGGCGCGGATGCTCGATGGCGTTTGCCGGAGGCTTGAACTAGAACAGGTCGACCTCGTCGGCAACGATTCCGGCGGCGGGATCGCCCAGATCTTCGCCGCCCACCATCCGGAGCGGATCCGTACACTGACGTTGACCAATTCCGACGTTCATGACAACTGGCCGCCGCCGGCGCTTAGCCCTCTGATGAAGGCGGTCGCCGACGGTCGACTGGCCGATATCGGCCGCGGGCTGCTGGCCGACGTGGGTTTCGCCCGAAGGTTCTTCGGGCTGGGCCTCGAACGTCCGGAACGAATCTCGGCGGAGACATTCGGCGTCTATCTGGCGCCGCTGTTCGCGACCGACGAGGCGACCGCCAACCTCGAGCGTTTCTTCGCCTCGATTGACTGCCGCCAGACGGTCGAGGTCGAGCCGCTGTTGAAGCGCCTCGCGGCTCCGACACTGGTGGTGTGGGGCACGGATGATATCTTCTTTCCGCTCCAGTGGGCCTATTGGCTGCGCGACACGATTCCAGGTTGCCGGAAGGTCATCGAGCTGGAGGGCGCACGGCTGTTCTTTCCCGAGGAGCGCCCGCAGGTCCTCGCCGCCGCCTTGCGAGACCACTGGCAGGCGGCCACTCCTTAGGCTAGCAGCCGCGCGAGCCAGCCGCGGACGAGGGCCATGCAGATCTACTCCGAACCGTTCGGCATGGGACGGGCCTTCGCGTGAGGATCGCGGTGGTCGGCGCCGGGGCGATCGGCGGCTTCCTGGGGGCGCGGCTTTCGCTGGCGGGGAACGCGGTCACCTTCATCGCCCGCGGCGCCAATCTGGCCGCCATCCGCGAGGGCGGCATGCGGCTCATCGAGGCGGACGGCGAGGAGCGGGTCGCCGATGCGGCGGCGGCAAGCGCCGCCGAGGCCGGCCCCCATGATCTCGTCCTGCTGGCGGTCAAGGCCCATCAGGTCCCGGACCTCGCCCCACAGCTGTCGCCGCTGTTCGGGCCGGATACACCGGTGGTGACCTTGCAGAACGGGGTCCCCTGGTGGTTCTTCCACAATCTCACCGGCCCCTACGAGGGGCTCGTCGTGCGCTCGGTCGACCCGGACGGCTCGATCGCCGACCACATCGAGAGTCGGCGGGTGATCGGGGCGGTCGTCTATCCGGCCAGCGAGCTCGTCGCCCCCGGCGTGGTCAAGGTCATCGAAGGCAATCGGTTCACCCTGGGCGAACCGGACGGAGAGCGCAGCGCTCGAATCGAGGCCATCGCCGAGGCCTTCACCGGCGCGGGCTTTAGGGCCCCGGTCTCGACCGATATCCGCTCGGAGATCTGGCTGAAGCTCTGGGGAAACCTGGTCTTCAACCCCGTCAGCGCACTCACCCACGCCACCCTCGAGGAGATCTGCGCCTTCGAGCCGACCCGGACCCTGGCCGCGACGGTGATGGGCGAGGCCAAGGAAGTCGCCGAGAAGCTCGGCGTCCGCGTCCGCGTCAGCATCGAGAAAAGGATCGCCGGCGCGGCCGCCGTCGGAGCGCACAAGACCTCGATGCTCCAGGACGTCGAGGCCGGGCGCGCCCTCGAACTGGAAGCCCTGACCGGCGCGGTCGTCGAACTGGCGCGGCTGACCAGGACCCCGACGCCGGCCATCGACGCCGTCCGCGCCTGCGCGGCGCTGCTGGCAAGGACGCTCGGCGCTGCCGGGGGGCGGCTGCGGATCGAACCGGCGTAAGGGATGGATCGATCGATGAAACCGGGTGCGAACCTGCGGGATCTCCTCGACGGTGGCGCCGACACGGCGGTCGCCCTGTCGGCGCCTTCCAGCCCACCGCTCGCGTTCGGCGCCCTGCGCCGGCTGATCGCCGATACGGTCGGAGCGCTGAACAGCGTCGGAATCGGGCGAGGCGACCGGGTGGCGATCGCGCTCCCCGGCGGCGCGGCCGCGGCGACGGCGTTCCTCGGCGTAGCGGCCGGGGCGGCGGCGGCGCCGCTCAATCCGGCCTACCGCGAGGACGAATTCGCCTTCTACCTCACGGATCTGAACGTCAAGGCCCTGATCGTCCCGGTCAGCGCCGATTCGCCGGCCCTCGCCGTCGCCGCGCGGCTGAACATCCCGACGATCGCCCTGGAGAGCGCCGACCAGGATGGGGCCGGAAGCTTCCGGCTGAACCTCGAGGCGCTTACCGCCGCCTCGCCGCAGCGGGGCGGTTTCGGCGAGGCCGACGACACCGCCCTGGTGCTGCACACCTCGGGGACGACCTCGCGCCCGAAGATCGTGCCCCTCTCGCACCGCAACCTCCGCGCCAGCGCCCGCAACATCGTCGAGACCCTGCGCCTCACGCCCGAGGACCGCGGCCTCTGCGTGATGCCGCTCTTCCACATCCATGGCCTGATCGCCGGGGTGCTGGCGCCGCTCTCGGCCGGCGGCTCGGTCTTCTGCGCCCCGGGTTTCAACGCCTTCAGGTTCTTCGCCTGGCTGGGGGAGGCGCGCGCGACCTGGTATTCGGCCGTGCCGACGATGCACCAGGCGGTGCTGGGCCGGGCCTCCGACAAGCAGGCCGTTATCAAGGCCAATCCCCTGCGGTTCATCCGCTCGTCATCGGCGTCGCTCCCGCCCCAGGTCCTCGTCGAGCTGGAGGCGGTGTTCGGCGCGCCGGTGGTCGAATCCTACGGAATGACCGAGGCGGCGCACCAGATGGCGAGCAATCCTCTGCCGCCGCTCCGACGCAGGCCGGGCTCGGTGGGGATCGCGGCCGGACCGGAAATCGCCATCATGGGCGCCGGCGGGGCGCGGCTCGAGGCCGGGGCGACCGGCGAAATCGTGATCCGGGGCGACAACGTCACCGGCGGCTACGAGAACAATCCGCAAGGAAACAGCGAGGCGTTCACGGACGGCTGGTTTCGGACCGGCGACCAGGGGGTCATGGACGCCGAGGGGTATCTGACGATCACCGGCCGGCTGAAGGAGATCATCAACCGCGGCGGCGAGAAGGTCTCCCCGCGCGAGGTCGACGAGGCGCTGATGGACCATCCGGCGGTCCATCAGGCCGTGACCTTCGCGATCCCGCACCCGAGGCTCGGCGAGGAGGTCGGCGCGGTCGTGGTGGCGCGCGAAGGGGCGGAGGTCAGCGAGCGCGAACTACGCGCCTTCGTCCAGGAGCGCCTCGCCGACTTCAAGGTCCCGCGCAAGATCGTCTTCGCCGCCGAGATCCCCAAGGGCCCGACCGGCAAGCTCCAGCGCATCGGCTTGGCCAAGAAACTGGGCCTCGCGGACGCCGGGTAGAAGTCGGGGTGCGATGTCACTTAAATGACAGTTGCAAATCTGACAGTCGGTGGCACATTAGGGCGTGGCCGGCTCGGGAACCTACACCGCTGAGACCCTCGCCTTTCGCGCCGGCGTGCCGCTGCGGACGGTGCGGTTCTATCTCCAGGAAAAGCTGCTCGACCCGCCGCTCGGCCGCGGGCGCGGCGCCCATTTCACCGACCATCATCTGGTCCAGCTGCAGCAGGCGCGCACCCTGCACAACGCCGGCTTCTCCCTGGAGGCGATCCGCGAGCGGCGCGGCGATCTCACGCTCGGGCTGAGGGCGATGGAGAACTACGACGCCATGCGCCGACACTGGGCGAGCGCTGGTTCGCCATCCAGGGGCGGGGAGGACGGCGATCTGGATATCGCCGACTGCCTGTGCATCCCGATGACCGACGGCGTGGAGCTGCTGGTCGCCAACGACCGCGCGCTGCCGAGCCCCCGCCAGCTGGTCGAAATCGCGCTGCACATCCGCAAGGCCTTCGGCAGGCGCTAGGGGAGGAGACCGCTATGTTCGACGCCGAGGAACTCGCCGTCCTACGCCGGGCCTACGCCAGGCAGGCAGCGTTCCTGGGGAGGGTCGACAATCCGGCTTTGGAGGCGGCTTACGCCGAGACGCCGCGCGAGGCCTACCTCGGCCCCGGCCCCTGGCCGATCCTGCGCTGGCCGGGCGGCTACCAGACGACGCCGGATGCGGACCCCGCCTGGCTCTATTCCGACATCCTGGTCGGGATCGTCACCGAGCGTAACCTGAACAACGGCCAGCCCTCCGCGCACGCGACCTGGATCGGCGCGGCCGCCCCGAAGGGTGGCGAGCACGTGGTCCACGTGGGCGCCGGCGTCGGCTACTACTCGGCGATCATGGCCCACATGGCCGGCCCCGCCGGGGCGCTGACCGCGATCGAGTTCGACTCCGATCTCGCCGCCCGCGCCGCCGCCAATCTCGCCCACCTGCCAGGCGCCAAGGTTCTGCAGGGCGACGGCTCGGTGGCCCCCTTCGCCCCGGCCGACGTGATCTACGTCAACGCCGGCGCCTCCCGACCCGCCGAGGCCTGGCTCGACGGACTGAAGGAGGGCGGACGGTTGATCTTGCCGCTGACCACGGATGCGAATTTCGCCCTCGGCCCTTCCGGGCCCACGGGCGCGGTGTTCAGGATCACCCGGCGCGGCGAAGACTTCGACGCCGACTTCGTGGGGCCGATCGGGGTGTTCCCGTGCGAAGGCGCCAGGGACGAAACCTCGGAACGCGCCCTCGCCGCGGCCTTCAAAACAGGCGGCTTCGAGAAGGTGAAGCGCCTGCGCCGCACCGACGACGCGCCCGACGAGGACTGCTGGGTCAAGGCCCCCGGCTGGAGCCTCGCCTAGCACTGAGCAGGCTGTCGGAGGCCTCGCTGGTGCTCCGGTCAGGCCAACGCCGCGCCGGGCCTGGCCAGGATCGGCGCGAACGCGTCACGGGCCTCTCCGGCCGGGGTGGCAATGGCGACCGCGGCAGGGGCCATCCGCGCCGCCGCCTCGACGAAGCGCTGGACCGCGGTCGGCCCGGTCGGATCGGTGACGATCGTTCCGCCGTCGGTGTCGGCGTTGGTGGTGAAGGTCGAGGCGAGGTAGTCGCCGGTGAGATTGATCTCCGCGGTCTGGGTTCCGTTGGTGACCGTGAGCACGCCGGAGGTCGAGGTCCCCGAGAAGGTCGCAGTCGTGACCCCGGAGGTGAAGGTGATGTCCTGCAGATCGAAGGAGGTGCCGCCGGATTTCGAGAAGCCGCTGATCTGGCCGCTAGTGTAGCCTTGCGAGTCGGCGAGCTCCAGGACACCGGTCCCCCCGGTGAAGGCGACGCTCTCGTCGAACGCTGCGGCCGCATCTAGCACGCCGCCCTTGATCTGGGCGACGCCGGCGCCGGTCACCGCGCCGGCCAGGGTCAGGGTCCCGTTGGTGACGAGCACCGTGCCGGTGTTGGCCAGCGCGCTCTCCACGCTCACCGACCCGCCGTCGATGGCCTCGATCAGGCCGGCGTTGGTTTCGGTGTTGGAACCGGCATTGATAACGAGGCCGGTGGTGAACTGGCCCTCCACGACACCGCCTGCTTCGTTGATCAGGACGGCGCTGATCGTTCCCGCGCCGCTGATGGTGTTGGCGACGTTGGTGAGCGTCGCCGTCGAGCTAGCGCCGGTGACCTGGTTATCGGCGTTGTCGAGGGCCAGGTCCCCGCCGCCGGTGAGGGTGACGCCGGAAACGGCGATCGAGAGCGTCGCGGCCGTGCCTCCTCGCACATCGATCTGGCCGGTGTTGTCGACCGCACCCTGGAGGCCCAGCGTTCCCCTCGTGACGATAAGGGTCCCACTGTTGTCGATCGCGCTCTTGAGGCTCACCGAGCCGCCGTCGACCGCTTCGATGATCCCGGCGTTGGTTAGGGTGTTGGAACCGGTGTCGATCACGAGGCCGGTCGTGAACTGGCCCTCGATCACGCCCTTGGCTCCGTTGACCAGCGTCAGCTCGCCGCCGCCGAGCTGGCCGGCGCCGGTGATAGTGTTGGCGACATTGGTGAGCGTCGCGGCTGAACTCGCGCCGATGATCTCGTTTTCGGACTTGTTGGAAAGGCTCAGCTGGCCGCTTCCAGTGAGCGTCGCTCCGGCCGCGCCGATGGCGAGCGTGGTCGCATCGCCGGTGCTGCTGAGTTCGAGGTCCTTGGCGTTTTCGATCGCGCCCTGAATCGTGAGGCCGGTGTTGTCGGCGACAGCCAGCACGGCGGCGTTGGTCACGGTCGAGGCTGTGCCGTCGAGCAGGTTCGTACCGCCTGTGGTCTTGAATGAGCTGGCGCCCCCCGATTTCAACAGGCCGCCTATCACGGTCACGTCGTCCAGGAGCACCCGCGATCCATTGGTGGCGAGGATGGTCCCGCCGGCGGAATCATTGGCGGTTGTGTCCTCGATAGTGAGGCCACCCGTGCCGGTGGACTCGATCAGGCCGGCGTTCGCCAGAGTCTGGCCGCCGGTGTCGATGAGGAGCGAAATGGCGTCGTCGGCGTCGATCACCCCGGCGGCCTCGTTGTCGATGGCGAGCGCAGCGCCGACGGTCTGATAGACACCGATCTCGCCAGCGCCTGAAATGGTGTTATCGACGTTCGTCAACATTGCTCCCGCAGCCGCCGCGGTAAGGAGGTTGCGACCGCCCGCCTCCAGCAGCACGGCCCCGCCGCCCGTCAGGACGGCGTTGCCAGCGCTGATATCGAGAATGCTCCGGTTGTCTTCCCCCATCAGCGAGATGGACCCGCTGTTGTCGATCGTCCCGACGAGGGCGAGCGTTCTCAAATCATTGACGACAACCGAGCC
>Ga0302326_10029917_pt1 | contig 10913 bp, 12 predicted proteins | sample Palsa_T0_3_FD_202264 | JGI IMG/M metagenome (GOLD analysis project Ga0302326, IMG submission 202264) | Peat permafrost microbial communities from Stordalen Mire near Abisko, Sweden - Palsa_T0_3 | ecosystem: Environmental > Terrestrial > Soil > Palsa > Peat permafrost | place: Sweden: Abisko...
CGGCACATCTGGCAGGTTCCCCGTAGGCTCATTGCCCGGAGCACGCGGGGGTGCCATCTCCGACGAGGAAGTCGGCATCATGACCCAGGCCATTAATCGTCAGAGGAAGCCGGGAGATATGGCAGTATTTCTCATTTCGTGCCTGCACCCGAACTACGCGGGGTGGGTCGAGCACCAGGCGGCGCACCTCGACTGGCTGCACGCGCAGGTTGAAGCCGGCGCGCTCCTGGCGTCGGGTCCGCCACGCCGGGACGGTGTGCGTGCCGCCTTCCTGATAGCGAAGGCCGAGGATGAGAAGGCAGTCAGAGACTGGATCGCCGGTGACCCTTACATGGTCCATGGGCTGACCGAAGAACTGACTATCACGGCGTGGGATCCGATCTTCGGTGCTTTTGCCAGTGAGTCGAGTCTCGCTGGGGTCAGCTACGAGGACCTGCGACGGCAGATCCTTGCCCGGTTCGCTGCTGAATAGCACCTCCTCAGACGGCAATCCCTGTGGGGTTCCAAAACGAGGCAAGGCGGCTGACCTGCGAGTTCGGCTGCGGCGATGGTGGCGACATCGCTACCCTCGCCTCCCGGTGGCCCGATGGAATTGGGCAGCAGCGTGCTGCCCATTGCCCTGGGGCCACGTCATGGTCATCCTTGACTCTTGCCCGGACCAGGAGAGCTCAGAGTTCTACGCCAAGCGCGCCGCCCAGGAAGGGTGGACACGGTCCGTGCTGCAGGCGATGATCGCCACCCGGTTGCATGAGCGGACGCAGCCCGCGCTCACCACGTTCGACCAGGCGATCCCCGAAGATGACCGGGACGCCGTGGGCGCCCACGGTCCGCGTCCACCAGAGCGAAGCGTCATCTCCGGAGAGGAAATGCTACCCACATAGCCTGATGTGGGTAGCATTTCCTCCCATGGGGCGGGGCGAAGACCAAGACGCCCGCTCGTTGCTCGGTGACACGTTCACTTACAGTGAGGCGCGACGGGCGGGCCTGGGGGATAAGCGCATCTACGGCCTTCGCGACAAGGGAGACATCATCGCGCTTGGCGGCGGTGCGTACCGATGGTCCGACTCTCCGCCGGCCGATCTCGACCTCATCGAGATCTCGGAGCGGGTGCCGATGGCCACGATCTGTCTGGAGACGGCACTGGCGCGGCATCACCTCATCGATTCGATCCCCGCCGCCATCGACATCGCCGTTCCCCGGGGTAGCGCTCGCCCGAAGCTCAGGGCACCCATCCGCCTGCACCAGTTCGGCCTGCCCACCTTCGAACTCGGACGGCAAATGGTCGGGGTCGGCGGGCGCAGCGAAATCGGCATGTACTCCGCCGAGCGATCCCTTATCGACGCCATCCGACTCCGCCATCATGAGGGAAGCGACCTGGCCTTCGAAGCTCTGCGCAGCTGGCTCGACCTGCCCGGTCGCAGTCCGGCGCAGCTCATCCGCATGGCGCGGAAGTTTCCCAGGGCGGAGGCGCCACTTCGGCACGCACTCGAGGGTGCTGCTATGAGGCCGCCTTCTCGTGCGACGAGCACTTCCGCTGATGTGCCCGTGGTGTCGCCGGACTTAATGGCCGTGCTGGTGGAGATTCCGCCGGTCCGGCTGCCTCGCGGATCCGCGCCACGATCCGATCGGCCTCGTCCTCGCTGATCGGGATGAGCTCGTACTGGGTGTCGCCGCGCTCGGCTGAGTGCAGCAGCGACGAGAACTGCCACTGCAGGTCGCGTCCGAACGACTCGTCCCGGCGGTCACCATCGACGAACCGGCGGAGAACACCCGCAGGCTCGTCCCTGCTCGTGTAGTCATCGACGACCGCGTAGTACGTAACCTTCTCAGCCATCATGTTTCTCCGGGGGGTGGTCCTCGATCCTGAATACGTCCGGCGGGCGCTTGAGGGAGGCGTTCACCCGACGTTGATAGGCTTCCAGCTCATTCTCCTCGGCCTTGCTGGTGAGCGGGTCACGGAGACGCTCGTATGCCTGGTGAGTCAACTCTTTGGCTTCCAGGCTCTGCGGCGTGTGGAACTGGACCTCGAAGCGCAGACCGGTCTCTGGCCTGAGCCACTGGCTGTTGACACCCTTGTACTGATCCTTCGCCCACAGGTTCTTCAACTTCAGGAGCTCGTAGCCAGCCCCCCGCAGGCGTTCGACATCTGCAAGAACGCCATCGGCGTAATGCGACTCACTGTATGCGAGAGTAAATCGCACGGCATCCGGTACTTCAGCAGCGGCTTGCCTCGGCGACAAGTCCGGGTTGTACCGAAACCGCTCGGCGATCTTCTCCTTGAGGCGGTCTTCGCCTTTGAGCATGTGTTCCAGGCCGGCCATCTGGCGGTTCGGGTCGGCGGCTTCGATCTGGCGCATGGCCGGGAGGATGACTCGTTCGCCCTCGTCGTGGATGTCGGCGCAGGCCTTGGTGGCTTCGGTGTTCTGGCCGGGGGTCAGGGTGCGGGTCTCGCCCGAGGACCAGGAGCCATCGGCGTGAGTGCGGGGAGTGGCCCGCTCCCGTTCCGGATACCGGTCCTGGTGCTCTTCCCAGGCGGCCCGCAGCGACTGGACCGCATCGGTCCAGGGGTCGCGTTCAGCGTCGGCAATCATGGCGTCCGTGCCGTCGCGCGTGGCCTCCCGGTAGGCGGCGTATACCTGCTCGACTTGGGCTCGGTAGCCGCGGTGGACGGCGTCGAGGTTGGCCGGATCTAGCGGCAACGGTGGAGTGGCGTCGGATGGCTCGAGACCGTCGGGTAGTTGCCGACCGTCGGGAGGCCGACTCTGGCCCGGTTCGTCGAGATCGTCGGCTGGATCGGGGCGGTCGACTGGCACTCCTCACCTCCAGTGTCGGCACCCAATCTCGGATACGTCTCATCCTGGGCAACGGTTCGGGGGCGCGACCGGTTCAAGTCCCAAGAGCTAACGCCGGACCCCAGTCACAGGCGAGGCGCGTCGTGGGAACAATCCCACCAAGCTGTGGTCAACCTTGGTGGGATTGTTCCCACTGCGGAGGATGGTGGTCGACATGACGAACGGTGACTCGAACCTGCTGCCAGCACTGCCAGCACTGTTTACCTACGGCAGCACCCGCGACCTTATCCGCGCGGAGTTTCTCGGCGATGATCTCCGCTACGCCGCGTCGTTGCTGTCCCATAACAACTCCGAGACGCTGCACCCTCAGCGCCACAAGAATTACCTACCGTGATGGGATCACGCCGAGTACTCGAGCTCGTTCCGCGCGCTTTCCACGCCGTCGCGATCCAGGTCGCCGTACACAACCGAACTGCTTACTCATCCGCCGTGGACGAGGGCCCGTCATCCTTGGGCTTCGGCAGCTCGCGACCGTGTTCGTGGCTCTCAAGCTCAACGCCGATCCCAGATGGCTGGCTGGGCGGCCACACGATGTCGTAGTGCTTAAGCAGAGCGTCGAGCTTCCCGTTGACGTTATCGAGCTTTTCCCCGATCGAACGCAAGGGTTCCTCGGACGGCGTCGGACCGCCGACGGCCTGCTCCGGTGTGGCACGCTCCGGCGTAGCGTGCCCATTGAGCATATCGTCGAGGTGATTTTCCGGCCAACGGAGAGCCTTGGAAAGCCGTGCCAGAGTTCCCGGCACGCGCTTTCTGATTAGGCCTTTTTCGAGTTCAGCGATCACGGAAATGCTTACCTGCGCCGCGACGTGGAGTTCTTCCTGTGTCATCTTCAGGACGTCGTCCCTTTGCGCCTTCAGGGCTTTCCCGACTGCCCTCCAGGCTTGCGGGTCGTGCTCTGACACCAATGGCCTCCGCGCTTCGCTTCCGCGCTCCGTTTCGCTGCACACGCTAGCGGATCATTTCCTGATATGGCGGAGTCGCGAGCGGAATCCGAATCATGTCAGCAAAATCGTTGACGTCAATGATCATTTAATTTATATCAACGACTCATGGGGATCTTCTACGAATCTCGCCCATTCTCAAATAGTGTCGACTAGTCTCGCCCGCATGTTCCTTTTCGGCGTTGCAGGAGGCGCCCCGGCGCGGTGGACGTCGCAGTACCTGGCGCTGATCAGCCGTGTACTGGACGATCATAAGTTGAGAATCTGCGGTTTCACCGCAATAATCGATCTCATGGCTAGCGAAGATGCCCATGTCAGTGCTTCTATGCTCCTCGCGTTCCGGTCTGAGAACGTGCGGTCGTTCCGTGATGCGCTTGAGCTGTCGCTGCTGGCGACTGCACTCGCGAAGAAGGGCGTCCCGCATGAGGTGCCGTGGCGGGCAGGCGGTCGGCCGATCCAGGTACTGCCCGCGGTCGGTGTCTTCGGCGCGAACGCCTCGGGCAAAAGCAACCTGCTACGCGCGATCGCGGACATGCGCGACCTTGTGCTCGGCTCGTTCCGGCATGCGGACCCCAGTGGCGGCATCCGACGAACGGCGTTCCGGCTGGACCCGTCGCGGAAAGGTGCTCCCTCGCGCTTTGAGGTTGACCTCGTACTGCACGGCATCCGCCACGAATACGGCTTCGTGATTGATGATGAGCGGGTCCTGGAAGAGTGGGCCTACCGGTACCCGCGCGGGAAGGCGGCGTTGTTGTTCCGTCGCGACGGGGACGCGGTAACACTGGGGGAACACAATCGTGCCAAGGGCCGGGCCGTCATCGAGATCCTCAGGCCTAACTCGCTCCTCTTGTCCGCGGCCGCCGCGGCGAACCATCCTGATCTACTGCCACTGCACCAGTGGTTCGGGCAGAACCTGCTGCTCGCTGAGGCGGGCAGCCGCCCGTACCGGTGGGCGTTTACCGCTGAACTCCTCCGTCGGGAGGACCGGCGCGCTCAAGTGCTGGCTTTGCTGCGGGCCGCGGACCTCGGGATCACCGACGCACGCGTCCGTGAACCCGACCCGCAACTGGTCGAGCGGCTGCGCCGGGTCATCCCTATCTTGCAGGGGCGGGAGGATGATCCCGAAGGCACTGATTCAGGCAGTGACCTTATAGAGCCCAACGTGGTACTAAGCCACCGTAGCGCCGATGCCGATATCGACTTCGACGCTACGGAAGAGTCGCTCGGCACCCTGGTCTGGCTTGGCCTCGCCGGCCCCGTCGTCGAAGCGTTGGCGCACGGCAACGTGCTGCTTGTCGACGAGATCGAAGCCAGCCTGCATCCCGCACTCGTCGCGCAACTCATCCGGCTATTCCAGGACCAGGAGTCCAATTCCCGCGGCGCCCAGCTCATTTTCAACTCGCATGAGGCCACCCTGCTTGGCGATTCGAGTAGCGAGCGTGTACTAGGCCGCGATCAGGTGTGGTTCACGGAGAAGGCACACGATGGGGCGACCATGCTCTACTCACTCGCCGACCTCAGCCCGCGTGGCGACGAGGCGATCGGCCGCAGGTACCTGGCGGGCCGGTACGGCGCGGTGCCGATCCTGGCACCGGAGGAATTCACCGACATCGCGACCAGCGGCGCGGGCGAGAACCGGTGAGCCGGGCACGAGGTGAACCGAGGAGGCGCGCGAGTGCTGTCGGCAAACGACGCTCGCTCCTGGTCTTCACCGAGGGGCTGCGGACCGAGCCCGGTTACCTTCGGCACTGGCACCGTCTGCATCGCGAACGGGCGATCGTCGCCATCGACCCTTTTCATGGCCAGCCCCTGCAACTGGTGGAGCAAGCTGCGGCCCGCAAGGCTGCCGACCTACGTGACGCCCGCCGGGGCCATGGCGCGGCCTACGATGAATACTGGTGCGTCTTTGACGTCGATGAGCATCCCAATATCATCCGTGCGCTACAGATCGCCGAAGCAAGAGAAATCAACATCGCCCTATCCAACCCATGCATCGAGCTCTGGTTCGTGCTGCATTTTCAAGACCAGCACGCCTCGGTCCACCGGGCCGACGCACAGCGCACTTCGGCTGACCTGCTCGGCTGCGGCAAGATCCTTACGCCGGCCGCGCTCGACCATCTCGTGGCCTATTACGGGGATGCGCGCCAGCGAGCTTGGCATCTGGACAAGAAACATGCGCTTGACGGCTCCCCCGCTCGGTCGAACCCGGCCAGTGATGTCTGGCGTCTCATCGACCGGATCCGCCCATCGGCCTTACGCAAGCGCGCACAAGGCAGGCGCCCCCAGTCGGATCGCGTAGCCGCGGTGCTCGAAGGAGACTGAGCCGATCAACTGGCGCACAATCCGGCCCGGTCATCGCATCTGCCTGCCTGAGCTCCGAATTCTGGAACAACCGGGCGTGTGCCTGCTTATGGCTCTGGACGCCAAGAAATCCGATAATCGCGGCGGCGGCGATGACTATCGCAATTGCGGCAAGCACGCAGGCAAGCACGCATCGAGCCGTTGAACAGCCATGATCTCAATATCGCATCATAACTAGCCAGATCGGTCGAAAAGCCATCGCAAGAGGGAGTTAATAATCGGCAATCAAAATCCCCCACATAAGGACATGACATAACCGGCCCTTGTGATAACACAGTCCGCATGGATGACGTCCTGCTCGGGATCGTGCTTGACCGCCTCGACCAGCAGAAGCTCGCCGACGAGCCCACCGACCTCCTGCTTGCCGCGCTGGACGGCGATGACGCACTGGCCGGCCAACTGAGCGCCGCCACGGGCGAACGTTATTCCCCGCCCGAAACAGCGACATTCACACAGGATCCCGTCGGCGCCTACCTTAGCTCCATCACCGTCCAGGGCTTCCGTGGCATCGGCCCGGCGGCCACGCTGAAGGTGAAGGAGGGTCCCGGGCTAACGCTCGTAGTGGGTCGGAATGGGAGCGGGAAATCCAGCTTCGCCGAGGGTCTCGAAGTGCTGCTGACCGGCGACCTGATGCGCTGGAAGTCCGCCCCGATGGTCGTCAGGGAGGGCTGGCGGTGCAAGCACACTGCCAGGGATCCCGAGGTCACGGCCGAGTTCTACGTTGAAGGCAAGGGCAAGGCGACGGTCGGCCGGTCCTGGCCGACCGCGGCAGGGACCGATATCGCGAAGTCGAACGCATGGGTTCAGGTCCACGGCGAAAAGCAAGCGCCGTTCCAGGCGCTCGGCTGGGACGCGGACCTCGTGGAATACCGGCCGTTCCTCTCTCACGCGGAGCTCGAGGCGTTCTTCGGCAAGCCGTCGGAGCTGCATGACCTGCTGGCGAACGTGCTCGGTCTTGAGGATCTCACCGCCGCGGACAAGCGTCTGCTTGGCGCGGCGAAGCTCCGTGACGAGAGGCTGAGCGCGGCGAAGAAGGACCTGGAGCAGTTGCGTGCCCGGCTCGCCACGCTAGCCGATCACGACGAGCGCGCTGACGCCTGCGTGCAAGCCCTCCCTGGTGTCGACCCCGCACGCTGGGACATTGACGCAGCTCTCGCCATCGCAACCGGGAGCTACCACCAGCCTGGTGATGAGGGCCAGATCGCCCGGCTCCGCCGCCTCGCGGGCCTTACCCCGCCGACGGCTGACGACGTGGCCAAGGCGGCAACGGCGCTGCGGGAAGCCGCCGGCCGCATCGCCGACGTGACCGGCAGCGCCGCTGAGCAGGCCCGTGATCTCGCGGCCCTGCTTGACGCCGCCCTCGGCCACCACCAGGCGCACGGCGACGGCCCGTGCCCGGTCTGCGGCAATCCCGGTGCGCTGACCCCGGCCTGGCGTGCCGCCACCGGGCGGCACCGCGACCGGCTCCGCGCCGAGGCCCGCGCCGCCGACGAGGCAGCCGCTCTGGCGAGGACAGCGACGACTCGCGCTAGGACCCTCATCCAGGCGCCGCCCCAGCCGCTTTCCAGTGTGACCACCGACGATCCGGCCGCCGCCGTGCTCGCCGGCGAAGCCTGGCGGCGCTGGGCCGCCGCCCCGGAAGGCGCTGTTACCCCGACGGCCGAGCGCCTTATCGCGCTGGCCGACCACCTGGAAGCCACCCATGGCCCGCTCACCGCCGCCATCACCACCCTGGCTAAGCAGGCCGCCGACCAACTAGTCAGCCGAGACGACCAGTGGTCCCCGCTAGCCGCCCAGCTCGCTGCCTGGTGCGACGCCGCTGCCAGCGCCCGCAGCGAAACGCGGCCCGTCGCCGCGCTCAAGGCGGCCCGGCAGTGGCTCACCAGGGCGACCGCGGAACTCCACGATCAGCGCCTCGCTCCACTTGCCGACCAGTCCCGGAGTATCTGGGCCGACCTACGCCAGGAGAGCAACGTCGGCCTCGGCGAATTCCGGCTTACCGGCACGAACACCCGCCGCCAGCTCGACCTGGACGTGACCATAGACGGCGTGCCCGGCGCGGCGCTCGGCGTCATGTCACAAGGGGAGATCAACGCGCTGGCGCTGTCCATTTTCCTGCCGCGGGCCACGATCAAGGCCAGCCCGTTTCGTTTCCTCGTCATCGACGACCCGGTTCAGGCCATGGACCCCGCCAAGGTCGACGGTCTGGCCAAGGTCCTCGGCAAGGTCGCCAGCCACCGCCAGGTCATCGTGTTTACCCACGACAACCGGCTCGCCGCCGCCGTCAAGGATCTGTCGATCCCGGCCGCCATCTTGGAAGTGACCAGGCAGCCTGGGTCCAACGTCACCGTGCGCGAGTGCCTGGACGCGAGTAAGCAGGCGCTCAAGGACGCCCATTCGCTGAGCAAGGACCCGAACATCCCGCTTAAGGTCGCGGAGCGGGTGATCCCCGGCCTCTGCCGTACCGCGGCGGAGGCGGCCTTCCTCGAGGCGTACTGGCGCACCGAACTCCGGCGCGGGCGCACCCGGGCCGAGATCGAGGAGTCCCTGGACGGGAACGACAGGAAGCTGAACCTGCGAGGAGCAGCGGCGCTTGCCCTCTTCGGCGACGTAGCAGAAGCGAGCAACGTCGTGGAGCAGCTCAGCAGGCACTGGGGTCGTACCTATGCCGATACCTTCAGGGCCCTCAACAAGGGCGCGCACGAAGGCCACTCGGGTCAGCTCGCCGACCTGATCGACGACACGAAAGCCCTCGTCGCAGCGATCGGGGCGAAGTTCCGGTGACCCCCGCAGAACTCCTCGCGGCGGCTCGCGAGCTCATCGCCCGGCCGGACGCGTCGACAGTCGGCGTCTGGCCGCGCACGGCTGCCTTCCTTGTCCGCCAGGCTCTCGAAGACGCCGTCAACGCCCGCTGGGCGGCCGACCCGGGCACCGAGGCGATGCGCGAGGCCAGCATGTGGTCCAGGCTCACCTGCCTGTCCGCCTATCTGGACCAGCAGATAGCCCGCCAGATCGCCTTCGCCTACGCCGCCCTCACCAGCGCTTGTCACTACCACCCCTACGAGCTTGCGCCCACCGCCGTTGAGCTGAACAGCTGGATAGCGGACGTAGAAGCGCTGGTCATCCAGCTTGTCTAGGTGGCTCCGTTCGCTGTTCCGATGGCCGAGCCAGTGCGGGAATCCCGTCAGCTGAACCGGATGGTTTCCGGATTGACCGCTGAACGTCCCGGTCTTCGCCTGCCACGCCGGTGACGGCGACGCCGTGCTGGACTGGGAGTTCAGCTTCTCCGGGTGCCCGTACGCGGACTTCGCGCATTCCCCGTGGGAGCGCGGCACGAACGAGAATGCCAACGGGCTCATCCGAGAATACTTCCCGAAAGGGACAGAAATAACCGGCGACATGAATTACCTCTGGATGGTTGCCGACTCGCTTAATGACCGGCCCCGTGCCATACTCGGATTCAGGAAGCCAAGCGAAGTGCTCGCGGAGCTGATGCTTCAGGAAGCCGAGATTCCACCGGCCTGAATTGCTTCGATCGCTTGAGACCGCCCCCCGAAGGTCATTTCTTTTGGTGATCAGAGTTTTTCATACTGCCGGGTGAGCATCGCTGCAGAAGATCCGCAGTCTGTGCGGGTGTCCTGAAGGCAGGAACATCACCTGACCGCTAGGAGGCGGGCACGTTGAAAACCAGACTGGGCAAGATCATGATCGGCACCGCAATCGGAGCAGCTGCGCTGGGCGTGGGGTTCACTGCCAGCATGGCTGTCGCCAGCGCCGCGACCACGCCGACGTCAACATCGACGTCGACGTCGACGTCGGCCGGAACCACGGCGGTCACCGCCGCCACTCCCTCTTCCGCACCGTCCGCGACGCATAACACCGCGCACAAATGCACGAACATGGGCGGCACGCACGGTGGCGCGAAGGGCGCTCCAGGGAAGCCGAGTACCGCCGGGTAGCCCAACACCAGCCGGCCCCTTCCTTCCGACGGTCTGGGAGGGGCCGGTCCTACCGGCTCCTGCGCAAATGGCAGACAGGTCCTCGGCAGTTCATCCAGAATTACCGAAAATCCTCACATAACTCAACCGTTTAGCGTCAGGACCTGCGCGTACTGTACAGTTCACATTGATCGCTGCAGGACGGCTAAAGGCCATACGAGGGACACCATTGAGCGTGGGAGATCTGGTGATATATCCGGTGAGCCTAACGGTCACCGCCTTGGCTCAAGCGCTAATAAAGTCAGCTGACAAAGGCGTGGGCGAAGCCGCTGGTGGCGATGTGTGCCATACACTGCGCCCGATTTCTCCGCCGCACTGACCGCCAAGGCGGCACTGGCCACAGGCAGCAGGCCGAGCGGGCAGTGGCGACAGCCTGATCGATCTGCGCGGGTGGCCGACCGGAGAGAAGGAGAAAGACAAATGCGGATTCTGCTTGTGGCTAGCGCCTATAACAGCCTTACACAGCGGGTGCATGCCGAGCTTGCTGACCGGGAGCATGAGGTGTCCGTCGAGTTGGCGCTTGGCGATGAGGTGATACGTGAGGGGGTCCGCTGCTGGGACCCAGATCTGGTCATCGCGCCGATGCTGACCTCGGCTATTCCGGCGGACCTCTGGTCGGCTTTCCCCTGTCTTGTCGTTCACCCGGGGCCGCGGGGCGACCGGGGGCCGTCCTCGCTGGACTGGGCCATCATGGGCGGTACCGGGCGGTGGGGGGTCACCGTGCTGCAGGCCAACGCAGAGATGGACGGCGGGGACATCTG
>Ga0302326_10029922_pt1 | contig 10910 bp, 12 predicted proteins | sample Palsa_T0_3_FD_202264 | JGI IMG/M metagenome (GOLD analysis project Ga0302326, IMG submission 202264) | Peat permafrost microbial communities from Stordalen Mire near Abisko, Sweden - Palsa_T0_3 | ecosystem: Environmental > Terrestrial > Soil > Palsa > Peat permafrost | place: Sweden: Abisko...
GTTCGGTGAAAGTCAGCCCTTGATCGCGGCGACGGATTTAACGAGCAGGTCGCGGGCCCGGTTGGTGTCGATGGGCGCGGGGGGCTGGCCGGGCTTCAACTGCGGGTTGGCAGTGACGATCACCTGGTAATCACCGAAATGCGCGGAATAGTTGTACAGCTCGCCGCGGCGCGGCTTTCCCTGCACGACGGTCTGCAGGACACGGTGTACACCCAGAGTGCGTGTCCCCTCGATCTGCGGCACGTCGACGACTTCGATGAGACCGCGCACCCGGCCCCCCTCGAATCCCACCTTGTGGCAGTTGCCGCTCGGCTCCTCGAACGGCACCGGTGCCGACGTCTGCACAGCCATCACAATGAACCGGTCGCCGTCGCCCTCTGCGGACACCGCAGCCATGTTTCCCTCCAGGCCCGCCGGCATGTCCTCGCCGACCACAGACGACGAGCAATCCGGCGGATCGAACTTCAGCCCGGGCGGAAGCTTGTGCGTCGACAGCACCTTGGGATCGATCGCGGTCTTCGACATGTCCTTGACCTTGAATTCCGGGCCGAAGGCCGACTTCACCTGGGAAATCTTCGTGATATCGGCGGTAGGGGCCGTCTCCGACGAACCGTGAGAACAAGCCGCCAAGAGGCAGACACTTCCGATCGCCAACGCCGTCCGCATCATCGGGGCCAATCTAACCCACCGCCCTCAGCCGCGTAATTCCGACACCGTTTTCACCAACAGATCCGCGGCGAACTGTGGCGTGAGCGCCGGATCGGGCGAGCCCGGGTCGCTGATCAGCGTGGTGAACGCGAGGTAGTCGCCCAGATACGCGGTGAAGGTACTTGCCCGGGAAGCGATTTCATTGCCCCCCTCGACCGATGTCGAGATTTCGGCGACCATGCCCAGGGTTTCGGTGGCATCGATGCGGGGCGGGTCGATGAGATGAACACGCGCGCTGGCGCGCCCACCTGTCATGCTCCACTGCCGGCACTGGGCTACCAAAGATTGATTCAGCGTCGATCGACCCGTCGGCGCCGCCGCCACCACCACGTACACGGTGCCGCCCGCCCCAGATCCCGAAATGCCCTGAGCTCCTTGCCCATGACCGCCGACCGGGTCGGCCAGCGCCGCACAGCGCGTCGGGTTCGCGACGCCGGTCCCGCCGAGACCCCAGATCGCCTGCGGCGCGGCAACACCCGAAACCGCAGTCACCTCGTAGCCGGGCGGTAGGTCGCGCCGCACCCGCCTGATGTTGATGGGGTTGACGTGGTGTGCCGTCGCGCTCACCGAAGGCGCGGACGCACGTTCTGCTGGGTGAGCGCACGCGGCGAGCAGTAGGAAAACTACCGAGGCGCTCCAGAGCCGCATGCTAGTTGACGGACCGAATCACTTGGCGCGCGGTTCGTTTGATCGCGGAGACCATATCGCGACTCAACGCAAGGTCGCGTGGATCGGGTACGTCGATGACGGTGGTGACCACCCCGATGTCGTCGCGCTGCCAGAACGCACCATAGCGGTCCATGATCGCGCGCATCGCCACGTTGTCGGCCAGCATGCGGCCGGAGAACTTTTCGACTCCGCCGACCCGGGCGGCGACGGCGAGCGCGTCGATCAAGAAGGACCCGATCCCACGGCCCTGGTATGCGTCGGCGACAGTGAACGCGATCTCGGCGACGCTTGGATCGTGGTCGTCTCGCACAAAGCGCGCATCCGCTACCGGCTGGCCGTCTTGATCGGTCATCACCCAGACGAAGTGGTCGACGTAGTCGACCTCCGCCAGGTAGTCCATCAGCGCCGGGCTGGGAACGCGCGCCGACATGAATCGCCGATACAGCGTCTCGCTGGAGAACTGGACGTGGCCCTGCAGGGTCCGCACACTGTCGCCGGGCAGCACGGGACGAAGCAGTAGTTCTGTTCCGTCGCGAAGCTGCACCGGGATCGGCGTGAGGAAGGCCGCGAGTCGCTGACGAGTGGTGCGCACCAGCCGGCTCATGATCCCGGGGATGTGCACGAGCCGTGCGAACGCGTCGTTGTCGCCGATCCAACCGGTCAGCAATTCGGTTGTGGTCACCGTCGCCGTCCGCGGGATGTGACGCAGCAGCGCGATCTCGCCGACGATCATGCCGGACGACACGTGCTCGACCGTCACGACATCATCGTCTGCGACGTGCTTGATCTCGGCCATGCCCGACGAGATGAGCAGAAAGGACACCGCCTGCTCGCCTTGCTGCATGAGTACCTGACCCGCGGCGGCCTGCAGCGGCCGCAGGCTGGCCGCCAGTGGCATCAAGTCCTCGGCGGGACATCCCGTGAAGATCTCCAGCGCGGCCAGTTCGTCGGCGCGCAGCGCGGTCAGTTCGGTCACCATGCCGCCCCTGTCGCCGTCTTTGGCACGCCGGGTCGGCGACCCCCGGTCGCAGTCCGACGTTGCCAAGGTTATGGGTTGCGATCGTCTGGCAGCAAGGACGTGTTGCCCCGGATGCGTGTCGGACGTGGCTACGGTCCAGACTCACGGGATGGGTATCGCCCCCGATCCGCTGCAGACAACCCGCGATCTGCTCGATCGCAAGGCCACCGTGCGGCACGGTTACCTCGACGTGCTGGGTGAGTCCGAAGCCTCCAAGGCGTCGGAAACCACCACACTGGCTCAGCGGGCGATGAACAGCACGCTGGTGGCGGGCGTGTACGAACGACTGTGGCGCCCGGTTGCGTTCTACGTCGCCAGCGGCGTCACCACGAGCACCGAGCAACGCCGCGCCGCCGACGCGTTACGTCTGTCGGACGCTCACACATTACTCGATATCGCCTGTGGCCCAGGTAATTTCACCGGACAATTGGCGCAACAACTGCCCGCGGACGGCCTTGCTGTCGGGCTGGACATCTCCGCGCCGATGCTGACCCGCGCCGTGCTGGACAACAGCGGACCACGCACGTGTTATGTCCGCGGCGACGCGGGCACGCTACCGTTCGGCGACGAGACTTTCGACGCCGTCTGCTGTTTCGGTGCGCTGTATCTGATGCCTGAACCGTTTCGAGTCGCCCACGAGATGGTGCGGGTGCTGCGGCCCGGCGGCCGGGCGGCAATACTGACCAGCTACGCAGGCCAATCGCCGCCAGTTCGGCATGCGATGACCGCGAGCGCCCGGCTGATCGGGCTGCGCATGTTCGACCGGCACGCGTTTGTCGACTTGTTCACCTCGTCGGGCCTTGTCGACGTGAGACAGCAGACCCAGCGCACGTTGCAGTTCGTCACCGCCGGCAAACCCGGGTGATCGTCAGGCCATCGAGTAGAAACCCTCGTCGGCCTGCTGCACGGCAATCGCTCCGCCGGCAGCCAGGGCGTGCGACTTGAACACGTGTGCGGCCGCACTCGGCCGATGCCGGACCGGGACGAACTTGCAGTTCAGTTTCGGCGGCTGAAACCGGCCCCAGAGCAGCACCTCGGTCCCGTTGTGGTTGCCGGCCGCGAGCACCAGCCGACGGACTACGTCACTTCGGACCATCACGTCCGTCGCGACGGCAAGGATGTGCGGGCGGGCGGGCGTCTCTGCGCGGTTAGGACCCCCCGCCAGGTCGCCGATTTTGGCGCCCAAGATCCGGATCGGCCGGTCGTCGATGCCGCGATCAGGGTCTGCTTGCACCACGACGCTGACTTCCCATCCCGCCATCGCCCGATCGAAGATCAGCCCGCCGATCGCCGTCACCGCGTCGGTGACGTTGCCGGTCACCACCTGAAATTGATATCGACCGAGATCCTCGCGGACCGGGCGAGGCAGTTGTTTGATCGGGCTGGCGGGAGCGGCCACGTGTTGTCCGTTCGACGAATTGCACCATTCTCAGCTGACACTACGAATATAGAGTAGCCTGTGGGCCGACCCCCATCCACCGCACCACCGGGATCTGCTTTGACACCAAAACCGCGGGTGAACGGCCGCTACACTGCCGCCATACAGAAGAGACGCAAGCCCGATCCCGATCGCCGCCGCCGCGAACTGTGCGACGCGGCGATCGAGTTGCTGGCCGAGCACGGCGCCAAAGGCCTAAGCCATCTGAAAGTCGACGCGCTCGCCTATGTTGCCGATGGCACGACCTCGTTCTACTTCCGAACCCGCTCGGCATTGCTGCTCGCCGTTGCCGAGCGCATGGCCGAACTCGACCTGGCCACGTTGCAGGCGGTCGCCGACAGCGCCGGGCTCGACGACGCGTCGTCGGCCTCCTCGCTGGCCAAGCTGGTCATCCAGTCCGGGGAAGAGCCGCAGCTGAGTCGCACCAAGGCGCGCTACGAGCTGACCATGCAGGCGACCCGCGACCCAGCGATCGCGGCGACCTTGCAGCGTGCCACCGACGCTTTCACCAAGCTGCACCACGACATCCTGGTGCAGTTGCTCCCGCACGGCGCCGACCTGGATCCCGCCGTCGTCGACGATCTGAGCAACGTCATGATGACCTTCATTAACGGGCTCTTGATGCGACTGGCCCACGGCGACCGGATCATCGACAGCCCTGAACAGCTCGACGGCGTTCTGTCTGCCATCGTCGCCGGCATCTTGGGCAGCGACCAGCAGGGACGACTCACCCGCGGCGGCGCCGCGCTGCCACCGCGCCGCAGCCGATAATCCCTACGGCGATGGGTCGCCGGGTCTCCCCCGATGCTGGCCCGTATGGTTCTCTACGGCAATAGAGTTAACCGGTCGCGGGTAGCGGGCGCGCGCGGTCCCATAGAGCAGAAGGTGCAAATCGCCCGGATCGCCTCGGACGCTGACACACTGGCGGCATCGACCCGGTATGCGGCGCATCCGGGTCGGGAAGTTGTGGCGGAAGGCAAGATTTCGTGACGATCAGCACCGGCAGCGATGTCTACTACACCAATGTCGGCAAGCCGTCCTGGTCCCCGACTCTGATGAATCTCGTTACCTCACAGGCGTTTCGCTTCCCGTCGACGCGGGCAGCTTGCTCAAATAATCAACAACCGACGCGGGAGATGACTAAATGCCTGAGTACGACTACGAAGAGATGAAGAAGGAAGCCGAGCAGTACGTCAAGTTCGAGAAAGACGTCAAGAACAGAATCGCTTACATCACCTTCGACCGTCCCGACGCCCAAAACGCCACCACGTTGGGCATGCGGCAGCACTACGCCGACCTGATCCACAAGTGCAACGTCGACGACGATGTCAAGGTTGTCGTGATCCGCGGCGAGGGAGAGGATTTCGGCAGCGGCGGCGATCTTCCCGAACAGCAGGAGATGCTGGAAAACCCGGCTAGCCCGCTGCTGCATGAGGTCGCGATCAATGACGATGAGGTCAAATACCCCCCGGGCGACTCGTACCGCTATCTGTCCACCGTCACCGACTTCTACGCCAAGGCCCGCTCCGGCATCCGACCGCTTCAAGAACTTCGCAAGATCAGCATCATCGAGGCCAAGGGCTATTGCTACGGCTGGCACTTCTATCAGGCCGGCGACGCCGACCTGGTTGTCTCCTCTGACGACGCGTTGTTCGGCCACCCGGCGTTTCGCTATGTGGGGTGGGGTCCGCGGCTGTGGTGGTGGGCAGAGACCATGGGCTTGCGCAAGTTCTCCGAAATGCTCTTCACCGGAAGGCCTTTCACCGCGAAAGAGATGTATGACTGCGGCTTCCTGAACAGTGTCGTGCCACGGGAGAAACTTGAAGAAGAGACGTTGAAGTATGCGACGGCGTGCTCGCGTTCTCGGCCGACCGACACCGTCGCGGTGCAGAAGACCTTCCTCGAGTTGTACAAGCAGCACAAGGGTGAATACTTCGGCAGCCTGCTCACCGGCATGGTCGAGGGCATGCTGCCGCTGATCCACAACGACCGGGATGGCGATGTCGACCTCACCGAGGGCACCTTCGAGAGTGGCTTGAACAACGTCGTGAAGGACAACGACCTGAACTTCCCGCCCGAATGGCGGCTCAGCCGTTCGGGGCGCAACAAACCCTGAGCTCCGCAAGAACTTCGACCGCCGGATTTCTGGTCGACGTGACCGAAAAAGTAACCTGATGCGATCCTGCGGGCTGCGCCACTTGTCACATCGCTAATCCCGGCGTCGGACATCGTGGGCATATATACTTCGCGAACGGCTGCGACCTGACTTCGATACCGGATTACACCAAACGCTTATTACTGCAGACCGGACGCAGCACCCCGAGCTACGCATCACATCGGAGGCGACCTTGCCACGCAACTTGGTCACCCGCGTTGCCACCCGATTGATGGAGACCACGGCTTCGACAGTTGCCGATGTGAACCAACAGGTCCTCGCCGAGCTCGTCGAAGATCTCGATATCGATGCCGCTTTTCTGCGCCACAACGACCACAAAGTCAGGGTTTCGAAGTTGGTCGCGGTATGGCCACCACGGCGCGACGGCTCTGTCCCCGATTCCCTGGCCATTGCTCATTTCAGCAGCGCTGACCCGGTTCTGGCATTGTGCGAGCACGGTAAGAAACTGACGGTGGTCCGGCCAGAAGCGTCCGATCCTGCCTTCGCGCGCTGGATCGAGGGCGCTAATGAGCGGTGGGGCTACGACACCTCCAGGATCACGTCTCCGTCGGCAGCCGCGGCGCCCCTGATCTCGGGAGGAGTCACCACCGGCCAGCTGACCTGCATGAAATTTCGCCGCAAGAAGTGGCGAACCGATGAGCTCAACGCCATCCAGACCGTCGCATCCCTGCTTGCCCAACTGCAGGCTCGCATCGCGGCAGAAGAGAAGCTTCGCGACCTGGCGGAGCACGACGATCTGACCGGTCTGCACAACCGTCGCGCGCTGATCGCGCACCTTTCCGAACGACTCGCTGCGGGTCGACCCGGTCCCGTCCCGGTCTTGTATCTCGACCTTGATCGACTGAAGTCGATCAACGATTATCTGGGCCACACTGCCGGCGACTGGTTCATCCGGACTTTCGCCGAACAGCTGCGGTTGAAAGCCGGCGCCAAAAGCATGACCGCTCGGCTCGGCGGCGACGAGTTCGTCGTCGTTCCTGATCGGCCGATGTCGATCGAGGCAGCCCAGAAGGCCGGCGGAGATCTGTGTGCCGCGCTGCGCGATCGGATGGCCATCGGTGGCCATATGATCAGCCGCACTGTCAGCGTCGGTGTCGCAGTGGGCGTGCCGGGACGCGATAACACCAGCGACCTTCTCCATCGCGCGGATGAGGCCGTTTTAACCGCCAAGCGCGCGGGCGGCAACGACGTGGCGGTCTCCAGCGATGACATGTCACTGCAGCGCCTCTTCCGCAACGACATCGAACTCCACCTGAGCGGCGAAATCGACAACGACGCGTTGTTGCTGCACTATCTGCCCGAGGTCGACCTGTGGACCGGAGCGATCGTGGCCACCGAGGCGCTCGTCCGGTGGCGGCATCCGACGTGGGGCCTGCTGCTGCCGGAGTCGTTCATCGGCGTGGCTGAATCCGCTAATTTGGGCGCGGATTTGGGCCGCTGGGTGATGCGGACCGCGATCGCGGAGTTCAGCCGGTGGCGTTCTCATGGCGTCGGGCAGAACATAACGTTGCGCATCAATGTATCGCCGGCTCAACTGGTCAGCCGGGGATTTGTCAGCAGCGTGGCCGAAACAATCGACGAGTTCGGCATTGACGGTGGCTCGGTGTGTCTGGAGATCACCGAGCGCGCCGTGGTTCGCGACATCGACACCACCCGCAAGACACTGGAGGCGCTCAAAGAGGTCGGAGTGCAGATCGCCATCGACGACTTCGGCACGGGTTATGCCGTTCTGTCGCACCTCAAATCGCTGCCGGTCGACACCCTCAAGATCGACACGTCTTTCGTTCGGGACCTGGGCACCAGCAGTCGTGATCTGGCCATCGTCCGGGCAATCATCGGCCTCGCTGAGGCCTTCGACCTCCAGCTGGTTGCCGAGGGCGTGGAAACCCCGGCCGCCGCGCTCACTCTGATGCGGCACGGATGTCACCGAGCCCAGGGTTACCTGCTCTCACGCCCGCTGCCGGGCCACGCCATGGAGACGCTCCTTTCCTCGCGCTGGATGCCCATGCCTTTCCTGGCGGATAGCCAGGCCCTGACTCCGAGTACGATCTGACCGCGCAAAGATGTTTAGCAGCTTCAGGATTCGACGATGAATGAGTTAACCGACAAGCGGTCTGATACGACTCGCGAGCAGATCCTGCGAGCCGCCGCACACCAGTTCGCCCAGCGTCCGTATTACGCCGTCGGCCTCGACGACATTCTGGCTGAAGCACAGCTGACCAAGGGCGCGATGTATTTTCATTTCCGCTCCAAGCACGCGCTGGCGTTGGCGATCGTCGACGAGCAGACCATCAGGTCTGGTGCCGCGATCCAGGATGTGCTCGCCCGGAAGCTTTCCGGGCTGGAGACTCTCATCGACATCTCGTACCTCATCGCCATGGGCGACATGACTCAGGACATCGCGCGGGCGGCGTTCAACCTGCTCGAATCAGTCGGTCGGACCGAGAAGCTGCAGGAGCGGCTGTTGCACGGCTGGATCAAACTACTTGGCGAGACAACCCTGCGCGGAATCCGCGAGGGCGACATCGTCGATCAGGTTGATCCGGAAGACATCGGACGCCTGCTGGTGTCCATTTACATGGGGTTGCGTCAGGCCAGCAGTCTGGACGCACCGGTAGTGCTACTGAGTGATTTCGAGAAAGCATTGTCGACGGTGCTGCGGGGGATCGTACAACCCGAGCGAATCGCCTACTTCGCTCAATTCCTCAAACGACGCACGGCTTTGGCGATCAAGGCCATCGGCCCGCCGGAAAATTCCGGCAACTAAACGACGACCTAGCGCTCATCGAGCCACAGTTGCTCGGTCAGGTCTTGGAATGTCGCGAGCGCAATGTCGTCATCGGCGCGGATCAGCGCCGAGCGGCTCATCAGCGCGCGCACACTCGTGCCGTCCCGATGAGCCAATTCGACGACCATGTTGGCCAACCCCTGCACGACCAAAAGCGCCGATTCCGTGGTGGGCGGGAGGTGGAAGATCTCGTCGAATGTCAGTGACAGCACGTCCTCGGGTGCGCGGCCGACCATTTCCGAGAATGCCGAATTGGCAAACACCAGCGCGCCGTCGTGGGCGATAGCGAGTACAGGAACCGGAATCCGCTCCAGCACCACCAAAGCAGGCAACTGCTTGAGGGTTGCCATCGGTGACTGGCCCGCCGGGCCGTTACGTCGTCGCTCCACAGCCTGATTATGGTTCATTCAGCGCAATTGTCGCTCGTTCTGTTGATAGTCGAAAAATATGAATCTCCTATGTACGCAGCGCCAATTCCTCGCGGCAGAAACTGCTATTGGGACGGTGGCGAGATGATGCGGGCGGCGGCCTTGACGGCCGATGCGCGCCGCGACGCGATGACCGCGGGGTCGTCGGCCTCGGGTTGCGGGTCAGGGAATTGCGCCCACGCCAGGCCGATTCCGAACAGCAATGCCAGCAGCTCCAGCGGAGCCCACGACGTGTCGACAAAGCCTGCTGCTTGGGCGGCCTCGATGGCCGCAAGGGCATGGGCCGGCGGCGCCTGGTCGTCGAAATCCGGCGGTTCGATCGTCAGGCCCTCCAGTCGAGCCCAGGTGAGCATTCGAAGATGTTCGGGGTGGCTGCGCGCGAGGTCGTAGACATCGCCGACAAACTCGGCAACGGCGTCGGGACGCATGCGAAACGCGGCGAAGTATTGCCGGCCGTCAGCGGCGACGACGCCGCGAAACAGTGTCTCCTTGTCGCCGAAATGTGCATACAGTCGCTCCTTGCTCGCCCGTGCAGCGGCGGCGATCCGGTCGATGCGAGACCCCGCCAGGCCGTATTGAGCGAACTCGGCGCGGGCGGCGGCAAGGATCTCGTCCCGTAACTCAGTCGTCGACCTCACAGCAGAATAGTAGCCAAACGAACTAGTTCGTCCGTAACGTGGTGAGGGTGTCGTCAAGAACAAGGAGATCGTGATGAGGCTGGGTCCACCGGAAGGCAAGAAGACCGTCACCGCCGAGGAGCTGGAAGCGATCATGGATCAGCCCCGACGCGTACGGGCGTTGACCCAGCTGCTGGGCAACATCGGCGACGGCCTGAATCCCCTGATCGACCTGTATCGACCGTACGTCGACGGGTTGGCGAACCTCCCGCGCGACGGCCGGTTCCTGCTGGTGGGCAACCACACTCAGTCCGGCGCAGAGGTGTTTCTCATCTCCTATTACCTGCGCCGCGAATTGGGCGTGCGGGTCAGGCCGTTGGCCGAGCGGGGTATCGGCGAGGCGCGCGGGCTCGCCAGGGATTTGATCGCGGCCTACGGCGGCGTGGTCGGCCACCCCGATACCGCGCGAGAACTGATGCGCCACAACGAGACCGTGCTGGTATTTCCGGGCGGGGGCCGCGAGATCGCCAAGTTCAAAGGCGAGGAGTACCGCCTGCGATGGGACGGCCGCAGCGGCTTCGCCCGGGTGGCCATCGAGAGCAACTATCCGATTGTTCCCGTCGCGCTGGTCGGCGGTGACGATGTGTACCAGAGCCTGTTCGCCCGAGACAGCACCTGGGGCCGATTGAGCCAATCCATTGGCGAGAGGCTTTCCGGGCGCGCTGACATGGCGATGCCACTCATGCGCGGTATCGGTCCCACCCTGATTCCCCGCCCGCAGCGGATGTACCTGGCATTCGGAAAACCGATCAGCACCGACCGGCCTGCCCGCCGGAACGCCGCGACCTGGGTGCAGACAGTTCGCGACAGCACCAAACAGTCGCTGGAAAGCATCCTGGCCGACCTGCAGACGGTGCGCGCGCAGGATCCGTTCCGCCGGCTCAACCCGTTGGCCTGGCCGAACGCGGCAGAACCCGCCATGGCGGCCTGAGGGATTCGGCGCCGTTTCCGATACCGCGGACGGCGGGGCGGGAGCGGGGTAAAAGTAGCGTGACGTCTGAGACGACA
>Ga0302326_10029923_pt1 | contig 10910 bp, 6 predicted proteins | sample Palsa_T0_3_FD_202264 | JGI IMG/M metagenome (GOLD analysis project Ga0302326, IMG submission 202264) | Peat permafrost microbial communities from Stordalen Mire near Abisko, Sweden - Palsa_T0_3 | ecosystem: Environmental > Terrestrial > Soil > Palsa > Peat permafrost | place: Sweden: Abisko...
TCGAAGAGAGCCTGCTGCCGCCGCGGCTCCCGTATATCCCCGGCCTGCAGGTGGCGGCGCGGTACGCCGCGGCCGGGACCGGGGGCGGCACGTGGGGCGGCACCGGAGGCGGCACCGGGGGCGGGGCCTGGGCTGGGGCTGGGGCTGGGGCGGGGACCGGGGGCGAGGTCCTCGCGGATTTCTGCGACGTGTTCCCGTCGGCGAACCGAACGTGGGGAATCGTGGTCGGCGACGTGTGCGGCAAGGGTCCGGCCGCCGCCAAACGCACCGCGCTGGCCCGCTACGCCCTCCGCGCCGTGGCCCGCAGGCAGACCCGGCCGAGCCTGCTCCTGGCCGACCTGAATCAGGTGCTGCTCGACTGGCCGACCGATGACCCGCGGTTCCTGACCGCGATCTACGCCGCGGTGCGGCTTGTCCCCGGCGGGACCATGGTCCGGATCAGCTGCGCGGGTCACCCGCTGGCGCTGGTGCGCACCGCGAACGGCCAGGTCCGGGAGTTCGGCCGGCCGGGCGACCTGCTCGGCGTGCTCGCCCATCCGGAGGCCATCCAGCTGGCCACGTTGAGTTTCGGCGGCGGGCGGCGCAGCGATGACACCGTCGCCCTGGTGATGCAGGTTCCCCGGTGCTGACGTGCTCGAGCCACTGCCGTTCCGTGGTCGTTTTACCCCGATCGCGGTCAGACGCTGATGCGGGGGAGTTCGGGGACCAGGCTGCGTCCGATCCGGATGAGTGCTTCGGCGTGGTCGGCTTCGACGGGCATGGCGAGCAGGTATCCCTGGCCGTACTGGCAGCCCATCGAGACCAGCAGGTCGCGCTGGAGCTCGGCTTCGATTCCCTCGGCGATGACCGACAGGTGCAGCGTCTCCGCGATCCTGTTGATGCCCTCGACCAGGGCCAGGCCCTGGTCGGAGGTGGCGATCCCGTCGATGAAGGACTTGTCGATCTTGAGCACGTCGAAGGGGAGCTCGCGCAGGTAGCTCAGGGAGGAGTAGCCGGTGCCGAAGTCGTCGATGGCGAGCTTGACGCCGATCGCCTTCAGCTCGCCCAGGTCGGCGTGGATCCGTTCGTCGCGGCGCAGCAGGACACCCTCGGTCAGCTCGAGCATCAGCGCGGAGGGCGCCAGGCCCGAGGCGGCCAGGACCCGCCGGACGCCGTCGACGAAACCGGGATCGCGGAACTGGCGGGCCGAGACGTTCACGCTGACATACAGCGGCGCCGGGCGGGTGATCCGCCGGACCCACTGGGCCACGTCGGCGGCGGCCTGCCCCAGGACCCAGGAGCCGAGCGGGACGATGTGACCGGTCTCCTCGGCCAGCTCGATGAACTGACCGGGCTGCATCATCCCCCACTGGGCATGACGCCACCGCACCAGCGACTCAAACCCCGCGACCTGCCCGCTGGTCAGGTCCACGATCGGCTGGTAGACCAGGCTGAACTCCGAGTTCTTCACCGCCGTCTCCAGCGCCGCCTGCACCTCGCGGCGCCGCACCATCCCGGCACTGAGGATGGGCTGGTAGCGGCGCCACTGCCGCTTGCCGGCCGCCTTGGCCGCGTACAGCGCCAGGTCCGCGTGCCGCAGCAGCTCATCGACATCCGCGCTGTCCTGCGTGGTCGCCACCCCGACGGTGGCCGTGGACAGCACCGACCCGTCGGCCAGCGCGAACGGCTCACCGAACGCGGTGACGATCCGCTCGGCGAACGCGTCCACCGCGGCGGAATCGGGCACGCCCTCGACCAGCACCGCGAACTCATCACCGCCCAGCCGCGCCGCCATGTCAGAGTCCCGGACGACTGAGGACAGCCGGGTCCCGGCCGCCACCAGCAGCTCGTCGCCCACGCTGTGACCCATCGTGTCGTTGACCACCTTGAAATCGTCCAGGTCCACGAACAGCACCCCGGCGGTGGTCCCGCCCCGCCGGGTCGCGACCAGCCCCCGGGCGGCCCGGTCCTGGAACAGCAGCCGGTTCGGCAGCCCGGTCAGCGCATCATGGAACGCCCGGTGCTTCAGCTCCTCCTCCAGCTGATGCTGCTCGGTCACATCCCGCAACGTCAGCACCAGCCCCCCCACCGTGCTCTCCCCCCGCAGGTCACTACACCGCACCTGCACCCGCACGCCGACCCCGTCCCGGCGGGTGATCTGCATCTCCTCGTAATACGACCGGCGCCCCGCCTGCTCCCGCATCCGCCCCAGCGCCCGCACCAGGTCCTCCCGCTCCCCCTCCCCGACCAGATCCTGCAGCGCCACCCCCTCCATGATCACCGCCCGCCGGATCACCTCCTCACTCAGCATCACCCGCTCCACCGCGAGAGCCGCCTGCTGGGCCAGGATCTCCAGCGTCGCCGACAGGTCAGCCAGGGTCCGCTGCCCCGCGAACACCGCCAGCACCGCGATCAGCGGATCACCAGAGGGCCGGTCCGTCAGCGTGACCGGGCACAGCAAGATCCCGTCACACCCGGGGAGCAGCACGCCCGCCTGCCCGCCGAGCCTGGCCGCGGGCAGGAAAAGCGGCTGCGAACCGGTCAGCAGCGGCACGCATGACTCGATCAGCCCGGCCAGCCGGTTCAATCGGGACGAATCACCGGACCCGCTGGCTACGGCGCGGAGCGCACCGTCATGGCGCACCACGAGCAGGGCCTCGCGCGGCGAGCCCGGGTCGATGAGGGCGACCGCCGCATCCCTGACCGTGGCGGCGGCCTCCGGCACGGTCACGGCCGAGGCCAGGGCCGCGCCCGCCACCCGGACGGCTCGCTCCCGGCTCAGGGCGCGGCGGTGCGAGGCCGCCACGTCCCACAACCGCGAGAGCACCAGCAGATACAGCAGGGCCGAGAACACCGCGATCACGCTGTCGTCGGGACTCCGGCCGGTGACCGACTGGATGAACAAGACGACCGGGGCTATCAGCGACGCGAGCATCAGCACGGTCAGCCTGAAGGGCGAGGTCACGGCAGGCAGCCGGGCCACCGGCTGGGTCAGCTCGGACATGCTCGGGTGCAGGGCCGCGGCCCCCCACGCGGTGTAGAAGACCGCCCAGCCCAGGTCGACAATCGTCCCGCTGCTAAACGACCCGTACAGCTGGATCAGGCCGAACGAAACGTCGGAGGCCAGCATCCCGACGATACCGAGGATAAGCAACTGGGCGGACCTGGACCGCACGGTCCCCGGCGCGATGAGCCGGGCGATCATCGCCAGCAGAAGCACATCGCCGAGCGGATAGCCGATCGCGACGCTTTTCTGCAGCCACGACAGCGCGGGATTATGCACATACGGAAGGATCAGGTAGATCCACGACAGCAAAGCCAGCCCGACGGTCAGCGTCAGCGCATCAATCAGGCTGCGCCGGTCCCGGTCCGGGGTACGCCACCAGATAAAAATGAGCAAGCCGACGGCGGTCAGCGGATACTGCGCCAGGTAGAAACCGTCCGCGAAGGACGGAAAGGGCACCGTCACCTTCATGATCTCGGTCAGGACCAGGAAGCTGACCTGGCCAATGGCGAAGCTCAGGTTCCCGAAGACCAGCAGCAGCCAGGGCGCCTTACGGGCAGGCCGGTTGATGACCACCCCGGCCGCGATGGCCAGCACTCCGCTCAGACCGATCAGGCCCCACGCCTCGGTGCGCAGGCCGGGCCGCCCGAAGTACACCGCGATGAGCAACGCCATCCAGATGAAATAACCCACCAGCAAATTCCGCCGCGATGTCAATGCATCATCCCCCATGCTCACCGGCTCGCTCCAGCACGCTGTCCTCAGCAGTGCACGCCCTGCCCCTAACTACATCTTCCCCCCAGAACACCGCCACAAGCACCTAGCGCATGTCCCCTCAGTAGCCCCAGTAAGCCCCAATTAGCTGTTTATGTTAGTTCCCGGCTCCGGCCTGTTACGAAGATCACATCGCTCTTTCCTGATTCTCCATGAGTTTTCTCGATTCTGCCCGAGATTTTCTGGGTTCTGGCTGGACCAGAGTGAATGTTGTGACTATTTATCGTATTAAAATGATAATCCGCGCCGCGCACGCGTTCTCCGGCCCGCCGACCGCCACGTTCGTCGGCCATAAAGCGTGTCAGCCCCGCCCTGAGCGGGCATTAAGATATTGCTCCGGTCAGCGTCTGGGGAGCCAAGGAACGGTACGGCGAGACACGTCAGGGCGCGGCGCGGAAGCAGGTTACCCAATTTCGCCCGAACATAATGTGCGATATGTACACCAACTATTCGGTGAGCAGGCATGGCAGCACCCGCACTGGACCGCGGTAGCCTCCGGCCGAACCCAGCTGACCTATCGTCAGCTGAACCAGTCGGCCAATAAGCTGGCCCACCAGCTGGCGGGCATGGGCGTCGGCCCGGAGACCTTGGTCGGAGTATGCCTCGAGCGCGGCGTAGAAACGATTCGCTGTCTGCTGGCGATCTTGAAGGCGGGCGGCGCCTACCTGCCGTTGGATCCGTCGCTTCCGGCCGCGCGGCTGCGCCAGATGTGCGCCGAAGCCCGCCCCCTGGTCATTCTGGCGAGCCACCCGGACGCGGGAACTTTCACGGAAACCGACGCCAGGCTGCTGCTGATCGACGAGCGCGACCTGAAGCTCGCGGACCGGCCGGCCACGGCTCCCGAGGTCCGCCTGCACGGGGACAACCTCGCGTACGTCATCTACACCTCAGGCTCCACCGGCCGGCCCAAAGCCGTCGCCGTCAGCCACGGCTCGCTGGCCTGTGTCAGCGCCGAACTAGCACGCGAATACCAGATCGCACCTGACGACCGGGTGCTGCAGCTGGCTTCCCTTGGCTTTGACACGTCGGTCGAGCAGATCATGGTCACGCTGACCTGCGGAGCGACCCTGATGCTGCCGGCCGAGGGGACGACCGCGCCCAGCGACCTGCTCCGCTACCTGGCGGCGGAGCAGGTCAGCATCATCGACCTGACCCCCGCGTACTGGCACCAGCTGCTCGCGCTCACCGGACCAGAAGACGAGCGGCTGCGGAGCGTCCGGCTCATGATCACCGGCGGCGACCGGGCGAGCCCCGCGGACTGCGCCGCGGCCATGCGAGCCGCGCCCCGGGCCAGACTGCTCAACGCCTACGGGCTCACCGAGACGACGATCACTTCGACGCTGTACGAGACCGATGAGAAACTGCTGGCCACTTCCGCCTCGGTACCCGTGGGCAAGCCGATCCGGCACGCGCAAGTGCTCGTGCTCGACCAGAACCTGAACGAGGTGCCCGCCGGTACGGCGGGCGAGATCTACATCGGCGGCTGCGGCGTCGCCCGGGGGTATCTCGGCCGGCCAGAACTCACCGCCGAGCTGTTCCTGCCGAACCCGTACGACGTCTCGCCCGGGAGCAGGATGTATCGCAGCGGAGATCTTGGGCGCTGGCGTGACGACGGCAACCTCGAGCTCATCGGGCGGGTGGACCACCAGCTGAAGATCCGCGGCTTCCGGGTCGAGCCCGCCGAGGTCGAGAGCGCTCTGGCCGGTCACCCCGAGATCGCCGCGGCGGCGGTCATCGCCCACGAGTTTGGTCCGGGTAACCGGCAACTCGCGGCGTACTACACCCGGCGTCGCCCCGAAAACCCCAAAGAGCCCGAAAACCCCGAAGAGCCCCAAGGCCCCGGGCCACGGGACGGATCGGCCGACGGCACGGCGCAGGATCCGCTGTCGGTCGCGAGCCTGCGGAGCTTTCTTGCGGCCCGGGTGCCAAGCTTCATGGTTCCTGCCGTGTTCATCGCGCTAGAGGCGATGCCGCTGACGCCGCAAGGAACGATCGACCGGGGGGCGCTCCCGCGTCCCGTGACCGTGGCCAGCGGGGGCCTCACCGGGGGATACACGCCGGTACAAGCGGGAATGTCGCATCTGTGGTCCAGGATGCTCACCAGGGGGCGGGTAGGCCTCGACGACGATTTCTTCGCCCTCGGCGGCAACTCGCTGCTGGCTGCGGAGATGCTGGCGCACGTGCGCGTCATGTTCGGAATCGGGCCGAGCTACGTCCGTCCGCTCACCCGCCGTCTGCTCCGCGACCCGACCCTTCGGGGTTTCTCGAAGGCCACGCAGGACGCCCGCGCGGGCAGGCTCACCGCCCGGGGCGCGGATGCGCGGGTCGACTTCACCGCCGAAGCCAGGCTGACCGATCCTGTCCACCTGGACGCGGGTCCGCCACCGGACTGGAAGCGACCGCGCGAGATACTCCTCACCGGGTCGACCGGTTTCCTCGGGCTTTACCTGCTGCGCGAACTGCTGACGGCCACCACCGCGCGGGTGCACTGCCTGGTTCGGGCCGGCACCGCCGCGGACGCCCGGCGACGAATCGAGCAGGCCGCCGAACGCTACTGTATCGACAGCCTGCCGACCGATCGCATCGTGCCGCTGCCCGGAGATCTCGCCGACCCGAATCTGGGCCTGGACCCCGGCACGTTCAGCGAGCTCGCGCGGACCATCGACGTCATTCACCATGCCGGCGCGACGGTGAACTTCGTCTACCCGTATCAGGATCTGCGGGGCGCCAACGTGACAGGTACCCGGGAACTAATCCGCCTGGCCGGATTGTACCGGGGCATACCTATTCACTATGTTTCCACTACTACGGTGCTCGCAGGTTTTGGCGCGATGGGCGTGCACGAGGTAACCGAGGACACGCCCCTTGCTTATGCCGATCACCTGTGCATGGGCTACATAGAGACCAAGTTCGTCGCCGAGGAACTCCTCAGGAACGCCAGCCGGGCGGGCCTGCCTGTGGCCATCTACCGCCCCCTGGACATTGTCGGTGATCAGCGCACAGGCACCTGGAACACCGCTACCGAAATGTGCGCGCTGATAAGGTTCATGACGGATAAGGGCGTCGCACCTGATATCGACCTGCCGCTCGACTTCGTGCCTGTCGATGTATGTGCGGCCGCCATAGGATACATCGCTTCGCATGTCGAAGCGGCCGGGAGCACCTACCATCTGGCCAGCCCGAAATATGCGCTCCTCGGGTCACTGGTCGACCGGCTGCGCCAGCACGGATACGCGATAACGACGATACCTTACCCCGACTGGGTCGAGGAGCTGCTGAAAACTGCCGCAGCGGACCCGGGCCACCCGATGACCCCTTTCGTCCCGCTCTTCGTCGATCGCTGCGAAGAACCCGGGCTCACGGTGGCGGAAATGTACCTTGAACATATCTTCCCGGCTTATACCCGGGCACATGCTGAGGCGAGGCTAAGAGGCAGCGGCGTAGTTTTCCCGCCGGTCGACGAGAAACTCCTTGATCTCAATATCGGCCGGCTGATAACAACCGGGTACCTGAAGAGCCCGTTATGGCCATCGGTCACTATCCGGACTGGGATTCCTTCACGATCGCGCCCAGCGCACGGGACTGCCCGGTCGCCTTCGGCGCGGATCTGAGCCCGGTCAGCGTTCTCGGCGCATACAAAAAAGGGATTTTCCCGTTCCCGGCACCCGATGAATACACGCGCGACGTCAACGAGTTCCGGTATGAGGACCGGGTGTCGGACGGCGTGATCGGCCTCGTGGGCAGCACCGGCGACGACCCGTATCGGGTGGCCTGGTGGTCACCCGACCCCAGGCCGGTGATCAAAGCCGGGAATATACACCTCGGCCGCAATACCAGAAAAGAGCTGCGGCGCGGCCGTGAACGAACGACAGCGAATGTTTCGTTCCTGCGGGTGGCGCAGGAATGCCGTGCGGGCCGTGAGCCGCGCTGGTTCACCGATGCGCTGCTGGAAAGCATGGTCAACCTGCACGAGGAAGGCTGGGCCCACAGCATCGAGGTCTGGCAGGACGGCGATCTGATCGGCGGCGCCCTCGGCGTGGGCGTGGGCTCGGTGCTCAGCGGAGATTCGATGTTCAACCGGCATCCCAACGCGGCGAGAATTGCGGTCGCGGACATGGGAGCACGATTCGCCGCGGCGGGCGGCACGCTGATCGACGCGCAGTGGGACAGTCCATTCCTGCGGTCGCTCGGTGCCGAACTGATGCCGCGAGAGCATTACCTGCCGATGCTGACTGCTTCGGCTCGGCGCAGCGTGCTCCCGGCCCAGTCGCTCCCCGCCGGGCGGCTGCTGTCAGTAAGACTGGCCGAACAGGGCTGAGAACCGGCGGGGGCGGCCGTCGACGATGCACACGTCGCCCGATGCCTCCAGGTGCTCAGGGATGCACCGGATGCTGACCGCAAGCGGCTTCAGGGCTGCCTCGCACTCCGGGTCACCGCACCAGGGGGCCAGCACCAGGCCGCGGCTTTGGGTGAAGAACTTCCGCAGGTCCGCGAAGCTGGACAGGTCCGAGCGGATACCGTCCCGCAGCCGGATCCGCGCCTGGGTCAGCAGCCCCTCGTGCACTTCGGAGAGCGCGCTCGTCATCGCCTCCGCCGCCTGGGCCAACGGGACCGAGCGGACGTTCCGGTGATCGAGCCGGACCCGGTAGCTAACGGTGCGGCTGGCCGCATCCCGCTGCCCGACCTCGATGATGACGGGAGCGCCCTTCTTGATGTAGCTCCACCGGACATCGTTGGCCCGGCGCTCTGATCGCTCCACCAGGACCCGGTCCGGGGCCAGGCCGCCGGGCCTGGCCAGCGCGCGCGCCCCTTCCTCGGCGTAGGCCAGGATCTCGTCGCTGGCCTCGCCGCGCAGGATCGGCACGATGACGACCTGAGCCGGGGCGATCTGCGGGGGCAGGACCAGGCCGTCGTCGTCGCCGTGGGTCATGATGACGGCCCCGATAAGACGGGTCGAGATGCCGAACGACGTGGTGTACGCGTGCTGGCGCTGGTTATCCCGGTCGAGGAAGTCGATGCCGACGGCGCGAGCGAAGTTCTGGCCGAGGTAGTGCGACGTGCCCGCCTGCAGGGCGCGGCCGTCCTGCATCATCGCCTCGATGGTGAACGTCTTCACCGCGCCGGGGAAGCGCTCGCTCTCCGACTTTTCCCCCGGCACCGTGGGAAGGCAGAGGAAGTCTTCCGCGAAAGTCCGGTACATCTCGTGGGCATTGAGCACGTCGGCCAGGGCGGACGCTTCTGACTCGTGCGCCGTGTGCCCTTCCTGCCACAGGAATTCCGTGGTCCGCAGGAAGACCCGCGGACGCATTTCCCACCGGACGATGTTGCACCACTGGTTGAGGCGCATCGGCAAGTCGCGGTACGACTGGATCCATTCCGCCATGGACTTCCCGAAGATCGTCTCCGAGGTCGGCCGGACCACGACCGGCTCCTCCAGGGGCCCGGCCGGGGTCAGGACGCCGTCCACGCTCTCCAGCCGGTGATGGGTCACGACGGCCATTTCCTTGGCGAAACCCTCGACGTGGGTGGCCTCGGCCTGGAGATAGCTGACCGGGATAAACAGCGGGAAATACACGTTGGCATGACGCCTGGCCCGGATCTGGAGGTCGAGCTCCGCCTGCATGAGCTCCCACATGCGGTACCCCCACGGGCGGATTACCATGCAGCCACGCACGTGGGCCATGGTGGCCAGCTCGGCCGCCCGGACGACTTCCTGATACCAGCCGGGGAAGTCTTCGGCGCGAGTCGGTGAGATCGCCGTGGCTGCCTTAGCTGACTGTGCTTGCGGCACCAGAACGTCCCTTCAATGCGGCAGGTGAGGTAATGCTGGATCGGCACGCCCGAGGCGGCAGCGGCCAATTCTAGCAAGCACCGCACCCGGCGCTCGCCGTGCGCAACGCGGCGGATTCGGAATCTTACGGTGCGGGCGGGGCGACGGTCGCGTCACGCCGGCCGGCCCGGCGCAGGGCCTCGGTGATGAACCCATCGGCCTTGAGCTCCTCGACGAACGTGCGCAGGAAGCCGAGGGTGTCGTCGCGACGGGTCCGGGTGGTGCCGACGGCCTGCTGGATCTCCATGAACCGCGGCTCGAGCAGCCGAACGCCGGGGTGGGCGGCGGCGAACGCCTCCAGCGGCTGACGGATGCCGGCCGCGGCCTCCAACTGCCGTTCGGTAAAGACCGTGACACCTTCGTCGCCGCGCACCACCTCCGCGTGGGCCAGGGTCCGGGAGAGGAACAAATCGTAGGCTGACCCCTGCTTGACCCCGACGCGCACACCGGGGCGGTCCACGTCCGCGCTCGAGGTCAGGGGTGAGTCCGGCGGAACGGCGAACACGCCCTCGATCACCGCGTACGGCGCGGTGAACGCCACCGTCTCCGCACGGGCCGGGTCGATGGCCAGGAAGCAGATGTCGGCGCGGCCCGCTTTCATCGCCTCCAGCGAGTCCCGGGCCGCGTCGAAACAGACCAGCTCCACCGGGACGCCGAGCCGAGCGCCAAGCTCGCGGGCGATATCGACGGTCACGCCGCTCGGGGCCGCCGGCGTACCTTGAGCCAGCACCGGGTTGCCCAGGTTGATCGAGGCTCGCAACGTGCCGGTGGGGGCGAGGTCGCTCCGGAAGTCCATGAGCCGCATTGTGCCATCCGGCCAGCTGCTGAAGCATGGCTCAGCATCGACAGTCTTACCCTACATGTGTAGAATATGAGCCGTGAGGATGACGGCGCCGCTGGAGCGCGTGCTGCGGGCGTTCCTCGACGAACCCACGGCGCCCCGCTACGGCTACGACCTGATGAAGGCGGCCAGCCTGCCAAGCGGCACCCTGTATCCGCTGCTGGCCCGCCTGGAACAGCGGAAGCTGGTCGTCTCCGCCTGGGAGACCCCGCAGCAGGAGGGGCAGCGGCCCAGGAAGTACTACCGGCTGACCGGCGAGGGCATCCGGGTCGCCCGGCTTGAGCTCGCACGATCATCCCGGCAGCAGCGCGCGCCGGGCCGCCCGGGGCGGCTGGCCCCAGGGAGCCTTTGATGAGCGGCGAGCGCGCGCTGCTGCGCATCGGGGAGTACCTGGTGGACCGGGCCTGCCGCTGCCTGCCGCGCGAGACCCGGAAAGATCGCTACCGGGAATGGGCGGCCGAACTGCCCGCTATCTTGCATGA
>Ga0302326_10029927_pt1 | contig 10909 bp, 6 predicted proteins | sample Palsa_T0_3_FD_202264 | JGI IMG/M metagenome (GOLD analysis project Ga0302326, IMG submission 202264) | Peat permafrost microbial communities from Stordalen Mire near Abisko, Sweden - Palsa_T0_3 | ecosystem: Environmental > Terrestrial > Soil > Palsa > Peat permafrost | place: Sweden: Abisko...
CGTTGCAGAATTTCGCCAACAACTTTCGCGCCTGCGCTCTCCGCCAGCGTGCGCAGTTCGGCCAGCGATTCGTCCGCGTCAAACTCTGGAATGCTCGGCTTGTTGGTGGTGGGCTTTCCCGAGGTCGAAGACTTGCCGGCGGCGGACGCCGCATCTCGAGCCGCGTGCGCCTGCGCGGTAACCGTGCCCTTCATCCCGCTACGTCCGCGCGTGCGCACATCAATCCCCACCAGAAACGCGCGTTCCTGCAAATCTTCTTTATCGTTATTTTCGCGCACCGTTTCTGCGCCGAGAGGCACACGTCCGCCTGCGGACGTACGATTGCGGGTCTTCTTGGGATGAGAACTGCGCAAACCGAAAACGCCTTACCCTTCGGTGCCCGAGGCGCTCGCCGCCGCTGCCGATGCCGGCGACGCCGACGTTGACGCCGTCCCGGGCGCAGCTGCGGCCTTGGCCTCCGGATGCGCCAGGTGCGCGCCATGGGACACGGTTCGCCCCATCACCACGGTGGAGATGGCGTGCTTGAAGATCAATTGCTCCTGTCCGTTGGCCTCCAGCACCACGGAATATTTGTCGAAGGAACGAATCCGGCCCGTCAACTTCACTCCGCTCAGCAGATAAATCGTGATGCTCAATCGCTCCTTGCGGGCCGTATTCAGGAAGGAATCCTGGATGTTCTGCGCCGGCTTGCCGCTTTCCATAGCCGATCTCCTTACGTTCTTTGACTTGCAACACACCAACTCGCCCCTTCCGCAGACGCCTCAGGGCAAGCTCAAACCAACAGCATGTTCCTCGCGCACTTTCCGCTTCAGGAACACGGGGGAACAACCTGCCTCCTCGCCGCCCGGTTTTTTCAGGCAGCACCGCCCAGCAGGTAGCTGTGAGTACGATACGGTGTCCCCTCGCGCTTTTCAACCTGGAAGTTGTGGAAGCCGACTTTTCGTACACCAGTGTGAAAGTTTTCCTTCATCCCATCTCTCCTGATCGTTGTGTACAATCCCGGCGTGGGCAATTCCGCCCTTGCGTAACGCACCGCACCCTCCTTCTATCATCCGAAGGACCGGTGAATTCTTAGGAGGCATCATGGCAAGCGCCGCTCTCGCATCTCTCCTTGCGCCACAAATCAACTTTCCTCCGGACTTCAACACCAACTTTCTGATGCTAGTCCGCTGGATCCACTTCCTGGCCGGCATCACCTGGATCGGCCTGCTCTATTTCTTCAACCTCGTGAACGTCCCCCTCATGAAAGAGCTCGATGCCGCTACCAAGGGCAAGGTCATGCCCGCACTCATGACGCGCGCCCTGTGGTGGTTCCGCATGTCCGCCGCGCTGACCGTGCTCGCCGGCATCATCTACTGGGAAGTCATTGTGACTTCTGACGTCCACAACGGACAAAGCCTGGGATTGAATCCTTCTCACGGCGCAGTGATGGGCAGCTTCTTTCTGATCTGGACCATCGTTTGGGGCCTGCTCTACGCCTGCCTGGTCCCCGGCAAAGGAATCTTCGACAAAGGCGCATTCGTCGGCGTGGTCTATGCCGTGGTCGTCGCGGCCGCAGCTTGGCTGTTCCTGAGCCTGAACAGCCACGGCTGGGAGAGTAACCGCCTGCTTTCCATTGGCATCGGCGGCGGCATCGGATGGGTCATGCTGCTCAACGTCTGGGGAGTAATCTGGCGCATTCAGAAGCGCCTGATTCAATGGACGCGCGACAACGCCACCAACGGCATTCCCATGCCCGACAAAGCCAAAGCCATGGCCAGGCAAGCCTTCCTGGCCAGCCGAGCCAATGCCTTCCTGTCGGTAGTGATGCTGTTCTTCATGGGCGCCGCCAGCCACTACCCCATGTTCGGGAAATAACCTTTCGTCCCGCAGCAGCAAGAAAAAACGGGAGGCCCGTGTTTGGGCCTCCCGAAGGTTTGTCGCCGCTCAATCGCCTAGAACGTGAACTTCACCGCCAGGCGGATGGTGCGGGCGAGTTGGTAAAGGTACGGTTGACCGTACTGGCTGTTGATCGTCGCAGTACCGGTAAGAGTGTTCCCTCCCACGGCGTTGAGCAGCGACTGCCAGGGGTAGGCGGACTCGAACGCTGTGTACGCTGGCGGGCCAAGGGGCAAGCTGCAAGGCCCGACGGTAGTCCCACCCGCTGCAATACCGCAAGCGAGGCTGTTAGGAGTCAGGAACTGCCCGAAGTTCTGACTATCCAGCAACGGGTAGTACGCAGTGATGGCGCGCTGGTTGAGAATGTTGGGGATCGTAGCCGTGAAGCTGAGCACCTTCGTTTCGTTGATTTTGTAGTTCTGCGTAAAGTTGAAGTCAGTCTGAATATACCAAGGCGTCCGGTAGGTGTACGGATTGCCGGTGCTAATGGCTCCCGAGTTGGGATCCTGACTGACGTTCACCCACGTTCCCCGGTTAACAATGTCGGTCGGGAACGCGCCCGCAGGTGGGGCGAACGAATAACCCACGTCCATGATGGTAGTTTGTGGTGTGCCGCTGTAGAGGAACTGGAAAATACCGAAATCGGACGAGGTCTTCTTGCTCTCACCCAACTCGTAGTAGGCATAGCCCTTGAAGGCATTGGGACGATCGGTCGGCAACAATCCGCTCGACGACTGGCCGTAGGCATCCCAGGAGAAGAACGGCTCGTCAAAGGAGCGGCTGTTGTTGGGGGAGTTGCGGCCGCCGCCGCCATCACCAATGTCAGTGCTGGTCAGCCCGGTGTAGTTGCCACGGAAGTGGCTATAGGTGTAAGAGAACATCCCAAACCAGTGCTTGCTGGTCGACTTGGTCAAGCGAAATTCAAGGCCATCGTAGCTGCGAGCGCCCTGGATGTTGTTCGGCGGGCACGCAATGCCAAGGCTGCCGCCGGCGCCGCACCCGCTGGGAGTTCCATACAGGAAGTTGTAGAAACCGTCGAAGCTCTTGTTCACACCTTGGCCGGGGTTGACGATCACGAAAGTCTCTCCGATCGCCGGGTTGAAGATGGCTGAGTCTTCAATCACGTGGTCCAGACGGGTGCGATCCCAGCGCGCTTCAAACGCCAGGTTCTTGTGGATCTGGTAGTCGGTGCCAAACACAGAGTCGTGCTGGCGATAAGGCTTGATGTTATTAGCGACTCCCTCTTCAGTCGGAGTGCAGGTCGCACACGAAGTGGGGAAGGTTCGGAAGTTCTGGTTTTCCAGGAACGTATAGCCCGCCGGGGTTGCGCCCACGCCGCCAGCGAAGTTGCCTTGGGTCGCTGAATTGGGACCGTTACAGTCATGCACGGAGCTGTTAAAGACCGGCACGAACGTTTGAAGCTGATCCGTGTTCATGGCGTAGAAGCAATTCTGCCAGTACTGCCCGCCAAACGAACTGATGGCCAAGTTCAGCTTCATGATGTCGTTGAACACACCATAGCTGCCGAATACCTTCATCCTGCCATCTTTGAAGACATCCCAGGCAGCGCCCAAGCGGGGTGCGAGCTTGTCGCCCCAGCCAAAGTTAATTGGCCGGCTGATTCCACCGGTCGGTTGATCCTCGGCGGGCAGGTACTCTTTCTCAACCCGCAAGCCTGCATTGACGGTAAGGCCACGACCGATCGTCCAGGCATCTTGAAAGAAGAAACCATGGTTAATGCTCGTTGCCGCGCCATTGGAGCCGTAGTCCATTATGTCGAGGTAACCAAATTGGCCGGCGCAGCCGCCATAGATGTTGCCTGCGTCGACGGTGGCGCAGTTGGCCATACCGACGGGCCCCTGCGCGACATAGTAGTTGCCGCCGCCGGGGAAGACGTTGATCTCCGGTTCATTCCAGTGCTGCAAGAGCTTATTGCTAAGGTGATTCAGTTGGTACCCGACCTTGATGTTGTGGGTGCCCATCCATCCGCTCTTGAACCAGGCCACATTCGCATCGATCTGATTGTGGTGAGTAGCGTCGTAGGTGGTGTCGTTGATGTTTTGGGCAGCGTTAATATAACCGGCCGTTTGAGACAGAGGTGAAGCAGGCGAGATCGGGTTACCGAGATTATCGGTAGCGCCTGCGCCGCTCGTCTGAAACTCCCAGAGGGTGCCGTTGGTGGGGAAACCTACGTCATGATAGTTCTGGAACGAAATTCCCCAGCGGAAAGTGGCCACGATCCTCGGCGTAAGCGTAAAATCCGCACCGACGTTGGTAGTAGTGTTGGGCGCTCCAAAGCCCAGGGCGTGCGCGAAGGCAAACGCGGGACTTCCGCTACCGGCACACGGGTTGGTTGCCGAGGTGAATGAACCGAAACAGCTAGTGCTCGGATTGAGGATGTTCGTGGTTGCATCGGCGTAAGGAAGGTCCTCGCCTCTCAACTTTTCATACTGGTAGAGCCATGAACCGAAGACGCGAATCTTCTGGGTCAGAGCGTAATCCAGCCGGGCGGTCGTGTAATAAGTCTGCGCATTAGTGCTGAACGGCAGATCGCCACCTTGCCCGCCAAAGTACACACTGCGCTCGACATCTCTGGCTTCTGGATCGAAACCTAGGAAGAACCACAGTTTGTCCTTCTTAATCGCCCCGCCGACGGTAAAGCCGCCCTGGAAATCGCCGATCGTATCTTTCTTGGACTGGTACTGCTGCGTGTTGGGGTCCAGATAAGCATTGCCGCTTGAATCCGGGGTGGTAGTGTAGGTCGGGTCATAGCGGTTAAACGCGGTTGGCGAACCGTCCCATGAACCTCTCTCCAATCCGGCAAACACGGAACCGTGGAGGGCGTTGCCGCCTTTTTTCATAATCACGTTGACCACGCCGCCCAGCGCGCCGCCGTGCTCGGCTTCAATACCCGAACTCTTCACTTGCACTTCCTGAATGAAATCAAAGGGCACGTTCGTGTGCGAGAATCCACCGATGGAATCCGCCGTTTCCTGACCTTCCACCAAGTAGGAATTTTCTGAGTCCGCGCCGCCAGCCACGGAGTAGCCGAACTGCTGTCCGTTGCCGCCGCTGCCCGGAGACTGCCCGCCGGTTCCATTGCCCATGGACATTTGCGGAGATCCCTGGCTGCCCGCCAAGGGTTCATTGCGGGCCGAGGGCGAGAACTGAATCACCGACTGGAATGAGCGTCCTTCAGTCGGAACGTCCTTGAGGACGTCTGCCGTAACGTTCGTCTGTGTGGTCTCGGTGGTCACATCGATCACCGGAGCCTCGCCGCTCACTTCAACCACCGTGCCGGCTGCGCCCACCGCCAACGTCAGATCAAGACTAGGGGTATGCCCGACCTCGATCGTGATACCTTCGCGCTTCAACTCGGAGAACGTTGCCGCCTTCACCGTCACCGTATATACGCCGGGTGGCAGGTTGACGAAGCGGTAGTAGCCGCTACTGTCGGTTTCCAGACTCTTGGCTCCAATCAGCGTGGTGCCCGTGAGTACTACCTGTGCCTTGGAAACCACCGCGCCGCTAGGGTCTTTGACAGTTCCTTGCAGTCCGCCCGTCGTCTCTTGCGCGAAAACATTGGCAACCAGCAGCAGCATAGAGAACAAACAAACGGTAAACATCCCAAACTTCGCTGAAGTACGACTCATAGTGTTGTCTCCGATGAATGAACTGTTTCTTCTCGTTCTGTCGTGTCTTGTTTCTTCGTTGAGAGGCCAGGACGGCTGCAAAGCCTGGGAGTCCCGACCGAACACAATTCCCGAACGTAGGTACTTAGCAACTGACACTCCAAAACAGTCAACACTAACACCTATTATTTTCAATAAGTTGTGAACTGTTATCGTCCTGCGGCTCTTTGAATTGGAAGATTGACGGGACCATTCATATGGATTTGCGTAGAAGTAACTGCGCTCAAAACGGCTGGTCACCCATCTCTGTTGGTGCGGAACCAGCCCGAACCGGGGGCTCAGCGAACGAGGCGGGCGCGGCGTCGAAACGCCAGCGCTCAAGAACCGGTCGGGGGACCAAACGGTCCTCAGAACGTGAATTTGGCCCCAAGCTGATGGAACCCTGCGAACCAAGCAACTGAGGTTCCAAAACTTAGAAGATGAACTTCAGGCCAAAATACAGTCGCCGCTGTCCGATGCCATCAGTGACGATGTTGTTAGCAAATGTGCCACCACCATCGACGTTGAACTTGGTACTCTGGAACCCGCCGAAGGTGGCGTCGTCCAGAATCGGATCCGGAACACCGCGGAACTGGGTATTCATGATGTTATACGCCTGTGCCTGTAATTGAGCCGTCACCCGCTCGTTGATCTTAAAGTTCTTGAACACACCCACATTTGCGGTACTAATGGGCGTCCCACGCAGTGTGTTGCGGCCCACCCCTGCGAACGGTGTGCCGTAATAAATCGCCGCATTCGGATCATTGTGGACCCAATGCACTGAGCTCAGAGTTGTCGGTGCTCCAGTCACAAAGTCCGAGAGGGTGCAGGTCGAAGCGGTCGTTCCCGTGCATGTAAACTGTCCTACCGAGGCAAGTGGGGCCGAGGAGTCTGCCAAGACCGGGCGGCACGCATCGTAGCTTCCGCCCCAAACGGCCCCTGGGTCGCAAAGACTGCCGCTCACGTACCGCTGGATGGTTGTGTAGGGCTGCCCAGTGGTATAGCGGTAGGTTGTGTTGAACTGCCACCCGCCCAGCAGGTGCCCCTTGAAGCCGTGCTGCCCTTTGTAAATTGGCACATCATACACGACGGCCACGCCGACTACATTCCGGAAATCCGTCCCCGAGTTAGCCCGCTCCGGTCCGCCAGGCTGGAACGGATTCTGGGACTCCTGGAGAGTATTGCCGCCAGCCAGCGTGCTGAAAATCTCGCTGGTGTTGTCGATTGCATGGCTGTACGTGTAGGACCCGGTAGCGCTCACACCGTGAAAGCCGGCAATTCGCAGTTCGCTTTGCAGGCCGTTGTAGTTAGCGTTTGCCGTGTTGGCAAGCTGAATTACATTGCCGAAGTTGCAGTCGGCATTCCCGCCTGCAAAACCCGGAGCGCCTGCTGTAGCGCAGGGCGTCAAGCCCGCCGGAATCAAGTTTCCAAACCCTGCGGCAATGAGCGGCCCCAACTGAGGATTTCCGTTCAGCGACTGGAAAAGATGGACTCCGTGGTTGCCCACGTAGCGCACTTCGCCCACAATCTTGCTGGTGAAAGAACGCTGGAATCCGAAATTCCACTGTTCCGAGTAGGGGTTCCGGAAGTTGGAGGGCACCTGCTCCTGGTTGCCGAAGCCGGGGTTCCCTACCGGAGCCAGCGGCTGCAGATACGGGATCACTTGCGTTCCGAAAAAGCCCGCCGTAGGCAGGCCCGTGCCGAACAACGTGGAGAAATTTACGGCCGGAGCCGTCGTGGCCACATCCAGGAATATGTTATAGAACGCCGGATCGTAGGCAATGCGGAATCCGCCACGGACAACCGTCTTCTCATCGCCGGCAATATTCGGGGTCCAGGCAAAACCTACCACTGGGGCAAAATTGTGTAGCGCCTGGGGGACGGATGGCACCGTGGTCTGACTTAGGGGAAGGCTTGTCGACCAAAGCGGCAGTGAGCCCGTCTGCTCTGTCACCGACTTTTGGTGTAGGAGGTTTATGGCCTGCTGATACCAGTCCCAGCGCATGCCCAAGTTCAGAGTAAGGTTGGTCTTAACCCGCCAGTCGTCCTGTACATAAAGTCCCAGATCCCACTCCGTGAACGGAAGAAGGGGGCTGCCCAGCGCGACTTGGGTCTCCAGGGGATTGTTCGCAACCATGTCGCTGAAGGAGGTGAAGAAGAATGCTCCGTTGTTATAGGGCAGAAAAACGTTGGGTGAACGCTGCTGATCGACCTCACCACCGAACTTGATGGTGTGATGACCCTTCAGCATCGAGGCATTGTCCTGCAGTTGGTACACGTTGATGAGGCGCCCTTGTGGGAAGCCGGGAGCCACTCCAAAACTCACGGAATCTTGTGGTTGCGAACCGAAGAGAATCATCGCGGTCGGGCAGGCGGTTGGGCTGACGGAATTGCAAGTTGGAAAAGACTGCTCCTGGAAGAATACGCTGGATCGCGAGAAGCTGAAGCGGACCTGGTTCACGAAGGCGTTGCTGAAGTTGCGCGCCCAGTCCAAGCCAATTTGCTGGCTCAGTACGGGGACAAATTGATAGTCACCAACGTCGATGCCAAAGCCATAGCCGAGGCCGCCATCGTATTGCTTCTGGTAGACGTAACGGGCAAAAAAGTTATCCTTGTTGGTCAACCTGAAGTCGACCCGTCCCGTGGCCTCGTAGTCATTAAATGGGCTAGCCACGAAGCGCGAGATGGTGCCAAATTGGATCGGGGTGCACCCGTTGGTACCTGCCACAGTACACGGGAAAGCGAAGCCAAATCCGGGGTCCAGCGGGTTCGTGTCGATCTGGTTCGTCACCAACACATTCTGCACGTTCGTGAAGCTGGGATTACCTTCCGCGACCACATTGGGCCCAATCGTCGTTTCGATTAAGCCGATGGGGCTGGTCGGAAAAGCAGCTTGCAACTGCGTGACCCCTGTGGGTGTTGGCACGATGCCGCCTCCCGAGGAGCTTGGTGAGCCGGCAAAGCGCTGGCGATCAAAATTGGTTGAACCGAAGAACCAAATCTTATCTCTCTTGATCGGCCCGCCCACACTGCCCCCAAAGCGGTTCTCCACGAACCGGGAGACCGTCGGCGCGGTGCAGCCGGTGGAAGGGGACACCCCTGAGGGACAAAACCCAAACACCGGACTCTTCTCCTGGTTGGTCAACGAGTCGAAGGTTGAACCATCATAAATCTCGTACGCGGTCCCGTGGAACTGGTTGGTGCCCGATTTGGTGACATAGTTCACCACCGCCCCGGTATTGCGGCCGAACTCGGCATCGTAGTTGGTGACCACCTGAATCTCGGCGATCGCGTCTTGATTGCCGAACTCAATCGAAGGTCCAGCGACGGAGTTATCATTGTTACTTTGCCCGTCAATCTGGAAGTTGTTGGAGCGGGCGCGCTCACCATTCACGGAGATCTCGGCGCCGTTGTTGTTGCTGAAGCTGACATCGCCTGCGGTCGCGACCCCTGGAATGAATAGCGCCAGCGAGTCAAACGAATTCCCCACCGGCAGGCTGGCCACTTTTTCCGCGCTGAAGGTATCCGAAATTTGGTCCGTCGAGGACTCGATCAGCGGCGCAGTACTCTCCACCGTAACCGTCTCGGAAGAGGAGCCCAGCTCCAGCTTGACGGTGCCCAGCGAAGTATCCTGACCCACGTTCACTGAAACGCCATTGGCCTGATACGCGCGAAAGTTGCTCGCTTCAATGCGCAGATCGTAGGCGCCCGGAGGTAAATTACGCAGCTCCACAACTCCCGTGGAGTTCGTTTGACCCTTGAACTCCCGGTTCGTCGCCAAGTGCTTGGCAGAGACATGGGCGCCCGCAACCACCGCGCCTTGTGGATCCTGCACTACGCCGGAAATAGACCCCGTAACGATTCCTTGGGTAACGGCGAACGTGGCGCCGAAGACGATTACTCCGAAAGCTACAAAGCAGACAAGCCCGGAACTGAATTGGTATCGCATGTAGGTTCTCCCGACAAGACCTTACTTGACTTGTGTTTTGTCCCAGCGCACCGACGAGACCGGCATTGGTGTGGTAACTGCTGGAAGCAGCTAACGTTCCAAAGCATTGTTAACATAACAACTTTATTTTTCATAGACATGCGGGCTAAACGCCAGTTGACTTCAACCAATAGACATAGGTTTGCGGAAGTCGGCTATGAAAATTGGTAGGGTTCCGCCTCCTGCCCGTGGTCGGGGCAACTTTCTGCCAAAGCAGGCATCCCACGGGTTTGCATGCGGGAGACCAAGGCAATGAGAACCTCTTCAGCCACTCTGTTCCTGATGTCTCTCCTCCTCGTTGTGTGCTCGGCCTTTGCGTCCAAGGCAAAAGCGCAAACCTCCGCCGTGGAAGCGGCCCGCAAGCCCGTGGTGGTTGAGCTATTCACCTCAGAGGGCTGCTCCTCTTGTCCTCCGGCGGATGCGTTACTGCAGAAGCTGGAAGCGCAACAGCCTGTGGCTGGGGCAGAGATCATCGCGCTGGAAGAGCACGTGGATTATTGGAATCACGACGGGTGGATCGATCCCTTTTCTTCCGCGGAATGGACGCACCGGCAAGAGGCTTATACCGCCCTGTTCAAGAAGGACGCATATACGCCAGAGCTCGTGGTAGACGGGCAGAGCCAGTTCGTGGGCAACAATGAGCAAGAGGCTGAACTCGAAATCGAAAAGGCGGCCCGCGGAGCGAAAATTGAGGTTGCGATCACTTCTGGAAAGCCGGAAGGGAAGGGCTCACGGCACTTCACCGTGTCGGTAGGAAAGCTTGCCGGAAATACGGCCGGCGACGTGGCGGAGGTCTGGCTGGCGGTAACCGAGGATGGTCTGCATTCGTCGGTGAGTCTGGGAGAGAATGCGGGGCACGAACTGCATCATGTAGCCACGCTGCGTTCCCTGCGCAAGATCGGGGCCGCAGATGCGGGCGGCGCATCGATGTCCTTCACAGGAGACACTCTGGTGAAACTCAACTCCCGCTGGAATCCTGAAAATCTGCACGTGACGGTTTTCGTCCAGGAGAAAAAGAGCCGCGAAATCCTCGGTGCGGCCTCGACGAAAATCAAGGGTTAGTGCCGCCGATGCTTCGTCGCCGGCTTGGGCGCTGCTTTCTGCTCGCCCGGAGCCAGCACCCGCCGCACAATGGGCGTATTCAGCTTGTACTTGCGTTCACTGACGTTACCGGAATCGTCTTTCACGCGCAGGATGAACACCGGCAGCGTACCTTCCTTGTCGAAATTCTCGTTCGTCACAGTCACCGGCAGCACGCCGTTCAGTCCATGCTCGCGGTAGGCAGTTTCGTAGCGATGCTTTCTGACATTCCAGGTGAAGACGCGAATCTGATCGTAATCGTAGGGCAGGCCGTCGTGCGGTTCGGTGATGA
>Ga0302326_10029930_pt1 | contig 10909 bp, 6 predicted proteins | sample Palsa_T0_3_FD_202264 | JGI IMG/M metagenome (GOLD analysis project Ga0302326, IMG submission 202264) | Peat permafrost microbial communities from Stordalen Mire near Abisko, Sweden - Palsa_T0_3 | ecosystem: Environmental > Terrestrial > Soil > Palsa > Peat permafrost | place: Sweden: Abisko...
CGCTTAGCAGCAGGCAGAAATTCCAGCTGATGGCGAGAACCCTGATAGACCCATTCACCTTTGTTGCGGCGGGGCTGACGGCGGGAGTCGGTCAGGCTACGAACTCTTTCGCCCCATACGGCCAGGGAGCAGCGGGGTACGGAAAGCGCTATGGTGCGGCTTTGGCGGACGGCGCCGACAGCAATCTGTTCAGCAACTTCGTATATCCGGTGCTCTTCAAGCAGGACCCCCGCTACTTCCGGGTGGGTGAAGGACCTATCAAAGCGCGCATCTATAGCGCGTTTAAGCAGGAGTTCGTTGCCAAGAAAGATTCCGGGGGGCATACCTTCCACTTTTCCAATGTGCTGGGAGCGTTCACCGCGGGCACGATTTCCAATGTGTACTACCCGCCGAGCGATCGCGGCGTGGGACTGACCATCAGCCGGGCGTCCCTTGCTTTGGGCTATGGCTGTATCGGAGATTTGTTTCTGGAATTCTGGCCTGATGTTGAACAAAAGCTGTTCCACAAACACGAGAGCCAGGCGCATCCGGGCGAGCCGCCGGGAGACGCGCCGAAGTAAATTGGCGTTGGCATGGTCTTCAGAAGTATCGCCACGGAACCTTAGCTGCCCTATCTTGCCCAGCATAGAAAAAACAGCCCGCCATGGCCGGCGGGCTGCGGCGTATCGGCTGTCGGCCGAAATCAGGGATGTCTTGGCGCCGAAGAGGTGACCTCGACCAACACCAAGGGATTGGACTCCTGAGTTGCCGTAACATATTCAACCTTGTTCGGCGAGACGATATATCCGGCATAAACGGGACTACCGCCCACCGAGATTGTGATGGCGCCGGTAGTAGGATCGACGGTATAGGTCCCAGTGAGCGTCTGATCTTGCTGTGTGCCGTTCGGCCCGCTCCACGTGTAGGTCGAAGAGAATGTAGCAGCACCGCTGGAAACATTGGTATCGATTTGGCTCAGGGTGCTGGACAGATACTGCGGCAACGAGCCGCCCAGGTACTCACCCGAGAACGAAGCATCGCTGAACGGCCCCGCCGACTGCGGTTCGAAATAGATTACTTCTGCGCCGGAGTTGTCGTTGCCGCTGGCGGCGGTGGCATTGATGCAGTAGCCCTCATTGCTGGCGATTAAGTAGCAGACAATCGTTGCTCCACTCGTCAAAGTAAAGACTGTTCTGCTGTCGGAGGAAACCACATACATCCCGGTTTGCAGAGCTGTCCCGAAGGTACCACCGCTGTTGATGTCTTCAGCGAAGCTGATATTTCCGTTACCATCGGTTGCGACCTGGACAACGAGCGCCTCGCTTTTGGGACTATCGGAATCGGCTTTCGCTTTCCTGCTTCCGCGTCCAATCGAATTGCCATTCAGACTGCCTTGGTTGAAGGTCCCGCTTTGCCGCAGGGTGTTCTCCACAAACATGTTGCCTCCGGTGTCGATGTCCATAAGGACCATCTCGCCCGCGGAAATGACGTACACCGCCTCATTGATGGGAATTCCGTCGATTGTGACCCGCACAGTCCCGCGGCCATTAGCATCGAAGGGAGGGCTGCTCGTCACCGTCCCGGTGAGCGTGACCTGGCTGTGGGTGCCGAAGTCGTTGATGTCCTCGATTCCATTGCTGATGGTGCCGCCACTGAGGTGAAACGCGCCATCGGCGGCTTCGGGATCGCCCGACAAATCGATCCCTTGCAAACCGAAGGCCCAGTTTCCCGCCAGGGCAGCCTCATTGAAGTCGGAGGGATTTTGCTGGCGGACCACTCCCGCACCCCACACTCCACTCGGACCGTACTGGTTCAAGTAGAGAATTCGCATGTCTTCGCCAGAACCGGTGGCGACACCCAACGTGTCAGTTCCCAGTCTGCTATGCAACGTGATTTGACCCAGCCCGTTGGAATTGATGGAATAGGTGCCCGTGACGGATACTTTTGTCGAAACCCCGCTGGAGTCGTCTATGTCGTACTCGCCGCTGGGAATATTGCCATTTCCATCGGTAACAAAGCTCCCCACCCAGGTGAACGGATCGCCCGCAATATATCCGCTAAAAGAAAATGCGTAGGTTCCGTTGAGCGTTCCGTTGGCATCGCCGGTATTCACCGATATGGCCAGCGCATGGGTAGCGGTATTCTGCTGATGGTCGGTTACCTTGACGGTAAACTGCCAGAGCCCTGACGAGGCGGCTTGGCCGGTGATTTGACCGGTGCCGGCGTTCAGGCTCAAGCCCGTTGGCAGGCTGCCCGACGAGATGCTCCAGGTGTAAGGTGTCACTCCGCCGTTCGCTGCCAGCAGCGCGTTGTAGAAGGTGTTAACGGTGGCTGCTGCCAGCGAGGTTGTTGTCACTCCCAATGTTTGCCCGATCAAGTTGACGGTGATTTGCAGGCCGGTTGACGTCATACTGGCGGGCGAGTTCGAATCCGTTACCTGGAACGTGAAGTTAGAGGTTCCGGTCCCGGTGGTTGTGCCGGAGATCAAGCCTCCAGAGTTGTAGGCCAACCCGGCCGGCAAATTCCCCGCAGTTTTCTGCCAGGTGTAGGGGGGAACGCCGCCAATCGCCACCAACTGGACGCCGTAGTTGTCGTGCAGCGTGCCAACCGGAAGCGGGGAAGTAGTCTGAATGATCAAGGGAGAGACGGCCGCGAAATAGCTGGAAATGTCGAGGATCAACTGCGTGTCGGTGGGAGCGTAAACATCGATTGAATCGTTGCCGGTTCCGGCCGGGACGATCGCCATATTAGACGTAACAGCGCCATCGTTGGCGTTCAAGGTGGAAACCGTCGGCTGGGTCAGGCCTTCTGGCCACAATGACAGAAAAAGCAGATCGCCGTCGGGCACCACGGTCGAATTCAACACGAAGCCCTGCGGCGAGGCGCCCGGTACGCCGCACGCACCACCCACAATTCCCACCGGAATGGTGCCGTTGAACAAGCCGATGCCGCTGCGGGTATCAAGAATGCGGCAGGGTGTCAGCGTAAACAGCGACAAGGGATTGGAAGCCGAACTGGCGGGCGCGAAGTAACCATTGACGTCGAGCAACAGATCGGTGTTGTGGTCGTGGGGGTAAAAAGCAGTTGCGTTATCGGCGCCCGCAGGCACGATGGCCGCGTTAGCCACAATCGTTCCGGTGCCATCGTTGAGGGTGGAAACGACGGGTCTCGACTCGCCTTTGGGCCACACGGTCAGGTAATCCAGCTCCCCCTGGGTGGGGAGGACGGTGACGTTGAACGAGTACGCCGCCGCGTTGCTGGGAACTTCGCAATTCGGCGGTATCGTAAAGTCACGCTCCTGTCCGGCTTGCAGCGTTCCCCCATTGCCGCTCCGAGTGTCGACGATACGGCAGGGCGTCAGCGGAAAGAACGCCAGCGCGGAGGGAGTGGTGGCCGGGCTGGTGAAGTAGGCATCGATATCGATCAGTACATTGGTGGTATTGGTAACGAAAACGCTCACCTCGCCGCTGGCGCCGGCAGGCACGATCGCGGCGTTGGCTTTTACTCGGCCATCCGAATTCATCAGCGACACCAGGGGCTGGGTTTCGCCTGTCGGCCAGATGGTCAGGTATCCCACTGGCCCGCCGGTGATCGGCACCAGCGTGACATTCAGGGAATAAGCCGCCGCACTGGCAAGGCTGAATGGGGCACAGAATCCCCCCGCTTCCGCCAAAGCCTGAAGATTGAATACTGCACTGTGACCACCCTGAATTGGGCTTCCTTGCCGGGTGTCAACCAGACGGCACGGCGGCACATTTACCAGACGCAAGGGCGTTTGGGCATCGGCGAGAGACAGCACGACGAGCACGAAGGCGAAAAGCGGCAGGCAGCGACGCAACATGGGGTGGGCCCTCCGTTCAACGTGAAAATGCGAACCATCCAGTTGAAACGACTCTGAGACACCGTGGCAGGCGAACACCCACACATCGGCGTGTGAGCACAACCAGTGGCTACCAGATTATCCTCTTTCGGAGGAGTGCAGGGAAGAAAGAAACGGTCATGAAAACCGCAGCAGTTTATCCCAAGAAGCTCTGGTTTGGAATAGCTAAGTTAGGGGAGAGTGATTTTCACTAAAAGCGCAGAAGGAAGAAGCACCACGATGACGCAGTTGAACAGAAGGGAACGGCGGACGCTCGGCGGCTATTCTAGTTCTGCGATTGCTGCGGAAGAGATATTTCCAGATGCGAGTTGTCCGGCATCTCAGGGATTAACAACGGTTCCGGCTGCGTGTAGATCACCTGTCCATCCTTGGATACCGACAAATCGTACATTCCGGTCTTGATCTGGTGAAAAGAGAAGTTACCGTTGTGCCCCGTGGTTTCGCAAAGTTCGGGCGGCGGACAGAGATTGCCTCCCGCCGTGCCCTTCGATTCGCTCCCTGGCTGGTTCGCGGGTGCATTCTGCGGTCGCAGGTGAACGATGACACCCGAAACCCCGTGGTTAGACGAGTTGACAACTCGTCCCGAAAACACCCGGTTGTGATCTTTCGATTCGGCTGAACCAACGAGTATTAATATGCAGGAGACCAGTAGCAACGCCGGTAGTTTCTTGCCCGCAGATTGGGTCCGCATGGTGCCACCCCTTTACGTCGATGATACCGCTCCGAGCGGGCTTGGGACGTAAACCCGCAACTCGCGCTAGAAGGCCGCTGAAGGAGTCCGAAAAGCAGATTCCTCGCGGACTGAAGCCCACTCGGAAAGACAAACATAAAGGACATATGACGGCGCACCCTTCGGCAAGCTCAGGGCAGGCTCTAAAGGTGCGCCCCTTCAAAATGCGCGGACAACGATTTTTTCAGCAGTCCGCTAGGGCGTGATCTCCCAAATGACGCCATAGCCGTTAGCGCCGCCGGCAGAAGCGGTGCCATACAGATTGCCGCTGGCGTCAATGAGCACGCTGCCATAGGGAATTTCTCCCCCGGTACCGCCGGCGAAGTCGTAAAGGTCGGTCTCCGTCCAGCCGCCGTTGGAAGGTGTCAGTTTGAAGACCGAGCCTACTCCATTAGCGCCGTCCTTGACGGTCGTGCCATAAAAATTGCCCGCAGCGTCCTTCGTCAGGCTACCAAAGGACCCTGGCAGGTAGGCTATACCGGTGAAGCTGTAAAGCAGATCGAAGCTCCAGCCGCCGTTGGAGGGCAGCAGTTCGTAGGCCGTGCCGCCGCTGTTCGCCCCGCCGCTACTGGTGGCTCCGTAGAGATTGCCCGCAGCGTCAAAGACAACGCCGCCGAACGGCTTGCCTCCGTCAGTTGCACTCTGAAAGGCGTACAAAGTGTTTTCCGTCCAGCCCGATCCGGACGGCGTCAACTGGAAGACAGTGCCATACCCGTGGGTTCCACCGGCAAAAGTCGTGCCATAGAGATTGCCGGCCACATCGAAGATGACGCTGCTGTATGGGTTTTCCCCATCGCTTGTGCCGCTGAAGGTGTGAATCGCACTTTCCGTCCAGCTGCCATTGGATGGCGTCAGCTCGTAGACCACGCCATTAGCGTTGTTGCCGCCGAAGTAAGTTGTGCCGTAGATGTTGCCTGCGTGATCGAAAGTGAGGTCCCCAAATCCGGGGTTGGCTCCGTCAGCGCCCCCTCGGAAGCCATAGATCACAGTCTCCGTCCAAGGGCAGATTATGCTTCTGCAAATGGACGCAGGCGGTCTCAGATTGAAGACCACACCGCATCCCTCTCCGCAATTGTGTCCTGCGAATTCGGTAGTACCGTAGAGCGTGCCATTGGGGCCAAACACGACTCCGGCGATGGGGGCGCCTCCGTCTGTCTGTCCAGAGAAGTTGTAGAGCGGGCTCATGGACCATCCTGTGCCGTGTTGCGCAAGTTTGTACACGGCGCCGCGGTTTGAGCTTCCACCTTCATACGCCGTGCCGTAGAGATTTCCCGCGCCATCCATCGTCAATCCAGCCTCGGGGTAGGCTCCATCCTGTCCGCCGGTGAAGTTGTAGAGGACTTGGTAGGTCTGGGCCTGTAGCGGCTGCGCCAGGACAACCGTCAGAGCCAGCACAATAGCTGTTGCCAGTGCCGCCGTTGCCGCGCGCGAACTCGTGCGGAAAAGTGGGCCGCAAAATTGCTGCTTGCTGTGCATGGATATTACCTCCTCGTAAGGTGGCTCGTGTGAGACCTCACTTGGTGTTCCGCTATCCCTTCGGTTGCGTCGAAGGTGGCATCGTACTTTGTTGCTGCTGTGCCTTCGTGATCAGGCCTTCAATCGCTTCCTTCTGCGGGAAGTTGGGATTCAGCTTGAGGAGTGTTTGCCACGACTCCACCGCGCCCTTGACATCGTTCTTCCCTTGCCACTTGATAACGCCGATGTTCAACAGCGTTCCCGGGTGCTTTGGATCGTAGGTCAGCGACTTGTTCAGCTGATCGAGAGCGCCGTCCACGTCACCGGTGTAGTACATGCACGAGGCCATGTCGTCGCGGATGCCCACGTTCTTGGGATCGGTATCCAGGGCTTTCTGAAAATAGACGATGGCTTCTTTGAATTGATGGGCCGCTTTGTAGGTGAGCGCAGTCTTGTTGAGAACCGCGGCATTCCCGGGATCGGTCTTCAGTGTGGTCAGCAGAGGCTGCGCCTGCTTGTCGGCCATGCGCTTCATGTCATCCAGGGTTGGCATTGGCTGCTGGCCCATGCCGGCGTGCGGGTCTGCGCCCGGTTGGGCGGCAGCCGCCATCGCCGCGGCTGGAGGTGCGGGAGCGGCCGAGCCGCGCAGGAAATATCCAATTGCCAGTCCAATCACCAGGCAGACTACGGCCATAGTGTAGGTCTGGGCCGGCTTCCAGATGGCCGAAGTGCGGGGCTGCTCGGCTTGGTTATCCATTCTTGCTTACTCCTTCGCGTCGTTCCGGAGCCACCTTGGGACTGCTCCAGGCAGAAGCACTATGTATTGAAATGCACACGCGTTGCCAAACAGCCGAGGCGGGCGATCATGAGTATGTCATTTAGATTCAGTGACGTAGCCACGCTCGGAAGCCGTGGGAGCGGGGCATGATGCGAGGCTTTGCCCCCAGTTGGCGTGTGATTTGGCGCTTGGGTTACGGCGCGGCCGACGCTGAATCGGCGTAAGGAGTGAACTCCAGCACAAAAATATTGCCGGACTCGCCGAGTACCCGGTATGAATGGGTGCGTTGCGTGTAACCGACCAGAAGATCGACAACCTGTCTGGATTGCAAGGGAGCGAGTACTAGAAAACGGGTGCCTTCGTTTCCCATCAGGAACTGACTGACTTGGCGCTTGGTTTCCGCATTCAATGTGCGCGGAAGTGGAACGACCCTGGCATTCACCTTGTAGTAGCTCAAGGGCGCGAACAGCACGCTCTCGCCGGCAACTGCCGGCATGGGCTCATGGTCGGCCTCCACCAGCGGACTGCACATCAGGATTGGCGCGTTGTCCCGGGCAGCGTTGGCATCGGCAAACGCGAGCGAGCCCTTCCAGGACTCTTCGTGCCAGCGGGACAATGGCGATCTATACGCCTGAGAAACACACAATGCCACAAACGCAAAACAGAAAAGACCGCGCAGAGCGCGCGAGCCGAGCCGGCTGCAAAGCCATCCCCAGCACAAGGAGATGCCGGGCACAGCCACCAGCAGATAACGCGGAATGAAGACATGCACCGAGGTGGTCACGCTGACGGTGTACAAACACAAAATCGGGACCAGCGCCAAGCTCACGCAAAATGCCAGCTTGCCCAGGGATGCATGATCGGGGAGCAACAGTTGTCGCGCCACTATGGCAAGGAGGATGATGCCAGCCAGTACGTACAGTTGTCCCCTGCCGGGATTCAGTAAGTCTAGGATCGATGTCCAGTGGGGCGCGTCGGCGAAAGAATGCATGGTGCGCGTCTGGTAGATGTACTTGAGCCGGGGCAACACGGGAAGCAGGAAGATTCCAAAGCAGCCGAGCGCGATCCCAATCTGTCGCAGATCGGCACGCAGCGCGGTGCGTCGAGATAGGAGGTAGTAGACGGCGAGCGCAACCAGAATGCCGGCGAACAGATAATGAAAGTAGACGATACCCGCCGCCGCGATGCCAAAGAGCGCGGCGTACGCATTCCTATGAGTCTTCGTCCAGCGTAGGAACAGGAGAATCGTGAGGTTAGTTAGCAGAAGCGCGAAGCCATAGGGACGGACGTCGATCGCGGCAAACACGATTCCCCGGGGAAGAATGAATACCATGGTCGCGATAAGCGACACATCCCAGTCAAACAGCTCTCTCGCGCAGCGGTAAAACACATACACGGCGGCGAGCATGGCGAGAATTGAGGGGATTCTGAGGACGAGTTCTTTGTCGCCGAAGAGCGTCTTAGTCAGCCACAGGATGTAGGCGTAAGCGGCAAACGAATTTCCTTGTATTGATCGCGCCCAAATTTGCTTGAAGCCGCCGGCGATCTGCCAGTAGGACAGGGTCTCATCCACCCACAAGGGCGCGCGTATCGCGAGGAACCATACGGAAAGACAAGCTAACAGGGCCAAGCCGTAGGCCCCGGCAAGCCAGGTGTCGGAGCTCGGGCGCAGGACCACTCTCGCTTCGGGACTTGCTGCTTCTACATCCAAACTGGCGTTCGACATGACTTGACTTTTGCCCGGCGGGACGATGCCCCTTGCGTCTCCTCATTTCGAGGACTGTGGGTTGTTTCTTGCTGCGTTGGACGTAACTCGGTTTCTAGTCCAACTGCGTCCGCAGGAACATTTGGAAAGTGCAGTCGGTCTGCCAAACATGCCCCATCGCCCGCTGGCGGCTAGCCATTGATATTCAGCGACTTAGTGTTGTCTGCCGAGTTGGCTGGTTCCAGCAGGAGGTTCAGCAAGCGTCTTTCTCCGCAATTCAGGTGTGATTTGGCGCGGGAATGGTATTTCTTCACCGCACCGACGGCTCTTAAGTTATTGTTGGGACTGAGCTTATTGCGACTTGTTTTTGGAGGAGTGACTGCACTCAATACACCTATGGGTTTTGTGGAGGAGTTGAAACCACTGCTCCGTCTGCGGTGGTTGCAGTTGGTCACGCTGGCCGGCCTTTTGGTCATAGTCGGAGTCATCGCCTTCAATCTGAAGTTCTCGGTGCTCGACCTCGACATCTGGTGGCATCTCAAAGTGGGCGACTGGATTGTGCAACACATGGCCGTTCCCCACAACGGCCTCTTCACGTGGACGGCAGCCGACCGTCCGTGGGTAGCCTATAGCTGGGGCTATGAAGTTCTGCTGTCGCGCGCCTACGCCTGGTTTGGCCTGGTCGGCATCGGGCTATACGGAACGCTGCTCACTCTCGGTGTCGCCTACTCCGTCTTTTGGAGCCTGCGCCGTTTGTCTGGCCAATTCTGGCTGGCGTGCGTCTTGGCGGTCATTGCCTGCTCGGCGTTCCTCTTCAACCTGATGCCGCGGCCAGTCTTTTTCTCCATGATGCTTTTCTGCGCGACACTGACGCTGTTGTTGGAAGCGCATCGCACGGGACGCATCCAGCTCCTCTACTGGCTGCCACTGGTTTTTCTGTTGTGGGCGAACCTGCACATCCAGTTCGTCTACGGACTCTTTCTTGTTGGGCTGTTGCTGGCAATGAATGTCGTTCAGCGGCTGGCTGAACGTTTCGGATTCACGCCCGCATGGCTACTGCCTCCCAAACTTCCGACTGCAATTCTGACTGCGGTCTTTGCCGCCTGCGTCATTGCCACCTGTATAGGTCCGAATTCCTACCACCTCTACCGGGTCATCCTGGGATATACGCAGCAGAAGACGCCGTACATGATGATCAAGGAACTCCAGCCCTTGAACTTCCGCGCATATAGCCACTACGTGCAATTGCTGTTGTGCGCGGCCGCGTTTTTCTTCGTTGGGCGGCAGAACAAGGTTGATGCATTCAAGCTGGCATTGCTGGCCATCGCCAGCATGGTCGCCTTCCGCACCTTGCGCGACGCGTGGTTCATCTGCATTTCCGCGGCGGCCTGCATTGCCGATTCAGTGGCGGATGATGCGGAGCACGAAGCGAAGGAAACCTGGCTGGAGAAGATTGGGGTGGCGGCGGCCGTTGGGCTGGCACTGCTGCTGTTCGCCAATAGCACGGAGTTCAACCGGCGCGGCCTCGACCGTGCGATCAGCAGCTATCTTCCTGTGAACGCGGCCAACTACTTGCTCCGAAATCCTGCGCCAGGCCCGCTTTATAACACGCTCGACTGGGGCGGCTTTCTCATCTGGTACATGCCGAATTATCCGGTAGCTATTGACGGACGCACCGATCTCTACGGAGACGAGTTGAATGAGCGGTTCTTCAAGACAGCCAACGGTGCGCCTTCGTATGTGAATGATCCATACCTCAACCAGGCGGGAGTTGTGATCTTGCAGAAGGGCGCCAGTCTGGTGCAGTTCCTGGGAGCGGATCCGCGCTTCCAATTGGTGTATCAGGACAAACTCGGGGTGGTATTTGTTCGTATCCGGCAGCAGTAGAGCAAGAGAACCATCTCATAGATCGGATTGTGTCAGGGCACGGCCCTTCGGCAAGCTCAGAGCAGGCTTTTCAGCCGGGCCGTACGGTCGCGAAGGGAATTTGGACTTTAGCCTCGGCACGACTCAAAGGGGCTGCTGAAAAAGTTGCAGTTTGTTAGTCATGTGCCGCCGGCTAAAGCCGGCTCGGGAAGAAAAATAAACGGCTTATCGGCACGACTGAAGTCGTGCCCTGTTACAAAGCGCTCCGAAATCGAATTTTTCAGCGGCCTGTCGAAGTGGTGCCTTGACACAAGGCAAAACAATTTATGAGATGAGCTCTAGCCGCCCTACTGGTTCTGCAACAGCACCATTGCTACATCGTCCTGGTAGGCAACCCTGAATTGGGGGACGGTGCTGAGCGCCACGGCCATCGGCGAATCCTTACTCAACAGGATTGTTCGTGCATTCGCGAAGCTGGGATCGGCGTCGAGCGGGATCTCCGCGGTGGTGACCTTG
>Ga0302326_10029932_pt1 | contig 10908 bp, 10 predicted proteins | sample Palsa_T0_3_FD_202264 | JGI IMG/M metagenome (GOLD analysis project Ga0302326, IMG submission 202264) | Peat permafrost microbial communities from Stordalen Mire near Abisko, Sweden - Palsa_T0_3 | ecosystem: Environmental > Terrestrial > Soil > Palsa > Peat permafrost | place: Sweden: Abisko...
CTCGTGCGGCCTTGATGGGATCAACGTCGCCAATCATATCGGCGATGGTCACGTCGGGAGTCGCGAGTTTCTCGACGTAGCGATGGTCGCGGTCGATCCAGACGATGGGAGTTGCGTCGCCTTCGGCGCGAACGAGCTCGCGGCAGGCGCTGCAAATCGGATCGTAGGGATTGTCGTGAATTTCGCAGCCTGCGATGGCGGGAATGTGCTCGTCGAGAAATGACACAAGCCCCCGCAGAATGCGCGTCTTCGCCTGGCCGCGCAGACCCAGTAAAATAAAGTGATGCCGGGAGAGTACCGCGTTCACGATTTGCGGAATAACGGTGTCTTCGTAGCCGTGAATTCCGGAAAAAAGCGGCTCACCGGATTCGAGACGCGCCAGGAGATTGTTACGCAACTCCTGCTTCACGGAACGGCGCCCGATTTTTTCTTCCGACCATGCACTGCGGCGAAGTTCGCCAAGATTATTGGGACGAGAACTCATCGAGACCTCATTCGGACCGGAAATGGAAGGGCCGGTCGTTGCGCGCGGTTAAGTGTTCATTATAAATGATGCAGGCGCGCGCGGATAGTTTGCTCTTAAGCGCTGGCGTGGCCGTTTCCGCCGGCTTTGCGGCGCATGCGATAACGGACTTCGGCCTGTGGAATCAATTGGTTGAGCATGGGAACGAGGCGGGCGAGGCGCTCGTTTTCATCTCGCAGCGCGAGAATCGTCTGTTTTTCCTCGATGTCGAGTGGAAGATCCTCGGCGATGGCGAAGGCGAGCGAGTCGTTATTTTCGCGATCAAATTCTTCGGGCTCGCTGCCAAAGAGAAGTATGTGGCAGCGGGTGTAGGCTTCGAGCAGGCCTTCAGGAATCGTAGCGCTCCTCGCGTCGGTGTCGTCTTCAAGCATCCGGACATTGGCTTCGTAATACGGTTTTTCTTCGACAACGCTCTCGATTTCGAATGGGCTGCGGCCCTCGACCTGAATGTCCATTCGGCCGTCGTCGAATTGACGAGTGATTTCAGTCACTTCGGCGGTGCAGCCAACCTTGGCGATGCCGCGATCGCCGGCAAGAATGACACCGAATCTCGATTCGCTGTCAATGCACTCGCGGATCATTTGTTTGTAGCGCGGCTCGAAAATGTGCAAGGGAAGAATGGCGTGAGGGAAGAGAACCAGCGGCAGGGGGAAGAGCGGGATTCGAATCAGAGTCATCGATGCTGGTCCCTCACGAAAGCGGGTAACGCAAAATCAAACGCAACATCACGACAGCGCGGCGAGGGCGGCCTGCATTTCGTCGCGAGCGTGGGCATCGCCTGATTGCTCTGCTACGCCGACGCCCGTCGTCAGAATTTGACGGGCCTCGAGGTTCTTTCCGAGGCGCGTGAGTAACGCGCCGTAATGAAAATATCCTGCGACGTAGCTCGGATTCGCCGCGATGAGTTGCTGGAAATGCTCTTGCGCCGCGGCGTCGTCGCCGAGTTTGGCGCACTCGAGCGCGAGTCCGTAGCGCGCAAAGGCGTCGTTGGGACTTGCCTTCACGAATTCTTCGAGACTCTCGCGGCGCGTCTTGGTTGTTGGGGTCATTGGAGGTAAAAGCGTATCATAGCGGGTTCGTGGCTGCGAGAGTTCTGCCGGAGTGAGGCGCGATTTATTTGATCGAGTTCTTCGAGAGCGTTGACGGCGGGGGTCGCTGCGGAAAAACGCCGGCAAGATGCCGGCGCTACGATTGCGCGATTGCCGTTCGCGCGATCACGGGGCCAGTTTGTTGATCGCGCCAACGCTTGGAAAGACGCGGGCAGGATGCCCGCGTTACGAACACACAAATTGACACGGACGAGAAGAGAAATGGCGACGAAAAAGTCGAAGGCACGGGCGAAATCGATGGCGGGCGGGACGCCGGACGCGCTGCCGGGGAAACCGGTGAGCGCATCGCGTTCGGAAATGACGGAAGTGGTTCTGCCGAACGATGCGAATCCACTGGGCTACATCCTCGGCGGCCGCGTCATGCACCTCGTCGACATCGCCGGAGCGATCGCCGCGCACCGGCACTCGAACAGCCACGTGGTTACGGCTTCCATGGACTACGTGGATTTTCGCAATCCCATCAAAGTGGGCGAGCTGATCGTATTGAAATCGAGCGTGAACCGCGTGTTTCACACTTCGATGGAAGTCGGCGTAAAGGTATTTTCAGAAAACGTACTCACGGGTGAGCGCAAGCATACAAGCAGCGCTTACCTGACTTTTGTGGCAATCGATACCGAGCGTCACCCGCGCTCGATTCCGCCTTTGATACTCAAGACTGCGGCGGAACGCCGGCGATATCGCGATGCGGAATCGCGGCGGCGGATTCGGCTGGCTCACCGGTACGGGCGGCCGCGCGGAGAATTTTAGCTCGCGGCCGGAATTGTGGATTGCGCGGCTGCCGCGGACTTCCGACCAGATAAATAAGCCTGCGCGGATTCAGCTGCCTGCTTGCCAGCCTCGACGCAATTGCCCAGCGCGGGCCCAATCCAATAATTGCCAGTCAGGAAAAGGCCCGGGTGGCGCGCTATCTCTTCGTTTATATTTTCGAGAATGTGCGCGTGGCCGAGATTATATTGCGGCAGGCCTTTCGCGTAGCGCGTAACTTGCTTTGCGACGGGCGCGCCGCTAATTTCAAGAATTCCACTGATTTCTTCCTCGACGATCGAGCTGATCTCATCCGCGTCCTCGTGAACGATTTCTGGATCGGTGGCGCCACCGACGAAGCTTGTGACTAGAACGGCATCCGATGGAGCGCAGCCGGGGAACAGCGACGAATTCCAAACTGTGCCAAGCGTGCGCAAGCCTTCTTTCCGCGGGATAAGAACGCCGAAGCCGACGAGCGAATTGGCAACTTGCAGGCGCTTGTAGCCGTGCGCGACGACGGCCACGGAAGCGTACGGGATGCCCAGAAGCGATTTTGCGAGAGCCGGCGAAATGCCATCTAAAATGTGGCCAGAGATATAAGCAGGCGTCGCAAGAATGACGGATTGAACCTTCATTTCTTCGCGCTGGCCGCCCTGCGTGATTCGAATTGTGAAACCGTCACCGGAGGCACTTCGTTCGATCGAATCGGCGCGGACGCCGGGAACGAATGCTGAATCCATATTGCGAGTGAGCGCTTCCATCAAAGTTTTCATCCCCTCGCGGAACGAGCACAAGGCGGGGCGTGGACCTGGCGATGCCTTCCGCGAATTCATCGCGCCGCGAATGATGCTGCCGTGCTCGCGCTCCCATTCATCGAGCGTAGGGAACGCGCTCTTCAGGCTCAGGAATTCTGGATCGCCGGCGTAAACGCCAGATACGAACGGCGCGACGAGATATTCGAGAATCTCGTTTCCGAATTTGCGGCGAACAAAATCGGCAACGGATTCCTCAGGTGTCGGCGGCCTCGTGCGCCGGAATCGCTCGGCGATGATGCGGTAGCGCGAATTAAAGCTGAGAAGCGAACTCGTTAGCACAGCAGGCGGCGACATAGGAACGGCGTGCAGGCGCTTGTTTTTGAGAATGTAGCGAGGCGCGCGTGGATTCGCCTGCAAGAGACCGCCCTCGATATTGAGCGCGCGAATTAGCTCCAGAATCGGCTTGGTGCAGAGAAAACTTTGCGGGCCGGTTTCGAAGCGAAAGCCATCGCGCTCGATCGTGCCGACGAGCCCCCCGCCGCGCTCCTCGGATTCAAGGACGAGCACGGAGACGCCAAGTTGACGCAGGCGATGTGCGCAGGAGAGGCCGGAGATTCCGGCTCCGATGACGGCGACTTGGATTGGCTGCGTCACGATTGCCGCGCGTTCAGAGAGTTTTGGAGAATAGCGGCCGGCTATCCATTTGCTGCTCGCGCAGGTAGCGATCGAAAGCCATGCCGGTATTGCGAATAAAAACGCGCCCGAGCGGCGTGACGCGGATTTCGTCGTCGTCGAGAGTGACGAGGCCATCGGCGCGGAATTCTTCAAGCTGCGTGATTTCGGGCGCGAAATATTCGTCGAATGAAATTCCGAATTGCTGTTCGATTTCGTGCTTGCGAATCACGGTATGGCAGAGCAATCGGCCGATCACTTCGCGGCGCAGGCGATCGTCATCGGTGAGGCGATAGCCGCGCATGGTGGCGATGCCGCGCCGCGCGACAGCTGAAGCGTACGCGGGAACTTCGCGATAATTTTGCGCGTAGGCCGCGCCAAAGCCGCTGATGGCGCTCACGCCCATGCCGTAAAGATCGGCGCCGGCCTTCGTCGTGTAACCCTGAAAATTTCTGTGCAGCGTGCGATTGCGTTGCGCGACCGCAAGCTCGTCGCCGGGGCGCGCGAAATGATCCATGCCGATATATTCGTAGCCGCCGCCGATGAATTGCGCGAGGCCGGTGCGAAAGATGCGGAATTTCTCCATGCCTTCAGGCAGATGACCGATGAACGAGCCCTGCTGCTTTTTCAGCCAGGGAACGTGGGCGTAGCTGAACATGGCGACACGATCGGGAGCGAAAGTGAGAACCTGATCGATCGTCGCCGCGAAACTTTCGGACGTTTGGTGAGGCAGGCCGTAGATTAAATCCACGTTGATGCTGTCGAAGCCAAGCGCGCGCGCGTCGAGAATGAGGTCGCGCGTCATTTCGAATGGCTGGATGCGGTGAATCGCTTGCTGCACTTGCGGATTGAAATCCTGCACGCCCATGCTGAGGCGATTGAATCCGAGACGGCGCAGCGCGGTGAGATGTTCGTGAGAGGTGACGCGCGGGTCTACCTCGATTCCGATTTCGGCGTCGGGCGCGAACGCAAATCTTTCGCGCGTGAAAGTGAATAATTCTTCCATTTGCGCCGGGCTGAGATAGGTTGGCGTGCCGCCGCCCCAGTGGAATTGCACGACGGGGCGCGATTTGGAAACGAAGCGGGCGGTGTGCTCGATTTCATTTTTTAGCGTGGCGAGATACGGAATCGAGACGCCCTTGTCTTTTTGTATGGAGACGGTGCACGCGCAAAACAGGCACAAGCTTTCGCAGAACGGGATGTGCATGTAGAGAGAGACGGGTGTGGCGTTGGAATCAGCGGTGGCGAAAACTTTTTCGAGATCGTCGGGGCCGAAATCTTCCTTCCAGACCGGCGCGGTGGGATAGCTCGTGTAACGCGGCCCGGGACGGTTGTATTTGGCGAGGAATTCCTCGGACACCTGAGAGATCGTGCGAGCGTCAAGCGGCTTTGGAGTTGTTTCGGACATTGCGCTTCGATTTTTTCGCTATGCTCTCCGGCCTGCTTCGGCGCGCGCGTCTTTGGTTCTCGTCACTTCGGTTGCGTTCACTTCGGTTACGGTCAATTGATATTCCTGGCCGGCGCGAACGAATGCCTGCGCGATTTCGACGGGCGTGTTGGGCAGAATGCCATGGCCGAGATTCAGGATATGCCCGCGGCCGGCTGTTTGCGAAATTGCGGCACGGGCGGCGCCGGCGGCGATGTCTTCGCGCGTGAGGAGAATGCGCGGATCGACATTTCCTTGAAGCGCGATGCGATGGCCTACGACGCGGCGGGCTTCATCGAGCGGGATGCGCCAGTCGACGCTGAGAACATCGGCGCCGGATTTCGCGAGCGAACTGAGCAGATGCGATGTGCCTTTGGAATAGAGGACCACGGGCGCGGCGCTCTTGCGGATTTCTTCGATGACGCGCTGTGTGGCAGGAAGCGCGAAGGCATCGTATTCATCTTGGCTCAATTCGCCGGCCCATGTGTCGAAAAGCTGGACCGCGGCCGCGCCGGCTTCGATTTGCGCGCGAAGATACGGGGCGGTGGCGCGAGCGATTTTGTCGAGGAGCGCGCGCAATAGATCGGGCGCGGTGTAGAGCATCTGCTTGATTTTTACGAGCTCGCCGCGAGTTTGGCCTTCGACCATGTAACAGGCGAGTGTCCAGGGAGCAGCGGCAAAGCCGAGGACCGGAACGGTCGGCCCGGCGCTGCGGCAGATGGCGCGGATGGCGTCGCCGAGAAAGCGTGTCGTCTCGTTCGGATCAAAAAGACGCAGGCGATCAACGTCGCTCGAGTTGCGTACTGGGTTACCGAGAACTGGACCAGAATCGGGCACATCGAGAGGCAGGCCCATCGCTTCAGCGACGATGAGAATGTCAGAGAAAACGATGATGGCATCCACGCCCAGACGATGGAACGGCTGGAGGGAGACCTCGGCGGCAAGGTCTGGCGTCTTGCAAACTTCCAGGAATGAGTGCTTTTCGCGCAGCGCGCGATACTCGGGCAAATATCGGCCCGCCTGGCGCATGATCCAGACCGGCACGCGCTCAACTGGCTCGGAGCGGCATGCGCGAAAGAAAAGCTGCTTTCGATTCTGAGTGGCAAGTTCCATGCGAATGCCAAGTCCTCGGCGACTCACCGACTATGATAGCAGATGGTCAGCTATCGAGCGGCGGGGCAGGGTGCCATTTGAGCACTGCTCGCGCGAGGGCAATACCTCTTTCAGGGCTATAATAAATCGCTTGGGGAGTTTGCCGCGTTGATTGCCATCTATGAGAATTGTTGCGCACGCTGGGGTGCGGGCGAGGCGGGATGAATAACGCCTGGGGCTATGCCAGCATCGCGATCTATGCCGCCAGTTTTTTCTGCTACGCGCGCTTTCTATATACAAATGATCGACGGATCGGGCGAGTGGCGACGATGTGCCTCGCGCTCGGAATTATTCTTCAGTACGCGGCTTTGCTGGAGCGATCGCGGTGGATTCACTCCGTACCCTACGACGATCTTTATGGCTCGATGTCGCTTTTCGCGTGGCTTCTCGGCGTTACTTATCTCGGGCTTGAAGTTTTTCACCGGCAGCGGTCCGTCGGCGCGTTCGTGACCCCGATTTTGCTTGTGTGGATTAGCTTGGTCACGCTGCTCGCGCCGCGAACTGCTCCGGCGCCGCCGCCGGCGCGCGGACCACTTTTTGCTCTGCACGTCACATTGAATACGCTCGCGTATGCAGCGTTCGCGTTGTCCTTTGCACTCAGCCTAATTTATCTAATTCAGAACCGCGTGCTGCGAGCGCGACGGCCCGGGCTGGTCTTCTGGCGATTTCCCGCGCTGGATGTGCTCGAACGGATGAGCCGAAGCAGCGTGTGGGTGGGGCTCGCATCGCTGGCACTGGGAGTTTCGTTCGGGTTCGTGTGGGAGCACCGGTTGCTCGGACGGTATTCTGCGGCAGATCCGAAGGTAATCGTTACGCTGGCGATTTTTGGCGCGTATGCCGTCTACCTTTGGCTGGCGAGCAGCGCTAACTGGCGCGGGGCGCGCGCAGCTTACATCTGCGCTTTTAATTTTGTGGTGGTGCTATTCAGCTACACGGTCGTTAATTTTTATTTGACCGGATTTCACCGGTTTATGTGATGCCAACGGATCTCGTATCAGCGAATCTCGCCATGGGCCGCGTCCAGATCGCGCTCATCGGGTGCAATCATCGAACGGCGCCCCTGGAACTGCGCGAGCGAATCGTGTTCACGCCGGAACAAGCGCTGCGCGCTTCGGACGAACTGCGCCTGAGCGGCACACTCGAAGAAGCTCTTGTGCTTTCCACATGCAACCGCAGCGAACTTTATGGCGTTTCGCCGATTTCCAGCAACGACGTGCAAAGCGTGATGGAAAGATTGCTGGCCGATTTTCACGGGCTTGCACCGGCTGAACTGGATGGGCGGGTTTATCGCGAAAACAATACCGAAGCCGTGCGGCACTTGTTCCGCGTCGCTTCGGGACTTGATTCGATGCTTCTCGGTGAAGCGGAAATTTTGGGGCAAGTTCGCGAGGCATATGGACGCGCGCTGGAGCACGGATCTACCGGGCCGGTGCTGAACCGGCTGTTTCAAAGCGCGCTCGAAGTTGGGAAGCGCGTGCGCACCGAAACGGAAGTGGGAACGCGGCCGATGTCGGTAGCGTGGGCCGGGGTGAAATTGGCGGAACAAGTGTTCGGCGATCTCGAAGGGCATGAAGCGGTGATTATCGGCGCCGGAGCGGTGGCGGAGAAGGTGGTAGAGCACTTACGAGATCGCGGGATCGGCCGATTGGTGGTGGTGAATCGTTCGCGCGAGCGCGCGGAGGATTTGGCGCGACGCATGGGCGGGGAATCGGCGGATTGGGCAACGCTGGAGACGGCGATGGCGCCGGCCGACATCATCGTGACGTCGGTGAACGCCGAAGGCGCGATCACGAAAGCGATGCTCGAGCGGGTTCACGAGGCGCATGGAGGGCGGGCGCTCTTCGTTGTGGATTTGGGTGTGCCTCGAAACGTGGAGCCCGCGGCGGCGAGCCTCTACAATCTTTATCTCTACAACATCGACGACCTCGGCGAAATTGTGGAGCAGAACCGCAAGGCGCGCGAAGCGGAAGTGCCGCGTGCGGAGTCGCTGATCACCGAGCACATCTCGAAATTCGAAGCGTGGTGCAGCAGTGTTGAAGCGCTCTCGATGACTGGCAAACTGCGCGACCGGCTGCTGAAAGAGCGTACGGCGCTTCTCGATGAGCGGGCGGAGGAACTTTCGGGCCTGCCGGCTGAGGAGCGCGAGCGCATTCTGGCGCTTACGGCGGAATTGATCGAACGCGTGGTGCAGACGCCGAACGAGCGATTGCGTCGAACGCGGGAATTGCGGCAGCGGCTCGCCGGGATTGAAGCATTGCGCGATCTTTTCGGACTCGACAGCGAGGATAAGTGAAGGTCCTGCGCATTGGGACGCGGGGAAGTGCGCTTGCCCTTTGGCAGGCGAACTTCATTCGCGATCAATTGGCGGAGCGGCAGCGAGTGACCGCGGAAATCGTGATTATCAAGACTTCGGGCGACAAATTTCAGGAAGCGGCGATCGGACAGATGGGATTGAAAGGCGTGTTCATCAAGGAGTTGGAGGATGCGCTTCTCGACGGGCGCGCGGACCTGGCGGTGCACAGCATGAAGGATGTTCCGACCGAATTGCCGCGTGGCCTCCAGATCAGCGCGATAACGAAACGTGATGAAGCCCGCGATTGCCTCGTCGCGCGAGGCGCTGAAAAGCTAGGCGATTTGAAAGTGGGTGCGCGCGTAGGGACGAGCAGTCTGCGGCGCCAATCGCAATTGCGGCATTATCGGCACGATCTCGACGTGCGCGATTTGCGCGGGAATGTTGACACGAGAATTCGAAAGCTCGACGCGGGAGATTTCGATGCAATCGTTCTCGCGAAGGCTGGGCTTGATCGGCTGGGGCTCGGCGGGCGCGCGACCGAAGTGCTCGAGCCGAACGTGATGTTGCCTGCGGTGGGCCAGGGCGCGCTGGGAATTGAGACGCGCGCCAGCGATATGAAGACGATTGGGATTGTGCGAGATTTTGACGATGACGAAGCGCGGACGTGCGTTACGGCCGAACGCGCGCTGTTGGCAGAGCTTCAAGGTGGCTGCCAGGTGCCGCTCGGTGCGTGGGCGCGAATTAGAGCCGGTGAGATGCATATTGATGCGGCGGTACTGAGTGTGGATGGAGCAGATTGCGTGCGCGGTGATGCGTGCGGCGCCATTTCGTCGGCCGAGAAGATTGGAAGGGAATTGGGGCGAAGGCTGCTGAATTCGGGCGCGGACAGAATTTTGCAGATTGCGGGGCGCGTCACGGGCGGGACGGCATTGTGAGCAAAGACGACATCGTGAGTGGAGAGCACAAGCCGCTCGCTGGAAAAAGCGTGGTGGTGACGCGTGCGGCGGAGCAAGCGCGGGAGCTGATTATGCGGCTCGAAGGTTTTGGCGCCGAAGTTCTGCTTGTTCCGACGGTAAGCTTTGCCGATCCCGAGGACACGGTAATCCTCGATGCAACTTTACGATCGCTCGATCGGATTGACTGGATATTGTTTACGAGCGAGAACGCGGTGAAGTATTTCGTGCGGCGAGCCCGCGCGCTCGGAATTGCGCCAAGTGGGTCGAAGGGCGGAACGAAAATCGCGGCTGTTGGACCGGCGACGGCTGCGGCCGCGTCATCGGAAGGCCTGGTGGTGGATTACATCGCGAAATGCCACAACGGAGAGGCGCTGGCACAGGAGCTGCGCGGGGAGCTAGCCGGGAAACGAGTCCTTTTGCCGCAGAGCGATTTAGCGAAAGAGGATATGGCACGATTGCTGCGCGAATTTTCGGGGCAAGTGATTGAAGTTGTGGCGTACCGAACGGTCGCGCCGGGAAGCGAGACTCCAGCGCCGACTGGAAGAATTCGCGGGACGGAAGAGCCGGCGGATCCTGCGGCGGAAGCGCTTCGCAGAATTCGAAGCGGCGATGTGGATGTGATTTCGTTCGCGAGTCCCTCAGCGTTTAGGAATTTCGCGGAGTTGATAGGAGCGGATGCGATGCGCGTACTGTCCGAATCGGCTAAGTTCGCGGCGATTGGGCCGACTACGGCGCGGGCAATCCGCGAGGACGGGTGGAATGTCGCGATTGAGTCATCAGAATCCACGTCGGACGGGCTCGGCGACGCCATCGCAGCCTTCTTCGAGAGAGAATCCTCGGGAGTAAAGACTTCATGAGCTTTCCGGTGCAGCGCCCGCGCAGATTGCGGCGGAATGAAGGTTTGCGCGGCTTGGCGCGCGAGACGCGGCTCAGCACACACGGGCTGATTTACCCGATGTTCGTTTGCCCAGGCAAGAATGTACGCACCGAAGTGAGTTCGATGCCGGGGATTTACCAGCAATCCGTGGACAAGTTCGTTGACGAATGCCGCGAAGTGGAACAGCTCGGAATTCCCGGCATCATTCTGTTTGGTTTGCCAGAGAAGAAAGACGAGAAAGGCTCGGAAGCATCGGCGGCGGACGGCCCCGTCCAGCGGGCGATTGAAGCGGTTCGCAAGGCCAAACTGAATTTGATTGTGATGACGGATATTTGCCTGTGCGAGTACACCAGCCACGGACATTGCGGAGTGGTGAAAGACGGCGAAGTCCTGAACGATCC
>Ga0302326_10029933_pt1 | contig 10908 bp, 12 predicted proteins | sample Palsa_T0_3_FD_202264 | JGI IMG/M metagenome (GOLD analysis project Ga0302326, IMG submission 202264) | Peat permafrost microbial communities from Stordalen Mire near Abisko, Sweden - Palsa_T0_3 | ecosystem: Environmental > Terrestrial > Soil > Palsa > Peat permafrost | place: Sweden: Abisko...
AAGGACGATCAAGGGATAAGAAAAGCGAGGAGGCAAGAGTAACCAGTAATCGCCTCGCGAGATAAAGGGGAAGGATCGGGGAGGAGTACGTTTTGGAGGACTCTTCTGAGGCGATTGAGGAACTTGTAATGCTGATAACTCAGGTTTGTTTTTACTGGTGGCTATTGTAGGGATACTAAGCCAACCCTTCTTTTGTTGTTGCAACAACTTCCTTTCCTTCCTCTTCAATGCCAACCGCGCCTCAATCTGCGCCAACTTGAGTTTCAAAAATTCTACCATCAGCCCGCACATCCTCCCCCCAAAGCCACAATACCCTCATCATCATCTTCATCATCCCCACTCTCATCATTTGACGTTATTCCACTCGTCGTAGTAAAACTATGGCGCAGGGGCGAGGGCGACGTAGGCACCCAATTTGTTCGGCGGGGGGGAGTAGGCGGGACTGCGCCGATGACTTTTTCGGGCGACGGACATGCTGGGAGTTAGTACGCTTGAAACGTGAAGGGGGTATGTACTTGTTGCCATGGCTCTGGCGAGAGGAGGGTGCTGGCAGAGGGTCGAGGATGGCAGGGAAGGGGCTAGAAAGTCGTCATTGCCTGATTGGGACGGGTTGACGCGTGACCACGCCGCGTGTGTCAAAAAGGTTTCTAGGTCCACGGATCTAGGGCCCAATTTCGTGTCAGGAAGATCAATCAGTGCGACAAGCAATCGAGCACGAGCACGAACATCCAGTGCCAGGAAAACGATGACGACGCCGAGAGTATTCATCACGCCGAATGGTATTGTAATATGTAAACTGTGGGTCCTGATGCTATTTAGGCGCCTCATTATCTGAATCCAAGATCGTCTCCCTCGCCCATCCAAAAACAGGTACCTCAATCCACCCCGGACACCTTCACGATAAATTCTTACTTGTAAATAGGTGTTCCAACGCGATATCTCATACAATCCCGCCAAATCCACTCCATCGCGAAAATATCCACACCACACAGAAAACGCTCCCTCTTCCTAGGCGACTCCATCGTCGCAGGTCCCTCCACCCCCCAGTGCCTAAACCACTACTTTCAGGAAACTGACTTGTATAGATGGGTGTATTTACCTCTGCACACCACAAGATATACTATTCCACATTCTGCCACATCTCAAGAAACATACTTCTCAACGATCATTGCCACTGGACGATATCCTTGAAATCCTGCCCTCGCCATTAAACATGATTGTCCCCCCGGAGATGATTCAGCGGGTCTGTCAGTGTACGAAATCAGACAACGCTCTCATTCCGGATACTTATTCCCTTTCCCCCGCGCGCGTAATCGATATCCTCTGCAAGAAAGTAGATGCCCTGATCCCGGTTCTGGGACCAAGTGTCGTTGCCGAATATGTCGATAAACCCATCGCCTTGGTTCTAGGTCAACAGCCTCCGTCCAATTTCCCTGAGATTCATTCCCTCGCGTTAAAGAGATGTAGCATGGACATCATTTCCGCCAACCTAGACGATGAATTCGCGTCGTTGCTCCATGCGACAACAGAGTACCCCTCCCCCTTCGGTATGGATTTGATTTAGTTTTGAGCCGCTGACGAGGTACTTGAAGGACCTGGACGAGGCGAGACAGGCTGCTGCGGCGGCGACGTTGATGATTCCCAGTGCTGGCGGCGGGAGTTCTGCGGGGGAGAAGAGAGCGGCGAAAGACGAGGCCGAGGGACAAAGTAAGAAGAAGGCCAAGGTTAGTCAGGGAGTTAAGGCTTTGGAAAAGGTTAATACCCGGGGGATGAAGGATATGAGATCTTTTTTTAAGAAACCTGTCAAGACGTAAACTCGTGGAACTGTTGTAGAATAAAGACAATGAGGAAGGAAATGTGAAAATCTGCAGGATGGAAGGGGCATACGGGGGGAGAAGGTGTAGTAGGGACTTTCATGGATGTCTTGCATTTGTGGTTTTGTATAGAGATACTTTAGGCATTTGTAGGATATAAAATGCATGGATCGCTACAGTTGATTCACCACCGTTCTCCATCCTCACAATCGTCCGATCCATCCATCTTCCTTTGAATTTAGTCCCTACTCCTTCTCCACAGGATCCCCAACCTTCCACAAATGTTCCTTATAATACTTCAACTCCATGATACTCTCCTTGATATCCCCCAACGCCCTATGCTCGTACTTCTTCACCGGACTCGCCTTCTTCAATTCCGGGGCCCATAGTTTCGATAACATCTTCACACTCGAGACATCTAACTTAGCCTAGGCCTTGCAATCATATCGCGCGGACAGGTACAAACCCGAGAAGCGGCTTGTCTTATTTGGTGCAGGGGTGGGGGGTAGTACCTATGATGCGGTAGTGGAGGTAATCGATGATTCGTGGGAACTCGACTTTCATGAATTCCTTATCAAAATGGACAGAGTTGCCAGATAAAAAGCCCGCCCCCTCAGGGACACGGGCTTTAATATACTCTAGCAATTCCGCTTCAACATGTTCTGTGGTATTCGTTGAAGCAGCGACTTTCGCCGTCAACCCACTCTACCATTACTCTCTCCCAAAATATCAAAGCCCCCCAGCTAGTCCACAGCGGATCGTAGGGGAGATGCATGGGAAGGGGGGATACATCGCGATGATGTTCAGTACACCACTCGTCCATGCCATTCATAATCTCCTCGTCACAGTGAATGATACGTTCAAACCCTTCTTCCTCTAAGGGAACTAAATCCTTATCCGTGATGATAGCAGCGATTTCAATGATCTTGTCCTTCCCAGCGACCAACCCAGTCATCTACCATGAGCTCCCGTCCCACACTCGCCAAGGCCAAAGAACGCGAAACCAAGAAACAGCATCAAAGCCAAACTGACAAAAGACAAAGAATGGGGTGGGTACCTCACAATCAACCCAAACGAAACGGAAATTCTCAGCCATTTTATACGAAAAAAACGGCCAATAGTTCCCAAGTCCAAAGAAATACTTACGAAAAGCTAGGGATGAGTAGTGAACGGACGTGTGCTGTGTGCGCAGGAGGGAGAGGAATGGATTGTGGACGAAGAATGGGCGCAGCGGGAGTTTAAGTAGCATGCATTGGGGAGTCGAGACTAAGACGATTCAAAGGATCGACCGGACAAAGGATTGACAAACGCGCGGACCGTGCACGATGATCAGATCAGATCGACACCTGTGTAAATTTACGATATCTGACAACATGATCGCGATGATATTAAAACTATTCCAATCCAAAAACTACTCCGCCGATTGTGTTGCTGGTATTTCTTCCAAATGTTGCTCCGTTATAGGTTCCTCAGATACATCATGTTTGACCCCCCTTTCCATCACGACTTCCTCCTTCGGCGCAATATAGTCTTCCTCCTTCTCGTTTGACGCAGGTGCACCAACCTCTCCCATCTCCATCTCACCGATGACATCGACCGGTGAAGCCAACATCCCCGGCTCCTTGACTTCCATTTCTTTCTCATGGACTTCACTGGCCGTCATATCCTCTGCGTTTTTGGTTTCCATCGGCACGACAATATGTTGTAGACCATGTCCGCCAGCTACTACTCCCCCTTCTACGTATACGGTCTTAACGCCCTGCTCACTCTCAATGACAAACTCCCCCGTTTGCGACGTGCTCTCTTTCTTCTCACTTTCCGCACTTGCACTCCGCTCCCGGACCGGCGATACCACACGCTGTTCAAAAACAGTACTTATCACGGAAATCCCCCACCCTTCCGGAACGATAGGTTTCACCGTCGGCGGCCGTCGCTGCGGTCCCCTGGCCCGTCCCTTCCTCACATCTCCCACCGTAGAAGTTACACTCCCGCTCTTCGTGTCCTCTCCCCTCGCTAAGTCACCAATCCCCTCCGAGGCAGAACTCCCTTCCGCAGGAGAAATAGTGTGAACCTCCTCCTCTGCCTTGGTCGGTACCGCAGGCGGAGGTTTCGCCAACTTGGCATCCAAATCCCTCGCGAACTGGGCCCTCAAGCCAGCGAATTTACTCCCCCCCGCCAGCGCACCAGGGACCTTGACGGGTCTGGGTGGCGGGGTGGGTTTCTCTTTTTGGCCCTGCTGTAGGAGTTGGGCTTGTTCGAATTGTCTGGCCACTTTATGTATTGGTCGGGCTGGAATGGGTGGTTTCACGCCGGGCTGTTTGGTTCCGATCACTGTGGTTGTGGGTGGTTGAGATTTGGCGGATGAGGCAAGGTCTGATGCCGTCGAGGAGGGGGATTTTGAGGCGGGAGGGATATCGTGTTTGCGTGTTGCGAGGGGGGTTTCCGTGGAGGTGACGAGGCCGGTGGGGGTGGGTATTGTGCGTGGAGTTTGGTCCATTGCGACTTGTGGTGCTGCTGCTGGTTCTGCGGATTTCGGTTTTCTCGTTGGACGCGGGGGAATTGATGGGATTGATGGGGTAAGGGCTGTCGCTGTTAAGCCTGCGATTGCGGCGGTTCGTAGTTCAGATGGTTGGCCTTCTGTGGCTACGGATTTCTTAATAGGACGCGCTGGGATTGCCGGAGTCGAGTGTTCCTCTTCGTGGTGAAGGGAGATGTGATCTTCTCGTGCAGGGTGTTTCTTCGTTGGCCGAGATGGGATTTTCGGAAGCGAATGTTGTTGTTGGTCGATATGTGAGGCGAGGGATTCTTCTTCCTTTGGTGGCTGGGGGAGAATATTGGGAAGGGTCGCCTCAGTCGGGATCTCGTCTTCCGATACATCAGTGATAAGAGAATGTTGATGTGGTGAAGTAGGGACTTCTTCGATTGCAGGGGCCGTTGCTCCCTCTTTTTCATCAAGATGTTTACGTTCCTCGACGATTTTGGGTCTCTCGGGGATTTTGAGATCACCCTCCCTTCCAGCATCCTCTTCTGCGTCAGAAATGTCCTCCTTCTTTTCGGGGATACTAGGTACAGATTCAGGACTCTTGTCAGAGCTACTGGGATCTTGTTCAATCTCGTCAATAGAATGTTGACTCTTGAACGACTTCACACTCCCTCTCCTAGCAGGCCGCTGAGGAACCACAGGAACCTGATCCGGCGCAGCGGTCTCGGGAATACTTTTAATACTCGGAGTACGAGGCGGACGAGGCGGGACTGAGGGGACCGATTCGGGACTACCCACACCGACTTCGGGAATACTCTTGATACTTGGCGTGCGAGTTGGTCTAGCTGGAATCACAGGTTCCGGAGGTTCGTCCGTTGTTTCAGGGATACTCTTGACGCTTAGACGACGAGATTGGGAGGGCGTGGATGTTTGTTCAGGGGGTTCGGTATCGCTTTTCTCGGACTTGATGCTGGGTCGTCGAATCGGTCGTTGTGGAACGATGGGTTCTTCGATTGACTCCATCGACGGTTTTCGAGTTGGTCTGGCTGGTATAATCGGAGTTTCTTCGTCATTTGTTTTCTGTGATTTTTGTGATGGTCGTCGAGGAAGGGGAGGTTCCTCGCTAGGTTCCATCGACCTCGTCCTAGATGGTCTCTGTGGAATCACGGGAACTTCTGTGTCCCCTTGAGTATCCGTGCTTGTCCTGCGTCTCGGCCGCGCTGGAATCGAAGGAACATCTTCTGAAGCGTGACTCTCCATACTCTCCCGTGCTATTGGTCTTCGAGGAGTGTGCGGCACGAAGACTAATTCGCTTAGACTGGGAGTGAGGTCTTCGCTTGTCTCTGCAGGAAGGAGCGGGACGTGTTTTTCCAGGCCATCGATCAGGTAATCTTCTGTAGGCGGGAGAACAGGTGTTTCCGTCCAGGTTTCCCTTTGAGGCAGTTCAGGGGGCTCAAGTTGCCCAGGAACTTCGGAGTCGTGTTTCTGAGGGCGTTTTGAGGGACGCGCGGGAATGGGCGGGAGGTCTGCTTCCAGCGCTTGTTGACGACTTGGTCTTGGCGGAATGGCGGGAATGGTGGTTGTAGTCTCTTCCGCTGTTGCTTCCACTGGGCGCACTGTACGTTTAGCATTAATGACGTTCTGTGGATACTTGGGGACTTTGAACGGCCTCTCGCCGGTCTGGGCGGTATGTATGGGACCTCGGAGGGATGCACAGGCGGCGAGGTGGTTCCTCCCGGTGGTCGTGTTGGGCGTGATGGGATGGGTGGAGGGGGTCCCAAGTTGTCGTCTTCCATTGAGCTGCTGGATGAAGCTATCGCGGAATGAGGATAAAAGGCGAGGAGTCGCGAGTCCGCGAGAAGGAGTGCCCCTGTTTCGTGTGCTGATCAGCTCGTAACCGGAGCTGTGTTTCAAGGATTCCGAATACAACTGAGATCGACACGCAGAGCATGCGTCACCGATCTGATACCCTTTCGACGCTATCAACGTGAGATTTCTCCACAAACCTTATCTCCGTCATCGAGATCCAAGGAAACGATAGTTCTATAAATGATAGTCTTATTTAATTCTACATACCCTTTACAATACAATTCAACCTCATGAGATCGACCGGGGTTAGAAATGCAACCTTTGCCCAAGCACGCCCGCTAAATCCAAACCTAATGAATGCCTTGCCCGGTGGGCGTGTTGATAAAAAACATACTATTTACAATAAAGTTACATGGTCTGTGGGACAGACATCTCTGGCACAAAAATATTGCGACCCCCGCGCTTCCCATGGGTTCTATCATTAGTGTGATGTTTGTGAGATGGGAGGTACCTTCGATGAGCCATGAGATTGTCGCTCCTACTGAACCATTTGCCGCAACCGACGACTTCACAACGGAATCCCCGCTCTCCGGTATGGGTCTTGTTGTGTCGTCGTAGGTGTTCCAGTCTCTTGAATCGTTTTTGACAGATCTCACAGACGTGAGATTTGTCCATGGCCGAAACGACAAGGGGTAAGCTCGGTGTGGCGCGGTGAGTGCGTGCACTGAGGCTTCTGGAGAGGGGCGTGCCGCCTCGCGATGGAGGAGTAGGAGGAGACATGTACTGGGATTGAGCGGAAGGTAGCAGAGCGAGAGAGGCTGCCATGTTGGGATCAGAAAGAGAATGGGAATGAGAGATAGAATGCTGATTGCGTGTGTGTCGTGGATATGACGCCGGCGTCATAGGTGCGTATGGATGATAAAACCGCGACCCATCTGTTGGCGTGCGGGTAGGTGTAGAAGCGGGGATAGTATTGGAACGCGTCATGCCGTATGGAGAGGTCATGGGGTATACTGGAGTTGGGGTGCTATTGACATCGAATGTTGAATATGAGATGCTTTCGTCTTCAAATGAGTTTTCTTGAAGATATGCTGATGAAGGGGATTCGCGCTTTATGAAACTAATGGATGCTACACCATTGTCGTCCATCACCAGAGCGGGCGGTGGGACTTGCTTGGGTGTTTGTAATACTGTCGAATGATACATAGCAACATGCCGTCGGACGCTCTCTACGTCCGTGGAGACGAATGCGCAGCCTGGATACGCGCATGAATGCGATAGACCGTTCACTAAGACATCTGGTGGGGTGTTTAGAGGACTGGGAGGCATTGCACCGGGAATCATACGCAGCATCTCTGGAGTAATCGTGCCAGATGATTGAGGTGAACATGATGCAGATTGAGGAGGCGAGTCGACGACGTAGGCCGAGCGATAGTCTTCATCTGATGCTGGAGTGATGGGATATGAGCTGTCGGTGCAGCTGGAGAACTCGCGATACATATCTGCAGCAGATGCATAGTAGTACTGGGGGGTCGGTGTTTGCATGCCCCATGATGGAGTCGAGTGGTGTCTTCTCAAGGGAGGTGCTCCGTCTTTGCCGATTGAGGGAGGAGTTGAAAGATAGTCGTGGGTAGTATCGAGGGACAATTGCATCGCCATGTCCAGCGTTAATGGAATGCTGTGAAGGAGAGCTAGGAGGTGAAGGAGGTGATGAAGAAGGAGTTGTGAACGGGGGTATGCGTAGAAAAGGGATGGCCTGTCGCGTCAGAGAGGTTCAGTATATGAAGGAAGGAGGTGACTCGAAGGGCGTCACCGCCACTCTTCCCGCCTTCTAGAATAATGACGCGCCCGAGTAGAAGGTACCTTAATTGTGGTGCTGATCAATGATGCTCCGGTGCCAGGGGGGCTATGCAGAGGACAGGAGGTGAGGAATGCTGGGAATGCAACGAGTTATATGCAGATTCGCGATGGCGCCGGTGTGCAGCTGGCTGGCGCAGGGACGAATCGGCTGGGATGCTTTCCCACTCTCCGCGACGACCCGCGTCCCGATTGTCTGCAAGAGTATGCACGCAGATGCTAGCTGCCGAAATTGAATGAATCGTGAAATGCGAATGCTGCAGCGAGGAGGTGGTAATTTTTCAGACAGGAGGGCGCAGTGGCGAGTCGTCGACATATGTACTATCTATTTCAATAAGGCGTGAATCTAGTAATTTGCACCCCATCCAAGGATTCGATGGCCACCACCGCGTGGGCCCCAGCAGCAGGCAGGGCGCACGTAACGCGGTAGGTCGAATTTTCGAATGAATCGTGCAGGGCCGTGATACGCTGGCAGATCCCGTGCAGCTGCTCCGTCGTCGTTCGCTATCCCACATTGGACCGACCATGCGCTATTACAGCATAGCCGGTCGGCTGGTCGTCTTACAGTCTTACGAATGGACGCAGCGTGCGCATTGCGCTAGATCATGACCCCCGATCCTGGCCTCAGGCGCATTAAAATTAAATTCTGCACTCACCTAATTGTGCAGGCAACTCCATTTGCTCATCACCCGGACGCCTTCCCATTGGTTCGCAACAATCACGATCGCCCCGGCGCTTCCCAGCCGTTCATATGTCCGAAACACCTCCCAAGGACGGACGAACTCATATATGCATCATGACAAAGAACGTCAAAGGCCATCCAACCGTGCTCAATTAACCATCTATCCCAGCGCGCCCTCCCTGCTGATTCGGTGGCGCGCCCTTAGACTATCGTCTGTGCACACTACGCGGAAAACTTCTCGCCCACGGATACTTACTTGCGCTACGCGCGAACTCCTCAGCCACCGTAATTGCATGGATTCATTTAAGCAGCGAACGACAAATTACTTGACCCTTGCACCGTCACACAACCCAATGCGCGACGCAGACTCCCTCAGCACACCGGACAGCCGGCTGGGCGTTTCGGGGGGTGCTATCTCTCGTCTTCAACAGATATTAATTTTATTTACTTAATCCATCCCCTCGCGCGAGTTGTTGACTCCGTGCATAAGCGCCTGATGATCTGTGATCGATCGGCCGTGTCACGAAAGAGTGTGCGCGGCAAAATCCGATCCTCCGATCCTCTGGTTTCAATCCGTGTTACGGTGCCTGCAACCGACGGACGCGAGGACGGCACGGCGCAGAAATGACAGCGGCCGGGCGACTCAATTGTGTGGTCATCTCCCGCGCGTCGATAACACGAGGCTTGGCCTGATTTGGCGCTTTTACCCCACGTATACTTCGGCATTGATACGGAGTCGAGAAGATCATCGCCACCTCATGCACGCCACGCGCCTCGATACGTCTACGCCCCCGCCATAAATCACCGAGCCGCCAGGCGGCTACAGTCACAAAAGCTAATTTCCGATCTACAGCTACTTTCCATCCTTTTAATTCTGAGAATTAAAGTTGGCTCGCCTGATCCTTGACGTGGCGCTCAGCAGATAACTCCGGTTGGCTTCTTCTGAGGCTCCATGCTGACAAGACTCTGTCGACATGAAGGGTATTGAAAGAAATGGCTCCATCTGTTATCTGTGACAAGAGGCAATTGAGTTTTAAGGCTCGACACGTCAAGCAACTATCGTGCCGCGGCATGACACTATGCCGGCGCCAACCGATTTCCAAGCCTGCGGGCTGAAAGTTGGCTGGACGGAATAAGCGAGCAGCGGCGAAAAGAAAATATAATCTCCAACGATTGCGGGCCGCTTAGTGGCTTGCATGAGAGATTGATTTAGCACAAAAAGGCTATATAAATATATATGCACTGAACCGCCTTCATAAATTAACAATCGCCACCGAGAGCCATCCACCATCCCTCCCCACAATTCCTATCTGCAGCACGGTCCCCTTCAGATAACCCGGTAATTCCGAGCGCAAACGCCGCTCCGGCGAAACTCGTCCCCGGCAGAGTGCGCATCATTTGTCTGTGTAGACGAAGGGGAAGGCGGTGCGTGGCTGCGGTTTGGGCCGTCCGTGCAGCCATCCGTGGAGCCTCCGGGGCAGTGAGCCACTCGCCCTCGGCAGGCTCAACCATCTGATAGACCGAAATAGTTAATTCATCCAAGTGCGTCACCTATGCATGCAGCAGGATCTACCCCGATGGTCTGCGCAAGCTTTAATTGTATGGGTGTATATGTTACGCCAAGCATCCGGTCCACTGCTTTGGATGGAAGCCGTCTCGATCAGCGGCCGATCCCCATTGCACGAACAAAAAACGCAAATTACTTAAGCGCGACGCAAGCTCCCACGGAGATCGTCCCATCGAGCATGCTCGATATTAACGTTAATGCACAGATTAAAAGAGTTCAGGTCGTACGGATAAGCGGTCGGCAAATCAAAAGATGACCCCCGGCAAAGCATGTGAAGAAACAGAATCTAAGCAACTAAGCAACCTGTATGACGCATGACTTCCGATCGCGGGCGCTCGGTTGATCGGGGCCGCGCAGCCCCTTGTAATTGGGAAAGATGTGCCGACGGGAACGTGTTGGGGCTTCTGGGATGACGGAGCGCTGAGCGCGGATCACGAGCGTTCGTGGCGAATATTCACAAAGTGGAAGGAATAGGTTGGGGCGCCATGTATTTACGTTCATGTCCGAGGAGGTGGTGGTGGTGGAGGAGCCTAGAGATGAAACTGCGGGTCCAAAATTAAAACGAGGCCGGAAGCCTTAGTGACAAACTTCCATATTCCAGTCACACAGAGAACTTTTTTAATTTCAAGGCAGTAATAGTCAGTCACGGACGGCCCCCGACATACATATACATAGAAAGACGCCTTTTTGGCGCACG
>Ga0302326_10029934_pt1 | contig 10907 bp, 11 predicted proteins | sample Palsa_T0_3_FD_202264 | JGI IMG/M metagenome (GOLD analysis project Ga0302326, IMG submission 202264) | Peat permafrost microbial communities from Stordalen Mire near Abisko, Sweden - Palsa_T0_3 | ecosystem: Environmental > Terrestrial > Soil > Palsa > Peat permafrost | place: Sweden: Abisko...
TCGGAGCAGGTCGTTGAAGACCTCCGTATGAGGAGTCGTTTCGTTCATGCGCTGGACCTTCGAAAAGAAGAGGTGCCTCTTTTGTGGCTTGGCCTGCCCCCATCAGCAAGGCATCTTTGGACCCAAACCTCTGTCCATGTCCCTACGCACGCTTACCGGCGCGATCACAGCCCTCGCAACGCCCTTTCGGAAGGGCCAAGTCTCGTATGAGGACCTCAGGAAACTCGTTGAGCATCAAATCCGGGGAGGGATCAACGGCCTCGTGCCTGTCGGAACAACGGGGGAGTCCCCGACCCTCTCCACCGAAGAACACATCGAGGTCATCCGGGCGACGGTTGAATACACCCGGGGCCGCGTGCCCGTGATCGCTGGAACCGGCTCCAATTCGACCAAGGAGGCCATCGAACTGACGCACCACGCTTTGGAGGCCGGCGCCGATGCCTTCCTGCTGGTCGCCCCTTATTACAATAAGCCGAGCCCCGAGGGTCTATTCCGCCATTTCGCGGCCATTGCCGAGACAACCGACCGCCCCATTATCCTCTACTCGATCCCCTCGCGCTGTGGCGTCGAGATCGGGGTTCCGGTCGTCGAGCGGCTCCGGGCGCGTTTTCCGCATGTGCGTTGGATCAAGGAGGCCGGCGGGAGCCTGGACCGGGTCGATCAGCTCAAGCAGGCGATGGGTTCGGACATCACCGTTCTAAGCGGCGACGATTCGCTCACGCTGCCTTTTATGTCGGTCGGTGCGGAAGGCGTGATCAGCGTCGCCTCAAACCTGATCGTGCGGGAGGTGGTCAGCATGGTGCATCTGGCCCTCGGCAACGATTTCGCGGCGGCCGGCCGCCTGCACCGCCGGCTGTATCCGTTTTTCAAGGTCCTATTTGTCGAGCCCAATCCGGTTCCCATCAAGGCGGCTCTGGCCGCCGCGGGCGTGATCTCAAGCGGAGAGGTCCGGCTGCCGCTGAGCGGAATGTCGGCAAAGAGCGCGGCCGCCGTCGCCCGCGTCGCAGCCGCCGTGAAGCGCTGACTCCCATGGCGCTGCGCATCCTCCTCAACGGGTCCAAGGGCCGAATGGGCCTTGCGATCGCCGCCTCCGCGCCAAGCGCGGGCGTCGTGATCGCGGCTTTGACCGACGCAGGCGACAATCCGTCCGCCTGGATGGACGCGTGCGATGTGATTGTCGACTTCAGCTCCCATCAGGCGACAGCGGCATTGCTGGACACCGCCGCCGCGCACAGGAAGCCCATTGTGATCGGAACCACCGGGCATGCCCCGGAGGAGCGCGGCCGCCTGCTTGAGTCAGCCCGCCGCGTCCCCTGCGTTTGGGCGGGCAATTTCTCGGTCGGCGTCAACCTGCTCTTTGCCCTCACCCGGCAGGCCGCAAGAACCCTCGGCGCGGACTATGATGAGGAGGTGATCGAGATGCATCACCGGATGAAGAAGGACGCTCCCAGCGGAACCGCGGCCAGGATACTCGAAATTCTCCTCGAGGAACGCGGCCTCCAAGCCTCCGCACTCAGGCACGGCCGGGAGGGAATCACCGGCGAACGCACCCGCACCGAGATCGGTGTCCACGCCTTGCGCGGCGGCGACGTCGTCGGCGACCATACGGTCCTTTTCGCCGGACCGGGAGAACGCCTGGAGATCACCCACAAGGCGTCCGACCGAGCCATATTCGCTCGAGGAGCCTTGCGCGCCGCCGCCTGGGTCGTCAGCCAGCCGCCTGGAGTCTACGACATGCAGGATGTCCTCGGCCTGAAATGATCACCTCGGTTCAGGGGGTCCTTGCCGAGGTGGGCCCGCTTCGGGCGGTCATAGAGGTCGGCGGCTTCGAATATGAGGTTCATATTCCGCTGACGACCGCCGAACGCCTCCCGGCGCCCGGCTCGCGTGTCAAACTTCACACCCTTGTCATCTACCGCGAGGACTCCCAAACCCTTTACGGCTTTGCCGCCCCCGCGGACCGCGATTTCTTCCGACTGATGATCGAGCACGTTACGGGCGTCGGCCCCAAGGTCGCGCTGGGCATCATGAGCCGCCTCTCCCTCGTTCTCCTCCAATCGGCGATCCACTCGGGCGACGTGGACACGCTCGCCAAGTGTCCCGGCATCGGGAAGAAAACCGCCGAGCGCCTGGTGGTGGAGCTCAAGTCCAAGGTAGGCGCTGCCGCAGACCGTACACTGCCCGCCTCAGCCGGAGGCACGTCGGTGCCGGGCTCCCCGCACGGCGATGCCGTCGCTGCCCTCATAGCCCTCGGTTACAAAGCCCCCGACGCCGACCAAGCCGTCCGCCGCGCCGCCGCCGCCCTAGGTCGCAGCCCCACCACCGAGTCCCTGGTCAAGCGAGCCCTCTCGTAGCCCGTGTCTTGATCTGCCCCCCCTTTTTTAGGCGCAAAGATCCGTTTCCGCGCCCCCCCCTTTAGCCTTCAGCCCACGCATCCGTTGGCGGAGGCAGGAATGGACGCGAACGTTGCCGCCTGCTTCGGCTGCCTCCATGGGCGCCAATCCGGCCGGCGCAAAGAGCCGGCGGCCTTATGGCGCCCGGCTCGGCAGCCGATCCGCGCATCGGCGGCTCAGGAAGCGTCCATTCCTGCCTCCGCCAACGGATGCGCCCCCGCGTTATTGATGTATCTGAAACGCCGTCAACTCCGCCGCCTGATCCACCGGCGCAGCCTGCAGCGTGTGAACGACCGGCTTCAACTCGGGCTTGAAGGCAAAGAACTGATCGGCATTCGCCGCCTGCTGGACGGGCGCAATATGGATCTGGCCCAGCCAATCAAACTGCTTGGCCGCAACGTCGTCGCTGGTGAGAAGCGCATCCTGCCGGGCGCTGAAGACTGGAGTGAACGCCTCGCCTGAGGCACGAGCCTCGGCCGGCTTTTCCGCCGTCTGGGCCATCATCGGCGCTCCCTGAGCGGGAATCACCGCACTGCGATAGGCCCGGACCACAAAGAGCAGCGCCAAGCAAGCCGCGGCCGCCAATGCCGCTGGGAAGATCTGGTCGGTCCAACGCCGCCTCGGTTCAAACACAGCAAGGCTGCGCTCGGAGCTGGACGCGCTGGATTCCGCGAGCGGAGCCGCCATGAGGGTGCATGCCTTCTGCATGCGGCAGTATTGAAGGTAGATCGCGCGGCGGCCCTGGTCGCGCAGCACTTCGCTCTCGAGGCGTGCCGCGTCGTCAGCGGTGATTTCACGGTCCACGTACAGATTCAGCAGCTCGATAAATTCGGTGTCTTTCATTTGAAGTCCTCTCCCAATTTTGCCCGGAGCCCCTCGCGAGCGCGCGCGATGCGGCTCTTCACGGTGCCCACGGATATATTTAGGATCGCGGCGATTTCTTCGTAGGATAGGTTCTTAACGTTTCTTAGGATGAGGATCTCGCGGTGTTTGGCTCCGAGCTTTTCCATGCAGGTGCCAATTCGGGCCACGAATTCCTGGGTAACGGTGATGTCATCGGGCGTTTCAACCTCGGCGGGTATGAGATCGGCTAGGGTCGTCTCGTTGTCACCCGACAAGGGCGCATCGAACGAGACCGATTGGTCCCGCTTGCGGCGCCACCAGTACCAGTAACGGTTCCGGGCGAGATTGGTTGCTATTTGGTAAAGCCATGTAGAGAAGGCGGAATCGCCGCGAAAATTGGCGAGTCCGCGATGGGCACGAATGAAAGCATCCTGGGTGACCTCTTCGGCATCCTGGGGGTTCCGGAGAAGTTGGTTCACCATGGAATATATCCGATCCCAATAGCGCGAGACCATTTCATCGAAGGCGGACTGGTCGCCTCCCTTGAATCTGTCCACGAGCGTACGGTCGAAAGCCACTTCCTGAGCTTTGGTTGACATGCGTTCTGCTTCGCTCTGATGGACAAAATTTTTTATTGTTCCCAAGAAGTGTGAAACAAATGAGGCGGAGCTCCGCGGTCAATCCCCGGGGAGGGGTGCCCGGGGGGCCAAATCCGCCCAATTCCACCCCGATTTGATCTTGCTGGAAATCACCCGCACCCGCTAATACCCTCCGTTCTACGCGTTCTTTAGCAGGATCGCCCGGTTCCCTCCCCCCACCCCTCAACGGGGCTGGGGATAGCAATCTCCGGACAATTCCGTTATCCAAAGCGTTTTAGGTAAATATTTTGGGTTGGTAGCTCAATGGTAGAGCAGCATCCTTTTAAGTTGTTGGTTCCGGGTTCGAATCCCGGCCAACCCACCATACTATGAAACGCCTGATCATTATCGAAGATCAAACCGCCATCCGCGAGATGCTCTCGGAGATCCTGCGGATGGATCCTCGGTACAAGATCGTCGGCGAAACGGGCGATGGCCATGCCGCCATGCAGCTGTGCATCGATCTGAATCCTGATGTGGTCGTGCTCGATGCCAAGCTGCCCGGCCTCAACGGGGTGGATGTGCTGCGCCGCCTGACCAAACTGCTGCCCCACATGAGGGTCCTGGCTTTTTCGGGACATGAGAATCCCCAGCTCGTCCGCGAAATGCTGGAGGCCGGCGCTCATGGCTTTGTCGAGAAGACCGCAGGTCTGATGGAGTTCAAGAAAGGGCTGGAGACGGTTGCGGGAGGAGGCACCTATTTCGGACCGGCGATCGCCGCATTGCTGCGCAGCGTGGTCGCAAATCCGGAACGGGCCGGAACCGCCTCGCCTCTCACCGAGCGCGAACGGGAAATCCTCCAATTGGTGGCCGAAAGCAACAGCACCAAGGAAATTGCCTCCAAGCTCGGCATCAGCGTCAAGACGGTGGACAACCACCGGACCAATCTGATGCGCAAGCTCAACCTGCACGATGTGGCCAGCCTCACACGGTATGCGCTCGAGACGGGCGTCATTGGCCACCGCCCTTAAACGAGTCCGTGCGTCGGAGTGCGGAGAGCCTACACGGCACTCCGGAGTGAACGTTTTTGCTCACCAGCGGTCGGTAACACGCTTGTCTCAAGAAAAAGGTTGGCCAACACGCTTTCCGCTCCCATAGACAAGGAGGAAGCCACAAATGAAATTCGCCTCGAAGACCCTCTTTATCGCCCTCGCAAGCTCCGTCGCCCTCTTTACGGGCTGCGCGAAGAAGCCCGTGCGCCCGGATCCGAGCGCGACGATGCTCGGTCAGCAGCCCGGCGGATCGGGCCTCACGCCGGAAACCGTGCCGACCACGGCCGACGCAAATTCCGGCCTCCAGAATCGCGACGGAGTGATCGAGGATGCCAATTCGATCCGGGGCCTCCTTCAGCCCGTCTATTTCGATTTTGACCTTTCCAACATCAAGGCGGGTGAGCGGCCCAAGCTGCAGGCGGCGAAGGACTATCTGGCCAAGAATCCGCAGCAACGGATCCTCCTCGAGGGTCACTGCGATTGGCACGGTACCGCCGAGTACAATCTCGGCCTTGGCGACCGCCGTGCCCACGCCGCGAAGAAGTACCTGCTAGCGCTCGGGGTACCCACCGACAAAATCGAAACCCTCTCCAAGGGCAGCGAAGAAGCCGTTAAGAACGGCGATGACGCCGCGCGCGCCAAAGACCGCCGCGTGGAGATTGTGATCCTTAAGAAGTAAGAGGGCCTCGGAGGTCCGCTCCCGGAAGGGCCCTCAGCCTGCCAGTGTTTTCAGCATCCTGCGGACCGTCTCGGTGCCGCGGCGCATGACGTCGAGATTGAAGCTCTCGTTGGGCGCGTGCAGATTGTCCTCCGGCAGAAAGAGCCCGAACATCACCGAATCCAGGCCGGTGGCCTGCTTGATCTGCCCGATGATGGGAACACTCCCGCCTTCACGCAGATACAAGGGCGGCCGCCCCCATACCTCCGTCACGGCCTTGTCCGCCGCCGCAAAAGCGCGCGCAAGGACCGGCGACTGATCCGCTGGAGTATTGGAGCGCCCCGGCGGAATCACCACGTACGGCTCGCCCTGGTGCTGATCGACGAAGTCCACCCGGACTCCGCTGGGCGTGCGGGCGCGAATCGCCGCCATCACGCATTCCTTGATGCGACCCGCGCTCTGCGCCGGCACGAGCCTGCAGCTGATCTTTGCGAAGGCCTTGCTGGGGATCACTGTCTTGGTGCCTTCGCCTTGGTAGCCGCCACCGATTCCGTTGAACTCAAGGGTCGGTTGGAATCGAATGGCTTCGGCGGGCGTGAATCCTGGCGGCGTGTAGAACGCGTCGATCCCTAGAAATTGCGCGTACGCCTTCTCGTCGGCGCCGAGTTTCTTGAGCTCCGCGCGCTCCCACGGCTCAACATCCAAGACACCGTCGTAGAAGCCGGGCACATTGACCCGCCCGTCCGGCGTATGAAGCGTGGCACAGATTTCCGCCAGCGCCTGGATCGGATTGCGAAGAACGCCCCCATGAAGGCCGGAATGCAGATCGCTCTTCGGTCCCGTCACAATGACGTCGAGCAGCGCCAAACCGCGCAAACCACAGGTCATCACCACCTGATGCTCATTTGGCAGCGCCGTATCGCACAGAAAGACCAAATCGGCCGTCTTTAGCCGCTCCTTGTGGTGTTCGAGAAACACCGGGAAGCTCGGACTGCCCATCTCCTCTTCGCCCTCGATCAGAAAGGTGATCCTCAGCGGCAGGCGTGGGTTCCCTTCCAGGAGGCTGGCCACACCCGCGATGATCGCCATCAAAGGCCCCTTGTTGTCGGCCGCACCGCGCCCGTGAATTCGGTTGCCAATGACCGTGGGCTCGAAGGGTGGCGTGGTCCACAATGCCAGCGGGTCGGCCGGCTGCACGTCGTAGTGCCCATAAATGACCACATGCGGCCAGGACGCCTCGCCGGCCCGGGTCGCCAGCACCAGCGGGTGGCGCTCGGTGGGCACGACCTCCGTCGCGAAGCCCATCGACCCCAGAAGTCCGGTGACGAAACGCTGCGCTCCCACCATCCCCTCGCCGAATCGGGAGTCGGTCGACACACTCGGGTGCCGGATAAATTCCTTCAGCTTTTCGACGGGATCGAACATCGGGCCATCTTGGCGGCCGGCCGCGCGCGCCTCAATGCCGGAAATGCCGGATTCCCGTAAAGAGCATCGCCATCCCCCGCTCGTCGGCCGCACGGATGACTTCCTCATCGCGGATTGCCCCGCCGGGCTGAATTGCAGCGGTGGCTCCAGCGTCGGCCGCCGCCACCAGCCCATCCGGAAACGGGAAAAGCGCCTCGCTTGCGATCACCGAGCCCCTCAGGTCGAGTCCGGCCTCCCCGGCCTTCCACACCGCGATTCGCGAGCTGTCGACCCGCGCCATCTGTCCGGCACCGATCCCGAGCGTGCGCTCCCCGGAGGCATACACAATCGCATTGGATTTGACGTGCTTGCACACCTTCCAGGCGAACAGAAGCGACTCCCATTCCGCGGGCGTCGGCTCCCTCCGGGTCACCGAACGAAAGCTGCGCGGATCGCCAAGCGTCCGGTCACGGTCCTGCACGAGGACACCCCCCACTACCGAGCGCAGGTCCTGGAGGGCATCGGGCCCAAGACCCTCTTCGGCGACCATGAGCCTGAGGTTCTTTTTCTTGCCGAAGATCGCCAGCGCCTCGTCCGTGAACCGCGGCGCGATGATCACCTCCGTAAAGATGTCCGCAATCGCCCGAGCGAGATCGCCCTCCATCGTGCGGTTGACGATCACAATCCCTCCAAAGGGAGCCTGGCGGTCGGTGGCATAGGCCCCTTCCCAGGCATCCAGCAGTCCAGCCGCACTGGCAATTCCGCAAGGATTGGTGTGCTTGAGAATCGCCACGGTCGGCCGCTCGAATTCCCCGATGAGATGAGCCGCCGAGGAGATGTCCAAAATATTGTTGTAACTCAGTTCCTTTCCCTGGAGCTGGCGGAAATGTTCGTGGAACGTGCCGTACAGAGCCGCCTTTTGATGCGGGTTCTCGCCGTAGCGCAGCGACTGCGCCTTGTTCCAGGTGCGAGCGAGCACCGCCGGGAACCCGCTCAGCTCCTCAAGATCCGGAGCGTCCTCGGAGGCGGCCGCCGGTTCATTGCCGGCAGCCGGCTCGCTCTTCTCCAAATAGCGGGCGATCGCTGCATCGTAGCTGGCCGTGCGCTCGAAAACCTTCCTCGCCAGCCGCCGCCGCAGCGCGGTCAAAGCGGTTGCCGGTCCCGCTAGGGCAGCCAGGGCTTCGGCATAGTCCGCCGGATCGCACAGGACAGTCACGGAGGCATGGTTCTTGGCCGCGCTGCGGAGCATCGAAGGGCCGCCAATATCGATATTTTCGACACCCTCCTCGAAGGTCGTCTCGGGGCGCGCCGTGACCTCCTCAAAAGGATACAGGTTCACGGCCACCAGATCGATCAGCTCAATTCCGTTGGCGGCCGCTTCGGCCAAATGACCCGCTGAATCGCGTTTGCACAGCAGTCCGCCGTGGATCTTAGGATGGAGGGTCTTCACACGCCCCTCCATGATCTCCGGAAAGCCGGTATGCCGGCTCACCTCGGTCGCCGGAATTCCGCTCCCAGCAAGGAGCCGCGCGGTGCCCCCGGTCGAAAGCAGGGTGTAGCCATGATCCCGGACAAGGGCTGAAGCGAATTCGATCAGACCGCGTTTGTCGCTGACGGAGAGAAGAGCGAGCTTGGCCATTACGCGCGTTTCTGCGGGCGCTCGCCGCCAGGCTCAAGCGGAAAGCCGCTTGCCGGGGCGCACAATCCGGCTATGATGCCAAAGCGTGCGCTGCGGATCGCGGGAACTCCAGGGCCTCACGGCCCGGCTCGACAAGCTCTCTTACCACCACGGCGGCGTCACCCTGCCGCCGGACCATCCGCACGCCTTCGTCTATTTCATCACGATCAGCAACGGCTCGGACCGGGCGATCACGCTCCTCGGCCGAAAATGGGTGATTGAACAGGCCAATGGATCGCGCCAGGTGATCGAAGGCGACAAGATCGTTGGCGAAACCCCGCGGCTGTCTCCTGGCGAACAGTTCTCCTACAACAGCTACCATGTGACCGGCGGCGATGCCCATGTGCGCGGGAGCTTTCATGGCGTCGACGAATTCGGAAATAAGGTGCACGTGCTTCTCGCGCCCTTCGATCTGGTGGTTCCGACGTCCTGAATGCAGGCCGTTTTTTCGGTTCTTGCCCGCTGAAGCTGCAGTCCCCCTAGTGATGCGACCAAACGAATGAAGCTCATAGACCTGAACCGCGACGGCGGCATTGGCGCCAACTCGCTGTTCATCCAACTCGGCGACGTATCGCTGCTCGTCGATTGCGGCCTGCATCCTAAGAAGGTGGGGCGCCGAGCAACGCCCGACCTGTCCCAGCTGCGCGGGCGCAGGATCGACCTGATCGTGATCACGCACTGCCACCTCGATCATATTGGAAGCCTGCCAGTCGTCATGCGCGAGCATCCCGACGTGCCCGTCCTCATGTCGTCGTCCAGCAAGATGCTGATCGAGCGGATGCTCCACAATTCAGCGAGCGTCATGTTGCGTCAGAAGGAGGAGGACTCGATTCCCGACTATCCCTTGTTCACCCACGAGGAGATAGACCGACTGGCCAAGCGTTTCGTCGGCCTCGCTTTCGGCCAGCCGAAGCGCGTCCGGGGGCAGCGGGACGAGATCGAGATAATATTTCACGGTGCCGGACACGTGGCGGGTGCGGTCGGAATGGAAATACGGCACAAACACCGCTCCATCTTCTTCACCGGAGACGTGCTCTTCGAAAACCAGCGGATCCTCCCGGGGGCAAAGTTTCCCGCGGGCCACTTCGACACCGTGGTGATGGAGACGACACGCGGCGCCACGGAGCGCAATCCCGAGAAGAACCGCGGCGCCGAGATGGCCCGTCTCATAGCGTCGATCAATCACTGCATCGAGGCCGGAGGCTCGTTTCTGATACCGGTCTTCGCCCTTGGCCGGATGCAGGAGATCCTCTCGATTCTGCACGACGCGCGCAAGTTCCGCCGGCTGATAGAATGCCCCATCTACTCCTCCGGACTCGGCATGGACATTGTCGACTATTTTGACGACATCAGCCGCAAGACCAAACACCTGCAGTTCAGCCGCGGGATCATCAAGGAGCTGAAGATTCGTCCCCTCCCCCGCAAGATTCCGCCTGGCGAGGATCCGAAGCAAAACGCTATCTACCTGGCCAGTTCCGGGATGCTCGTCGAGCGGACTCCCAGTTACACGCTCGCCTCCGGGCTGCTGGGGCACGCCCGCAACACCATCGGCTTTGTCGGTTATTGCGATCCGGATACACCCGGCGGCCATCTGCTCGCGGCGAAGGCCGGCGACACGTTTCTTTTCGAGACCGCGCACGTCAAGACGAAGGTCAAGGCCGCCATCGAACGCTTCGAGCTCAGCGGCCACGCCGACCGGGAGGAACTCCTCGAGTTTGTCATTCAGACAGGCGCCCGCAGCGTCGTCCTTACGCACGGCGACCCTCCGGCGCGCGCGTGGTTTGCGAGCCAGCTGGCAACGGCTTTGCCCGAGGCCAAGGTGCTGGATCCGGTTCCGCTCAAGAGCTACCAGGTCTGACTACTCCTCCTTGGCCGCATAATCCTTCCAGACCCACTCCAGGGCTTCCGGAAGTGTCTGAGCCCTCACGGCGTGATCCGTGTGGCCCGCGTTGAGGCAGTAGACATATTGGTAATGGTAGCCCTTCGCCTTGAGCGCGATGGCCATGCGGTTGTTGGCCACCACCCAGTCGTGCATGCCGTCGTGCAGCGGGTTCATGTTCAGGTTATCCCGGTCGCCGACCTCCATCCATAGACGAATGGGCTTTCGCGGGCTTTGCGGGATGAGGTGCTCGTGATATTCCCAAGCGCCGTGGGGCGTTTCGGGATTGAACGGCGAGGCTTGATTCACGTAGGTGCCCGAATAGGTGATCACCCGGTGGTAGAGTTCGGGGTGATACCAGGCCATCGTGAAGGCGGCGGCTCCGCCCGAGCTGCCCCCATGGTGGCACGTCCGTCTGGATC
>Ga0302326_10029936_pt1 | contig 10907 bp, 6 predicted proteins | sample Palsa_T0_3_FD_202264 | JGI IMG/M metagenome (GOLD analysis project Ga0302326, IMG submission 202264) | Peat permafrost microbial communities from Stordalen Mire near Abisko, Sweden - Palsa_T0_3 | ecosystem: Environmental > Terrestrial > Soil > Palsa > Peat permafrost | place: Sweden: Abisko...
ATGGAGTTATAAATGGAGGAGGGCATGCCGCCATAGCGCCAGTAGGCATCCGTCAGATTGGGCCCCATGCCGCCCTTCGCATCATAGCCGTGACATCCGGCGCAGTTCATGGCGATAAAGAGCCGGTGTCCCTCCTCGATTGAAGTCGCATTCCCGGCGAGAGGATTTGCAATCTCATCCGCGGCGCCCAGCTTGGCCGCGCCCGCAATTTCCGCGAGCGGCAACGCTGCAAGACGGCCTTCCGAAGGAAGCGCATTTGCGGTTCCCTGAGGGGTGTTTTCGCCCTGCGGCTTGCAACCTGACGCGAACAGCGCGAGCCCGCAGAGGGCGATCCCGAGCGCAATCCGAGAACCTACTGACGACTGCATTTTCATACGCCTCACCGCCGACCGGTCTGCGAGCTGTCGTTTTGCTTGAGCGCCGCCTTGCTTTCGGTCGTTGGCATCTCGATCCCCGTCGCGATCGAATCGCCATCGATACTGAAGACATAGAGTGTGCTGCCTCGGGGCGGAAAGCCTGGCATCGCTTGCGATACCATCGCAGCCCCGCCGACGCCGGCGTAAACGGCTACGTATTGACGCCCATCGGGTCCTAAATACGTCATCGGAGCCGCCGTAATTCCGGATCCCAACTTTTGCGACCACAAGACTTTGCCGGTACGGTCGTTGACCGCTCGAAACCACCCGTCCACGGTGCCGTAAAAGACCACATCACCCGCGGTCGCGAGCGCACCGCTCATGGTCATGAACTTCTCGTTAATCGACCAGATCTTCTTTCCCGTCGCCGGATCCCAGGCCATGAATTCGCCCCAGTGATCCCCGGGGCCCGCTTCGCGCGTCATTTCCATGCCATCGTACGGGGTGCCTGGAATGTAGGATTGCCGATGATCCGTCACGTCCATACAGATGTTGAAAATACCCGCGTACAAAAGACCCGTGCGCGGTGAAAAGGCGGATGGTTGCCAGTCCTTGCCGCCAATGTCGGGGGGGCAGACGTGCGGTATTTTCACATCGGGCTTCGGCTCTTTGTCGGGGCGCACGATCGCCATCCCGGTTTTCATATCGAAGCCGCTCGACCAATTCTGATAGGCAAAGGGCGCAGCCACCAGAACTTCACCGCTCTCCCGGTCAATGGTGTAGGCGTAGGCATTGCGATTGAATTGCACCATCACTTTGCGCGGCTTGCCGCCGATGGTGAGCTCGAGCAAAACGTTCTCGTTAACTCCGTCGTAATCCCATTGATCGTGCGGCGTAAAGGAGTAGGCCCATTTCGCTTCGCCGGTGTTGGGATCGCGTGCAAACACCGAACTGGTCCACAAATTAAGTCCCGGCCTCTGAACTGGGACCCGCGGACTTGGATTGGCGCTTCCGTAGTAGATCAGGTTTAAGACGGGGTCATACGAGATCCAGCCCCAGGAAGCACCGCCTGCCGTCTTCCACATGTCAGCCGGCCATGTCGAAATACCGAGATTTTTTCCCTTCATCCACGAATAGAAAGGCTTGAAGTTATCGCCAATCTTAACGAGTTCGTCTGAGCCCGCGTTATAAGCGCGCCAAAGCTCTTTGCCCGAGTTCACATCCAAGGCGGCGAGCCAGCCAATTTTTCCGAGCTCACCCCCGCTATTGCCGACGAAAACCTTATCCCCTACTACAAACGGCGACATCGTCATGGTCTCGCCGTTCTCGACGTTGCCCATTTTAGTACGCCAGACTTCTTTGCCGGTCTCGGCATCCACCGCTACGGTGTGATCGTCCAGTAGGTTGTAAATGAGTTTGCCATTCGCGTATGCCCAGCCTCGAATCGTGGCATCGCAACACGCTTTGCCAATGGCGAGGGGCGAAGGATCGGGCGAAAAGGTCCACTTAATCGGCGCACCTGGTTTAGATAGATCGAGCGCATACGCCACATCGGGAAAAGGGGCGACCACATACATGCTTGAGCCCACCACGAGCGGAGCTCCTTCGTGGCCATAAGCAGCACCGTCGGAAAACGTCCAGGCGACTCTCAGTCGCTTTACATTGTCCAGATTGATTTGATCGAGTGTGCTGTAGCGCGTGTTTGCAAAATCGCGGGCTTGCATGCGCCACTCGCCCGCAGGATCATTTGGGGCGTAATTGGCGTTGGCAGTCGTTGTATTCTGCGCGCTCGTTGCGTCCACGAAACCCAACGCGGCTATCGCGAAATAACCAACTAGCAGCGACGGGGCAATGCGCGAACCTGAAGGCATCCACGGTCCTTGTCGCTTGACTCTTTGGGGTTCGATGGATGCTAATTCAGAAAAACGGGGCCGTATGTGCGGCAGCGTACATATCAATACGAACGCTCGTGCTCTTAAGGATCCGCGAGAGTCCGCGTTGGACCCATCGCGCGTATTCTTGGAGTCTGCGATCCTGATCGGTGACACTCGGGCCCGGTCGGGTATCTGGAAAGTAAGGACGTGTAGGCGCTGCTGGGGCGGATTGACCGACGTACGATCACGGGGCAGCGGGACTACGCGCTGTTCTCGATGATGTAAAAACTACATAAGACCATGGGCAGAGGCTGTACGTTGCCGCCCAAACGGTCGAACGGGCCGGTATTTGCAGCCGTGACCTGACTTGGAGGCGTCCAATCCGCGGCGCTTTACGGAGCTAGGGGTTGCGCGCATGCTGCTAAGCACCTAATCCGAACCCCGTTAACTCATTGGAAAAGCAGTGACATTTCCTATTGTAGCCATTGGCGCCTCCGCGGGCGGCCTCGAAGCCATTACTGAATTGCTTGGTTCTTTGCCTGCCAAGAGCGGGATGGCCTATATCGCCGTTCAGCACTTAAACCCCGATCATGAGAGCTTGCTATCCGAGATTTTGACTAAAAAGACGTCCCTCCCGGTCATGCAGATTCAAGGGGATGTAGAGGTCGAGCAGGATCACGTCTATTTGATCGCGCCCAATACGACGATCACGTTGGTCGATAACATTATTCGAGTCGTCCCCCGCGCGGGAGGTGTGCATCATCCGGCTGATATTCTTTTCGCTTCAGTCGCGCAGGATCGAGCGGACCTCGCCATCGGCGTTGTGCTTTCAGGGGGAGATGGCGACGGCGCCCTGGGGATACAGGCGATCAAACAAGCCGGAGGGATCACCTTCGCGCAGGAGCCCAGTTCCGCTCGATTTCCAAGTATGCCGCAGGCATCCATTGATACCGGATGTGTGGATTTCGTGCAACGACCGGGGGAGATTTCCCGCGAACTCATGCGCTTGGTTCGACATCCTTATTTACGCGCCGAGCCAGAGCGCTCTGGCCCGTCGGAGGACCCGATGGAGACGGCGGCAGCCGCGCAGGAGGCGCCACTGCGACGAATATTTCGACGGTTACGCAGTGCCCACGGAGTGGACTTCAGTCATTACAAGCGAAGCACCCTGCGCCGCCGACTCGAGCGGCGCATGGTGTTCAAAAAAGTCGATGAGATCGAAGAATACGCAGTGCTCTTGGAGTCAGACGCCACGGAGACCGCAGCGCTGTATCAAGATTTCCTAATTCGAGTGACCGGCTTTTTTCGTGATCCAGAGTCCTTTGAGATCCTCGCCCAACGGGTTTTCCCGAATGTGTGCGAAAGCCGCTCGCCGAAGGCGCCGGTGCGGATTTGGGTTCCTGGGTGCGCGAGCGGCGAAGAGGTCTATTCGATCGCTATCGCGCTCATGGAATACTTTGGGGAGCGGCCCGCGCCGGCGGGGATTCAGATCTTCGGCACGGATGTGAGTGATTCGGCGTTGGAGAAAGCACGCGCCGGCGTGTATCTCGAAAACATCACTCAGGAGGTCTCTGCTGAGCGTCTAACGCGCTTCTTTGTCAAGCAAAACGGGCATTACCGGATTGCGAAGAGCATCCGCGACCTATGCGTCTTTGCACGCCACGACATCACTCGTGATCCCCCGTTTTCCAAATTGGACTTGGTGAGCTGTCGCAACCTACTCATCTATCTCGATGCATCAGCGCAACGCCGCGTGATGGGAAGCTTTCATTACGCCCTTCGGCCTAAAGGGTTTCTGTTGCTCGGACCTTCAGAGACTGTCGGCGCTGCCTCAAATCTCTTCGAGGTCACCGACCAACACCATCGGTTGTATACGCCGAATGCCAGCGCAACGGGTGGGGAAGGTCACCGGCATGGGGTGCCGTCTTCCTATTTGCGTCCCAATGACGCGGTAAACGGGACAGATCCTGTCGTGCCCGAATCGGATCTCGCCCAGCGAGAAGCGGATCGCGTGCTGCTGACGCGCTTTGCCCCGGCGAGCGTTCTGATCGATGATGCCCTCAACATTCTGCAGTTTCGCGGCGAAACCGCGCCGTACTTAGAACATGCGAGTGGCCCGTCGAGCCTCAATTTGCAGCGCGTCGTGCGTCCGGAACTTCTCGTCGAGATCGCGCCCGCCATCCAAAAGGCTCGGGAAACTGGTGTTGAGGTGCGCTGTGCGGCCCTGCGGCTCGATGAGCAGCCGGAAGTCAACATCGAGGTCATACCGCTGCGGCGTGCAAGTCCCGAGCGCTGCTACCTCATTCTTTTCGAAGGAGCAGGCCGAGCGAGCGCCGCCCGGCGTGCACAGCTGGCAAACCCCTTACTGCCCGAATCGGAGAAAGATCGGCGCCTGGCGCAATTGGAGCATGAGACCGCATCCTTGCGCGATTACCTGCAGGCCACCATTGAGGAGCACGAAGCCAGTCAGGAAGAGCTCAAATCCGCGCATGAAGAAGTGTTGTCGGCCAGTGAAGAGTTCCAAAGTACCAATGAAGAACTCGAAACGGCGAAGGAAGAACTCCAGTCCGCAAACGAGGAACTGACCACCACCAACGAAGAATTGCGTCAGCGCAACCGCGATCTCGGCGTCCTCAATGCGGCGGTGGAGCAGGCACGCCAGAGTGCAGAGCGAGCGCAAGCGGAAGCCGACATCATTATTGAGAGCGTGCGTGAACCCTTGCTGGTGCTGGACGACAAGCTCAATATTGTGCGCGCTAACCGAGCCTATTACGCCGACTTTGATACCCGTCCCGGTGAAACCGAGGGCCAACTCCTGTACCACATCGGTGAGGGACAGTGGAATGTGCCGACCTTACGCGAAGGGCTGCTCGACGTGTTGACCCGCAACGAGACGCTGGAGGACTTCGAGCTCAACCAGGTTCATCCCAGAATAGGGCGCCGATCAATGAGTTTGAATGCTCGAAAAATGCAGGTCGATGCGGCGCGACCTGCACTTATCTTGCTTGCCATTGCGGATGTCACGGCGCGCAACGAGCGTTCAGCGCAGCTCGCGCAGGAGGTGAAGCGCAAGGACGAGTTCTTGGCGATGCTCGCGCACGAGCTCCGAAACCCCTTGGCACCCATTGCGACTGCCGTAAAAATTTTGCGCGGCGGCCCTGGCGACCCGTCGACGACAGGCTTGCATGACATGATCGACCGTCAAACCAGGCGCTTGGGACGACTCGTCGATGAGCTATTGGACATCGGCCGCTTCAGTCGCGGGCTGATCGAGCTTAAGCGCGAGCTTGTAAACCTAGCGACGATTGTTGAGCAGACCGTGGCGGCAAGCCGTCCGCAACTGGAGGCGCGTCGGCAGGAATTGTCAGTAACTCTTCCCGAAGAGTCCGTACGCGTCAACGGCGATCCCATTCGCTTAGAACAGGTCATTGCGAATCTCTTGGACAACGCGTCCAAATATACGAAACCCGGCGGTCATATCGCAGTGACGCTGCGCCAAACATCAAGCGAAGCGATCTTAAGCGTGCGCGACAACGGCATTGGAATTAGCTCCGACACGCTGGAAGAGATCTTCGGTCTTTTCACGCAGGTCAAGCGTTCCGCGGACCATGCAGGGGAAGGTCTCGGGATCGGTCTCACACTCGTACGCCGCGTGCTCGAGCTTCATGGAGGTCGGATCGAGGCACGAAGTCCGGGGCTTGGGCAGGGGAGCGAATTTATCGTACGCTTGCCCCTCACCTTCGCGCCGGATGAACAAGTCACAGAGAAGACATCGGTCACTGCTGCGCCGGCTCCGCGCCGCGTGCTCATCGTGGATGATAATGAAGATGCGAGAGAATCCTTGGTGCTGCTCGTGCGCTCATGGGGACACGAGGTGGCCGGCGCCGCCGATGGTCCGAGCGCAATCGCACTCGCCGAGAAATTTGAACCGCAAACGGCGCTGCTGGACATCGGCATGCCAGGCATGAACGGCTACCAACTAGCGCGCCATTTCCGTGCTATGCCGCGGTATGCCGATTTGCAATTAGTCGCGATGACCGGCTTTGGACGAGAAGAGGATCGCGATGCGGCACGCGCCGCGGGTTTTAACAGTCACTTGGTCAAACCGGTGGGCCTTGATGAGCTGGAAGCGTTGCTAATAGACGGGTCGGTGAACGTTATTGATTCACGATGACTCATGTGGATTGCACTAATGTCTGCCTCTTCGTCGGCAAAGCGGAATCATGTGCTCGCGGCACTGCCGGAGCCTGTGTGGCATCGCTGGATGCCGGCGCTTGAGCCGGTGGAGATGCCCCTAAGCCAGGTGGTGTACGAATCCGGCGCGACGTTAAGTCACGTCTACTTCCCGACTACCGCCATCGTCTCCTTGCTTTATGTATTGCAAAATGGCTCCTCGGCGGAGATCGCTATCATCGGCAATGAGGGCCTCGTCGGCATCTCATCGTTCATGGGTGGCGACTCGACGCCGAGTCGCGCGGTTGTGCAAAGCGCCGGCCAAGGATTTCGGTTGAAGGCGGAGATTTTGAAAAGAGAGTTCGCTCGATCGGCTCCGGTGCTCCATGTCCTGTTGCGCTACACGCAGGCCCTGCTCACGCAGATGGCGCAAACCGCCGTTTGCAACCGCCACCATGCGCTAGACCAACAACTGTGCCGATGGCTCCTGTTGAGTCTTGACCGGCTGCAGAGCAACGAGCTCGTGATGACACAGGAACTCATCGCTAACATGCTCGGCGTGCGCCGCGAAGGGGTGACGGAGGCCGCCCTCAAGCTGCAGCGGACTGGACTGATTCGCTATTCGCGCGGTCACATCACAGTCCTCGATCGCCCGGGCTTGGAAAAATTGACCTGCGAGTGTTACGCGGTCGTGAAGAAGGAATACGACCGGCTGCTGCCTGAAACTGGCGACCTAGCGGGAGCGATTCGGCCGGCACCCTGACTCAACTGCCGATAAGGCTTAGCATATCGCTCGCAGGAATTTGGTTTCGAGGCGGAAAACGGCAGCCAGATAGTGCCGAGAACTACGCACCCCATATGCGGCGTTTGCATTATTAAGCAAGTCACATGGCAAGTGAGCAAGCGGCGGGGACGACGCGCTTGGCACGCCATCCCCGCGCTTCTACTACCTTAACGAACGGAAACTTGCGCGCCGTTCCTCTGAAAAGGATTGCGGCTGCTCCCTCGCCGCGAGTGGCAGGACGGTTGCGAGAGGCTCCGGGTGAAATGCCCGGGGCCTACTCTCTCAAGATAGGATTCAGGTGATTACGACGGTCCCAACAAATATCCAGACGAAGCACGCGAACGAAATATTCAGATTAGTCTGTACTCGCTAGTCTTCGCAATAATTCTGTCAGATAGTCTTGTCGTCTTGCTTCGTTTGCCGCAGCTACGGGCGAGACAACCGTTGAAAGCCGATGGCTACCGAGAATATGACAGGTGCCGACAGAACCAATCGTCGTCCACGCAGGAGAAATGGACGTTCGAGCCGTCCCTTGGCGCGAAACGCAACCGAGAGAATCCTCTGCTGCGTTTCGCGGCCACTATCTGCCATGTCACGTGGAAGCCGCCCGCTGCAGTGCCGACGGAAACGCGCCTATCATTCCGGCGACGGCGGTATTCGTCAGCACGATGACGGAGAGACCCTCCTCTGGATCTACCCAAAAGTGGGTTCCATACACGCCACCCCAATTCCACGCTCCAGCGTGCAGGGAACTCTGCGCGGCAGCTGGATCTTTGAGAACCTGCACACCGAGCCCCCAGCCGAATCCAGGCGCACTTGAGAGATCTCCAATGGCGTTGCGTGTCATGGCGGCGGCGGTCTTCGGACGCAATATGCCGGCGCCGCCGGTTCGAATGGCCTCGATGAAGCGTAGATAGTCCCTGGCGGTCCCGACCAAACCGGTGCCCCCGGACGCGAAAGCGCTCGCATCGTAGGCACGAGCCGGCGAGTAGTGGATCGAGTTTCCAAAGAAAGGTAGCTGGAACGAATCCGTCATGGCGACTGGTTCCGGCGTCGCATCGGCATAGGGCGTCGCGAGTACAGTGGTTTCAGATACTGCGAATTCGACGCTGCTCATGCCGAGCGGTGCCGTCACGATGTCGCGCACGAGCTGTGGCAGCCGCGCACCCGTTACGCGCTCGAGAACCGCTCCGAGGACATCGAATGCAACGGAGTAGTGCCAAGCTGTGCCGGGTTCGAATAGAAGCGGCGCAGCCGCTATACGCCGCAGGTTCTCTTCGAGGTTGAGGCCGGTGGCGTCCAAACCGTCCGATATACCTAAGCGGTGATAAGGGCCGTCCTCGGCTTCTAGGAAACCGTAGCCCAGACCTGCTGTGTGGGTCATCAGGTGTTGGAGGGTGATGACAGGCTCTCGCCCGTCTGCAAGCCTAGGTCGAAACTTGGGCAACCATCGCGAAACGGGATCCTCGAGATTGATTGCGCCTTGGTCCACCAGGGCAAGGGCGGCAACACTGACGATCGCCTTGGTCATCGAGGCGAGGCGGAATATTTCGTTTGGCTGCACCGCTCGACGTGATTCTCTATCGGCATAGCCGGCAGCGCGTTGATAGATGACTTCGCCATGGCGAGCGGCAATCACCTCTGCGCCGACAATGCGCTCATTGTTGACGGCGTCGTCGATGACGAGGTCTAGTGCTGCAGCGCGGCTCCATCCCGAGGCCGTAGTTACGGACTCAGATCGGCGCGAGTCGTTGACGATGAAGGGCTGTGTCGCAATCTGGTTAGCTGCTGGCGATCCGAAGGACCCATGCTGGGTGGATCTCGATCCGTTTTTTGAAGTGTTCATGTCGATTCTCCGTTGAGCGTTAATTGGAACTTGCGGAGTCAATCTACAGCTCCTACGTACAGGTGATAATCTACGCTTGGTTGAATTCAGTATTAACTGAGAGTAGGAGATCATATGCTCGACCGGCTCACTGGCATGAACGTTTTCGTCCGAGCAGCGAAGGTAGGGTCTCTGTCTGGGGCCGCTCGACAGCTCAGCCTTTCCGCAGCGATGGCGACCAAGCATCTAAATGCTCTGGAGAGACGGCTGGGTGCGCGACTATTCCAGCGCAGCACTCGCAAGCTGAGTCTTACAGAGCCCGGGCGCCAATATTTGCAGGCATTAACCCGACTTCTGCCAGACCTTGAGGAGGTCGAAGCCACGATTGCCTCGCAACGAGTGGAGGCGACGGGCACGCTTCGACTCAACGCGCCCGTGTCTTTCGGCGTTCGGCACATTGCGCCGCTGATTCATGTCTTTACTGAGAAGCACCGGAGTGTCATCGTCGATCTTGGCCTCAACGACCGCTATGTGGATCTGGTGGACGAAGGCTGGGACTTGGCGATCAGGGTCGGCCGGCTCAAGGACAGTCGTCTCGTGTCGCGCAAACTAGCCGACAGCGCCATGCTGATATGTGCTTCACCCACATACTGGTCTGCGCACGGGAGGCCCAATCGTGCCCGAGAGCTGAGCGATCACAATTGCTTGGGCTTCACCATACCCACGTTTGCCGGGCCTGATGAATGGCGCTTTGGTCGCGATCGAGATCTGTGCATACCGGTCAAAGGATCGCTGCGGGCCAATAACGGCGATGCGCTCACGGCCGCTGCTGTGGCAGGGCTCGGCGTCGTCTACCAGCCGGACTTCATCGTCGGCGATGCGATTCGCCGCGGAACGTTGGAGTCTGTCTCGTTGGACGCGATAACGGGTGATGTCGGCGGAATCCACCTCCTGTACTCTCTCGATCACTCGCCGCCGGCGAAGGCCCGGGCGATGATCAACTTTCTACTCTCCGCATTCACCCCGAAGCCGCCGTGGCAAGTGTAGTCGGCGGTTTCAAACTCCTCGGCTTTGTCTCGGTTCAGGATTACATTCGCGTCGTCAATCGGTTCGCCAGAAAGTCGACGAAGAGTCACGCGACGAATCGATCCCTCCTCGCAAGCCCGCGCTGCCTTAGCCGGTGAAAGCGCCGCGACGCCATATCCGTGCTCTGCGAATTTCAAGGTCATCGATACATTGTTGGTGGAGAGTCGGCCCCGTACTCGCGCCTCGATCATGCGCTTGCCGGAAACCAAATTCCAGACCGACGGTAGTGCCATGTAGGTTTGAAGGATGCAGTCGTGCTGGCCGAGATGATCGGGCCGAAGGAGCGTGCCTCGCGTGGCCAAGTACGACGGCGAGGCGTACAGCAACCGCGCGGCGCTGCCCAGTCGGCGGGCGACGGATTGCCAGGAAGTGTCTCGAGCCCTGACGTGATCTGCCCCTGCGGTATCGCGCGGCCGCTGCTTCCTTCAGTTCGACATTCTGTCTTGCGAGCGCCAAAGAATGAACGGAGAGCTTGCGACATGAATCATTCAGAAAGATTCGGATGAATCCTTGCCGCGTAAAGCTTCTTGGAATCAACGCGGACTCGAACCGTCTACTCTCTGCCGGTCTGCCGGAGCACAAATCGTGTATCGAAACCCATGGCTAAATGGGTTCACAAAATAGCGGTTTGAGCCCCCCTGTCGGTGTGGTTTATAGCGCACGATAATTGGCGGTTATGTGCGACGCGAACGAAGGATCGATGGAACGGTTCTTCGATGCTACAGAAGTAGATGAGGGTAGGCCCCTCGATGTCGGCAGGCAGAGGCTGGCATCAAACCAGGCAGTGCGGCTGGGGTTCAAAAGACCTT
>Ga0302326_10029939_pt1 | contig 10906 bp, 9 predicted proteins | sample Palsa_T0_3_FD_202264 | JGI IMG/M metagenome (GOLD analysis project Ga0302326, IMG submission 202264) | Peat permafrost microbial communities from Stordalen Mire near Abisko, Sweden - Palsa_T0_3 | ecosystem: Environmental > Terrestrial > Soil > Palsa > Peat permafrost | place: Sweden: Abisko...
ATTCGCTCCTTGAGCAATCGCGAATAGATGTCATAGGCGCGTTCGCCGCGGGCGGTTTGTTCGACCACCATCGGCACCAGCGTGTTCATGTAAATATCGCCCATTTCGCTCATGCTTGCATCCTGCACGTGGTTCGAATCCATCCGACTGACACTGACGACCGGCCATTGGCTGTGTCAATTGGCGGACACGCCCGTCCGGTAAATCGCCTGTTGCCGGCCGGTTTTCGCCAGCTTGCGGCCGGTCTACTCGCCGGTCTTCAGCTTTTCTGCCGCTTCGTCCGGGTCAAGGAAAAGCGTCTCGCGGTCCACTTTTCGCTCCGAGACGTTGGCCAGTTCCGCGATGAAGTCGACGACCTTTTCCTCGAACAACGGGGCGCGTATTTCAGCCTGCGCCTGCTGATTTTGCGCGAAGTAGTTGAAAGCTTGTTGTTGCTGTTCGACCGGAAACTGGCGCGCGCGTGCTGCGATAGCGCGCTGGATCTCGTCGGGCGCAATGGTGATGCCATTTTGCTCGCCGATTCGGGCCAGAACCAAGCCTAGGCGAACGCGACGCTCCGCGATATCGTGATATTCCTTCTTCAGGTCCTCTTCACTCTTGCCTTCATCGCTGGCCGTCTTTCCCTCACGTTGAAGTTCGGCTTCGACCTGTCTCCAGATTGCGTCGAACTCACCTTCGACCATTGTGGGTGGAAGCGGGAATGAGTGGGCTTTGTCGAGAGCATCAAGAATTCGACGCTTGAGGTGCATCTTGCTCGCACGCCCGAAATCCGTCTTCAGCTGGTCGCGAATGCGCTCTTTCAGGGTGCCGAGAGACTCGAGCCCGAGCTTCTTGGCAAGTTCGTCGTCGATTTCAAGCGGATCCGGCTTTTTGATCTCCTTTACCTTCACGGTGAAGACCGCGTCGGCTCCCGCCAGCTTTGAATCCGGATAATCTGCAGGGAACTTGACGTTTACCTCCCGATCCTCACCCACCTTCGTCCCAATCAACTGATCCTCGAAGCCGGGAATAAACTGGCCGGAACCAAGGACCAGGTTGAACTCCTCAGCCTTGCCGCCGGCAAATTCCTCACCGTTGACGCGTCCCAAAAAGTCGATGGTCAGCGCGTCTTTGTCCTCTGCCGCTTCACCCTCGTCGCGCAGGGAATATGTCCGGGCCTGTTCTGCCACCCGCCCAAGAGCCTGGTCGACCTCATCCTCGTTCACATCGGCCACGAGTTTTTCCACATTCAACTTCGACACGTCAGCAAGTTCGAACTCCGGCATCAGGTCTACTTTGACGGTGAACTCCAAGTCGGATTTTCCTTCAACGACTTGAGCCATCTCACTGACGACGTCTACGCGCGGCGGAAACGCCGGCTTTAGTTCCCGATCGGTCACCGCCTTCTGGCTTGTCTCGTTGACCGCCTGCTCGACGATCTCCCCCATTACGGACTTGCCAAACGTCTTCTTGAGGTAGGAGAGAGGTGCCTTGCCGGGCCGGAAACCCTTGAGGTGCATGCGAGGTTTCATTTCCTCGATTCGTCCGGTCAACCGGGCGTCGAGGTCGCCAGCTGCGATGACGATCGTGAATTCGCGGCGCAAGCCTTCGGAGACAGTTTCAGTAATTTGCATCTTCTGAAATCCCTGCGACTGGATGCCGGCGCTGGTGCGGGCGGAGGGACTTGAACCCCCACGACTTTCGTCACGAGAACCTAAATCTCGCGTGTCTGCCTGTTCCACCACGCCCGCGTCCGGGGCCCGGCCCTGGCCGGAAGCGGGCCGCTATAGCAGGGGTTTTTGGGGGTGACTAGGGCCATCCTCCAGCAGATGCGGAATAACCTTGGGACGCTAAAATGACGTCACAGCCGCTGCACCCGTCCCCTTTTCAACCCAGGCGTTCGCGTAGCGCCCGAAGCACAGCCGGAAACGCCTCGGACAAATCCTCCGCGATCAATCCGGGGCCGACCTGGGTCGCCGCCTCGCCGTGCAGCCAGACCCCCGCCGCCGCAGCCTCAAACGGGCCCATGCCTTGAGCGCGAAGACCCGCAATTATTCCTGTCAGGACATCTCCGGAACCCGCCGTCGCGAGCCATGCCGGCGCGTTAGCGTTTATCGCAGCCCGGCCGCAAGGTTCGGCGATGATCGTATCGGGCCCTTTGAGCAAGACTGTGCAACCCGCCGCCACCGAGGCGGCACGAACGGCCTCGATGCGGGACGGAGCGGTCTCAAGCCTGCCTGGAAAAACACGAGCGAATTCGCCCGCATGGGGTGTCAAAACCGAAGACTCAACCAATTGGCGATAAAGGCAGCTGGGGTCTTCGGCAAAGGACGACAGCGCGTCGGCATCCAGAATCGCGCCTGCCCCGCTCGCGAGAGCGACAGCGACGAGTTCCGCTGTGAGGGGACCTACGCCGCAACCTGGTCCGATTGCGACCGCGTTGAACCGCTTGTCGGCCAGCAGGGCCGCCAGCTCGGCTGAATCGCGGAACGGCTTCACCATCACGGCTGTCAGTGCTGTAGCATTGACAATCACCGCGTCGACGGGGCTTGCCACGCTGACGAGCCCCGCGCCGGCGCGCAGGGCAGCACGCGCAGCGAGCCTCGCGGCTCCGGTTGCATGCACAGGCCCGCTGACGACGACTGCGTGCCCCCGCGCATATTTGTGTTTGAGCGGATCCGGCCAGGGAAAATGCTTGCCCCAGAGCGCAGGACCGTTCTCGAACAACGACGGCTGAATGGAATCGACTGCGACCTCGGGAACACCGATGTCGACCACAACAGTATCGCCGCAGTACATACGCCCTGGCATCAGCAAATGCGCTGGCTTGCAACGGAAGAACGTGATCGTCAGATCGGCATGCACGCATACTCCGCTATCAGAAGGCGCGCCTGTATCTCCGGACAGCCCGCTCGGCAGATCCACGGAGACAACAGGGACTTCCAGCGCATTTGATGTCTCAACCACGTCTCTGGCCGCGCCGTCGAGCGGACGCGACAATCCGGCACCGAACAGCGCGTCGACGATCAGTTCGCAATCCACAAGTACACTCGGCGACAACGCCTTGATCGGGCCGCGCCATTGCTCTGCCATGGACCTGACATCACCCTTAAGCGCGGCGACGTCACCGAGAAGTGCGACCGTGATCGGCCACCCACGGTCCGCCAGGGCGCATGCAGCCACAAATCCGTCGCCGCCATTGTTGCCGGGTCCACAAAGCACGACTGTGCGGCGTGGTGAAAAGCGAGTCCCGATTGCATCCGCCACCGCCCGCCCAGCGTTTTCCATCAACGTGCGCAATGGCCTGCCGGCCGCGGCAGCGATGCCATCGGCCGCATAACACTGCGCAACCGTCAAAATCTCCGCTGCCATGCACCAACTCCGTGTAAAGTCTGCATTGTCCACTGAGCTGTTCCGGACATCAATTGTCCCGTGCCGCGAGTGGAAGCGATGCGTTCCTTACCGCTTTCATACGAACCGGATATCCGGAACGAGGTACAGAACGGCTTTGCAGCCGCCGGGTACCGCCATTTCATGTAGGTTTCTGTGCGTGCGCCACGGGCGCACCGTCGGCACCGCCGAGATGTCGCCGTCTATTGGCTGACCATCTCAAGCTCTTCGGCCGGCAATCCTACGCTCAACATGAAATCGGTGAACAGCGAAATGACCTGCTCGGGGTCCACGGGTTGCATGCGCCGTTTGGGAAAGCGATAGCGCCAAAAGCTTGCTATGTGGCCAAGTCCGCCGAGCTTCTCGCCCAGATTTGCAAACATATGTGGCGCTTGAAGAAGAAAATCGCGAAACATCTGCGGCTGTCCGCGGTGGACAAGACCCGCATAGTAGCCGTCATAAACACCGAGCGACTTTCTGACATCACCAACCGTCTCTACCATCCTGTGGCCGAGCCGCCTTTTGCAATTCGCGATATACCTCAGCTCGTCGGGGCGCGCCGAGCGATCAACTGGCAGCGCAGTAATTTCGCGCGCCACTTCCGTGATCCTGGGCAGCAGAGTTACGGCGCTCCATTTGTAGTAGAGAAATCCCCGCCAGCTGAACACGCCCTGGCGAAACTCGTTCTGTCCAAGCATGAGCGTGATCCGTAACGGCTCGAGCTGATCCTCAGCACCGCTCGACAAAAGCGCCGACACCAACCGGGCCGTCGAAGCGAAGTCGCGTTTCTGCGTCGATGCGTTGCCCTTAACGGCCAGCTGGATCAGCTCTTTGATTTCACCCGTCGCAAACTCATGCATGGCGAGTTTGTCGGCCTTGGACAGATCGAAGTAGCAGGGGCTGACCACTATTCCTTCGCTATCGAGCTGTTCGTGAACGATGAACGGGTCGAGAGAAGGAAGCGAATTGAGAAGATCCAAGACTGTCTTGTCCCTCTCGAAATTGCGCCCGCCCCCATACTTACCGGCTTCGCGCATTGTTTCGAGATAGCCCCGTTGGCCATACAGAAACGAGGTTCCGCCAAGACGCAAATCACTCTTGTCGAATGGAATCACGATCTTCGTCGTAACCGGCTGCGGATCCTCGAACAAAAAATATTCGTCGGAGCGAAGGCGGTGCTTCAGGAGAAGGCAAGTATTGAGCACGGGCGAGTCGAAAAGCGGCGCCTTGCGATACTCCGGATTTTCCCTGTTCGCCTTCTCGATGGCGATCAAATTGAGAACACGTGCGCTCGACGCATCGCGCAGTGCGCTCAGACACCGTACCGCCCCCGAATCCCGCATGCTTTAACCTCGGCGTCCCTGCGCAGTGGCGCGGGTCCAACTCAGACTAGCAGCGAGATCGTTAAGCCGAGCTTTACCGTGCGGCCGCCGGGTCAGCGTCGAGGCAGCGCGTGAATGTATCGTCACGATACAGTTCGAGGAGACGTCTGCCGGCGGGTGAAATTCTGACCATCGGGGAGCGGCCTACCAACTCGCGCAGAATCAGCCCGCGATCATTGGCCTCCTCCCACACAGGAAGCCGGGGACAGGACGTTCGCCAGGCTTCCATGGTCTCCGCGTAAGTGCGGTCTGCCGTCCCGATCCATTGGAGCAGGTCGAGAATCAGGGCCTCCGTCGGGTCCGCCATGTCGCCTCCATAAAGAGAAATTTACAGCCGCCTCGGCAGATGAAAAAGTGAAACCTCGTCAACCTGTTACGATTATTAACTGCCGGAGATCGCCGAATGACCGCAATTGCCTGCGTATTGTTGAGCGCTGCCGGTTTTTATTTCTCCCTTGGCCTGGGAGATTTGTGGTGGCTGGCGTGGCTGGCACCTGTTCCCATATTGTGGCTCGCCTTTGGCGAAGCGAAGCCCTGGCCGGTTTTCCTTTCGGCGTTGATTGCTTACGGGCTCGGAGCCACGAGCATTTTGCGGGCATACGCCGGCCTTCTCCCCGTACCGGTTCTGATCCTGGCGATAGGAGGGCCCGCGCTCACGTTCGCGGCCTCGGTCGTGGGCGCCCGCCGGGTGCGCTTTGCGTTCGGTGCGGTCCCGGCGATGTTCGCGTTCGCGGCCCTGTGGACGGCGTGGGACTTTCTCGCTGCATTCAGCCACGAAGGTGGTTCGGTCGCAACGCCCGCCGCCAGCCAGGTGGGTGCGCCTTTACTGATCCAGAGCGCTTCGATTTTCGGATTTCTGGCGATCACGTTCCTGCTCGGCTTTGTTTCCGCAGGCGTCGCGCTCAGCCTTCGATTTCGTACGCCGGTACCGGTTGCTCTCGCGACGGCGGTCTTCGTGTTAAATGCTGCATATGGGTACTGGCGCATCTCCACGCCGCCTGCAGGCTTCATCCATGTCGCATTGATCGACAGCGACGACACAATGGGTCCCACCCGACGCGCCGACCGGGTCGCAGCGCTCAAGGACATCAATGCCTATGCGCACCAGGTCTCGAAGCTGCGCAATGCGCATGTATCCCTGATCGTGCTGCCCGAAAATATCGCATTGATCGCGCCGGCCTGGCGCAATCAGGCGCAGGCACTATTGTCCGCTTCGGCGAGCGAGGCCCACACGACGCTTGTCGCGGGCTTCAACACAAACATCGATCACGCACAGAGAAATATCTCATGGGCGTTCTCGCCCGGTGCGTCGGAACCTGTCACCTACATGAAGCGCCAACTCGTGCCGGTGCTGGAGTCCGCGATCTTCACGCCAGGGCCAGGACCAAAAACAGTCTCCGACACCATTGGTTTGGAGATTTGCAAGGATATGGACTTCCAGGCGATGGTGCGGAGTGACGAAGTGACCACGAAGCCCGTATTACTCGCCGTACCCGCCTGGGATTTCGACAAGGATGATTGGTCGCATGCGCGCGTGGCGATCCTGCGAAGTGTGGAAAATGGTGTACCCATGGCGCGCACCGCGCGCGACGGCTTGCTGACATTGAACGACCGCTACGGCCGCATTGTCGCTTCTGCTCGCTCAAAAGGCGAATTCTCGATTCACATTGGCGATCTGCCGCTCGACGGTCGCGGTGGACAGACCCTGTATGACCGCATCGGCGATGTATTGGGGTGGATTTGCATCGCCTTGGGCGCCGGACTTGTGACCGGTTCGTTTGTACGTCGACGGATGAACCCGGCCGAGGCTCCTGCAACCGTCTAAAACTCAGGCGGCGCTACCGTGTAGATCGGGTTGGCCGCTTCATACGCGGCCGACGCGGCAAGCACTCCAGCGTCGTCAAACATCCGGCCGACAATCTGCAGCCCGACGGGCAAGCCATTGCTCGTGAAACCGCAATTGATGCTCACCGCGGGTTGTTGGGTAAGATTGAAAGGAAAGCTGAAAGGCGTCCACGCCATCCATGCGTTCCCGTCTTCGTCGAGCGGCGTCAACTGACCGACATCGAATGCCGGCGTAGCGACGGAAGGCGTCAGCAGAAAGTCATAGTCCTCCATGAACTGACGCATCTTGCTGGCATAGGCTCCGCGCTCGGCATTGGCCTGCAGATATTCCTTTAAAGCAATTGCCTTGCCTTCTTCCGCCATGCGCCGCAGACCGGGGTCAAGCTGGGCCATTTTTGCCGGCGGCAGATCACCGAGAAGCAGACCGGCGCCTGCCCACCACACCGTTCGAAATGTTCGCCCCGGATCGGGAAGGTCGGGGTCGACCCGTTCGACGTCGGCTCCAAGATCGGCGAAACACTTTGCTGCCGCCGCCACGAGAGTATCAACCTCGGGAACGACGCGCTCGACATATCCAAGTCGCGGACTGAATGCGATGCGTTTACCCTTCATGCATTCGACCAGCCGAGCGGTGTAATCGACATTTTCGTATGCCAGCGAGTACCAATCGCGGGCGTCCGGACGGGTGATTTCGTTCATCAACAGCGCGCTATCTCGCACAGTCCGGCTCATCGGCCCAACATGCGCAACGGTACCGAATGGTGATAATGGATAGGCCGGCACACGACCAAAGCTCGGCTTCAAACCGAAGATGCCTGAGAAGCTCGCAGGAATACGAATGGATCCTCCACCATCCGTGCCCAGCGCAAGCGGCGCAAAGCGGGCTGCGACGGCCGCCGACGAACCTCCCGATGATCCCCCGGGTGTCTTCGCCTTGTTCCAGGGGTTGCGCGTAATCCCCGTAAGCGGACTGTCTGTCGAGCCCTTCCAGCCAAATTCTGGCGTAGTCGTTTTGCCGACAAGTACTGCGCCTGCTTCCTTCAGTCTGGCAACACTGGGCGCATCCTCCGCCCACGGACCATTCGGATCAACGGTCAACGAGCCACGCCGCGTAGGCCAGCCTTTTGTGAGAAGGAGGTCCTTGACAGCGACAGGCACACCGTCAAGCGGCGACAGCGGTTCGCCTGCGCTCCAGCGCGTTTCGGACTCCTCGGCGGCGCGCATGGTGGTCTCTGCGTCGGTCAGGCAGAACGCGTTGGTCCCGGAGTCGAGCGCTTCGATGCGCCCAAGACAGCATTCGGCGACTTCGACAGGCGAAAGTTCGCGCAATTCGTATGCGGTGAAGAGTTCCGCCGCGGACATCTCATGCGGTTCTTTGCTCATACGTCGTACGTTTCCTAGTTGACCTTTGTGAGCGGGGCCTCGAAGCCCCTCTCCACGACCTTCAGCGTTCCGTCTTCAACATTGAAAATCGTCACGGAACAATTGTCCGGCGAGAATACGACGACGCGGTCGTCACGCTCTGCCGCGCCGACCGCGACGTTAATTGCAATGTAGTGGGAAAAAACGACTGTGTCCGCGCGACGGGACAAAAGCGTGGCCACTGCATTCATGCGCCAGGCAGCTAGCGCCGGCGACGCGTCTTGCCAACTGCCCGCCATGAACTTTCTCAGCCAGGCCACACGCTCTTGAAGATTCACCGACGGTGACGGTATTTCCGCGACAGCGGGCTCGATTGTTGGCGCAGTATTCCAGAGCTTCGCCAGAGGTGCTGCCGTTTCCCTGGCACGCGCGAGTGGACTTGAGACAATGGCGAGCGGCCCAAGAGATTGAAGCCTCGCTGCGACGTCTTCGGCTTGCGATTTCCCGAGCAGATCGAGCCCAGGATCCATCGATTCCCCAAATCCAGCCGAGGCGCGACCATGACGGACCATATAGAGACGTGCCATCGCTGCTCCATCCTCTTGCAAAATTTCTTTCTACCAAGGGAGCCCGCACAGATCGATGACACCCAGCTTCGGCGCCATCAGAACAGGAAGGCATAGTGCCCGCATGATGTCGAAACGCACCCTGCCCTCCGGCTGTTCGGCCCAGACTTCACCATTGAAGCATGTCCATCCGAGAGTGCCGTAGAACGGCTCGTTGTGCGGCTCACAAAACAGAAGTCCGAAATCGCTACCTCTTTCACTCATCAGACGCGCCGCCTCACGCAGAGCGCCGCTCGCGTACCCCTTTCGCCTGACGCCCGCCGAAGTCATCACGCCCCCTATTCCTGCCAACCGGACAGATTGCCGGTCGAACGTGCCTTCGCGCCAAAATACGCCCACATGGCAGCGGACGCCTTCCTCGTCGGACACGACCACCCGCTTGTCGGCGCGAGCCCACGTCACGTCACGCCAGGGAACAGTGGCCATGACTTCAGGGGGATACACCTCGCGGTCGAGCGGTTCGACCAGCCCCCAGCCCGCGTCTCCATCGACGACTTCAATGCGCATTTCAACCAAGGGTGAACAGGTTATTTTGCGGAGTCACTCTGACAGAACCTCTTCGCCCCAGCATTTCCTCGCGCATCATGTGGTTCAGCGTCACCTCATCGTCCAGTGAATTCGCCAGGAACCGCGTACCGTCATCAAGCCTGCCGACCACGATACCGAACCTTTTGCTCCTGCGATCGGTTACGACCGTGTACGTTTCGATTTTGGCTGGGCCTTCTGGAGTTTCGGTCACCGAAGGCCGCGGCATTGCGTCGATCTCAGACTGATAAGCAGACGGAGCCTCGCGCTTCCATCGTCCTTCCACTGGCCTGGTCGAATAGATTCCGGCCGAATGCTTGGTAACGTACCAGCCATTGGCAGTACACAGACCGAATGCGCCGGGCTTGTTGCGCAATTTCCCGACCATGGTGGCGATCGAGTGCATGACATAATTGTTTCCGGCGCCACCGAAATAGGGCAAGCCGCCCGTAACCGTCAGACCGCGCGGATCGCATTCTGCAAGACCGAGTTCCTGACAGCCGATTTCCACAGCTGATGGAAAGCACGAATACAGATCGATGAACGACAGATCGCCGATGCCGAGGCCGGCCATTGCGAACGCTTTTCTGCCTATCGTCCTGATGGCCAGCGAAGTGTGAAAGTTCACACGTTCGGTCAGATGCCAGATGTCGTTCGCATCGGCACATCCGTGCAGGAACACCCATTTGGTCTCGTCGATGCCGAGCTCGCGGGCTTTCGCCACGCTCGTCATCACGACACCCGCGGCCATGTCGACTTCAATGACCGCGTTAAGATATTTCGTGTAGGGAAACCCCACAAATCGATTTTTCTCCGACGGCGTCGCGATTTCCTCGGGGGTACGGAACGTCGGAAACCAGGCGTAGGGATTTTCCGACGCCACTTTGGAGAACGGCGAGAACAATCGCCCCAAAGCCTCCAGATGCACCCGCGGATCGCGCCCGCGCTCTCCGCGGATGGCATTCTCGAATAACGGATACGCGTTCACCGGAAAATGAAGGCCGTATCTCCGCTCGTATTCGCTGGTGCCGGATCGTGCGTCGCCAAGCTCTTCCGGATCGCTGCCGGGATCGACGTCGGGACTTGCACTCCAGCCAAGATCGAATCCGGCCTTCATTGCCGCCAGCAGCGTCGCGATATACTCCGCGCCTACGAGAAGCGCCGCGCCGCATTCTCCGTTGGCAATTTCCTCAGCTGTGCGGTTAACCAGCCACTGGGGCGTGTTTCCTCCTGTAGCGCTGTAGAGAAATCGCCGCGGCGTCGCTTCGAGCCGGCGCGCCAGCGACATGGGTGGATTGCGGAACACGCGTTTCGGCAGACGGCCCTGATCACCCGGCGAGTCGGCCGTGAATCGCACGACCGCAACGGTGTCGATGACGCGTAACAGGGCGTCGCGCGCGCCGGTGTCGTCCAGCGCGAGCTGCGCTGCCTTTGCCAGCATCGCAATGGGATCGAGGCTCTGCTGCAGCCTGTTTTCGCGCGCCGTCCTCTGCGTGAACTGGCCGGCGCCGACCAGAATGGGTGTTCGGGGATCGATCATCTTAGTTTCCGTAGTTGCCGAAATGCTTCTCGAGGCGCGACAGGGCATCCTGGATTACCGTGCGGCTCTTGCAGAATGCAAAGCGCACGAGATGATCGGGCGAACCGTCGCTGAAAAAAACACTGATCGGAATGAGCGCTACGCCTGCCTCGCGCACGAGGCGCTCGCAGAATGCCTTGTCGGGCTCATTCGTGAGGGCGCGAATCCCTGCCGTAAGAAAATACGTGCCTTCGCATGGCAGAATTTCGAAACCGAGG